>Ga0214919_10000053_pt1 | contig 170255 bp, 229 predicted proteins | sample LL1503_MetaG_FD_177994 | JGI IMG/M metagenome (GOLD analysis project Ga0214919, IMG submission 177994) | Freshwater microbial communities from Lake Lanier, Atlanta, Georgia, United States - LL-1503 | ecosystem: Environmental > Aquatic > Freshwater > Lake | place: USA: Georgia | collected...
GTTAAATTTTTTGCTGGATATATTTTTGTTATGGTGGGTTTGGAGTTGGATTTTTGATGAAATAAAGAGGGAAAGGCAAGAAAAAAAGCGTAAATTCAATTAACCAAATAAATAAAAATGAGTAAAAGTAAAAAAATTAAACCACAACGCGGCATCACATACGAATGTTATGTAGGATTCACCGACACCACAGACACTAGAGCGCGTCGCGGCAGACGATACGTGTTTTTGGCGGACAGTTTTAGGGATTGCTGGTTTATGTTTCCAGCGAGCAATAAGGGGATTGCCGTGATGGTACCGAAGGAAAAATTTGCGTCGCACTTCATTCCACTAAACCCACTCGACACACATTATCTATCCAACGATTAGATTATTTTTTGGTTAAAATACAACGGGGATGGGACGCGCAGCGTTCCGCCCCGTTTTTTTACGCGCGCGCGTAAGAAATCTTAAGTAACCTACCTCTGATCTCTCCAGGTACCGTTTCGTACCCGCCCGCAAACTTGCAATATGAATATACGCGATTTGTTTTGCCCAACACATTTTTTGTTCGGCACAATTGTGTTTGTATATTCACGTCAACCAAAAACATATAATTATGCAATTAACAGAACGAGATTTTATTGTGGGTGGTCATAAGATCGGTACCATACCTTTTTACACGGACATTGATGCAGTGCTTCAGGCGTACGAGCCTGGTGTACGCGTACTACCAGCCGCTTTTTTTTACGAAAGGGGTGGACGGTTTGAGTTGATTAAGCGACACGAGCCTGGTGCATACGCACTGATGCCCAACGGCGGTTTTGAGATATCAGCTGAGGGTGGTAGTAGACGATATTACGATTTGGATCAAGTGATCGTACACCCGGCAGTTGTCAAGCACCGTCAAGCACTCGATCTGATGGAGCGTAAGGATGAGAAGGATGAGCGCGCGCGCGTAAGGGACCAGGAGTATAAATCCAGACCTAAGGTTGAGGGTGGAAGACGTGGACGTCCAGCTATGGATCCAACGGTTAAAGCGCAGTTAGAGGCGGATAAAGCGCAGCGAGCGAGTAAGTCGGGTGGTAAGCGTGGGCGTCCGAAGAGTACGGTTTCAACACCCAAGACACCCAAGACACCAACTGGCGGTAAGCGTGGAAGACGTCCGCTCGATCAAGCAACCAGAGATGAGCGCGCGCGCGAGGCTGTTGCTCGTACGGCTAAGTCAGGCGGTAAGAGAGGTAGACCGAAGCGTGGGTAGGGCACTGTTTTTGTTGTACATTCACGTTAACCAAAAAGATAAAAATTATGTTTACAATTGAAATGATTACTGATTTATCAAATGATTATGTTGAAGATTATTTGACAACACCTGAGTTACAACAAAAATTTATTAATCAAGTATTTGATTATGCAGAGGGTTGTTGTGAAACAGATAATGAATTATTTTGTTTTATAGATGGATTATTAATGAATTTATATAATTAGGCAAAACCCGTTTTGTATATTCACGTTAACCAAAACAATTAAAACATATGACGTACAGAATTTTTTTATGCGAAGACAGAGTCCCATTTTTAATGGATGAAATGCCACACGGTAAAGTTAAGGTGGTGGAAACAGACAGTAATAAAATGGTTACAGTGGATGTTACCATTGATGATTCATTTGATTTGTTAAAGGTTTTTCACGCTGGAGTTGATTGTGGAGAAAAAGCATCACAACCAAAAGTGGCTTAGGTAAAACCCAATCGTACATTTACATCACACAATTATTAATAAATAAAAAATAAACCAAAGGTTATGAGTACAAAAACTAAAGCTACTCCAGCTAAAAAGGAGACCAAGACAGTAACAGTAGAAACCGTTGCAACAGTAGAAACAACTAAAACAGCAGGTAAGCGTGGCCGTCCAGTAGTGGGAACGTCAGCTCGCCAAGCTAAACTCGCTGCCCGCGAAGCACGTATTGCAGCGGGTGGTTCCGTAGAACGTGGTAGACCAGCTAATCCGGAAAGCAAGCGTCAAGCCCGTTTAACAGCCCAAGTTGCACGCGCAGCAGCTGGGATTGCAATTAAAGTCGGTCGCCCTAAAAGCGCCGTCAAAGCCGAGGCCGCAGTGACTATAGCTGCATAGTGCCTAAATTAAATGTAGAACCTCGTGTTAGAGATTTGTTCCAGCGAGGTTCTTTTTTTACCATTAATTAACCAAACATTTTTTGTATGAACAAACTGATTAGATTTTCAGAATACCTTTTAGAAACCGTTATCTTATTTGTATTTGGGATTAGAGCTGAGGGGATCAAGTTACCAGCACCCACATTCAGGTCTTCTTACCCAGACGATCAACCAAGTGAATTTGAGTGGATGAAGATGTTTCGTGTAAGCTCACTTCATAAGGTGGATCAAAGAGTTTATTTGGAGTATTTAGAACCTAGTCGTACATTGAATTCAGACCAAAAAGAACATTATTTAAACTAGGTCATACTTTTAATTTTTAATGGTTAATGCGCCCCAGTGTTTCTACACTTCGGGGCTTTTTTTATGTTTGTCACAACCCACTTCGTACATTCACGTTAACCAAAAAATAAAATTATGTTTATTAAAATTGATTATGAAATGGGTTTTAGTAGTATCTGTAATACTGAAAATGAAGTGATTGAAAGTTGTGGTTATGAGGTTGGTGAAATTAGTTTTAGTGAATTACTTGAGAAAGTAAAAGGTGAGTATGAAATAATTAAGGTAGAAGGTAGTGTAAAGTGGTTACAAGATAATATTGGTAATGATGAGTAATTTATGTCAGAATTAGTTTCGTATATTCATGTTAACCAAAAAAATAAAAGTTATGAAAAAACAATTTTTAGTATTCGATTTATTTGACACTCCTAATTATTACCTTGTAGATGATTTAAATTCATTAATCACAGAAATGTATGAATGTGAATTAGAAAGAGAAACATTAGAAACAGTAACTGAGTGGTTTAATAATAATCATAAAGTATTTGAAGTGATTGGAGAAATAAAAGAATTAAATTAAACGTGGGTGGTCAAAACTGACCACCTATCTTTACGTTAACCAAAAAATTAAAACATGACATTTATTAAACTTACAAGTGCAGTAGACGGAAAAGCAGTTTACATTAACCCAAACCACATTGGTCACTTCTATCAGGTACCTGAAAAGAAAGAATACGGTAGAATAGTAAAAGATACTCATACGAGAGTAGGTGTTACAACACACAATAATGGTGGGTTTGAAGTAACTGAAGATATAAAGCAAATAATTAAGTTGATTGAGGCGGCAAAATAAGTCATGTATATTCACGTTAACCAAAAACAATTAATTATGATGTTACCAAATGTTATGTATGTACAAGTTATTTTAGGATTACCAGAACCTATTAATGTTATTATCTTAAATTAGGTTAGGCAAAATAAATTATTTATCTTCACATTGTAAAAAAAATAAAATTAAACGTTATGAACAAAACAATCAACGAGCTTAGAACCGCTCTTAAGAGTTCAGTAATTAACTTCAAATTCACTAAGTTAAATGGTGAAGTGAGAGAAGCAAAAGGTACAATTAATGGTGATTTAATCCCAGAAGAGTATCGTACTAATTCAACACCAAAACAGTCAGATAAAGTGTTAACTTATTTTGACTTTACAGTTAATGGTTATAGAAACGTTTCAGTAGGTACTGAAGTTAGTTTCTAATAATAACAATAAACTAAACGTTGATGGGCACTATTAAGTGCCTATCTTTATTCTAACCAAAAAATAAATGTTATGAATAAAATGACACTATTAAAGACGATTATCATCGTAGTATTCTTCGCTGTAATGACAGCTGTAGTTATGTCAAGCTGTACATCAACAAGACAATCAGGTTGTTACGATACAAGAAATTTGGTAGGGTATAAATAATATAACCAACCATATAAACCAATTAGATGGGGCTCGGCAGAGCTCCGTCTGTATCTTCCCGTTAACCAAATAAATAAACGTTATGAATACAAGTAAATTAACAACCGAACAACTAATCCTAATAATCATTATAATGATGGGATTAATAAACGGGATGACCAGTTGTACCAGTAGACAGATCACCCACACACCCACCCACCGTGAAATCAAGCGTGCGATGAAGTATAGCACTAGTGATTATGAATCAGTACCAGTTAAAACAACAAACGTAGTTAATCAATCACATTATAAATTCGAGTATAATAAATAACACACGGCAAAATACAACACGTATATTCACATTAACCAAATAAATAAAATTATGAAAGTATTAAACGGTATTATTAGTGTATTATTAGGAATCCTTTCACTGTACATTATGTTTATTAAAGCAAAATCAGATGTAGAGTTGGGTGTTGGGTTCGGAGTATTATTGATGTCAATTATATTTATGTGTTTCATGTTATTAGAGGAATCAAAGGAAGAAGTTGAACGATTAAGACAAATAATAATGAGATCGAAGGGTTAAATGTGATGGGGCAAAACATAACACGTATATTCACATTAACCAAATAAATAAAAGTATATGTTAACAAAACAACAACATGAATTAGAACGTCAAGCGGACGTAGTAACAACCAGAGTCAATGTAAGTGACCTTAAAACCGGGTACAGTATGTTCGGTAATAAGGGTAGTGTATGGAATGATGAGTGTCACATTAGTAAATCCGATTTCAGTGGACGTACACTATGTGGGGTACCAATGTTAAGTAGTAACTGGGCACGTATTGAGGAGGTTAAGTCGATCGGGTGTCCTGAGTGTATTAAACTATATAAACAACAGTGTGGTTAAAACTAAATACACCATATAGTCAATTAAATCGAGCGGGGCAAAACCCCGCTCGTATATTCATGTGGTAGAAATAATTAATTAAACCATTAAAAATTAAACATTATGATTAAGCAAGAAACATTCCAAGCGGTACAAGCGTTAAGTTTGGGTAATTCATTCGGTACGATTAAAACCGAAGATAACGTTACATTAGAAGTAACGGTGGGTATCAAAAGTGATGATTACGGTTGGTTCGAATTGTATGATCTAGAAACCAGAGGTGAAGAGTGGTATGCTGAAGGTAGTTTACAGATCGAAGATAAAGCGATTGTAGGTTATGATGGTGTATTTGAGTTACCAACTGTGATAGTTAATAAATTAAAGGAGTTGGGGTATGATACAAGGGAGATCGAGTAATATCAGTACTAATAATTGAGTATGTAGAGGGCGTCCGTGAGGACGCCTTCTATCGTCTGTGTGGGGGAAGGTACGCGCGCGTGGAAGGAGGGGGGATCCTTAAATTTCTAGATGATATCGGGACGATAGCGGTTCGTACGCGGATCGATCGCGATCTGCTCCCACGCTAATCGCGGTCCATCGACGGGACGTGGTTGGCACAAAAAAAGCTGGGTATATTCATGACGCGCAAACACCTCTACACCATCGACAGTATATACACATATACTCCAATTTTCGACTTAACCCCTTTGTAATAGTTTTGCAAAGCCCCAAAATCTCCTTTTAACAAACTTTTTTTGTCAAAATAGGGTATATACATTGTATTTATATGCATGACAACACAAAATAAAAGACGCATATTAGGAATCATTATTATTATTTTTTTATGGTTAACAACATTAATGCATTGTAGCTGCACCTATTATGTATCTCCAGAGCGTGCCGCTAATCCACAATACAAATTTGAGAGACCAAATAAAAGATACGAACGTAAAATGAGGCGTTACGAGAGACGAAACGTTAAAACAATAGATCCACTAAGATGGCATCACTAAAATATATCATATGAGTAAATTTATAACATTAACACAGTTTGTTGGTGGAGGTCGTTTAGATCTTAATCCAATTATGATATCCGAAATGGAAATTTATAATATGACCGGGAAAGTCGGTACATTCGTTACAATGATGAATGGAAATGAATATCAGGTTGAAGAAACATTAGGTGCTATTTATAAATTAATCGACAAATCTAACGGCATAACACTAACTACACATGGAAAACATTAATAAAAAAATAATACAAAGCGTATTATTAACTAAAGAAGCGTTTGAGGAAAGTATTAACAAAATACGCGAACAAAAAGCAGCGGAATATGGTTTGACATTGGAGCAATGGAACGAGGCTGTCGCTACGTTGCAAGTAGTTAGCCCTATTACGCATAATACCCAGCAATCTACTAGTGGTAGTGAATAATATTAAATAAATAAGTTATAATGAAACATGTAACACCAGACGAATCACATTATTACATTAAGTTAAAACCTCATCAAACCAAAAAAGCGGATGCGTTTACTTTGCTAGATGAAGAAGACGGCTGGCAATCTGTAGTTTATTTGGCCAACGCTGTTTTAGACCCTTCCGGCGCTGTTCGCGCGCCTGAGTACGTGTACGTACTCGTAAACAAAAGTGTTCCTAATATGGTTAAGATTGGTATGACTACCAATACACCCGATCAACGCGCTCGTCAAATATCTGCGGCAACTGGCGTTGCTACGCCATGGATATCTGTATTTGGGTATGCTTGTTACCGCTCTGATCTTCTTGAAGAGGAAATTCACAATCACCTAAAACCGTATCGCGTTAATACACATCGCGAAATGTTTGCTGTTGATTCACACACTGCGCAAAAAGTTATTGAGGAGTTTGGATATAAGTATTCTACTGCGCTGTGGGATCATAATGGGTATTAATATTTATTGATATGAAGACATATAAAATAAAATTAGAAGATAAAGCTGCATTTATTAATGCTTTAAAAAGTATTGATATAGGTGTTGATAGTTATAATATTATTGATGTATTACCTAAAGGTTATTTTGAAATTACATTTACTAATCCTCAAGACGAGGTAACTGCTAAAGATATCTTAAAGACTCACACCGGTATAGATCAATTGAAAGAAATGTTACGCCGTATTATACGCGAAGAACTTAAAAAATAAGATTTGGATGGCTAAATTCTTTCTCGTAGATTCAAAATACATTTGGTTTGAAAAAGGGTTAAGGGAATGAGAGATTTGAAGAATGAAATGAGGGAACGGGAATGTTCGTATATTTATATGTAAATATATATTATGAGATATAAAAACAATGTATTAGAAAAATTAGGACAGATAGATACTATCGCTAATCGTCTTAATGTTCAAGTAAACAGAGGTGGAACTCAAGATCAAGTTCTTGAATCTATTGAAATGTTAAAAGAACAAATTGAATCTACCCGTGAAATAGTTTCTATTGAAGCGGATGATTTTGATCAACAATTTAGACCACAATAATTTATGCAAATAGTTTTATGGGTTATATTAATTCATGTTATTGAGATAATTGGTATTGCCGGTTATTTAATAATTTCAAAGAATAATAAACTCGAGAAAGTAATTGAAAGTCAACAACAATATATAGATGCTATTAGTATCGTTATTGAAAATTCGGCTAATACTATTCAAGAACTAGATAATCGTGGAGCATTTGAAGCGGATGATGAAGTTGGTACTTTTTTTAAGAATTTAAAGGAAATACAAAACGTTTTAAATCAATTCAATACTCTTAAAAACTAGTTTGGTTTCGATATTTTCTGTTATTATATTATATAATAAAACATTAAATATCATATGTTAACTTACTATGAAGAAGATAATCTCGATATATTTTTAGAGGATACTAAAATTGCTCTTAATAAGAGAGGTCAACCACGTAAACGTAAACCAAAAGAACCCAGAATATATTTTACATCTGATACTGAGGAAGCTATTATTGAATATTTAGCTTCTACAGATCAGGACTTCCGTAATCGTCTTTATAGCGATCGTATTGAATATGCCTTTTATAAATTGGCTGAAAATATTATCCATACATTTAAATTCTATTATACTAACTCAGATACAATTGAGGAATTAAAACATGAGGTTGTAACATTTCTACTTGAAAAACTTCACTTATATGATCAGTCTAAAGGTAAAGCATTCTCTTATTTCGGTACTATTGCTAAACGCTATCTTATAGTTTATAATAACAATAATTATAAGAAACTACAGGAACGTGCTGATGTAGAAGAATTGGATGAAGATAAAAACTTTATGCATGAAACTCTTCGTGAAAATGAAGAGAAATTTAGTTCAGATAATTTTATAGATCAGTATATTTTATATATTGACAAATATATCCATCAGTTATTTCCTAAAACGCAGGATGCTAAAACAGCAGATGCTATAATGGAATTATTTCGTAAACGCGAAACATTAGAAATATTTAATAAAAAGGCATTATACATTTATATCCGCGAAATAACAGATACTACAACCCCCCACATTACTAAAGTTACTAAAAAACTAGATACATTACGTACTCGACTGTTTAATGAATATTACCAGCATGGGTATATAAAGATCTAAGTATATTATATTTATTATAAATGTAGATTATGGCAAATTTTGATGATGTTACCTTATTCGGTAACACGTCACTATCCGATATATTTAAACAAATACACCGAAATAACAAGGATACTGACAAACAGATTAATGAATTAATAGATGCTCTCAAACCTCTTGCGTCATCTAATGCAGGTTCGGCAGTAATGCTAATGCCTACTGTCAAAGATTTAATTGATGTTAACGTAAAAAATAACGAACAATTAATTAAGATGGCAAGTATAGCACAACGTGCATCAACAGCTAATAATACCCCAACGGAATTATTTAATCCTGATGAAATCCAGCAACTATTAGATGAACAACGTGCGGTACAGATTGAAGGTAATAAGTTATTACAACAAACTGGAGTTATTCAACAACAAATAGAGAATAAATAATGGTAACTAGAACAGGTATATCATCCCTTGCTACGGCTATATCTAGTACTTATAGTTCATCTCCAACTAATCAATCAAACCAAAATCAAGTAGGTATTGTAATAGGATTAATTACTACCCCAGGCACACCTAATCAAGAATTATACAATAAAGATGGAATAGGAACTATTTTTTATGTACCATATAATACTATAAATAAAAATAAACCATTAACAAGTTTTGATTTAAAAAAAGATTGCACTCCAGCTAAGCCATTATTTTCATTTTTACAAGATTATCCTCTTCCAGGAGAGCAGGTATTTTTATTTAATGCTGCTTCTCCTGATACTCAAGATTCACCAACCTCTATTCAAACGTATTATTTACCCTCTATTAATTTATGGAATAATACACAACAAAATTCTTTATTGAATGATAAATGGAAAACATTTATCCAAAATGAAGATATTCGTAATTTATTAGCATTTGAGGGTGATAGAATATATCAAGGTAGGAAAGCAAATGGAATACGTTTTGGCACCACAGTTAAATATCATGCTGATTTAAATGAATGGAGTAATACAGGTAACGATGGAGATCCTATTACTATAATGGTAAATGGATATATAACTACAGATACTGGATCTTTAATTCCTAATGTGGAAGAAATTAATAAAGAGATGTCTTCCCTTTATATGACATCTACTCAAACAATTCCATTAATACCTGGAGCTAGTATAATAAATAAAACTTTTTTTATACCCACAACTACTCCTAATCACTATAATAATTCTCAAATAATATTAAATAGTGATAGAGTTACTCTTAATTCTAAACGAGATGAAGTCCTATTATTTGCTAAAACTAATATAGAATTAAATACAGACAATATAACTAATTTAAATTCAGGACAAAGAGTTCATTTAAATAGCCCTATTATATGGTTAGGTTCAAATAAAAAAACAGGTACACAACCCACAGAACCTTTATTATTAGGTAATAAAACAGTAAATGTACTTACTCAATTAATAAAAGCGTTAAGTGATGTAGGAAATGCACTAACCGAAATAGTAACTACTCCTCCAGGTTCTCCTTTAACTAGTGCAAATACTGCTGGAACAAAATTAGTTGCTAAAATGAATGCTTTACAAAAACAACTTAAAAATATTACGTCTAATAGTAACTTTACAGTATAATGTCTAATTTACTAAATATATCGTCTCTTTCTAATCCGGCTTTAATTAGTAATGCTAAAAATCAATTAGTATCTTCTGCTACTAATAAAGTAAAAACAACTATTCTTAGCAAAGCGGATGAATTAAAAAATAAAGTAATAGAACTAGGGACTAAAAGAATAAATATAAATAAGGAATATGATACTTTAATTTTAAAAATACAAAATGATGATATCTTAAGTAATGAAGAAAAAACATCAAAAATAAATGAGTTACAACAAAAAAGAGCAGATGAATTAAAATTATTAGATGATGAAACTCAAAAACTAAAAGATGAAATTACTAATTTATCTAATGATCCTTTAAAAGAAGCTAAAGCTGAAAAAAAGAAATTAAATAATATTATAGATAAAAATATAAAAAAATCTAAAAGAGATAATAAAAAAGCTAATGCTGCTAGAAATAGACAAGTACTTCAAAATGTTAAAAAAGGTATAGGACCTATTATTCTAAGTAAAATAACTAATATTTTAGTAAATGTAGCTGCTCAAACTACTACTTTACAAGAATTAGTAGATAAAACTAATGAAATAATAGATACAGCTACTACTCCTAGTGAAATTCAACAAGCTATAATAGCAAGAAATAATGCTATTCAAATTATAAATAATCAAGAAAAAAAACTTAGTATTGTAAGAGCACTAATTACAGTTTTAAAAGTTATTATTATTATAAGTGAAACTATTATTATTATTCTTACATTAATATACACCATTCCTCCCCCAGCAGGACTTGGCCCTATAATGCCTTCTCCAATTAAAAAAATAATTGATAAACTAAATAAATTAATAGAAATATTATATATAGCTATACCAATTATATCTACAATATTAGATCAATCTATAGCAGAATTAGAGGATTTAAAAGCGCAGTTACATAATACTAATATTTTAATAGATAAAAAAGCATCAAATTCAAGTAATAATCAATTTAATAATATTCAAGTAGGGATATTCCCTGAAGAATATAAAGGATTTAAATTTGCTATTAAAGAAGAAACCGGATCTAATGCCGTAGTAATAGCTGGAAATAAACGTCACTATGCTGTAGCTATAGATACAAATAATGTAGAAGTATTAAAAAGCGAATTATCATTTACATTAGATCCAAATGATTTAGTAGATCAATTAAAATTAGTAATAGATTCACAAAATTTACAAGCTTAAATATTTATTTATATGAACGTTAAATTATTCAAAAAACTTATTAAAGAAGCAGTAACCGAGGCTATCTATGAAGAATTGCCTGTTATTATTAATGAAGCATTAGCTAAACAAAATAACCAACCACTACGTGAAAATAAAGCATTTAATTTTACTAGTGCTGATGTAGCTCCATTGTCCGGAGATGTACGTAACTCATTAATGGCTAAAATGGGCGCTGAATTTGGATTTACACCACCTCAACGTAATGATTTAAAAATCATTGATACAGTTGATGAATCAACAGGTGAAAAAGTTAATCCATATTTAAACTTTATAGCAGATGCCGCAGCTAATATGTCACCAATGGATAGATCAGGATTAAGAAACTTAGATTAATATGCCTATACCTCAAACAATACGAGTTAATCCATTAGATTTGCAAAAAAATATTGCAATTGGGGTTTCTTTACCTTTTAATGGTCCTTCGGGTCCATTTAATAGTACCTATAGTACTAAAGATCAAATTAAATCAAATTTAATTAATTTAATACTTACTAATAAAGGTGAAAGAGTATTTAATCCTGAATTTGGAATGGATCTTAGGAAAGTATTATTTGAAGGTATGGTAGATGATTTAACATCTGTAATACAAGATTTGATTGTTATGAATATTAATATGTTTATTCCTGAAGTAATTGTAAATAATATAAATGTAATTCAAAATAAAGATAATAATAGTATATCTATAACAGTACAATATTCATTAGCAATATCAGGAACATCTGATCAAATAACAGTAGAATTTATATAAAAATGGCAACAGCAGATAATAATAAAGTATCATATTTAAATAAAACTTTTAGCGAATTTAAGGCTAATCTTATAAATTACGCTAAAACTTATTTTCCTAATTCATATAATGATTTCTCAGATGCTAATCCAGGGGCAATATTCATTGAAATGGCTTCATATATTGGTGATGTATCTTCATTTTATACTGATACTCAATTACAAGAAACATTTTTATTATATGCTAAGGAAAAACCTAACTTATATGCTTTATCATATGGTTTAGGATATCGTCCTAAAGTATCATATGCTGCTAATGTTATAGTTGATATATATCAATTAATACCTACTAAAATAGATCCTATTACTGGAAATCTAGTACCAAATTATGCTACTTATGCTTTAATAGTACCTGAAAATACTGCTTTAACTTCAACAAGTACAGGAACAAAATTTATTACAACCGAAAAAGTAGATTTTTCATATACAGATAATACTGAAGTTACTTTTGTAGATAGTAATTATTTTCTACTTAAAAAACAAACCAAAGCAATTTCTGCTGAAATAAAATCAGTTACAATACCTTTCTCAACACCAACTAAATTTTCTTTAGCTACTATTACTGATACTAATATATTACAAATATTAGATGCTACAGATGCTCAAGGAAATAAATGGTATGAAGTACCATATTTAGCACAAGCTTCAACATTACTTCCTGTAACTAATCCAAATTATCTATCAGATGGAGTACCATATTTAGTTAGTTATCAAAGAATACCTCGTCGTTTTGTATCTAGATTCCTATCAGATGGTACATTACAGTTAGAATTTGGAGCTGGAATATCAAATTCATCCGACACTACTATTTTACCTACACCAGATAATATAGGATTAGGTTTAGTACCGGGTATATCTACTTTATTAAATAATTATAATGTTGCTACACCATTTATCGCTCAAGAATATGGTTTAGCTCCAAGTAGTGATATTACTATTAGATATCTTATAGGTGGTGGTGTAACATCAAATATTGCTTCTAATGATTTAACTACTATTGATAAAACAAATGTTTATTTTGCTAATGGACCTATAACAAATCCATTAACACCAATTATAAAAGATAGTGTAGCTTCAAATAATCCATCAGCTGCAGCAGGTGGTCGTGGTGGTGATGAGAATGAAGAAATTCGTAATAATGCCCTATATGCTTATCAATCTCAGTTACGTGCTGTAACTAGAGAAGATTATATGGTTCGTGCTCTATCATTACCAACTAATTATGGTTCAATAGCTAAAGTATATGTTACACAAGATGTTGCTAGTGAAATGATGGCAACTCCAACAGTAGCTTATACTGAAGAACGTAACCCATTATCGTTAGATATGTACATATTAGCTTACAATTCTAATAAAAATTTAATTACAGCCGCACCTACTTTAAAAAATAATCTTGCATCTTACATCAATCAGTATAGAATGGTTACTGATGCTGTTAATATTAAAGATGCATTTTATATTAATATTGGAGTTAATTTTGATGTAGTAGTACAAAGTGGATATAATAATAATGATGTAATAACTAATTGTATATTAACATTACAAGATCATTTCAATATAGATAGATGGACTATCAATCAACCTATTGTACTATCAGACATAATATCTCGTTTATTGCAAACAAAAGGTGTACAGTCTGTAACTAAATTAGAAATAATAAATAAACAGGACTCCACCGGATTAACATACTCTCAATACGCATATGATATATCAGGAGCTACTAGACAAGGCAACATATATCCCTCTGTAGATCCTAGTATATTTGAAGTTAGATACCCTAACACAGATATACAAGGTCGCGTTGTTCCATTTGCTATTTAAAAGTTATAATTTACTATATTTATATATAGTAATCATGTAATTATGGCAATTTATAAAATATTTCCTGAAAAAAGCGCTACGCTTTATTCATATTCACCTACTCTTAATTCGGGTATTGATGAAATACTAGAACTTAGCACGTATACTGAAATTGATGGTACATATCAAGTATCACGTCCTCTTATTAAATTTCCTCAAAATGAAATTGAAGATATTATTAATAATAAAACAAATGGAGCTCAATATAGTTCTTTTTTAAAATTATCATTAGCTAATGCCTCCCAATTACCTTTAGATTATACAATATATTGTTATGCCCTAGCAGAAGATTGGAATATGGGCACAGGTAGAGCTTCAAATTTACCAGTAATAACAGATGGCGTTAGTTGGAAATATACAACAGGATTAAGTGGAAGTGTATGGTTTACTAATAATATATTTCCTACAGGAACAACTGGATACTATTCAGGTACTAATATAGGTGGTGGATTATGGTGGTATAGTCTTGAAAGTTCTCAAAATTTTACCAATAAATCTTCTAAAGATATTGAAATAGATATTAGTGATTCTGTTTTTGAATGGTATAGTAGAGGAAGTAGCTTTAATAATGGACTTATATTAAAACATAAAAACTCATTAGAATTTACAACAGCCTCTGTTGAATTAAAATATTTTTCAGGAAATACACATACTATATATCCTCCATGTTTAGAAATAAGATGGAATGATTTTACATATAATACCGGATCCTTACTACCAGCAATAGCTAACTCAGTAGTTTCAATAGGTAATAATAAAAGTGAATACCAACAAGACTCAGTTCAACGCTTTAGAATAAATGTTAGAGATAAATTCCCAGCTAGGGCATTTCAGTCTACCTCTGTTTATCTTAATAATAAAGCTCTCCCCCCAGAATCCTATTGGTCAATAAAAGATTTGGATACTGAAGAAATTGTCGTAGATTATGATACAACATATACAGCAATAAGTTGTGATTCAACTGGTAATTATTTTGATGTATATATGAATGGTTTAGAACCAGAACGTTACTATAAATTACTAATTAAAACTATTATAGATAGTAATACAATAATATTCGATGATAGTTACTATTTTAAAGTTATAAGATAATATGTCTCAAATTCCTATAGAAAAAACAGTATACGACAAAAATACTTTTAGTAAAGTAATTGACACCCAATTTCATCAACTACTTAATACCCAAACAGTAGATGAAACTCCCACCTTTACTATTGATGATTTTTTTACTTTATATGAAGATTTATTCTATCAAATTCCTAAAGAAGGAGATACTAATTCACACAGATATATTTTAGAAAAAGAAGCAGAATATTTAGGAGTAAATATAAATCAAGAAGATATCCAAGCTTTATTAGATGAAATTACTTCGTTAAGACAACAAGTATTAGATAGTCAAACAACTATCAATCAAATAACAAAATCGGCTTCAGTAAATATTACAAACATAGTTTAAAATGGGACGTGCCTTAGTAAATAAAAATAATATATCAAGTAATATAAAAATAGTAGGAAATATATTGAGTACTACTACGATTTCGCGTTATTCTAGCGAAGATACTAACTTAATAATTTCTCAAAAATTACAAGAAAATTTTGGTGGAACAAATGACTATATTGAATATTATGTTTATGATGCTGGAGGTAATTTATTAAATTCAAATTATAATTATCTTAGCTATAAACTACCACCATCAACTGGTTTAACGCCGGCAGTAAATACTCCCCCTAATACTACGGGTAATATACAAACAACAAATATAGGCATTGATTCCACTTTAGTACCACAGACTGGCTCATTATACCCTATTATTGAAATTGATCCTGTTGCTGATTTACAAAATTTAGGATATTCATCTGGTGAATTTAATATTAGATATAATTTTTTTACAAATACTTTATCTAATTATATTAATGAAGCTTTATTTGTTAAAGAAATATCTCAGGATAGAACAGAAGTAAGATTAACTTCAACAACATTAACTGATAGTGAAATTGAAAGTGTTGCTAATTCAATGATAGATAAAATAAATAACTCAGCTTATTATGTTGATTATTTATTAAATTTTGGAACTAATGAACAATATGTAGCTATTAATGTAGCATTAAATAAAGCTACTACAGGATACGAAGTATTATTTAAATTATATCAGCCTTTACCTTTAAGTGTACAGGAAAAAATGACACTATGGATTGTCGAGGAGAAAGTTAGTCCATATATTTTTGATATTAATCTAGATAAATTAATCACATCTCCACCACCTCCAACATTAAGAGGACCTAATTTTAGTATTGAGATACCAAATCATGGTACTGTATCTACAGCATATAACACTTATTCTAGTTTAGTATCTGGCTTACAATCACTACAAAATTCATCATATCAACAAATATTAAATTTATTAGCTACACAAAGTGTAAATATAAATGTAGACTATACAGGTTTTGATAATTTTACTTTCTTTGGCTCAGCATATCAACGTTTAGCTAATTTTCATACTAAAGTACAAGAAATTGAAGGATATAATAGCTTTATAACAGCATATTCTTCATCTGTATCTACAACCTCTAGCTTACAAACTACAATAAACCAATATTCATCTAGTATTAATACTATTATTACTCAATTTGATGGATATGAAAATTATTTATATTTTGAATCTAGCTCATATGCTTGGCCTAAATCTGGATCATTAAAGCCCTATATCTTATTACCATCAACAGATCCAATAGTTACTAGTTGGTATAATACTTTAACATCATCTGCACAAAATTTTGATCTTAATAATTACAATAATTTAGAATATGCTATACCTGAATTTTTAAAGAATGATGATACCAATCAACCTTTTTTAACATTCTTAAATATGGTTGGTCATTATTTTGATAATATTTGGGTTTATCTTAAAGCAATAACTGATATTAATGTAGCTAATAATAATCTTAACGCGGGTATATCTAAAGATTTAGTATATGAGCATTTAAAATCATTAGGACTTCATTTATATAATAGCCAAGCTGGTGAAAGTGTTGATCAATATCTAATAGGAGCTAATACAGGTAGCTCAATCTGGAATAATAATACTACTATAACAGGTAGTTATTTAAATAATATACCACGTAAAGATTTAGTTGCTGAATTATATAAACGTATTTATCATAATTTACCTTTATTATTAAAAACCAAAGGTACAGTCGCTGGATTAGAACATCTGGTTACTACATTTGGTCTTACAAGCAGCATATTAAATGTTAAAGAATTTGGTGGCTCAACTAAATCTGGTCTAATAAAAGGATATAATAACGATAAAGTAAGAATTATACCTAATTCTATTGTATCTAATACAATATATAGTGGAAGTGTATTATCCCCATTATTAAGTTTACAAACATTCCCTACAGCATCCGCTGAGTTTAGAGAAAATGATATGCATTATGTTGATATATCATTTTCACCACAAACACAAATTGACACTTATATTTCAGGAGCTATAGCATCTAATAATGCTACTTGGAGTTTAGACGATTATATTGGCGATCCTAGACAACAATATAGTTCTTCATATCCGGATTTGGACGCTCAACGCAAATTATATTTTCAAACAGGTGTGTCTGGATTTGCTCCGTTTACATCTTCATTATTGGATTATAATGGCTTTATTAGATTAATACAGTATTTTGATAATTCGTTATTTAAAATGCTTGAAGATTTTGTTCCTGAACGTACAAGTTTATCAACTGGTGTTACTATAAATTCACCTGTATTAGAAAGAAATAAAGTAGTATATGCTAATCCAACTAATTCTACTACACAAAGTGTATTAACAGCACAGTACCCATCATCATCGATTTCTCCACAATATGGTCAATTATATACTGCTTTACAAGGTGATAAAAAACCATTTTTTACTGGCGAATTAAGTGGTAGTAAAATTGATATTTACAAATATTTTATAGACAGTAACTATAATCCTTATCTATATGATTGGAGTGTATGGAATACTCAACATTCATCTACACAAAGTATAGACATAAATTCATTTATACATTCAGATTTTAATGTATTATTAAATAATGTATCTAAAAGTATAGTATCTGCTTATAGACAAGGCATAGAATATATTTGGGGAACCACAGGCAGCATATTAAAACCAGCTGAGTTACAAGATTCATACTTATCATTGCGTTCATACAATATATCTCGTTATGAAGGTTCTAAACTAACTAGTTTAAAATATAACACATATACTAGTGCTTCTTATACTGGTTCAGATGGCCGTACAATACAAATAGGAGATATATCGTATGGTAAAACAGCAGCTATTGATCATAATTCCTATAAATTAGGCTGGATAAAAAGCATATCTAGTCAAAGTTTAAATTTCTATAGTAAAACACCTATTAGCCTAGAATATTTAGTAGATTCACAAAATCAAGTAACCGAATTAAATTCATATAATAATAATATATTTGAGGTACAAAATACATTTAAATCAGGTACCCCTGTAGCTTTATCTATATCTGATATGAATCAAAATAGAAAAGATGGGGAGAAACTAATATGGAAAGGAGGATATTCATTTAATCCTATAATATATAGAGAAAATGGAGATGTACTTACTTTTAGGTATGATACTTATGTAGCTACTCAATCTTTATCTATAGGATTTTTAGCAACAGATAAAAATAGATATGTATATGCCTCAGCTACTTACTATCCACCATATAGTAGTATTGCTAATGTAAGTGCTCAAAATTTCTTTGCTATAAATGGAGTTAATGTATATGAAGTATATAATGGAAATAATAGTATAGTATCGGAAGTAATTAATTTTGCCCAACCATGGCCATATAATAATATTCCAAAACTATCTTATTTAGGCTCTAATATAACTGATGCCTCTAGCAGAGCTCGCAATCAGGAATCATATAGATTTGATCTATTTAACTTTGATAATTTTGGTACAAGACATTTTACTGGAGTAACACCAACAAATCCTACTGGGTATACTGAAGGATATTTTAATGACCCTATATCTTCTTCTTTAAATAATAATGTATATGTTGCTTCTAGATCCTCTAATTATTATATAAATGGAGAAGCAAGAATAAAAATAACAGTAACGGATGATTCCGCCCGCGATTATTCAGTATTTAAAGTAGCTTTAGTTGTAGAGAAAATAATTCCTATAAGTGGACAATCTATGGAAGATGCCTACAATAATAATCAGTGGGGCCCAACAGATAATACCTCTACTCCAATATTTCCCATTGTATCTTCATATACTCTTTTAAATTCCTTTCAGGGAGGTGTTGCTGCATTTGCTTTTAATACAACCAATGGAGATATAGTATTAGATGGGAATGGAGCATACGTTGATTTTAAAGTTACTCTTCCACCTACTCAAACCTATTCTTTATCTGCTGGAGATTATATAAGAATATCATTGTATTTCCTAGATATTCAAAACTTATGGCAATTTGCCGATGATGTAAATATTAAAATATCAAATGCTTTCTGGGGAGTAAAAGATGCAGTAAATGTTTCTACAAATTATATATATGATGGTCAATATACTTCTTTAACTCCTATATTTACTATTGGTACTACTTATCAAAATAGTGATACTTTGAATTTTAATGCATCGGGTTCTGCTTTTTTTTATAGTGCTTCTTTTGTAGGAAGTTCCCCAAATTACTCTTCTGTTATAGATAAAATGTCTATTCAAAAAGGAGATTTAATTAAATTTGGTAAATTTGAAGACCCAGGGGAATATTATGAAGTAGTATCATCTAGTGGAACTCCATATAACATAATAGTAAGTAATTCTATAATAACAGGATCTGTTAATCCTTCATCAAATTTTGCTGTTCTTAGACCTAAACCTGATGAAACATCAGTTATATTAGAAGGAAGAAAAGCAGCAGGAACTGAAGCAGCTGAAACTTCTTTATTAGTTCCATATGATTCAACAACCAACTTAAAAAATAATATAGGTAGTATTATAAAATCATTAAAATCAACTATATAAATATGTTACAAACATTAACATACTACTCTTTAACCAATACCTGTGTACTAATTCCAGATTCTTCCACATCAAAAAAACAAATACTTTTTGATACATCAGCCTCCTTTGAGAACAGCACATCAAGAATAAATCTTACTAGTGCTAGTATAGTAGTTGGTACCCTTCCATATGACCAAACTAATTTTTTTATAAATACTGGCTCTAATGAATTTGCATCCTCTTCTATTACTACGGGAATCCAATATACCACTTCATTAATAGGAGTTAATTCTGATCCTTCTTTTTATTTTAAAATATCATCTTCATTAGGTACTGAAGTAAATATAGGATTAAATACTTCTTTTAATTCTGGTTTCTTATCTACGACTTCAAGTGCACATATAGTATCTTTATATTCTGGGACTAATAAAAATAATTCATTAAGTATATATAATTCTTCTGGTAGTTTAATATCTTCTAGTTCATGGATAGGAACAGGTAGTTCTGGTATTACATTCTATCCTACTAGTTCTAGTTATTATTATATTTCTGCTAGTGTATATGGATATGCTTGTTGTTTTCCTACATTTACTTTAGTAGAAAGCAATAAACTTTCTGATTGGATGGAATTTTCCTTTATTACTGGTTCTTGCGGTACGTGTACTGCTATAGGAGTAGAAAAATCTCTTAATGGATTTACCTGGACTCTTTTAACAACTGGGTCTTGTACCTCTTCTTCCATACATTCTGATCCAGGGACTATCCAACCTTCAGATCCAACTTATTATAGATTAATAATGTACTGTAGTGGAGGATATGTTAGTGACCCATCAAATATTTTAATATTTAATAGATAATATAATTAAAAATAAAAGTTCAATATATTTATAGTATATACAATAAACAATTATGGCAATATTAAACCCAACAGTAGTAACAGTAGACGCAATTTTAACAACAAAAGGTCGCGAATTATTAGCAAGAAATGACGGATCATTTCAAATTACACAATTTTCTTTAGCCGATGATGAGATAGATTATACATTATATAATCCAAATCAACCATCTGGATCAGCATTTTATGGTGAAGCAATTGAAGCAATGCCTATTATTCAAGCATTCCCCAACGATACACAAATAATGCGTTATAAATTAGTAACATTACCACGTGGCACATCACGTCTACCAGTTATTAGTCTTGGATATAATACGATTACTATTAAACAAGGCGCTTCATTAACTATAACACCACAAACATTGAATTATTTGGGTGCTACAAGTACATTTGAAGCTAATGGATATGTTGCTACAATCTCTGATATTAGAGTAGTATCATCATTCCAAGGTACAGGAATTACAACCACAACTGTAGGTGATCAAAATTTAAATACAACTACAGGTGCTGTATTATCTAAATCAGTACTTGGTACATCATTTACATTGACTGGTACAACAGTTAATACATTATTCGGTAGTACATTAACTACATTATCTACAACAATTACTGTAATTGGTAGAGATAGCGGAGCTAGAATTACTATTCCTATTAATATTACAAAAGTAACACAATAATTTATAAATTAAAATAAAATATGTCATTTTCAAGATACGCAACAGACGATTCCGTAATTAGTTCCGAAACAGTAGTTCGTGGTTTATGGACAGGAGATAGTAATACTTTATCTACATTTTTTACAGCTAGTTCAAACCCCGGAGGTGAATATTATATAGATGTATATCAAACAGGATCTGCTTTATCAGGTTCAGCAATTCAATTTGATATTCAATATGGTCAAATTTCAGGATCTGGTTCGGCACCAATAAATTCTACTGTACCGGGATATTCTCCATCTCGTATTGTATATGGTCAATATAGAAACTTAGTTTATGGTACTGAAGATACTAATTTTAGTTTTGATGGTGGTACAACAACCGCTAAACAGATTTATGTAATTAATATTTCAAGAGATAGATACAAACAATCACTTCAACCAGGATCATTAAATTTATCATTAAAAAGTGGTAGTGCTGTAATTCAATTAACTGATGATAGTAATACAACTTCATTAACTAGATTTATTGGTGAAAATAGAATATATTATATAATTAGTGGTAGTAGTGGTAACGCATATACAGCAAGCGCTGCTACTACACCAATATATGGTATGATGTTACCTGATTTAGGTGTAATTATATTAGATGCTTCTGGTTCATTAACTCCATACATTCAAACTGCAAGTTTAGCTTTAACTACTCAAAATAATAATAAAAATTTATTTTTAGCTATTTCAGCATCCGCAGCAGCCGGTAATAATTTTACATTACAATCCCAAGAAGTAATATCATCACGTTATTTCTTTACACGTATTAAGAATAGTGAATTTAACTATACAACAAATCCATCTATTATAGATAATAATGGTAACTTATTATATACAACATTAATTAATAATCCTCAAACATATATCACCACAGTTGGTATGTATAATGATAATAATGAATTATTAGCTGTAGCTAAATTAAGTAAGCCATTGGTTAAAGATTTCACTAAAGAAGCTTTGATTAGAATCAAATTAGACTATTAATGCATGTCATCATTCAAAAAATTAAGCAAGGCGGACGTTACGACAGTAGATTATTCTGCTAATAAACAATGGAATCTAGGTTATACTTCTTCTGTTAGTAATAGTTATATCACTAATTATATAGGAATTAATGAACCATTTACTGTAGCAGGCTCAACAACAACTTATGGACAATATAAGTCATTGATTTATAGTTCAATGAATCATTTATTCTACCAGTCATACACTGCTAGTTTAAATACAGGTTCTTTGATGTTTAATGAAAATACTTACACTTCCGCATCACAACAACGTCCTACTGCTTCATATTTTAATTACAATGCTAATCCTTTATTAATTAAACAATTACCAACTGGATCTGGAGAAACTATTTCAGTACTAAATATAAGTCAAGATATATATGGTTCTAAAATATTACCCAATAGCTTTATAATATCATCATCTGGTATTTTTATTAGAGATGATGGTAACGGCAATTTATACAACACTGCAGGAGCTAGAGATGAATATATAGATTTAAATTACTTAACAGCAACCTATTTCTCATCAAACATATCAGGAATAGGAGTTGACTTTGTAGGAAATATATTTTATGCTCATGGTATAGTAGTATTTACTAATCAAAGCTCTAGTTATCAATATCTCCAATCATCATCCGTTTTGTTTCAAAATGAACATATCATTTATGAAAATGAAATACGTTGCATCGTTAGAGAAAGTGATTATAATTTATCCTATAATCCAACATTAGTAACAGGTAGCTATGCTAGTGGATCATTACGCGACTTTGCTACTGGTTCATTTTTTCAACCATACGTTACAACAATCGGTTTATATAATGATGAAAATGAATTATTAATGGTTGCTAAATTAGGTAAACCAATAGCTTTATCATCAGACACAGATATGACATTTATTGTCAAATACGATACATAATGATAAAACTAGTAAACATACTAAAGGAAATGGCTATCTCAAATGCATGGTCAGGAGATAGAGCAAAATTACCACAAGAAACAGATGTGGTAATAGAGGCAGCTAAACAAATGGGATTAAATAATCCAATAATATGGAGAGGAACAAAAGGTGTAAAAGTACCGGGTCAAAAAAGATCGGTATTAACATACATAATGCATGTAACTCCTCGAGCAACAGTTGTATTTAGAGGTGGTACTGCAAATGCAAGAAAAGTACTAGAGATGATAGGGGTAAAAAATCCTGCATTTGCTCACTTTGATAGAGCATTAACTGAGTTTTTTGGAACACCATGTGCTTTAGTACTTGAACAACCATACACAATGTACCAGTCGTCTGAGATTAAAGATATAATGGCCGATACAGGTAATTGGGAAACAACAGAAGACAGTGACACAAATAATGGTGGAAGAGGTACATCAAGAACAAGTAGATTTAAAGAAAAAACTGAACAAGATTTACAAAACATAGCTAATACATATCAAAAAATAGATAGTAAGCCCTTATACGAAAGTAGGGAGGTAATAATTGATGTACAAAATTATTGGGCTGTACCTTGTGGAGATGAGATTAAAACATATGGTGATTTAGTTAATTTACTAGAATCATATAAATTAAAATTTCCTATAAAATAATAGTTTATGAATTGGTTATATGAATACGTCCCATTACGGGACGATTTTACTACAAACAATTACGGTTTTATATATAAAATCACTAATTTAGAGACAAATAAATTTTACGTTGGTAAAAAATCATTTGTTCATAACAAGAAAAAAAAACTCACCAAAAAAGAGATAGCTGAACAAACAGGCCCGGGCCGTCGCTCTACCACCAAGGTAGAACAAGTTGATAGCGGTTGGCGTAAATACTGGGGTTCATCTAAAGAATTACTAGCTGACGTTAAATCGCTAGGCGAAGACAAATTCGAACGTGAAATATTAAAGTTCTGTCCTACCAAAAAACAACTTACATATTACGAAATACAATATCAAATATCATATTCAGTATTATTTACTGACAGTTATAATGATAATATACTAGGTAAGTTTTATAGGAAAGATTTTGCTACGGCAGAATAATTTATTATATTTGTGGTTATGGAAAATGCTGCCCTTCTAATTTTATTGGAATCTGTACTAGGTACTAGTAACAAAACTAGTCGGGGTAATTATTCATTTAAATGCCCATTTTGTACTCACCATAAGAATAAACTCGAAATCAACTGCATAACAAACGCTAAAAGCGAGAATCCTTGGCATTGTTGGGTGTGTGAGGCGAAAGGTAAAACCATTAGATCTCTCCTTAAAAACATGAAAGCGCCGTCTAATAAATTAACGGAGCTAAACATGATTATTGCACCTGGTAAAGAATATAAGCAAATATCCACTACACTCGAATTACCTAAAGAATTCATATCATTAACTGATATTGTTGAAAATCGAATTACAACCATTGAATCAAAACATGCTATCAAATTTTTACGTAAGCGTGGTATAACACCTGAAGATATTATAAAATATAATATTGGTTTTTGTAATGATGGACCATATAAAGATAGAGTTATTATTCCCTCATACGATGAAAATGGTATTGTAAATTACTTTATTGCTCGCGCTTATAAAGAGGGACCACAAAAATATAAAAATCCTCCCGCTGATGCTAAGTCTGCTATTGGTTGGGAGTTATATATAAATTGGGATGCACCCGTCATACTTGTTGAAGGTATGTTTGATGCTTTAACAATTAAACGCAACGTCATCCCACTATTTGGGAAAATTATTCACGAGAAGCTAATGAAAAAATTAGTTCGTTCATCAGTTAATAGAATCTATATTGCATTAGATCCTGACGCTATTAAAAATGCTTTTAAATATGCCGAACAATTAATGGCTTATGGTAAAGAGGTATTTTTAGTGGAATTAGATGGTAAAGATGCAAATGAAATTGGATTTGAGCGGTTTTTAAACATTATTGAAACCACAGAACCACTTAACTTTCAGAGCCTATTAGCTAAAAAACTTCAATTATGATTGAAAAAAATGCAAACATCATTAAAGACCCTAACATTAAACGTATTGTAGAATACAAAGAGGGCGACAAACAAATTAACATTCTAGATTCTAGATTTTACCGTAGAGATGACAAATATTACCCATCAGTAACATCAGTATTAAATTATTTCCCTAAAAACCAATTTTTCCATTCCTGGTTGAAAGATGTTGGCCACAACGCCGACATCATTGCTTCTAAAGCAGCAGGTGAAGGTACACAGGTACATAATGCTATTGAGCAATTCCTTAATGGAGCTGAAATACAGTGGATTGATGAATATGGTAAAGCGCAATATAATTTAGATGTTTGGAGAATGATATTGAAATTTGCTGATTTTTGGAATACCCATAAACCAGAACTAATATCAACTGAGTATCATTTATTCTCGGATGTACATGAATATGCTGGAACAGCGGATTTAGTTGTTAGAATTGATGGTAAATTATGGTTATTAGATATTAAAACATCTAATTCGCTACATACTAGCTATGGTTTACAACTATCCGCTTATGCTATGGCTTGGAACGAAACACATACAGATCCTATTGAAAGAACAGGAATATTGTGGTTAAAAGCATCGACACGCACTGCTGGTAAAGACGGTAAAATTCAAGGTAAGGGTTGGGAATTAAAGGAATATAGTAAAATTGCTGAAAATTTCGTTATGTTTAAAAACATATATGAAATATATAAAATGGAAAATCCGGACTTTAAACCATATACTGAATTATTACCAATTAGTATTAAAATAACAGAATAACATATTTATTGATATATTATTTAAAAAATGAATTTAGGACAATACTTAGCTAATACACTATTAGAAGCAGAAAATCAACCAACAATAGCATTATTCCCAGGGGTATTTAAACCACCACATAAAGGTCACGTTGATGTAGTAAATAAACTACTAAAAGCGGCGGATCAAGTAGTAATACTAATATCACCAAAAACACGTGAAGGTATTACTGCTGATGAAAGTGTTGCTGTTTGGAACTTATATAAAGATAAAGGTCTATTTGATGGTTCAGTTGAAATTAAAGTATCATCATCACCAACACCTGTTGGAGAAGTATATGATGTTGTTAAAAAAAATCCCGATAGTGAATTTTTAGTAGCATTTGGTAAAGATGAAATTAGTCGTTATAAGAATATTGAAAAATTCTTTAATGTAAAAGTATTTGATGCTGACTCAGTTGAAGGTGTTGATTCTACTAGTTTGCGTATGGCACTAATACAGAAAAATGAAGATGAAATATCAAAATTACTTCCTGATGGTGTATCAACAGATGAATTTTTAACAGCATTGAATACTAAACCAGAAGAAAAATCTGAAGAAACACCAACAGAACAACCACCAACTGAACAGCCAACACCTGAACAACCATTACAAGAATCACCTCCAATTAATTTTGAAGATGATGCTTATCAAGATTATGTAATGCAAAATCAAGATAAAATAGAAAAAGCAGCTGCTGTATTTAATTTACCAATCCCTGATATGAACTACGCTTTTGATAGTGGAGATGAAGTAGTATTGAATGATGATATGTGGGATAAGCTGCAAAATAGCAAATCATATAAAATGAAAACATTAGATGATGCTATTCAACATTCATTAAAATTAGGTATAAATCCTAAACCATATATTGATCAAATTAAAGCTGGTAAGGATATGCCATTACCACTTGTATTATGTTATGGACAGGATAAGTATTATTTGGTAGGTGGTGAAGTAGTATTATCCTTATATAGAGCTTTAGGTTCAATTCCAACTGTACTACAGGGCACATTAAATTTACAAACTAAACAATTACATCAACCTACTTCTCTTGGTGAAGGTTTAAATAATGATACCGATAAACAATTATTAAAGAAATTTATTGATTTCGCTATTAAAGAATTAGGCATAAAAAAACCACCAACATCCCTTACATTATCAAGAGATAATGGTATGGCTAAAGAAATGCATACATTTGGTTCATTTAATCCTAATAACGATAAAATATGGTTGTATGTTAAAAACCGTAACATGGCTGATTTGCTACGTACATTAGCACATGAATTAGTACATCGTAAGCAAGCTGAGGATGGTAGAATAGATTACAATAGTGGTGAAACGGGTAGTGAAATTGAAAATGAAGCAAATGCTCAAGCAGGTGTATTATTAAGAAAATTTGGTAAACAAAACGAAGAAATATATCAATAATTAAGTTATGAGTGACAATTTATTAAAAAAAGAGTTCCGTACACGCGATGTACAACGTATGCGTAACATTATTACCAAAAAAGCAGGTGATAAAACTGGCGTACAGGTTGGATACACTGCGGATTATATTGAACGCAAGGAGGGTGACGTTTGGGAAGAACGTGGCAAAAAATGGACCATTAAAAATAGTCTAAAGCAGACAGTAACACGTTTTGACGATATTAAGAAAAAAATATTTACACCTATCACATGTCCTAACTGCAACAAACCAATGAATAAAGGACAAATTGACAAATATATGTTCTCTATTCACCAAACATGCTCAGATTGTGTGTTTAAACGTGAAACCAAACTAAAGCACGAGGGTAAATACGAAGAATACGAACGTGATATGATTAAGCAAGGCATTACATACCATATTAAAGAAATGGAAAATGTATTGCTAGAACTACTTATGGGTCAATCTGGTGAATCATATGTAACTGAAGCTGGTGATATTGAAGAGTGGAAAGGTAAAAGTTTAGATAACCAATTCATACAGGATATACAAGAATATATACAAAAACTTAAGGACGTTGTAGAGCATTAATATTTATAGGTATCATTACCGTTACCGTTTAAAAGTTCAAGTATGTCTGTAGATTTAACTGTCGCAATAGTTTCGTCTGTCTTTACAGCTATTGTTGGACCTATAGCGGTTCATATAGTAAAAATGAAGACGGAAAAAGGTAAGCTAGATGTGTTGAGAGATGCAATAGCTAATAATTCTCTTGTAGCTAATAAGGTAGAAGAGATTAAAGACACAACTGGAGCAGACAGAGTATGGATAACACAATTCCACAATGGTGGTACATTTTATCCAACAGGAAAGTCAATACAGAAATTTAGTATGTTTTATGAATCAGTATCTCAGGGTACCACCTCAGTACAACAAAATTTCCAAAACATTCCTATTAGTCTACTTAGTAAATCTATAAACCATTTGTTGGAACGTAATGTTATTGCAATCCATGATTTTGGAAATGATGATTTAAACACATATGGTTTAGAGTACATAGCTGAAGTGAGTGGGTGTAAGAGTACATATCAATTTTCCATTAAAACAATTGATGGTAAATTTATTGGTATATTGGGGTTAGATTTTGTTAAGGAACCAACACACCTTCTGTTAGAAGAAACTAATCGTTTATTAGTAGAAGCAACAACAATAGGTGGTGTATTATATAAAAAATAATGATTAAGTTAACAGACTTACTAGAAAAGAAAGGGGTAGAACCACTACAGTTTCCTGATGGCTTTAAACCAGCTAAAACGGTACCTGAAGGTGGTGCTATGTGTGCTAATTGTGCTAAATGGAATAAAGAAACTCAATTATGTGAAGGTCAATACTATATTGACTGGAACGGTAACGGCAAAATACCAACAGAACCAACTAAATACGTTTGTATTTGGTGGGTACCAAAAAATAAATAGCGATGATTAAATTAATAGATTTATTAAATGAAGATAATTTTCAAAGTGAGGAACCATCATCATTCTCTAATGAACAAGAAGTAATCCAAGACTATATAAATGAATTGCCATCAGAAGGAACAACCATGAGTGATGTTATGGAAGATGCTAAAGATTACCCTCATGCTTTTCAGCTAAGATTATTAATGAGAATAGCAAAAGATGGATTATTAAATCTCAGCAACAGTAATATAAAAGTTAAACCAGAGGGAGTATTGCAAATGTTTAATACTCAATCTGATATAGCATATAACGCTTTAGCTAATTATAATCTAAATGAAAAAGCGCCCTGCTGGAAAGGTTATAAGCAAATTGGTATGAAGGAAAAAGGTGGTAGGGAAGTACCAAACTGTGTTCCTTTAAATGAATTAAGTCCTACATCAGTTGGTGTTCCTGAATTTTTAGAAAAAGCAAAAAAACAACAATATCCTTATTTACAGTTTCCATCATTTGAAGCTTTAGAAGAGTATGTGTCGTATGCCTCTGGTAAAGAATTTAATGAATTAAATACTGAAGCTGGGTTAAATGAAGCGTTTTTTATTGGTGAAGATGATATAGATGAATATGATGTAGATGAAAATAATATTAATGAAGTAAAAGATTTTATTAAATTTCTAAAAAAATACTTTACAATATTAGCGGAAGCACAATGCGATTGTGTTTATGAAGCTGAGTATCATGGTCGTCAAGTATCACTAGGCAAACCAATGCAAGGTGATATTAAGAAATTTAAAGTATACGTTAAAAATAGCAAAGGCAAAGTCGTAAAGGTTAATTTCGGACAAAAAGGAATGAACATAAAAAAGAATAATCCTGTAAGACGCAAAGCATATAGAGCAAGACATAACTGTAATAACCCAGGACCACGTACTAAAGCAAATTATTGGTCTTGCAGAAAATGGTAAAATATGAGAGCAATAGATAGATTTATATTACACGTAGTTCACAATTGGACAAATGAGTTAAATGAAGCTTATAGCGAAAATGCTATCAAAGCCTTTATTAAGAAATTTAGTGAAGAAGCAGACGATTTGAATATCGCTATATCAGAACCTCAATTAAGAGCATACATCGATCGTTTTGATACATTAAAAAATTCACCTAAAATTACTAATAAAGATCTTAATAGTGATTATTGGAATATATCTAAATTAATTAGATTAGTTACCTCTACTAAAGGTGCTGAAGTACCTGAAGAAGTTGAATCTACCCCAGATGTTGTTTATAATCAGGATGGTTTAGTTATATACAATGGTTCTAAAGAAGGAAACTGTTTAACTTATGGTAGTGGAGAAAAATGGTGTATTACTAGAGGATCATTTGGTAGTTATAGATATGATGCTAGCAGAAAAAACCCAACATTCTATTTAGTAAAAGATAATAATTTATCTGATAGTGATAATAAAAGTTTTTTTGTTGTTGTAGTAGGTAGTGATAATACATACAAAGTATCCGATAGATCAAATAATGACGTTGGCGGCAGAGGTACAGAATGGGAAAGATGGGAATCATGGTCATTTGTTGAACAAAACTTTCCATCAGTCAGAGGATTAAGAAGTGTATTTAAATACATTCCTTTATCGTCTGCAGAAAAAATGAATCAGTCCTATAAACATAGTGCTATTCCTATTAGAGAATTTATAAAATTTCCTTATTCTGTTAAAGAACAATATTTAGTTGTTAGAAAAGGTAACGAACTATTTACAGATGTTAGTACAGATGAATTTGTTTCAAAATATCTTCCTCAATACCCACAATTAGCTACATTCATTTCAACTAACGCTGGTATTGTACCTAATGAAATTTTAGTAAAACATTTAGATAAATTTTCTAATCAAGATACAAGATCTATTATAGCTAATATGAGGGATAAAGTTAAAATTGACCTTTTATCCTCTGAATCTGTTCCATTTGCTGTTAAAAAATTATTAGTAATGGTAGATAAATGGAATGTACCATCTAATGAAAGATTATATATTACTAAAGATGGTAATGCCATTGTTAAATTAAAATTTGAAGAAGAAATATCTGTAGGTGTATATACAGCAGAAGATGATTATCCAAACATCAAATTAAATCAACGTACATCAAAATATTTACTTGATTATCCTAAATTAGATGAATTACCATTTAACAGTTTACTTAAATTAGCTACTGATGGTATTGTAAATAAAGAATTCCTTGCTAAAGTTATTGAAAAAGCCAAATCAGAAGAAAACTCAGCTATTATAGTTAAAAAAGTAGAAGATGGTGAAATATTAGTTGATGCTAATTCATTCTCATCGTATAAAATAAAAGACGGTAATATAACTAAAATACCGTTTACTGATGAAGAAGTACAAACAGCTTTAGGAGAAGAAAAAGAGAATACAGCATTCCAACAAGGTGCTGTTAATATAGTAAAAGACACAATAAATAATTATGAAAATATTCCTCCAACTATTGATAAAGATGCCTTCGTATCTATTGTAAAGTCAACCCCATATAATAAAAGAACATTTACCTCTGATAATGCAAGAGGTCAACAAATACTTCTTGTACCTGATGGAGAAAGCAGATTTGCTTTATTTACAAGAAATACAGAAGAATTATATAATTTTTCTACTGACCAGGATTATGGTAATGGAGGTGATTGGAGAAGAAGAGATACTACTGATTGGATGGATGAAGGAGCATGGAGAGCATATTTCACTTATTTAAGAAATGAAAATAAGTTTTATGAAGGAAGTAGATTAGCTCAATGGTTTAGAGGATCATATACTAATAATGAATGTCGAAAAGCATGGTTTAAAGCACAACCACCACTATCCCCAACAGATCAATACGCAGTAGCAGTAACAGCTGCTAATTATTATCTTGTTAATAAAGCTAACCCACGTGAATCCCTTAAATTATCAGATTCAGGTAAATTAGTTAAAGCAAATATTCCATCAGCATTAGCTCGTCAATTATTAGGTACCACACAAACCCAAGCTACACCAACAGCCCCAGCAGCACAATTTGGTGCTGGACAAGCAGTAGCAGCACCATTACGTACAGGTAGAGGTAGACCAGCAGGTGTACCTAATGCTCCACGCGCCGCTGCACCAGCTGTAGATGCAGGTGGAGATCTAAATATAGGTGAAATAATGGATGAAACAGGATTACAAACTGCATTTATGCGTATGCCACGTTCTGATTATAGACGATTAAATGTAACAACAGGTGTACGTGTTAATCCAAATGGTGATAGAGGTGCTGCTCGTCGTAATAACCAATTAGGAGCAGCGGGTCGCGTAGGTAAAGTTATTGAAGTTGGTTCTAGCAAAATATATTTTATTCGTTTAGCAAACCAATCTATAATAGCATCTATCAATATACAACCAGGCAATAGAAATTATATATTATTTCCTAATGCTCAAGGTAACGTAATGATACCAATGAATTCACCAGCTGAATTAATGCAAGTATTACAACAACGTAACTTGGCTGAAGTACAACAATATATGGTACGTGAGTATATTGCTAATAATCCACAACATATTGATGAAGTAAAATCATTACTAAGAAAACACATAGCTGAAACCATAAATCAATAATATTTATATATATAAACATAAAAAAACAATGAATAACTACGCATTACGCTTATTTGTACGTAACTTAATACTAGAAGCAAACGAAAAAAAGGTTAATAAAGAGCCTAAGAAAACAATGAAAAAGGAAGATAAAGCTCCTAAAAGCGATGGTAAATTAGTAGATCTTAAAAAAGAACTTGCTGCATTAGAGCAATATAAAGACGAGCTACAAGCTGCTAAATTCGCTGAAAAAACAGCATCAACTGAAGTTGAATTTGCTAATTTAGCTCATTTTGCTAAAGAATTAGACGCTCTTAAAGCGCGTGGCGTTGAATTAGAAAAAGAAGTTGATGAAAAAATTGTTGAGCTAAAAGAAAAAGTGGCTGAAGCAAAGAATAAAATCAAGGAAATGATGGGTCTTACACCTGAAAAGAAAGGTAAAGACAAAATGGTAGATGAAGCTCGCTTTAAAAAAGGTACTGACATTGGTAAAAAAGGTCCCGGATTTGCTAAAATTGAAAAAGCAGCAGCTAAAAAATATGGTTCAGAAGAAGCTGGTAAGAAAGTAGCTGGCGCTATATTGAAAAAAGTAGTAAAGAAATAACAATGATTAAATTAGCTGAATTATTAGATAAAGTAGGTCAAGAAGACGATGACATCAACAATGATGGTAAGGTAGATAAAACAGACAAATATCTTCTTAAACGCCGTAAAGCAATAGCTACTAATCTTAAGGAAAATGATACTCCAAAGCATAAGATCATTGCTCAATTGATGGGTCCTGATTTTTTCTTATCTAAAAAACCAGAAAGTAGTTGGGATGATAAAGATCACGATTTATTTAATCGCATTACAAAAATGGCTCAAGAAACAGGTAAAGTTCCTAAGCTAAAAGAAAATCAAGACCATGAAGTATCAATGGCACAAGCCAGTTTAAAATCAATTATTAAATCAGCCGCTCAACTAATGCTTAAACTAGGCAATATGGAGCGTGATATACCAGGATGGATACAAGATCACATCACAAACGCTGAAAATTATATTGATCAAGCATCTCAAGGATTCCACGAATTAAACGAAGGTCCTCAAATTGGTAAACTTCCTGTAAGAATATATAAACTTGTTCAAGGAAAAGAAACTGAATTATCTAAAATTAAGAATCCTAAAGTAATAGATTATATTAAAAAGAATTCTGAAAACATAAATATAGAGGATTTAGCTAAACTTCTTTCTGTACGAGAGCAAGTTGCTTTACAATATATAAACGCTTTAAAAACATTAGGAGCTTTAGTATCAAAAAATCCCACTACTAGTAAACCTATGAGTAGTAATGATGTTGATGATTTATTTAATTAAGGCACAAAAATAATAAATGAATAAACAACTATTATTAGAAAAATACATTAAGGTAGCTGTTAAAAAAGCTCTTAAAGAGCAAGAAGAACAACAGCGAAAAGCAGAAAAAGCGATGTACATGGTATATCGTTTTCCTGGTTTGAAAAAACTAATGGAAAATTTAATGTCACCTGCTTTTGGTCGCTACGTTAATAGTATTAATATAGTTGCTCCCAAACCAACAACATTTCAAGTTGATTTAATTAATGGTCAAGATTTTAGTATTAAATATATTGGCAAAGGTAATTTCCAAGTTAAAGTATCTGGTAGAAAATATGATCCTATTAATTTAGGTGAATTAGAGCGTGCTTCACAAGGTATAGCTGATTTATTAGAATTAAATTACGCACCTAAAGAAGTCGCTGAAGGTGGAGGAACACCACCACCAACTGAATCACCGGCAACATCCGGAGCTGAATTAGGCCCTGATTTAGCAGGGGCAGGAGCAGCTGAAACAGCACTACCAACAGGAGCTGAAACACCAGAAACACCAGAAACACCAGAAGAAGCATAATATGGAAGTTATAGACAAAATATTAAATGAGTGGTCATACCGATGCCACGATGGGATTGTTGATTTAAATGATCCTAATAAATTACCTATTTTGAAAGAAATAATGATTGAGGAAGATATTGATGATGATATTTTAAATGCTTTAATAAATACAGACGAAGATACTAAAACAAAAGTTTTAAAACTTATTAAAAAAGTTAATAAAAACTCAATAGGAGATTTAAAACCTATTTTAGATAAAAAAGGTATAGGAATTTTAACTAAAAATGTTATATACGATATTGAAGAAGCAGGGCAAATAGATGAATTATTAGCATACTTAACTTCTTCTAAACAGATAGATTTAGATCAATTAAAAAGTGATAGTAACTTATTTTCTTTGTTTGAAAAAACAAATTTAAGTAAAGAAGCTATTCAAGCCTTAGTAGATACTAGTGGAATTTTAGGTGGTGTTGCTATAGGAAGAGGAGAAGTAGCATTAATTACTTTATTAAAAGATGCTAAAAGAGCAGAAAAAGGAGATATTCAAATAGGTGATAAAAAAATAGAAATAAAAAATAGAAGTAAAGATACTGGTAGTATATTAGCACCTGAAAAAGAATCTAGAGGAGGAGCAACTGAAGTAAATAATATGTTAGCAAAAGCTATAGATAATTTATTTACTGATGATCTCTTTAAAAAAGAAATATCAGACAATATTTTAAAAAAGAATCAAAAAGGAATAAGATGGCCAAATAAAATAGATATTATGTATAAAGCTTTTTTAGATCAAAATCAAAAAGGCAATACTAAATCTAGTTTTGAAACAGAATTAAATAAAATATTAAAGGATTTATATAAAGAAAATGCCCCTGATATAAAAGATTATTTAGACGGAAAAAACTTTAACGTAGATAAATTCAAAATAGACATAGCAAAAAAACTAGCAGAAAAATATTACGATGAATTTAAATTTGATTATATACTTTTTATAAATCCTGATTTAAGTTATTCACTATATGAAGAAAATAGTTTTTTAGAAGACATAGGGCAAGAAATAACAGTATCTGGATTTTCAGATTATCTTCCACGATTATATCACAAATAACTCAAAATACAACAATGACACAATTTAACCCCTCAGACAAAATAACAGTAGATATACCCTTATTTATACGCCTATTAGAATACGCTCGTGAAGACGCTAAAACCGATATGGATTTACATAACGTAGCTGAAAACGCTATCAAATTAAGTGAAACAGGTAAAACATTAACTATGACTCAATACGATAATATAGTTAAAAACCCACAACAAGAATTAAAAGAACGCTTAAAAAAACTAGCCAATATAATTGGATAACATATAGAATAGATTCATAGCCTATTCGCTTTAAAACAATATTATGCAGCTGTGGCGCACTCAAAAGGTGCGCCCTCCCTTTGTTTGTCAAAATAAAAATTTTACATTTAACGTATGAATATATTTTACATAAACACAGATCCTGTTACAGCAGCACAACAGCTAGCAGACGATCATATTCGTAAAATGCAGATTGAATCTGCACAAATGTGCTGTACCGCTCATTGGGCTTCAGGTAGCGAAGCACCATATAAAAGAGCACATTTGAATCATCCATCAACTAAATGGGTTAGAGAATCTATACACCACTACAGATGGGTTGTGGAACATGGTTTAGAAGTATGTAATGAATTTACTAAGCGTTATGGTAAATTACATAAAACACAAGGTGTATTAGAATGGTGTCGTGATAATGAACCTAGTATTCCTGATAATGGATTTATTGAACCACCACAATGTATGCCTGATGAATATAAGAAAGCTAATGCTATAGACGGATACAAGACATACTATATAGAAGATAAAATTAAAAATAAACAACTAACATACAATAAATTAAACAATACCCCAGAATGGATAAAAAAATCGTTATAGTAGGAGCCGGTGTAGCCGGTATTAACGCAGCAACTAAATTAGTAGATAATGGATATCCCGGCGAATTAATCACCATTATAGACAAAGGTAATGACCCACACAACCGCTTACCTGAAGAGGTAATGACAGGTATGTTAGGTGCCGGTGGATGGAGTGATGGTAAATTAACATACCACACAGCAATCGGTGGTCAATTAGCTAAGTATTGTGGTGAAGACAAAGCAATGGAATTGATGGATCAAGTTATTAGCAATTTCAGACGCTTTCACCCTAAACCAGAAGAAATATTCTGTTCTGATCCAGTAGCTGAACCAGACTTTATTAAACCATACTTTGGATTACGTTTATTTCCTGTATGGCATATTGGAAGTAATTATTTACACGAAATTGCTAAAGCATGGTATCAATATTTGTTAGATAAGGGTGTGAATTTTATGTGGGGTACTGAAGTAACTAGTATTAATTTTGACTTAAACTTAGTATTATATGGTGTTATCAAAACGGCTGTTGGTAAAGGAATACCATATGACGAATTAATATTTGCTGTAGGAAAATCAGGTATTGATTTTGCACAATCATTATCCGACAAATATAAATTACCAACTGAACCTAAATCAGTTCAAATAGGTGTTCGATTTGAAGCACCACAAAAATATTTTCAAAAATTAATAGACATATCATATGATTTCAAATTATATCAGAAGTATGAAGATGTTTCTCTACGTAGCTTTTGTACTAACAACAATGCCGCTTACGTGGCCGTGGAGGAAACGTACGGCGATGTTACGTACAACGGCCATGCGAAAAAGGGTGAAGAATTCCGAAACGATATGACCAACTTTGGTATATTGATGGAAATTAAAGGTATTGAAGATCCATTTAAATGGTCACGTTATGTAGTAGAACAATTACAAGTTGATGGCACTGGATTATATTATTCACCAAATAAAACTCGCAAACCAGGATTAACATCAGAAGGAGCAATAGTATCATCTTATCAAATAGATGATTTGGAAGAATTTGATGAAGTATTAGGTGAATATGCTGATTATATTACTAATTTTATTGACCAAATGGATAAAGTATTCGAATTTGGTAATGATTGGGGTATGTATATTCCTGAAGTAAAATATCTATCACCAGAACCACAAGTAAACCACGCTAATCTAGCGCTAAATGATTATCCAAATGTACACTTTGTTGGTGACGCGTTAAGCGCTCGCGGTATAACTGTATCAGGTGCACATGGAATTTATGTTGCTGAATATTTATTAGCATGATTAAATTAATACCTATTGTTGAAGAAATTCAACAAAAACAATTAGAAGAAGGTTGGAAAGAAAATATAGTAGCCGCTGCTATTGCTGCTTCTACACTATTTGGTGGAGTTAAAGGACAAACATCAAATGGTAATATTGGTGATAAAGCTAATATTGAAATGTCTAAACAACAAGGTCCTGGTCCATTAAATATTAATTTTGGAACAGCATTTTCTAGTGGTCGCTATATAATAAAAGGTGAATCTCAAGGGTCATTAGAAAGTAAATTAGGAGAAATTGTTAAATATATAGAACAAAATCCAAATGCTGACTATACAATTGAAATTATATCTAGTGAATCACAAGTACCAAATTATGATGCTGAAAAACCAGGCCGTGTTAAATTAGATACAGGTGAATTAGCTGAAAAAAGAGCAACTGTTCTTGATATCGCTATTAAAGCATTAACTCAAAAGTTAAAAGATGATGGTAAATTAAAAGGTAATGTTGATATTAAAATATCACCTGTATTAATAGGAAAGGAAAAATTTACACCAGGAGATAATAAGGATGATGCTAAGTATACTAAAGATCAATTTGTTAAGACTAAGGTAACAGCTAAAGTAAAAGATAAATATGCCTCATATTCAAAAAATGGTGAGAGGATATTTATGAATGGAAAAGCATACGCTATGATATTTTATCCAACAGCGGCCACCACAAGTAAATCAAGCGCTGGGCAATTAAATACATCATATCAAGATGTAATTTTAAAGAAAATTGATCTTACAGGATTAGAAAGAGCAGGAAGAAGTCTCAATACTAAGATTGATGCTCCTAACCAATATACAGCAACATATAATATTCCATGGCAAGAATGGAATACAGCAACAAAGGGAACTAATACCATCACACAAAATATGATGGATAAATGGGAGCAATTTAAAGTAGCGGATTAATCTTTAATATAACCATGAGCTTTTAAACTATCTATAGCAGCTTTAACAGCCCTATTAACAGTTGAATCAGTATTAGCACTAACTTTAGTTGTTTTTACTGATTTTTTTCTTGGTTGTTTTGTTTGTGCACAACTAGTTGTTGTAATTACAAGCGTTAAAATTAAGATTATATATTTCATATGTTATGTTTTATACCGTAACGATAATATATGGGTTTTGCCCCTTCTAATATTTATTATAAATACTTATATAATGACGAAACAACAATTGCGCGAAGCTATCCGCAAAATAATTAGACAAGAACTAAACGAAGACTCAAAAGCAATTCCTAATCCTAACGCCGGTAAATGGAGAATAGTAGGTCTTGAAACTGGAAATATTTATCCTAATCAAGGAGCGTTTTACGGTACTAAAGAAGAAGCGCAAGCTGCTGCTAGAAAATTAGGTAGAATAAAGGATAGCGGTATTAAGTATGTGCAATTGAAAGACACAATGAAAATGTCTGAAAACGCTCCCGCTCCTGCTAAACCAGCCACAGCACCAGGTGTTAAAGAACCACCTTCAAAAACACCAGATAAAAAAGAACCACGTCGCCCATTAGGAAATCCTAATGTAAAACCTCAACCAAAGGCGACTATGAAGGAAGCTGAAATGTTAAAACAAGTAATTAAACGCTTTAAATCTAAAAAGTAATGGCTCATTTATTAGAAGTAGAATACGAAAAAATATTCAGCCCTAAAACAATGGCTGGTCTAAAAGGCAAATCAGGTGAATCATTACGCTCAATGCTTGGTAATAAATCATTAATGCAAACATTAATGAAATCCCAAGAGGTATTAGATGAAATCATTGATGCTGAAGAAGGATACCGTGATGAACTAGAAATGATAGCAGCTCAAATGGTAACAGATGCATACCCAATTATTGACTACGCTAACATCAGAATTGATGCTAAAATAGTTACTATGGGTGATCTAGATATCCCACCAACCCCAGGTGAAGTAAGTGTAGAAGATGCACCACCAGAAGCACAACAAGCAAGACGTCGTATTATTAATGGTATGACACAAGGAGCATCAATTAGAGGCGCATTTGGATTTATGCTATTCAAAGAATACTTAGATGATATTAATCCAGCATTAGTAGGAAAATATAATGAAATTCTGAAAATGGCTTTCGGTATTTACGATGATGAAAACGCAATTGCAATGATGTTAGCAGCATTAGCTCAAGGACAAAAAATGCAAGGCGGTGAAAGTGAAATGGAATATGATGAAGAAACAGGTCAATTCGTTATTAAAGCTCGCGCTATTTGTTTCCCAATGCTCGTACATGAAATTGTAAAAGGATTATACGAAATCGTTGGTACAGAAGGATTTGGTGCTGATAAAGAACAAAACCAATCTATTGTAGGTGCTGTAGATAAATTATCTAACGAACCAAACGATTTACGCTTTGGTAAATTTCTATACGATGCTATTAGCAAGATATACAATGAAAGTGATGTAGAAGATGCTCGCGTTCGTGAGCTATTCTTTGCAGCATTATATAAATTAGATGATACTGAGTTTTTCCCATTTGTTGAAAATGCTGTTAATGATGAACTAACAACAGCTCAAAAACAATGGGCAATAGGTGAAATGAGAGATATTGAGCGTGACTTACGTAAAGACGATACTGGATTAGAAGATTTGGATTAGGCAAAATATCTTTTGTACCTTTACAACAAAAATATATGAAGGAAACATTAGAGACGCAGCGTATTGTAACAGCAGATGGCACAGTAGCGCATTATGTTAGTATAAAGGGAGTAAAGAAAATGCATAACTGGGATGGAGCTGCATTCCTACCACAAGGTAATAAACGTCAAGCTGAATACTATTTGTTTGGTATTAAACATACTAAAGATGAATGGTTAGATAAGAAAAAGAGTGTTAATGGTGTACCATTTTATAAAACATCACTTGGAAAAGCAGCAGGAGCAAGAGTATAAAAAAATAGAGGATCGTCAAGATCCTCTTCTTAATTTAACGTTATGATAGAAAAAAGAGGTAGACCAAAAGAAACAGTTATTGAACCATCACCACGTAAATTTACTAAGGTGTATGAAGATGAAGACATGATTGAAACATGGACTTATAATCTAGACATACATCGTGGTCCAATAAGTGTTGATATTAATTATAAAACAGGCGCTGAAAAAGCAATCAAACTACGTGCTAAAGATGCTAAACAAGAAAAGAAAGCAGCACGTCAAATGAAAAAAATCAACAACAAACAACTCCCAATCACACAACAACAATGGCTTAATCCTGCTAATGGTAAAATGGTAGGATACACACGAGCTAAAGCACTAAATTTAATAAAATGAAAATAGGACTAACAGGTACAATGTCTGTAGGTAAAACTACACTAGCTAAAGCGTTAGGTGAGCTAGATATGTTTAAAGATTATCCAGTACAAACTGAACGTAGTAAATATTTGCGCGATTTAGGTATAGCTTTAAATACAGATTCAACATTAAAAGGTCAATTAGTATTTGCTGCTGAACGCAGTATTGAATTAATGCAGGAAAATATTATTACTGACAGAACATTATATGATGTAACAGCATTTACACTTAGTGCTAAATCAATTGATTGGTTTGAAAAACGTCGATTTATGGAAATATTGATGTCGCTTCGTAAGGAATATGATGTGATTATTTATGTATCACCTGATGGCGTTGATATAGAGGATAATGGTGTTCGTGAAACTAATATGGAATATCGCGAACAAATCGATTTTGTTATTAAAGAAATGCTAGTTGAATACCCACCCACTAAACTAATTAAAGTATCAGGTTCTACAGAAGAACGTATAAACACTATAATTTCACAACTAATTTAATATTTATGAATATCACATCACACGAATTAAAAACAATGAAAGTAAAACAATTACGTAAATTAATACGCGAAGCAATAACAGAAGTTTTAAATGAAAATATAGCTGTAAAAGTTACTGGAGCTAGTGGAAAATCAGATATAGAAAGTTTTCCTAGTATGACAGCCGCTAATGATTTAAAATCAAAAAATTCTAATATTAAATCAATAGCAGCTTTAGAAGAAGATAAAATAAATGAAATGGCCCGTATTGCTAAAGGATTTAGATTAGCAGACCCAGAATTAGATACAACATCTTACACAAAAACTATTAGTGGCACACCACTATCAGCTATACTTGATTATTTTAAAGAAAATCCAGGTGCTGATATAAAATCAATCCAAACACAATTCAATTTTGTTCGTCCACAAATAGCAAATGGATTAGTTAAAGGTCTATTGGATGCTGGTATATTAACTAAATTAACAGCAGGGGGTGAAGTAGTAGCTCCAGTAGAACCAGGTGAAGAAGCACCAGTACAAGCAACTGAACCAGAAGATTTATTCATGGGTAGTGCTACAAATCCATTAGCAATGTACTTTGATAATGAACCAAATAATGATGGATCTGAAGATTTTAACAATGAAGAAGAACCAACAGCCGGCGATATAGAACCAAGCGAACCAATGTCAGCTGCAGGTAGTATGTCTGATGAAGATTATGATGCTTGGATGAAATGGAGTGATTTAAATGATCGTTTAAGTGCTACTAAATCTAATATATTAAAAGCTAAGCGTAATAAAGGTGGTAAAATTATGGGAGATATTGGTGATACATCATCAAATGAAATACCTCGTTTAACTACTCTTAAACAATCATTAGAAGATAGAATGAATGCTTTGGTAGCAAAATCTAAATATCTTCAAAGTAAAATTGAAAAAGAAACAGGCAAAGCATACGAACCAATTGAAACGGATATTGAGGATGAAGAAGATACAATAGATGAAGCATTTAATAGAGAATACGAAATAAGAAAATTACAACATTATGCTGGAATTATTAAATAAATATAAAAAACAGGCATTATATATTATTATTGGTTTATTAGTAATGTATTCAATGATTTGCCTATTTACACCAAAACCACCAATGCCTATTGATTATAGAGCATCTATTGATTCTCTTATTCAATCAAATAATGTATTAATAGACCATCAAAATAAAATTGATAGTATAATTATTATTTATAATGCTAAAGTAGATTCGGTAGATAATAGAATTGATAGTGTTAAAGAAAAAACCATTATCATTAAAAAGTATTATCACGAAGTAAGTAGTAAAGTAGATACGTTTCAAATATCACAACTAGATTCATTTTTTAACGCAAGATATCCACAACCATGAAATATCTATTAATTATATTAATATCATTATTACCAATAGCAGTAAAATCACAAGATACATCTATTAAGATATCTACATCAACTGCTAGAAGAGTTGCTAAAGATTTAGTGATATGCGATAGTACTAAAGCAATGCTTGAGGTAACTAAAGAACAACTTTCATTAACTGAACAAAAAGTAGTATTGAAAGATAGTATTATATCTAATCATGTTAATAAAGGATTATTGTATGAAGCACGTATTCAAAACGAACAAGATAAGTTTAAGATACAAGGAATGTGGGTTAATGATTTGCGCAAACAGAATAAAAAACTTAAAGCTAATTTAATGTTTACTAAAATAGTGCTATCAGTAGCGCTAGGTGGACTAATATTACTTTCAGCCAAATAATCGTCCTGCTACCATAGGACTGCCTATCTAGACCATAGGTGCAAGAGCTTAATCCCGTAAGGTTAGGCTTTTTTATATATTTATTAATATAAATAACAATAAAAAAAAAATGAAACAACAAATTAACGAAATCAAAAGAATGCAAGAGTTAGCTGGCCTATCAGTAAACAATGAAGCATTTGCTTCTTTTCAAAATACATTTAAAGATACAAATGATGAAGAGCAAAAACAATCAATGACAAGAGTATATGGAGACGCTGATGATTATCCTAAAGAATTAAATACATTAGTATCAACTTTTATAGGAGCTTCAGATAATTATGCAATCACAAAAGATGGTAACACATTTAATGTTTATAAATACAGACGTATGCTAGATGGTGTTGGTAATCCAACTCCCTTTACTAGTATAGATGATGCTAAGAAGTTTATACAAAAGGATAATAGGTAAAACCACTCTTAGGATAGAATCCCTTAGTTAACCCAACTCCATAAGGTTGGGCTTTTTTATATATTTATATACAATCAATAGTATATAATATGGCTGAACAAGCTAACATTAAAGATATAATAAAACAGGAATATATAAAATGCGCTATGGATCCCGTGCATTTTTTCCGCAAATATTGTTACATTACCCACCCGGTTAAAGGTAGAGTATTATTTCATTTATACTCATTTCAGGAAAATACATTAAATGAATTTAGATCTAATCGTTTTTCTATTGTAAATAAATCACGTCAGTTAGGTATTTCTACTCTAGTAGCAGGATACTCATTATGGACAATGTTATTTAATAAGGATAAAACAGTATTGTGTATAGCAACAAAGCAAGAAACCGCTAAAGGTATGGTTGAGAAAGTACAGTTTATGTATAATAATCTACCAGCTTGGCTACGTGGTAATACAAAACCACTATCAGATAATAAACTCTCACTCAAATTAGCCAATAACTCTCAAATTGTAGCTACATCAGCCGCCTCAGATGCAGGTAGATCTTACGCTGTATCTTTGTTACTAATAGATGAGGCCGCGTTTATTGAAGGTATTGATAAAATATACACGAGTATTAAACCAACAATTGCTACGGGTGGAGGAATTATTGCCTTATCATCACCAAATGGTATTGGTAACTGGTTCCATAAAATGTATACTGAAGCTCAAATTGGTAAGAATGACTTTAAGCCAATAGAACTAAAATGGAATTTACACCCAGATAGAGTGGCACCAATAGATCCAGGATGGGAAGAACGTGAACGTGCTAATATGTCTCCTAGAGAATTTGCTCAAGAGTATGACTGTGACTTTTTGGGATCAGGAAACTCAGTCGTAGATTCAGACATATTAACCTTTTATGAGCAAACATACATCCAAGAACCAATCGAACGTCGCTTTTTGGGTGGGGATTATTGGATTTGGCAGTATCCAGATTATAGCAAGTCTTATGTGGTGTGCGCTGACATTGCCCGTGGTGATAGTAGTGACTATTCTACGTTCCATGTTATCGACATCGAATCCTGTGAACAAGTCGCAGAATATAAATCCCAAATAGGTACTAGAGATTTTGGTAATATGCTAGTATCTGTTGCTACAGAATACAACAACGCATTATTAGTACCAGAAAACTCAAATATAGGATGGGATGTTGTTAATACTATTATTGAAAAAGGATACCAAAATCTATATTATTCTCCTCGCGCTTATGGTGAACTAAATATTGATAAGTGGATGGCTAAAATGGGTACCGATCAAACAGTACCTGGGTTTACTATGTCAGTAAAGACAAGACCACTTGTTATCTCTAAAATGGAGGCGTATATTCGAGATAGACATTTTATTTTTCATTCTAAACGTTTGCTAGAAGAACTACGTGTGTTTATTTGGATGAATGGTAAACCACAAGCACAAAATGGATATAATGATGATTTGGTAATGGCCTTAGGTATTGGATTATTTATTAGAGATACTGGTATTAAATTTAATCAACAAGGTATGGATATAACTAGAAAATCTATTGATAATATATCTAGTACAAGATTGGGATATAGTAATATGGCATCCATGCCTGATGGTGTAGCTAACCCATACCAAATAGAAACCCCATATGGGTCAGAGGACATTACATGGCTAATATAATTAATAAATATTTATTGACATAATAAAACACAAATGGCTGAACAAAATACAGGTTTATTTAGTAGATTAAGACGTTTATTTAGTACTGATGTGGTAATCAGAAATGTAGGCGGAAACCAACTAAAAACAATAGATGTTGATCGTATCCAAGCATATGGTAATGTAAAAACCAATGCTCTTATAGATAGATTTACTAAGCTACACCGCTATGGCGCTAATATGCCATACAACCCAACAATGAACTACCAAACACTTCGTATTCAGTTGTATACTGACTATGAAGCTATGGATACTGAATCAATCATTGCCTCTGCTCTTGATATTATTGCTGATGAATCAACACTTAAGAATGAAACACAAGAAGTATTACAAATTCGATCACCAGATGAAAATGTACAACGTATATTATATAATTTATTCTATGATGTATTGAATATTGAATTCAATTTATGGTTATGGATTAGAAATATGTGTAAATATGGCGACTTTTATTTACATCTTGAGATAGCTGAAAAATTTGGTGTATATAATGTAACACCATTATCAGTTTATGATATGATTCGTGAAGAGGGTATGGATCCTCAAAATCCATCATACGTTTGTTTCAAGATTGATCCAATGGTGATCGCAGCTGGTGGTATTAATTCACGTGTTAAAGATAGAGATGGTAAAATCAAATTTGAAAACTACGAAATAGCGCATTTCAGGCTATTAACTGACGCTAACTATCTCCCTTATGGACGCTCGTACATAGAGCCTGCTCGTAAAACATATAAGCAGTATGTGCTGATGAAGGATGCAATGATGCTCCATCGTATAACACGTGCCCCGGAAAAACGTGTATTTTATGTTGATATAGGTAATATGCCACCAAACGAGGTTGATGGATACATGGAACGTTTAAAGCAAAAAATGCAAAAAACACCATATATAGATAAAAATACAGGTGAATATAATCTGAAGTATAATATGATGAACGTGATGGAGGATTTTTATATCCCTCAACGTGGCTCTAACTCAAATACTAAGATTGATACAATTAAAGGTCTTGAATATAATGCTATTGATGATGTAAATTTCCTACGTGATGAAATGTTAGCGGCGCTTAAGGTACCTAAAGCATTCTTTGGCTTTGAAAAAGATTTGACTGGTAAAGCTACATTAGCTGCTGAAGATATTCGTTTCGCTCGTACAGTAGAGCGTATTCAGCGTATTGTATTATCTGAACTATATAAAATTGCATTAGTACATTTATATACTCAAGGATTTGATGGTGAAGCACTATCTAATTTTGATTTAGCATTAACAGTTCCATCAATTATATATGAGCAAGAAAAAATTGCTCTATGGAAGGAAAAGATTGCATTAGCTAAAGACATGCAGGACACTAAATTAATCCCATCTGATTGGATATTCGACAATATATTCCAATTCAGCGAAGATCAATTCGATGAAATGCGCGATCTAGTAGCTGAAGATATGAAACGTACATTCCGCTTCTCACAAATCGAGAATGAGGGTAATGATCCGGCTAAATCAGGTAAATCATATGGCACACCACATGATCTAGCATCATTGTATGGTAAAGGTAGAGCAGGTATGAATATAGATGGACCTGTCCCTCCAGGATATGATGAAAAACGTCCTGTTGGTCGTCCTGAAGAAAAAGCATCTATTATAGGTACACAAAAAGATCCATTAGGTAAAGATAGATTAGGTAGTAAAGAAAATGCTACATTATATACTGCTAATATTCCTGATGAAGGTAGTGGCACACCAAAAAGCTATGGTGCTTTAGCACTAGCTGAAACATTGCGATATAGAGATATGTTAAAAGGTATACCAAGATCTGATAAACAAATGGTATTCGAATCGCAACAGGAATCTTCATTATTAGACGAAAAAAATATTAAGGATATATAATAATTATATATTTATTGGTAGTGCACACTAAACTTATATGAAAATAAAACATAGTAAATTTAAAAATACTGGTATATTATTTGAATTACTAGTACGCCAAGTAGCATCAGATACAGTATCTGGTAAAGACTCAGCTGCTATTAATTTGATTAAGAAATATTTTTCCAAGTCAGAATTGGCTAAAGAATATAAACTATACCAGGCTTTAGTTAACTCAAAAGCATTAACAGAAGGTAAAGCCGAGTCATTAATTAATGCTACGCTTGAAATATCTTCACGTTTAAATCGCTCTGCACTACGTAAAGAAAAATATAACATTATTAAGGATATTCGTGAACATTATGATTTAGAAGATTTTTTTAAATCAAAGATTAACAACTACTCCCAATATGCTGCTGCATTTAATTTAATAGAGGCTCACAACTCACTAGAGTTTGTTGAGCCATCTCAAGTTATTGAAAATAAGGTAACACTACTTGAACACATCATACGTAAAGAAGTAAATAAAGATGAAGTAAAAGATCGTGTAATGGAAGAATATCTTTCAATGGATAAAGGTACGCGCATTTTAGTATACAAAACATTATTAGAAAGATTTAATAATAAATATAATGATATGTCTAACACACAGAAATCTGTGTTGAAAGAATACATTAATAATATATCTAATACTGTTAAATTACGTGAATTTGTTAATAATCATTTCGCTGCTATTAGAGCAGAATTGAATAGATTAAATCAAACAGTAACAGACAAAACAGTACAAATTAAAATACACGAAGTGGTTAATATTCTTAAACCACTTGAGAAAAATCAAAATGTAAAAGACGACAATATTATTGCTTTACTACAATTCCACCAATTAATATCAGAATTAAAGACAGTAAAATAATGGATTTAAAAGAATATATCAAACAGCTTGCCCGTGAAATATTGGATGAAGAAACGGGTACAGGTGCTATTGGTGTTGGTGCTGGTCCTATTATGACACCAAATTGGGTTGCTCCTAAAGGACAAAAAGAAAACGCTGCAACTAAAACAGCTAAAAAGCAAGGGTTTACTGTTACTAAAGGTGAAACTGAAATGCCTGGTGATTCTAAAGTAAAAGATTACGTATCATTAACAGGTAAGAAGAAAAAGAAAGTTAAAATATACCAGGAAAGCGGCTACGATGATCCATCTAAATATGGAGCAAAATCCGAATATGGAGCATCATCACCATATAGTGCTGCATCTAAATATGGCGCTGCAAGTGAGTATACAAAAAACGAATCACTGACAAATATTGTTAAAGAAGAGTTACTGAACGAAGTAACATACCATAAATTCAAAAACGAAGTTAAATTCCGCACTAAAAACGAACAACTACACAAAGCAATACGTGAAGTAAAACGTAAATTACAAGAAATTGATCGTATTGTTGAATATACATCTCGTATGAAGCAAGAATTGAGTGAAGGTGAAGAAGGATTAAAGTACTGGAAAAAAACAGAAAGCAATATAGCAACTATATCAGAAATGATAAATCAATTAAACAACAAAATTAAAAACTTATATTAGTAATGGCTAAAGCAAAAGGATCTAGTGATGCTAGAAAAGTTACATTTGGAGCTCGTAAAAAAGGAACAGCAAAAAAATCATTCAATAAACACACACCACGACCTAAGAAATACGTAGGTCAAGGACGATAAAAGACATACAATGAAAAGTATTAAACAACAGTACATCGATCTACGTGAAGGTAATATGTCACAAGCAAATTTCATGCGTAACTTACGTATGACCTTACCTCAATACGTTACTAATTTATCTTCATTTGAAGACTCAGTTCGTATCCTTAAAAATAAAGGTATATTGACTGAAGCTGATCTTTCTATATCAAAAGATACAGTAGATAAGATGAAAAGTGTCCTTCAAGGATTAACAGCTAATAATGATGAATATCATAGAGACGGATATACTATGGGTTTCTTTGAAGGTGAGGGTCAAGATGAAAAAGGTAAAGAAATATCTGAAACCGATACTAATTCAGGTCCAAATGCTCAGTGGTTAGGAAGCATTAAAGATATTATAGAAGATAAATGGCAAAATGGTGAAATCAAAACATCGGCTGAATATGGTAGTGTAATGACTAAATTAAGTACTCAACCAGAAGGTATAATAGCTCAATATGGTGAAACTAGTGCTGAAGATGCTGCTAATAAATTACTTAATAGTGTATCTCATTTAGGTAGTGAATATGAGCCAGAATCAGGAGAAGATGAAGATTTTGAAAGAGATTATGATATGGATTATAAAGACCCAAATGATCCTTTTGATATGGCTGAATCATTAAATGAAACAGTATCAGATGATGAGATCATGAAAAAATATAATGAAATGTTTGGTAAAAATCCACAAACTAAATTTGCGGATGTAGCTAAAGCATTAAATATTCCTGAAGATCAAGTTAGTGCTGCTTTACAACCGGGAAATATACCTAAATTTGGTTTAAGAGAAGCCAAAGACGAAAAAGGTAAATGGACTAATACATCTGGTAAATCAATGTATGATCAATTTAAAGAAATTGACAATTTAAATGGTCAAGAAGTATTGATTGGTATTGATTTTGAAATGGAAAAAAACCATGATTTAACTAAACAAGAGGCTGCTAAAATTGTAATTAGGAATTTAAAGAAAATTCCAAACTATTATACTAATTTTAAATTGTCAGGTAAAGAAGGATACGAACCAGGTTATATTGGCGGGAAATCAGCTCAACCAGAAGCACATCAGATGCAGTATCTTGATAAAAACAGGGGTAATGTAGTTGATAAGAAAAGAGGAATGCAACCAGTAAAAGGTGTTGAAAAACCTAAAAAAGATTCTGATAAAGGCGGTGAAACAAATAAAGCAGAAAAGAATATTAAATTAATGTCTCTTATCGCTAAAACAGTACGTGGCATGAAGAAAATGGATGCGACTGGTGAGAAAATGAAGAAAATTGTAATGAAAGAAGCACAATTAAATGACTTCCCAGGTGAAACACCAGGTAAAATAGCTCAACAAATACAAAATTATATTGATAGCAACCCAACATTACAAAAATATTCAGACGAAATTACATTACAATCAAATCCTGATGGATTTTTAAGATTTGGATATTGGGAAACATTACCATCTGATGCTGCTAAAGCATTATCATTGCAATTCAATATTGAACCAGATTATATTGATGCTGATGAAGATACTTCAGGGGGAACTTTTTACAGATTAACACCAAAACATACAGCTGGTAAAGTTAATTTAAATAAAGCTGATTTAATGAGAATGATTCGTGAAGAATTAGCTGAAATAACAGGCGTTTATAGCGGTGATGCAATGGATGCTGAAGACGGAAGTTCATACACAAACGATTAATATAATATGAAACAACTACTCATAGACCATACACCCTTTAAAATAGCTAAGCTAACGCTTACCGAAGGTAAATCTACCAACGGTAGAATGTTACTTGAAGGTAAACTACAAGAAGCTGAAGTGAAGAATGGTAACGGCCGCAGATACCCACGCGAAGTATTAGAACGTGAAGTCAACAAATACATACAAGGACCAGTAAAAAATAACAATGCTATGGGAGAATTAGATCACCCAGAATCATCTGTTATTAATTTATCAAATGTATCACACAATATTAAAAAAGTGTGGTGGGATGGTAATGATTTGATGGGACAACTCGAATTACTTAACACACCATCAGGCAAAATTGCAATGGAACTTGTTAGTGCTGGAATACCATTAGGTATATCATCACGCGGTATGGGTTCTGTTAAGCAAATTGGCGAGACTGTAGAGGTACAAGACGATTTCGAATTATTATGTTGGGATTTAGTATCAGTACCATCAACACCAGAAGCATATATGCATCCAGTTGGTAAACTTTCAACAATGAATGAAGGTAAAAAATATATTGTTAGAGATTATAGCAGAATCAATTCATTAATAACTGAAATAATTTGTTCACAAACAGGTGTTTGTCCGCTCTGTTAAATATTTGCGGTTTTCAATATCTACATATATTTATGGGTAGCCTACAATAAGCTACCCTATTTTTATCCTCATGTAGCTTTGGTATTATAAATCCACACATTAAGATTCCCAATAATCTTATTTCCGTAATTAAATTTAAGGAGAAAATTTTTATGTCAAACAAAAACCTATTTAAAGAGGCTATCGCAGATGCAAAAGCAGTTCGCGAAGCAGCGTTAGCAAACGCAAAAGCCGCTCTTGAAGAAGCTCTGACTCCGAAACTTCAATCTATGTTAGCTGCAAAGTTAAACGAGATGGATTATGAAGGAGAAGTTGAAGATCTTGAAGAAGACGCAGAAATGGAAGAAGGATTTGCTACATCTCACGGAGATGATAGCGATGAAAATCTTGATTTCAATTTAGAAGAAAATGATGAATTGGAAGAAGATTTCGATTTATCTGAAATTTTAGCTGAACTTGATGAAGAAGAATTCAGTGAACCTTACACAGACGAAAAACCTTTTAAAGACATCAAAGGTACTGAAAGAGGCTACGTTAAAGAAGCTAAAGAAGAAGATGAAGAAGAAGAATCTGAAGAAGGTGAAGAAATGCCTGAAGAAGGTGAAGAAATGCCTGAAGATATTGATTCTTTAAAATCATTAATTCAAAGCCTTATTGCTCAGGAAATGGGTAACGAAGGTGGAGAAATGCACGATGAACCAGATGCAGATAACGCTGGTGGTCCAAGTGATCACGATGCAGATAATGCAGATGATGAAATCAATTTAGATGAATTATTAGCTGAATTAGATGCTTTAGGCGAAAGCGATGAACTCGAAGAGCGTAAAAAATCTAAGCACGAAAAAGGTGAAACTAAAGCTCAAGAAAAAGCAGAACATGCTTCAGGAAAAGAGAAAGCAGAGAAATCTGAAATGAAAGAAGCTATCGCTACTATCAACACTCTTCGTCATGAATTAAATGAAGTTAACTTATTAAACGCTAAGTTACTTTATGTTAATAAGATCTTTAAAGCAAAGAACTTATCAGAATCACAAAAGTTACAAGTAATTGCGTCTTTTGACAAAGCAACTACAGCTAAAGAAGCTAAAGTTGTTTTTGAATCATTGAACGCAACATTGACCCCATCAACTGCTAAAAAGCAAATTAAAGAATCTATGGGATTCGCTTCAAGAGCAGCTGGTGTTGCACCTAATAAAGCAATCGTTGAATCAAACGATGTTATTACTAGAATGCAAAAACTCGCAAACATTATTAAATAAAACAAAACAAATTTTAAACAAATGAACATTCAACAACTTTTAGAATCGTCTAATCAGTACAAAGTAATTGCTGATGACGCAAAAAAACTTTCCCACAAGTGGGGTAAGTCTGGCCTTTTAGAAGGCATTAAAAGCGAAACTGATCGCAACACAATGGCTATGCTATTGGAAAATCAGGCAAAACAATTAGTTACAGAAGCTTCTTCAACTGGTACTCAAACTCCAGGTGCTGGTGCTTATTCTGGTGAATCTTGGAACGGCGTTGCTCTTCCATTGGTACGTAGAGTATTTGGTGAAATCGCTGCTAAAGAATTCGTTAGTGTACAACCAATGAACTTACCTTCAGGTCTTGTATTCTATCTTGATTTCAAATATGGCACTAATATTAATCCATTCACTAGTGGCGGTTCTTTGTATGGCGCTAATACTTCTACAAACGTAACTGATATTACTTCAGCTTCATTATATGGTGCTGGTAAATTTGGTTATTCAATCAATCAGTATACTCAGTCAAGTATTACTGTAGTAAGTGGTTCTGCTACATGGGCTGATTTTAACTTTGATTCAGATTATTCATCTTCTGCTGCTGCTGGTCAATATGCTAAAATTCAAGTTCCATTACCTAATGGCTTTGATAAGAATGGTGTAAGAGCCTTTACAATTGTATCAGGTTCTACTATTGCTGCTACAGATGTTTTACAAAACTTTACAACTCTTAATGTTGCTCAAACTACAGCTTCATTTTTTGTTACTGGTAGTAAAATTTCTCAAGCTGGTACTGGTTCTTTCGTTTTGTATTATGATTTTGCTCCTCAAGATTCTGGTAGTGGTCAATTCCGCGGTGATTTTGAAGATGGTGTTACTAAACAACCAGGTAATGCTGCTCCTTCAACAATCAATATCCCAGAAATTAACGTTCAGTTAAAATCTGAAGCAATCGTTGCTAAAACTCGTAAGTTAAAAGCACAATGGACACCGGAATTCGCTCAAGATCTTAACGCTTACCATAGCGTAGATGCTGAAGCTGAATTAACTGGTATCTTATCTCAATATATTTCAATGGAAATTGATTTAGAATTGTTAGATATGTTGATTCAAAACGCATACACTACGGATGCATGGTCTGCAATTAATAACACAACTATTGCTGTTAGTGGTACTGGTACTAGTACAGTTTTATCTAACCCAACAACTAATACAGCTGGTTATTACAATACACAAGGTGGTTGGTTCCAAACTTTAGGTACTAAATTACAAAAAGTTTCTAACAAAATCCATCAGTTGACTTTAAGAGGTGGCGCAAACTTCATGGTTTGTTCTCCTACAGTTGCTACAATTATTGAGTCAATCCCAGGATTTGCTGCTGATGGTACAGGTGAAAAATTAGAGTACAACTTCGGTATCCAGAAAGTAGGTAGCTTGAACAGTCGCTACAAGGTTTACAAAAATCCGTATATGACTGAGAACGTTATCTTGATGGGTTACAAAGGATCTCAATTCTTGGAATGTGGTGCTGTATTTGCTCCATATGTTCCATTAATCATGACTCCATTGTTATACGATCCAAGTACATTCACACCAAGAAAAGGTTTGATGACTAGATACGCTAAGAAAATGATCCGTCCTGATTACTATGGTAAGATCTATGTTAGTGGTTTGAATACTATCTAATATTCGTTATAATCTCAGTATTGTAACTTTGAACCCAGGCCCGTAAGCCTGGGTTCTTTTATTTATATTTATATGAAACTAATTTATATATGTCAAATCAAGAAAAAGAAAGTAAACAACAACAGAAGAAAGTTTTTAAAAATGAAATAAAATACCAAATACAATTAAATGATGAACAAAAAGAAGCAAAACGATTAATAATAGATAACCAAATAGTTATAGTAACTGGTCGAGCAGGATGCGGAAAATCGCTAGTATCAGCTCAAACAGCGCTTGACTTTGTGTTTAAAAAGGAATATGACAATATATTTGTTACGCGAGCCGCCGTTGAAGTAGGCCACTCATTAGGTTTTTTACCGGGTTCATTAAATGAAAAATTTGACCCCTATTTAGAAGCATTTCAAGAAAATTTAATAAAATGTTATGATAAAGTTAAAATCGAACAGCTCATCAATGATGAAAAAATTAAAGCGCTACCTGTACAATTTATACGTGGCAAAACTGTGGACGACGTACTTGTGGTGGAGGAAGCCCAAAATCTCACTAAGGCTGAGATGCTTGCTATTATTACAAGGCTTGGGAAGAATGGTAGGATTATAATTAATGGTGATCTTGAACAGACAGATATTAGAAATGCTGGAGATAATGGACTTAGATATATAATAGAACTTAGTAAAAAAATATCAGAAATAAAATATATTAAACTTAAACATAACCATAGAAGTGATCTTGTAGGTAAAATACTAGAGTACGAATATAGTGGCAAATAATAGTAATTCCAGTATATTTATACATGTTAAATACTATTTAAATGGCTAATATACCAATTTGGAACAATAATCCTGGACCGGTATGGGGTAACACTCCATTTGGTTTCTATGATAATGACTTAGAATTCCAACAAGAAGCGCCATTATTTGCTACATGGTGTTCTAGACGTTTAGGTTATCCTGTTGTAGAAATTGAATTACAAGATATAAATTTTTATGCTTGTTTTGAAGAAGCTATTACCACTTATGGTAATGAAGTTTATCAATATAAGATTCGTGAAGGATACCTTGCAATGGAAGGTAATATTGTAAATAATGCAATAACCTTTAATAATAAATTAATAACACCCAATCTTGGTTCAATTATTCGTATTGCTGAAAATTATGCATCAGAAGCTGGAGTTGGTGGTTATACAACATATTATACAGGATCAATAGAAATGACAGCTAGTGTTCAAGATTATGATTTAAAAAAATGGGCATTAGATAATGGAATATCAGGCAGTGGTATTGAAATTAAAAAAATATTTTTTGAAGCACCACCAGCAATTGTTCGTTATTTTGATCCATATGCTGGTACTGGTACTGGCATTCAATCATTATTAGAAACATTTGGATTTGGTCAGATGTCACCTGGTATTAACTTCTTGTTGATGCCTATCTATTTTGACGTTCAAAAATTACAAGCAATTGAATTGAATGATCAAATTAGAAAATCAGCATTTTCATTTGATTTAGTAAACAATAACTTAAGAATATTTCCTATACCAGGACGTAATGAACATTTATTTTTTCATTACATCAAACGGGATGAAAGAAATGATGTAACATCAGCAACACCAAATTATGATTCAGGTTCAAGTATACTAGTAACAAATGTTAGTAATGTACCATATGCTAATCCTATTTTTGGTGAAATTAATTCAGTAGGTAAACAATGGGTTAGACAATATGCTTTAGCAGAAGTAAAAGAAACATTAGCATATGTTCGTAAAAAATATGCCACTATTCCTATCCCTGGTGCTGAGGTAACATTAAACGGAGATGATTTATTAACAGATGCTAGAGCAGAAAAAGCAGCATTATTAGAACAATTAAGAGCAATGTTAGATATAGCATCACGCAAAACACAACTTGAAAATCAAGCTGCTGAAGCTGAATCAATGCAAAAAACATTAACTAACGTAGCACTACCAATTTATATATTTTAATGATTAAATTACAAGACATATTATTAGAAGCTGTTAGTTTAGATAAAATAGATGTATTAATTAAAACATCTACTGATATAAACAAAGTAGATATATATAATCAAATTAGAGCACTTGCTGGTGTGGTTGTTGTAACTGTAGAGCAAAGCGAATTTTTAGATAGTAAAGCAACAGATAAATTTGAATATTCATTGTTACATATGAAATATATTGTAACAGCAGATTCTAAAACAGATATTAATAAAATTAAAATAAATGCTCTAGTAACAACACGTATACCAGGACTATTACAATTTATTCCAAGATATAAAACAGCACAAAACGTAGGTAAATACTAAATAACATGGCTTATTTATATAGACATATAAGATTAGATAAAAATAAACCTTTTTATGTAGGTATAGGGGATAATGACAACAATAATTATAAAAGAGCACACTCTAAGTAAAATATAAAATAAATTTAGTATGAGTCTTTATGGAGGGAACCGTGATGTTAGTCTATTTAGACACTTAAATAGAGAATTGCTGAATAATATTATTGAGCAAAAGGTAGGATATTATAAAATTAATTTAGATAAATCTCCATCAAACATGTATGGTGAATCTACTAAAAAAATATATAACGATCCTGTATTATTAAACTGTTTAATTGAAAGAGGGGATACAGCTCCATTAACAAATGACTTTGGTATGGATGTTACTCGTCCTATGAAATTTCGTTTTTTAAGAGATGATCTAGCAGGAATAGATTTAAGTACAGATCAACTGGCAGATGGATTAGGATTTACATATAATATAGTACCAGAAGTTGGTGATATTATTTTATGGAATAATGACTATTATGAAGCAAATAACGTAAATGAAAACCAATTAGTAGTAGGTAAAGATCCATTATATTCATATTCAACAGACACAGACGGATATGGTAGCTCTTGGTCTATAATACTAGAATGTTTCTATATACGTCCAGAAAAAGTAGGTATAACAAAAGAAAGATTATAACAATGATAAAACTAACTGATTTAATTAAGGAATTAAGCAAGCCAGAAAATATATATTCTCCTGGAGTAAATCCTGATGAACCCTCTGATGATTTTTTAAAGAAAGGATTCAGAATGAAAGATACAACAACAAATCCTGAAACAGGAACAACAATATCTAATGTAGAATATTTACCTAATTTTGATAGAATTAAAATGGAAATTGGTAACTTTGCTAAAACATTTAGAACATATAAGTTTAGCGCTGACCCTGATATTGCATCAGTAGCAACTAAATTAGTTACATCTTTAAACAAAGCAGATCAATTAACTACTGTACTAAAAGAAATGATTAAGAACAGAAGATAATGGCTAGACCACTAAAACCAATACCGAAAAACCAATCAGAGGTAACTCATGAGCTGATTAATCCATATTTGGAAAATGTTCAAGGTAGACTTGATAGCGAAACGGTATTTGATCATAATCGCGGTACAGATTATTCTATGAAGAATGATACTGTAAAGGATATTAGTATTGGTTTAGAGGATATTGATAGTGCTATAATGTATTATTTTACTAATGTAATTAAACCCAACGTATTTCACAACGGAAATCAACTAGAAGTTCCTGTAATATACGGCTCACCTGAAAGATGGAAATCCGTACAAGTAGACGGCTTTTACCGCGATAATAGTGGCCGTTTAATGGTACCACTTATAATGTTTAAACGTGAAACTGTTGAAAAAGATAGATCAATAGGTAATAAATTAGATGGTAATCAAGTACATAATTATCAAGTAGTAGGATCAAAATATAATATTAGAAATGCATATGATCAATTTGATATAATTAACAATAGAACACCCTCTGAACAATATTACATAACAACTGTACCTGATTATATAACAGTGACGTATAACTGTATTATATTTACGGATTATGTTGAACAAAACAACAAAATAGTAGAGGCAGTTGAATTTGCCTCAGATTCATATTGGGGTGATCCGGCAAGATGGAAGTTTAGAGCAATGATTGATTCTATTGCTACAACAACAATGTTAAACGAGAGTGAAGATAGAGCAGCAAAATCATCATTTAATATTAAAGTAAATGGATATATATTACCAAATACAGTTAATAAAGATATGGCCACAGCACGTAGTAAATTTTATACTAAGTCACAAGTGGTATTTACAATGGAAACAACAGGAAGTATATAAATAAAATAATATGGCAGCAGGAAAATATTCATTATTAATAGAACAAGGCACAACATTAAATCTTAGTTTAGCATATAAAGATGCTAATAATGTTCCTATTGATTTAACAGATTATAGTGCTCAAATGCAAATTAAAAATAATTATGCCGATAGCGCTACAACAACATATTTTTCATTAAGTAGTACATTAGACCCAGATGGTACTGGTATAACACTAGGTGGAGTATCAGGTACAATAGGAATATTTATTTCAGCTGTTTCCACATCAGCTGCTAATTTTGATACCGCATACTATGATTTAGAAATAACATCGGGTAGTATTGTAACACGTTTAATTGAAGGAACTGTTAAATTAAGTAAAGAAGTAACTAGATAATGTCTAATAATCAAGTACATATATTAAATTTTAATCACAATAATGTAAATGTTGTTCCGGAGAACAATTTGATTATTATTACAGACAATAATCTAAATAAACCATATCCTTCTATTAATATACCTCAACCGGTAACTAAAATATTACAGATTAATACTCCTGGACCACAAGGCCCAGCTGGAACTGGAGGTGGTGGTAGTATAGATACTGGATCATTTGCAACAACAGGCTCAAATACATTTACGAGTAATCAAATAGTAAGTGGCTCAATAACAACTAATAATAATATAATAATAAAACACTATCCTGGAGGATTTATTCATGCAACAGAAGATTACCAGCCGGGAAGTATAGGAACAATACTTTATACTAGTGTAGGAGCTCAAACGGGAAATACTTTTGTTGAACTTGCAGTAAGACAAGGTGGGGGAACATTATCTTCTGGAGTATTAGCATTAAATGCAAATGGTGGTGGTTCTGTTACTATTGGAAAATCAACAGCAACACCTGATTCTGTTTTAGATATAAATGGAAATACAGTATTATCGGGTTCACTAACAATATCAGGTTCATTAAAACAGAACGGATACGAAGTAAAGCCATACAAAGCATATACAGCTTTATTAACACAAAATGGTGGAGATACCCCTCAGGATTGGGATAGTGGATCAGGACCATTAATATTAGGTTATACTTATCAAATAAATAGTAATGATGGAGGAACTGCTGACTTTACAAACATTGGAGCTCCTAACAATGAAGTCGGAACTTATTTTGTAGCTACAGGAACTATCCCTAATAGTTGGGGAGTTAGTAATAATGGTGGTTTATCAGGTAATGGAGGAGCTCCAGTAGCAACAGTTCTTGAGAATACTCTTGGAAATATATGGTTTACATTTAATAATGCTGATGGAGAATATCAAATAAAATCAAATGGTTTATTTATAAATAATAAAACATGGATAATTTGTCCAGCAAGTACGGGTCAAGGAAATACAAATATACTTGGAGTTACCAATGTAAATACTATAGAGTTGGCAACAAGTAATAATTCAGATATTTTGGTTAATACTTTATTAGACAACACATCAATAGAAATACGTGTCTACAATTAAAATAAGTTATGTTACAAGCTACACAAATAACATGGGATCAAGCCCATAATTTATGGAATGACTATAAATTAGGTGATTTATATACAAAATATCTTCTAGATACATACGGTATAACAGTAGAAGCAGGTGGTAGAGTTATATGGGATCATGTATTAAATGTTATTGAAGTTACTATTACTCCCGGTGGCGCTCCTCTACAGGATGGTGTTATTGGAGGAAAAACAAAAGTAGCACGGAAGAAAATCAAGCTGATATTTATAATGGGCGATGTACACACTACTCAAACAAAAGAAGTAAAAGATATTATCGCACCACAGATCATATCTGATATACAAAATAAAATATCAGAACAGTTACAAACAAAAATATCATTAAGCGATGTACAAATTATTAAAGGATAAGAATAACGAATTTCATTGTGAGATTAAATTAGAAGGAGCTAGCATTAATAATGCTACAGCACGTTTATTTCTAGAAGCAGATGGCGCTGAATACTCATTCAAAGGTGAGATTGATGGTAATAAGTGTACAATACCAATGGGTAAACTGAAAAAGTTTGCTAATCTATTAGAGAATGGAAAAATACGCTTAGAAGTTTTGGCTGACGATACTTTGTTCGTACCTTATGAGAGTAATTATGTATTGGAAGCAGAGAAAAGTGTTACGGTAGAGGTAAAACAACAAGCAGAAGCGCCTAAAAAACCAATGATGGAAGTTAAGGTGCAAGAGGTTGCTCCTACACCACAACCTAAGGTTGAAGTTAAACCCCAACCTAAACCAGTAATGAAAAAATCAAAAGATCCATTAAACGAAATAATAAGCTATTTTGCTTTTAAAACAAATTTCGATGGATCTCCAAAGAGTTTTCATACATTGATAAAGAATCAACAACATAAAAACTTCTTCAATAGTATTTGTGAAGTAAATGGCTTAGATAAAGTATCGGTTATAAAGCAAATATTAAAGTAAGTTATGAATTATTATGGCAATACCATCACTATTAGGATCCTATATTGATCAAACATACCAGCGAATTGTACAAACTACAGGTAGTGGTACTGAATTTGCTGATGGTTTAGGTAATCCAATTACATTCGGCACAACTAATACAGGTAGCTTATTAACAACAGCATCTGTAGTGCTAAATACAATCACCTTTAAAAAAGGGGATGGAACTACTTTCCCTATCACAGTAAATACAGGATCGGGAGGTGGAGTAGCTTTTCCATACACAGGTAGCGCCACAATAACAGGTAGCTTAGTAATAACAGGTAGTACAGCATCATCATTAGGATTTACTGGTTCATTATTAGGAACAGCATCATATGTTTCTGGTTCTGTATTTACTAGTACTAATCCTGCATTGAGTGCCTCGTTTGCATTAAGTGCATCACGAGCAGTAAGTGCATCATATGCTACTACAGCATCATACGCTTTAAATGCTAGAGCAGGGGGGGCTAACACTCAGTTACAATATAATAGCGGTAGTATATTAGCCGGTACAAACGGACTAACATGGGAAGCTGAACTGCCAGGTACATCTTCAAATTATCTTGTTAATACAGGATATTATATACTAGATTTTCCACTTAATGGTGGTGGTGGATTACTAGGTAGAGGTAGTAATTATAACCTATTCCAAATGGGCTTTAACGCTCAAGCTCAATATGGGGGAACATTAGGAACTATATCAGGTAACCAATTCTTTATATATAATTTTCAAAGAGACCCAACAGGTGGAGTAACAAATTATTTGTGGGGATTCAATAACAATGGTGACAATTTCTGGGGTTGGGATTCTACATATTATACTGTAAAAATACAACAACCACTAGAGGGTGGTACCCCCGACTATGGCAATATAGTACCATTAGAAATAAAACTAGATAATACTGATTATACTAACACATCAGGAGCTAATAGTCATCTTGTACTAAATAATCCAAATGATGGAGTTGCCCAAACCTCTATAACATCCATTATAAATGGAAATACTGTAGCAAAATGGAGAACGGATTATGCTGGTAATATTTATTGGACTGCTGGATCAAGCGGTAGTCATGCCTTTTACACTAATGGTGATTTTGGCGTAGGACAATCTAGAATGGATATTTTTAATAATGGAAATATATTAATTAAAAATAGTGCTGTAGGTGTAGTCAATATAGATAGTGGTTATAAGTTAGATGTATCAGGCTCAGGAGTATCAGGTTCAGTTCGTTTTCAGAATGGGTTAAAAGTAACAGGATCCATTTCAGAGGGATTAACTAGCTATACTATTGGTGATTATTCACATGCTGAAGGTTATAAAACAACAACCGGCCTATATGCATACCAATCAGTAAGTATAAGTGGAGGTAACATTGTTTTAAATGCTTCTTATGGTAATGTATTAGATCAATTTACATTACCTTTGTCTATAGTACTTGATGATAGTGCTGTAGATAATATTTACGGAAGACAAATATTTTCAGTAAATGCTGTATCATGGAATGGAGCAGAGGTAAAAATTACCTTAGTTGATACATCAGTAACAACTACTCAAGCAAATATAGGTGTTATAGGAATAATAAATCCAACCAATGCTGATCAAACCATAGGTGGAACTTATGCACATACTGAAGGTATAGAAACAATAGCATTAGCTAATAATCAACACGTACAAGGACAATACAACATACCTACTTTAGGTGGATCTGCTTTTATTATAGGTAATGGTGTTGATAATGTTAATAGAAGTAATTTATTATATGCTAGTGGTTCTGGAGTACAAATAACAGGTTCATTAAAAATAAAGGGCCCTGATTCTTCATTTCTACCTATAGTCGAATTTTCAAATGATACTGCAGGTACTAATTATCCAATTCAAATATTAATATCAGATGAATTTCTTTCTGTTGGTTATCCTGCACCTCAAGGTTCTATTGGAAGTAGTACTGGTACTTTACAATTAAAATATGGAGCAGGTGATACTGAATGGGGACTTATAGTATATGAAAATGCCTCAGGAATAATGTCATCTCCAACAGCATCATATGCCCTAACAGCATCATATGCTATGAACTCCGGCGGTAGTCCGGTTGAAGTAAAAAACCAAGGTACAACTATTACAACCGGAGTAACCTCCATTAATTTTACAGGAACAGGTGTTACAGCAACAAATGCTGGAGATGCGGTAACTGTAACTATACCAGGTGGTACAGGAGCACCAGGCGGCTCAAACACACAAGTACAATTTAATGCAAATGGTGCCTTTAGTGGCTCTAGCGCTTTAACATTTAATAGTGGATCCAATACATTAACATTAACGGGTAGTTTATCAATCAGTGGTAGTGGAATAACAGTAACTGGATCTTTAAAAATATCAGGTTCAATAACCGGTTCGTTGTTAGGAACAGCATCATATGCCACAACTGCCTCTTATGTATTATTTACTACAAGTGCATCATATGCTTCTGGTAGTACGTCTGCTTCTTATGCAAGTTCATCTACAAGCGCATCGTACGCATCAGGCAGTACAAGTGCATCATATGCCTCTAGTAGCACAAGCGCATCTTATGCTAGCAGTAGCACATCTGCTTCTTATGCCTCTGCTTCTACAAGTGCATCATATGCTAGCAGCAGTACATCTGCTAGTTATGCTAGCAGTAGTACTAGTGCTAGTTATTCATTAACAGCATCATATGCAATGAATGGAGGAGGAAGTGGAACACCAGGCGGCTCAAACACACAAGTACAATTTAATGCTAATAATGCATTTAGCGGTTCGCCTAATTTTACATTTAATAGTGGATCCAATACATTAACATTAACAGGTTCACTTAATATAACTGGTTCTACAACACAGATAGGTAATCAAACAATAACAGGATCTATAACATCAACATTAGGATTTACAGGCTCATTACAAGGTACAGCAAGCTACGCTAGTCAGTCTTTAAGTGCTTCATATGCATCAAATGGTGGTGTAACACAAATACTACAAGGCTCAAATATTACAGTAAGTGGAAATGGTACAGGCCAAGTAACAATATCATCAACAGGAGGCGGAAGTAGTTATAACACGGCAACTGGATCATATGGTTCATTTTATAGTACAGTTACACAAACTAATGTAGCTAGCACTGCTATGTCAATGTCACTTAATGTGACAGATATTTCAAATGGGGTATCAATCTCAGGCTCAATAGATCCATATAACACATATATTAAAACAGCAAATGCTGGGGTGTATAACATACAGTTTTCTGCACAAATAGATAAAACAGACTCAGGAACAGATAATATATATGTTTGGGTTAGAAAAAATGGATCAGATCTTAGTGACACAGCTACATCCGTTACCTTAGTAGGTAATAGTGCACAATATGTAGCGGCTTGGAACTTTTTTGTAAACTCATCAGCAAATGATTATTACCAACTAATGTGGTATTCACCCGATGCTAACGTACGATTACACGCAGAAGCTGGTTTCGGAGTTGTACCAGGTATTCCTTCATTAATCGTCACTGTAAATAGAGTAGATCAATTTTTATCAAATACAGGGTCATTTAGTGGATCATTTACAGGAGCATTTACTGGTTCATTACAAGGTACTGCTAGTTGGGCTACAAACTTTGTATCAGCTTCTAATTATGTTTTAAATAGTGCTACAAGCTCATTTGTACAAAACAGTCAAACAAGTTCAATGACTGTTGCTACTGCGTCATACGTAACAGGGTCTGTATTTACTAGTACTAATCCTGCTTTAAGTGCATCTTATGCTGTAACAGCTTCATACGCTTTAGTATCAGCAGGAGGTAGTGGTGGAACATCTAGAATAGTATCCTCCTCGATAACAACTAATATTACAGCAGCAGCTGCAGCAAGTACAGACTATGTTTATTTAGTATCAGGATCAGCCACTGTTACATTACCAACAGCAGTGGGCAATACTAACCTATATACAATAAAAAGAACAAGTACAAATATAGTAACTGTGGCAGCATCTGGATCACAAACAATAGACGGTAGCTCAACAATATCATTAAATGTACAGTACCAAGCAGTAGGTCTTATAAGCGATAACGCTAACTGGAATATAATATAATAAAACTATGGCATACAATCCACAAAATGCAAACGGACAAACTACAATGGCTAACTCAGCCCCGGTAACTATTGCATCAAATCAATCAACATTAAACGTTACTACTCTAGCAACTGGATCTGGAGGATACAGTGTAACAGGTAGCACATTAACAAATACAGTAGTAAACATTGGAACACCAAATACACCTGGAGTAGTAGCAGGATGGTATATATACAATTCAAATAATGTTGTAACATATGTGCAATTTTTTAATACAGGATCGGCAGCTGTAACATTAGGAACAACAGCTCCTGCCTATTCAATAGGTATTCCAGCTTTATCAGCAGCTAACTTAATGTCACCTACAGGTATAGCACACACTACTGCTATTAGTATAGCAGCAACAACAGCAAGATCAGGAAGTACCGCTCCTGGAACAGCTATTGATATGAATATCTTTTACAAACAATAATCAATGAATATATTAACACCATCAGGATATAAAAATATAATGAGCTGTAGCATCGGAGACGAAGTTATAGCTTACGATATGAATGATGGGCATATTATATATAATACAATTGAAGCGATAGAAGAATGGAATAGCAATAATGATAGTGAATTTAGTTCATCTTTCTACCTCGTTAATGACACCTATACCATGTATAAATGGCAAAGTGTATGGGCAAATGGAAATGTAACTCATGTTAATCAACTAAAAGTAGGTGATATAATATACGATGATGAAAATCAAGATATTATTATCACAAGTATTACACCTACACCCCCTCAAACAGTATGGTATAGGTTAGAAATATCAGGAGACCACTCTTACATAGCCGATGGAATAACACTCCATAATGCATCAAGATTTTGGGTAGGAGGAACAGGTACTTGGGATGCTTCAAGCACAACTAACTGGTCTGCTACAACAGGCGGAGGTAGTGGTGCGTCTGTGCCTGGAGCTGCTGATACAGTGACATTTGATGGCTCTTCAGGTACAGGAACAGTTACATTAAATACAGATGTTACTATAGTAAATATTACTATAGCTAATACAACAAATGTTATGACATTTAACTTTGCTACAAATAATAATAGTTTTACTCTTACAGGAAACTTTACTTACACAGGTGGTACACCCGCAAATAGAATAATAAATTATGGAAGCAATACAATAACGATAGGTGGAGCTGGTACTAATTTTAGTGCAGCAGCTATTGGTGGGGGTAATGATTTAAGTAACTGCACTCTTATTTTTACAAATACGACAACAAGCACTGTTACAGTTAATCTCGTAACAGGATCTATAGGTACAGTTACTTTTAATAGAGGGGCAAGTACAGGTATAAACCAGTTTGCTCAAGGACCTGGTACGATAACAAATCTTAATGATATAGGAACAGCAGCTCACACTTTAAGATTTCAACAAGGTAGAACTTGGACTATTGGGAATTTTAATGTTAGAGGTTCAGCAGGAAATCTTGTAACAGTAGATACAAATGGTACTGCTGCTGCTACTTTAACAAAACTACCACTTGGTGTAGTGAATACAGATTATATAACAAGCGGATCAATAACTGGACCAGTGAATGTAACGCCTGCAACACTAACTTGGTATGCAGGAGCAAATAGTAACCCATCAGGTTCAGGATGGATTACATCAAGCATGCCTCCAAGAAAAATGGGATCAGCAGGAGTAGGATAAATAAATTTGGTTGGTCTCTATTTTTTGTATATATTTATATCAAACAAAAACAAATTAAATTATGTTATTTACAATTATCGTTATCGTAGTAGTAGCAGCTCTAGTAGTTTATGTTACTAAAAAAACCAAATCAACTTCTCCAACAGCATTACATGCAGAAGATGCTATTGTTACTCCTTCAATTCATGAAGAAATTACTAAAACAGTAAAAGAAGCTAAAGCACAAGCTCCTATTGCTAATGAAGTTTCTAAAACTTCTAAAGTTAAATCTGCTCCTAAAATGAGCACCAAATCAGCTAAAAAATCAGCAACTAAAAATAAACAATAATGCTTAAATTAGTAGAAATTGCTAAGGCTTGGATAGCCGCAGCTAACCCTACTCCTGAGCAGCAACAAATAGCAAATATTAGAATATCTATTTGTGATAGTTGTCCTAATAAAAAACCGCTACCACAGTTTAATATATATTCTTGTGGATTATGTGGTTGCCCCTTAGATAAAAAAATATTTTCACCCTTACCTGGCGAACAGGCATGCCCTGATAAGCGCTGGACAAAATAAAAATTTATGTCAGAAACAAAAAAACTAACAGCAGAAGAATTACAACAAATTAGCGAACTTCAAACACAATACAATAAGTTTGTATTTGAATTAGGTAGTGTTGAAGCACAACTCCAGTCTTTATTACATCAAAAATCACTATTAGAAACCGAAAAAAATGGTATTCTTAGTGATATTAAAACATTAAGTGTAAATGAAAAAGAAATAGTATCATCACTACAAGAAAAATACGGTACTGGAAACATCAACCCACAAACCGGTGAAATAACTCCGTTCTAATTCGAATTACTTCTGCGTTTTATATGGCTTTGTAGATATTTATTATTAGGTAACTCTAAATAATCTAAATCTAAACAAATATCATAAAATGTCAGAAGTTATTCTTTCCCCTGGTGTATTCCAGATCGAATCAGACCAAAGCTTATATACGCAGGCTCCACCAGCTCTTGGTGCTGCTATTGTAGGCCCTACAGTAGGTGGTCGCCCAATGGTACCTACTTACGTTACTACTTATAGTCAATACTTATCAATTTTTGGTGATGTATTCAAAAGTAGTAGCTACTATTATGAATATCTTACATCAATGGCTGCTAGAGAATATTTTCAAAATGGCGGTCAATCATTATTAGTAACTAGAATCATTAGTGGTAGCAACAATATTAGTACATACGCTCAAGCAACTGTACCTAATACAGCAGCAACAGTTGCAGGAACTTCCGCTTCTGCTTCATTTGCAGCCGCTGCAGGAGATACAGGATCATGGATCCAAACAGTAATTAATGCTAGCACAGCTTATGGTACTGTAACTTATAATATTATTAATAATCCATGGCTTATACCTCCTAATAATTATTCTGGTGGTGCTAATACTATATATCTTGGTATTGGAAATGGTGCTGGTGTTCCTAATGTATCATTAACAGAATGGGCAGGTTATATGGCAACTGCTATTAATAGTGCTACTAGCCTAGGTTCAACTGGTATAGGTAGTGCTCTTACAGCGTCCGCTATTGGTGGTACTTTAACTATTACCTCTAAATTAACTGGAACTGCCGCAAACGCATTTAGCGTTACTCATAGCTACAATTATGGTGTTTCAAATCCTCCAGCACAACAATTTGTAGGAGGTGTTGATTCTATTACCGGTACTTCATTTACTCTTGAAACATTAGATTGGGGTGATACTCAAAATAATACTTCAAGTTTATCAAGTGGTTCATTAGCAAGCGGATCAGCGTATAATGTACGTTGGGAAGTAACTAACGCAAATACTGGCTCAAACGGTGGTACATTTACAATTGTAGTTCGTAGAGGTGATGATAATAATACTCAAAAGAATATCTTAGAAACATGGGCTAACGTAAGTTTAGACCCACAACTTCCTAACTATATATCTCGTGTTATTGGTGATCTAAAACCAGTATACAATGTATCAACAGGACAAATTGACTATCAAGGTACATATGCTAATCAATCACAATATGTTCGTGTAGCATCAGTTGCTATTCCAAACGTAGATTCATTAGATAATCTTGGTAATTTTAAATCAGGATCATATGGTACTACATTACCTGCAGTAGGTAGTGGTTCATACGGTGGTTCATTTAGTGGCGGTGCTACTGATACAACTCAACCAAAATTAATGAATGAAGCTATTACAACAACTAACATTCAAGGATTTGCACCTTCTGATTATAACACAGCATTCACATTATTAACAAATAAAGATGAATACAGCTACAATATCTTATTAGCACCAGGTATTGGATTAGATTGTTCAGCTGCATCTAATATGATTGCAACTGTTGAAAGTAGAGGAGATGCAATTGCTATTACAGGAGCTGGTGTTTATGGAACAACAATAAATCAAGCAACTACAAACGCTGCTGGTCAATCAAGTAATTACGCTGCAACCTATTATCCTTGGGTTCAATTATACTCAAGTGGTTTAGGTAAAACTGTATGGTGTCCTCCATCAACTGTAATAGGTGGTGTATTAGCATTCAACGACCAAGTAGGCGCTGAATGGTTCGCACCAGCTGGTTTGAACAGAGGTGGTATTCCATCAGTAGTAAGAGCAGAACGCAGATTATCTCAAACAGATCGTGATACACTATACACTCAAAATGTTAATCCATTAGCAACATTCCCAGGAACTGGGGTTGTAGTATGGGGTCAAAAAACACTACAACGTAAACCAACATCTCTTGATCGTGTAAATGTTCGTAGATTGTTGATTGCATTAAAAGATTACATTGGTGGTGTTTCTCGTAATTTAGTATTCGAACAAAATACAACAGTAACTCGTAATAGATTCTTATCACAAGTTAATCCATACTTATCATCAGTAGTACAACGTCAAGGATTATATGCTTATAAAGTAATAATGGACGATTCAAACAATACTCCTGATGTAGTAGATCGTAACCAATTAGTAGGTCAGATTTATATCCAACCAACTAAAACAGCAGAATTTATTATCTTGAACTTCAATATTCTTCCTACTGGCGCTACATTCCCTGCATAAGGGGATGTAGTTCCTAATATTTATTAATAGCAATAAAATAACAATATAAAATGGCAGTACTTAATCCGAACGAAATAATGTTCACAGCGTATGAACCGAAGGTTGCAAATCGCTTTATAATGTACATAGACGGTATTCCGGCATATTTAATTAAAAAGATATCAGCTCCTGGATTTGACGCTGGTGAAATCATATTAGAACATATTAACGTTTACCGTAAAGTAAAAGGTAAAGTTAGATGGAATGATATGACAATGGAATTATACGATCCGATCACTCCAAGTGGTGCTCAAGCTGTAATGGAATGGGCTCGTTTGGCACATGAATCAGTAACAGGTAGAGATGGTTATAGTGATTTCTATAAAAGAGATATCACATTGAATATCCTAGGACCAGTTGGTGATATCGTTGGTGAATGGATTGTTAAAGGTGCTTATGTTAAAACAGCAACTTTTGGCGATTACGATTGGGCTACAGGAGATGCAGCAATTACACTTAGTGTAACAATGGCTATGGATTATTGTGTATTGAACTTCTAATCACTTCTCATATTTCTTTTCTTTGGAGCGTCTGCCGTTTGGTAGACGCTTTTGTTTTACTTATATTTATACGAAATAAAGTAATATGCCTCGTACACCCATTCATCCAATAGATGACCCATCACCAATTTCAAACCAACCAGTAACACCACAACCACCCACTTATGTAATTCAACCTAATCCGGGACTGGTAGGATCATTTGATAAAACAAATTTGGATATAGAAAATCCAAAACCAAATGGGGGTATTCCATATAAGCAAGATAAAGACCCTACAACATATCCCCCTACAGTACACCATACCATTCCTGAACGTGGATATTTTGCTACTCCAGGAGAAGCAGCATCTAAATTTGAGCAAAAATATAGTCCAAAGAAAACATATTTAGATTCTATGAAAGATTATATTTAAAATTTATCTTTTATATATTTATATACGAACAAAAAAATAAATAACGTTTATGGCAGAATTAAAGTTACCGACAGAAATGGTTTCATTACCATCAAAAGGTTTATTGTATCCTAAAGACTCACCACTTGCTAAAGGTGAAATTGAAATGAAATATATGACAGCTAAGGAAGAAGATATTCTTACCAATACTAATTATATTCGCCAAGGTACAGTGGTTGATAAATTATTACAATCTCTAATTATTACTCCTATCACATATGATGACCTATTAATTGGTGATAAAAATGCAATATTAATTGCAGCACGTATCTTAGGATATGGTTCTGAATATGCATTCAAATACACTAATGAACGTGGACAAGAGATAGATGCTAAAGTTGATTTATCAACATTAGAAGAAAAAGTATTAGATGAATCATTATTTAAAACTGGTGTAAATGAATTTACATTTAATTTACCAAAATCAGGCAATGTAGTAACATTCAAATTGTTAACACATGGTGATGAGAAGAAAATTGAAGGTGAAATTAAAGGATTACAAAAAATCAATCCAAACTCTACAACAGACGTTACAACAAGAATGAAATATGTTATCACCTCCATTAATGGTGATCGTGATCAAAAAGCAATACGTGAGTTTGTAGATAATTATCTATTAGCCCCAGATGCAAGAGCATTACGTGAATATTATGCTAAAATCCAGCCAGATATTGAAATGAAATATATACCTGAAGATGATAGTTATACAGGGGAGGGTATAACTATTCCGATTTCTCTTAACTTTTTTTGGCCTGACGCCGGAATATAGACCTATATTCTTTAAACAAATACATGAAATAGTATTTCATGGAAAAGGTGGATATGATTGGGAAACTGTTTATAATATGCCATTATGGTTGCGTAGAACTACGTTTAACATGATGAAGGAACATTACGATAAGGAGGCAGAAGAAGCAGAAAAACAACAAAACATGCTAAAAAACAACAGCAAAAGTGAAATAGCACGACCAAACATAACTCCAACACCTAATTATACTACAAAGGCGCCTAAAAAATAGGCGCTTTTAATATTTATATGCATAATACTGTATAAATGGCATCAGCACCAACACCACAAGAATTACAAGAATTAATAAATTTATATCAACAGGTTGATAATTTAACTGCTCAACAAGCCCAATTAATGGCCAATGTTGCCACAAATGCAGGAAATGTTAATAAAGAAATATCAAGACTAAAAAATGAATTAACTTCTGTTAATAATACTTTTGGTAGTATAGCTCAGTCTTTAAAAGATTCTATTCAAGAATTTTCAAGACTTAATACAACAGCATCTAGCACCAAAAAATCCTTCATCTCATTACAAAGTATAGCATCTAAGCTACTACATGACCAATCAGGATATGCTCAATTATCTGAAAAAGAATTAAATAGATTAAAAGAAAAAACAACATTAGAATTTCAAAATTTACGCATAAACATAGCATCTGGGAAATTATCAACAGATCAACGACAAGAAGCACTTGATGTTGGTATAAGAACGGTTAGACTTATCAGATTATTACGTGAAAGATTAGAATTAGAAAAAAACATCACTAAAAATTTAGGTTTAACAGGTAAAGCATATAAAGGAATTCAATCCACTCTACAAAAACTAGGAGTAGATAGTCAAGTTCTAGATAATATGAATGAAAAATTAAGAGAGGCTGCGGAAAAGGGAAAAGTTGGATTTAAAAAATTATTTGAAGTTACTAAAGAAGGTTTTAAAGAAGCAATGGAAGATCCTGCTTTTCGTTTTGCTGTTGGAATGAAATTATTAACATCTGCTTTTAATGATATTAAAAAAGCATTTGAAATATGGAAAGAATTTAATGCTATTTTAGTAGAAACCTCTCGCAACTTAGGCCAATCAGTAGAACAAGTCACTAAAATGGCTCAAGGTGCTAAGGAGGTTCAAGGTAGATTTGATGGTAATGTTTATACACTCAAACAAACAGCACAAGCTATATCTAATATCAATGATGAATTAAACTTATCTGTTCAAATTAGTGGCGAAACATTAAATGAATTTACAGCAATGACAAACCAAATGGGTTTGACAGCGGCTGAAGCAAGTAAAATTCAAAAGCTAGGTTTATTAAATAATTTATCTTTAAAAGATACTAATAAAACTATAGCAGCAGGGATAATAGCTACTCAAAAATCAACTGGTGTTCAAATTAGTGCTAAGCAAGTATTTCAAGAGATAGGTAAACTTAGTGCTGGTATAACAGCTAAGTTCCAACAGAATCCTAGATTAATAGCAGAAGCAGTAGCTCAAGCTAAAGCATTAGGTACTAATTTAGAAACAATAGATAAAATTGGAGAATCATTATTAAATTGGGAATCATCAATTGAAAATGAATTAGAAGCTGAATTAATAACTGGCAGAAAGATCAATGTTGAAAAAGCACGTTATGCTGCTTTAACAGGTGATCAATTATCTTTAACTAAGGAAATAGCAGATCAAGTAGGTAACCTAGCCGACTTCCAAAACATGAATGTTATTGCTCAAACTTCATTAGCTAAAGCATTTGGATTAAGTAAAGATGAATTGGCTCAGATGCTTCAACAACAAGAAGTATTTAATAAATTAGGAGATGTATCTGGAAAATCAGCAGCTGAGCAATTAAAAATAGCTAGAGAAAGAGGATTAACTGAAACTGATTCATTAGTGGTAAATTTACAACAACAAGCAGCAACTGAAAAATTAGCAGCTACCTGGGATAGTATAAAATTAGCATTAGCTGATATACTTAATGGTCCTTTTAGTGGTCTTGTAAGTATGATGGGATTTTTTGCAAAAAATTCCTGGGCTGCATATACTGCTTTAAGTTTAATGGGAGCAATATCAATTGCAAAATTAATAACAGGTTTAATAACAATGGCAACAACATTAGGAATATCTGCCATAGAAGCCTTAACATTACTAAGTGCTCTTACATTAGGAGTAGGAATTGCAGTAGCTATAGCTGGTATGATAGCTGGTAAATCAGCAATGGAATCTCAATCAGCCGATCTTGCAAATAATGCTCCTAAATTTGCTAAGGGAGGTATTGTAACTGGAGAAATAAGAAATGCAACAATAGGTGAAGCTGGTGCTGAAGCTATTATTCCTCTAAATTCACCAAAAGCAGATAATATATTAGGTGGTGGCAATAACAATAATGCTATGGCTCAAACTATAGGTGATAAACTAGATAAACATTTTCAAGCAATTGCTGGTTTTGTACAAAGACCTGCTGTTATACATGGTGAAAATGCATTTGTAAATAATCTAGGACGAAATTCAAATTTAGGTACCGCTCAAAATATAAATACTAAGTATCAATTAGCATAAACTATCAATATTTATTGACACAATAAAACAATAAAAACATGGCATCAGTACTTGACCAATTACCAACCAGTAACTTTAGCTTACCAGGTAATAACCTTAGAGCAAATCCTTCGCAACCAGCATGGGGGTATAAAGATAGCACAGGTAATTTAGATCCTGCACAAAGTAAACTACAATATACTTACTCAGTAGATGGTAATCCTAATGAACGTATTGTAGATTTTAATAGAGCAGCATTAGGCGGTGTTACATCAGTAAAACCACCAGCTACATTAGATGAATTAGATCGTAACGCACCAAATAATACTCAAGCGGGTATGGGCGGTGTTGTATCTCAAATATACAAATCACCAAGCGGCCGTCGATATAAAGATTTAGGACCTCAACCAGGAAGATACTAATAGTTATATAAATGCCTTTAATAAACCTACGAACAAACTTAAAGTCCCTTAAGTATGGACATGATCGTCCTGATGGGGGAAGTAGTGCTCAGCCTTATATCCAAACAGATATTAATAAGGCGAACAGTGGAATCCCGTTTGATGAAGGACTTATTAGAGGTGGTGCTATAGGTGCTGCAAAATCATCAATAACTGATACACTTCGTATTAGTAAATTCTTTACTGATTTACCTAAAGGTCCATTGTTTATAGCTAAACAAATTGGACTACAGTTATCTAATCCACGATTAGAGGTACCTAAAAATCCAATAAACATAGCAGCAGGTGGATTAAATAATGCATTAGCTGCATCTACAGGTGGATTGTTATCCCCAACACGTATATATAATTTAGGTATTAATACAATAGCACAAATACCAGTTACGGCATTTGGTCTTCATTTTAACAGACATGGTTTATTACCTATCCAAGATAAAGATAGTAAATATGAAGCTGTAGTAAAGGCTAATAATAATTTAAGCGATCAAGCAAATATAGCAAACACTGCTATTCAGTCCGTATTTGGATTTAATCCTAAATTTACTCAATTAACAGCTAATAGATTAGTACTATTAAAAAGTAAATTTAAATTAGGAGATAGAGTTCCTAATGATCCATTAAATGGAAACCAATTAATAATAGATCAATATATTGCCGGTCCTGGTTCTGTTTATGGTGTAGGTAATACAATCATCCATAGAGCAGAAGGTAGTAACACAGAAAATGGAGCCGCAATATCGGGATCATTAGATAATAGTAGACATTTTGCTGGTTATACTAGAAATGATAAAGGAGATCAACAAAATGTAAATTATACTAGTGGATTAGGTAAAGGTAGTAATGCTATATCAACTGCAATTCCCCCAGCATTTAGTGATAAAACTGAAATAAATAAAGGAATATCTAATAATGTTATTCAATATAATCTAAATTCATCTATAGGAAAATACACTCAGTTACAATCTCAAATTCAGAAACAACAACAACTTAAAATATATAAAAATAGTATTAGTGGAAGTGGAGGTATAGATAATTCTAAAGGAGCATATTCTACTGATCCTATTGAAGTAAAATATAAAAATACATATGGTGATGTAATTACAACTACAGGTTTTGATAATTGGTCAAAAATATCTCGTGAAAATAGAGTTGGTGATTTCGGACCAACTGCTCAATATAAAAATGGTAGAAAAGATTCTATCAATTTAACACCATTATTTACAGAAGGATCATATTTTGGAAATGATGTTACTCCCGATGGATTACATAATACACGCGATTTAGTAAAATTTAGAATCCAAGCTGTAAATACACACAACCCCTCTTCAGGAGTATGGATGATATTCAGAGCATTATTAACAAATTTTACAGACAATGTTGATGCTAAATGGACTGATATAAATTATGTTGGTAGAGGTAATCCATTTCATATATATAATGGATTTAGTCGTAAAATACAAATTGGATTTAAAGTAGCAGCATTATCCGCTGAAGAAATGCAACCAATGTATTCTAAATTAAATTATTTAATGTCTAATTTAATGCCTGACTATACTGATTCTAGTGGTAACCCTAGCATCTTAATGAAGGGTCCATTAGTTAGAATGACAGTAGGTAATTATTTAGATTCTCAACTTGGAAAATTAGATTCTATTTCATATACTGTACAAAACGAATCACCTTGGGAAATAGCATTAGATGAACCAGAAGGTGGAACAAAACAACTGATACTACCCCATATTATAGAGGTATCGTTAGGATTTACACCAATTGGCGCTGAAACCAGACAACGTAATAAAATTGAAGCTAAGAGTAGTACTACTTCATACTTGGCTCAAAATAATACAGGGGCCGATTTTAAAACAATACAATACGTTGATAAAGCAGAAAATTCTGTTACTCCTGGACAAACTAGTGGTCTTAATCTTACAGGATTTTAATAAATAATAAATGGCAACAAGATACGATAATCCAACTATACTAATCACTTCACAAGGTGTACCGTATGAAAAGGGTAAATTTTATCCTAATATACCTCCATCTGATACAGATGTTTATGTTATCACAACAGTAGGAGATAGATTGGATTACTTAGCTTATACTTATTATAATGACTCTGAAATGTGGTGGGTAATAGCAGCTGCAAATAATAATGTAACTAATGGATTATTATTTCCTATACCAGGCACACAATTAAGAATACCAACTGATTTAAGTAGTGTTTTACGTTTAACTAATCAATTTAATAAAGCCAGATAAATGTTATGTTATGACTAAGGAAGAAAGAAAAGAATATAATAAGCTTTATTATATTAATAATAAAGAAACTATTATAAAACAAACCCAACAGTATTATACTGATAATAAAGAAACTATTAATGAACGTAATAGAAAATATTCTAAAAATCATTATAAAAAAAACTCAGAACGTTATAAATTATGTATGATTAATCGTTACAAAAACGATCCTCAAACTAAATTATCTTTATTATTAAGAGTTAGATTAAATAATGCTTTAAAAAAATCAAAAAAATCCTATAGTTCTTTTAAATTATTAGGATGTTCTATTTATGATTATAAGCAATATTTAGAAAATCAATTTAAATTAGGTATGACATGGGATAATCATGGTGATATATGGGAGATAGATCATATTAAACCATGTAATAGTTTTGATTTAACAAATATAGAACAACAAAAACAATGCTTTCATTATACTAATTTACAACCATTATTTAAAACCACAGAAATAGCTAAATCTCTAGGGCATATTAATGAAATGGGTAATAGAAATAAATCTGATAATTAAAAATGTCGATATTCAAAAGTTCATTTTCTCAAGCAGTACAAGATCAATTAAAAGTACGCCAGGGCGCAATGCGGACCCGTACTGTTAATAACCTTCAGTACCTAAACTCCCGTAACGCTTGGATTAGAATGACATCTAGTGTTAACGTTAATGGTACAAATGACTTAGCTAAAAAATATATCTTACAGGGTGGTACATTAAATCTAGATTCAAAATCTAAAGATCTAAAAGGATTAAATAAAAAATCCGGAATAGGAGATTTTAATAGTGCTTATAGCACAGGCATTGACCCAAAAAATCCATATCAACGAGGAATAAGACCAATGCCTGGTATAGTATCAGCAGACATTAAATCCAAAACAGCATATGGTTCATTAAGAGAAGTAGTAATGAATTTTCAATGCTGGGATATACAGCAATTAGAAGATTTAGAAGTACTATATATGCGCCCTGGCTATACAGTATTAGTAGAATGGGGATGGACACCATATTTAAATAATAAAGGCGAATATAAATCAGATTTTACTGATTATTATGATATAATAAATTCACCATCTCAAGATAGAACAGCACTATTTAAAGCACTATTTGATAAATCAGTATTATATGGTGGTAACTATGATGCTATGTTTGGCTATGTAAAAAATTATCAATGGTCAGCTAGAATGGATGGTGGATATGATTGTCAAACAACAATCATTACTACAGGTGAGATTATTGAATCTCTTAAAGTAAATTATATATTACCACTGGATATAAAATCAATAACACAGCAACAACAAACTGTTACAAATTATATCCAAAATGGAGGAACAACACCACAACAATCAGTTATACCCTTTGCTCCTGCTCCTCCACCACCCGCACCAACATTATCCGCTCTATTACCATCAGGAGTACAACAAGTAGCTACTAATGCTGGTAATACAGGGGGATTATTAACAGATGAATTTACTGGGCCCGGAACATCAATAAGTTCTTGGTCACCAGCATATCAACAAAACGTATTAGCAGGTGTATGGGCTGAAACATTTTGGAAAATTAAAAAAGATGTTCTTGAAAAAACAATAGAATTTAGTACTAATGCTAATAGTGCTTTTGTAATGAATGGTGGTGCTGGTGCTTGTACAAGTTTTATTCCTATCATAGAAACAATTAATAATCCAAATAGCTTAGCACAAGGAAGTGGCCCTAATCAGGTTTATATCTCAATAGGGGCTATGTGTGAGATTCTTAATAAATATATTATAGCAAAAGGATCAGATGGTCAACCATTAATAAGATTATCTGTAAAGGCAAACGAATACGATCAAACATCACCAACAGGAAGTTATTTATATTGCACTGCTCATCCACTACAGGTATCTGTAGATCCTAGTGTGTGCTTAATAAAAAATCCATTATGGATAGGAGGTGATGTTATTAATACAGTATCTGCTAGTATTGCTCCTATTACTTATACAACAGAAGCAGAAGCAGTATTTAGCTTATTAGTAAAAGGATTTAAAGATAAGGGTACTAATCCTACAAAGTTAAAAGAAGGATTTGCTTTATTAGCTAGCTATGGAAAGGATAAAGGACTACAGGTATATTATATAGTAGAACAATTTATGGCTGATAAAAAATCTAGTAATACTAGTTTTACTGAGAATTATGGTAGTATACAAGAAATGCTTAATAAAGAATTAGGAATTGGAAACGGTAATGACATGCAAAAAATATATGAATCCTTACAAGTTATAGGAGTAAACGCAACTTGGGTAGATAATGGTTTTTTTGGATCTAATTTTTCAAGCCCAGGAGTATCTAATATTGTTATTACTGCACCTCCAAGCACAGCAAATACAGCAGCACTAACTACTATAGCAACAAAATCACCACAAGCTCTTTCTAATTTAGAATTTCTAAAAGATTTACCATTAGATTATTTTTATGAAAATAAGCCTGAATCTGAAATAGGAGTTATTAAAAATATCTTTGTAAATGTAGATTATCTTTATCAAAGAGCACTAGACACAGGTCTCCAATCAGGTGATCAAAATCAAAGAAATGAAATCAGTTTATATACTTATCTAAAAAAAGTAATATCTGATATACAAGCCGCTATAGGTAATGTTAGTAGTTTTGAAATACATGTTGATCCTGTAGACAATAACGTAGCAAGAATAATTGATATTAATTATACTGAACCTAACAAAGCAACATACGATAAACTATTTGAATTACAGGTACATAACCTAGATTCAGTCGTTAGATCATATTCATTGCAATCCCAAATATTTCCAAATCAAAGTGCTTTAATAGCTATTGGCTCACAAGCTAAAGGAGGTCAATTAGGTATGCAGACTAATACTATGATTGATTTCAATAGAAGTTTAACCGATAGAATAATTACTGAAAAAGTAGATGGTATAGGAAGTAGAATTGGTGTTAATAGTAATAAACAACCAACAATAACAAACGGGTTAGCTAATATAATTTCATTATTTTCATCTCTTAATCAATCAAAATCATCAACTGAATCAACAACAGACCAAAAAACAGATTATAGTGTTTTAGCATCAGGAGCTAAAAATTCATTACGTGATTTAATAGTTTATTTTCAATCAATTGTAAAATCACCAGGTAGTAATAGAAATCTTATACCAACAAAATTTTCATGTGAAATGGATGGTATAGGAGGATTAGTAATAGGTCATATGTTTAGATTACCAGATAATATAATGCCTAGAGGATATAGAGGTGAAGGTATTGGTTCTAAATTAGGAAATGCTATTACCTCTATTGGACATACTATATCTAATGGAGACTGGTCAACAAAAATAGATACATTAAATATTGTGTTAGATGATTCTAAATCACAATTCGCTATATTGGATTTAAGTCAAATAAAATCATTACTTTTTGAAAGTATTAATAAGGAAACAGGAGGAAAAGCAACTATAAATCCTAATACAGCAGCCAATTTTGGACAAGTAGATTCTAGTATACCATCTTGGGGAAAAGCTATTCTAGATACAATAGCATACACAGAAGGAACAGCACGCTCCGGTCAAAATGGATATGATATTTTAGTTAATTATAATAAAATTCCAAATTGGACAGCAGATACTACCATTGGTCATCCAAATATACCTATAGATTGGGGAGGTGGCACAAGTACAGCAGCAGGAAGATATCAATTTTTATATAAGTCATGGCTTGGAATTAATGGAAATAAAAATGTTGCTATTAATAAAGCAAACCAAGATAATGCAGGATGGAAACTAGTAAAACAAAGAATATCAGGCGGAGAAAATACAGCTAAATCAGCATATAATATTGCTGCTGGTGGAGAAAAAGATGTTACTAAAAATGAATCTTTCCTTATTATGCTAGGGGTACAAAAAAGTGGATTAGCAGGAACATGGGCTTCTATTTGTGATAGATACGGCTCCTATCCATACACAAACCAAGGCTCAGGACTAACAACTCAAGAAATATACAATATTTATTTAGAAGCAATAAGTAAAAATGGTGGAAGTATTACAACATCTACTACTACTTCAACATTTTCATTAGCTCCTCGTATTTAATAAAAATTAATATATGGCATTAAGAATACCTAAAAATAAAATACAAGAAGGTAAGTATACCGCTGGTGGAGAGTATATAGTAGAATCAACAAATACTATATATCAAGGATATTATTATGAAGTAAATAGCGTATTTTATGCTGGTAAATCTTTTGATGTTAATGCTCTTAAATTAATACCAATAAAGGATAGGAATACTTTACTGAATAGAGGATTATCATTAGCTTTATTTTCTACAATATCTAAAATCACATCACAAACATTACAACAACCAAAAATAACTAGTATTCCTAATGGTCCTACTACTAATAGAAATATAACATCTAATACTGATAGATTTTATTGTAGTAAAATAAATCAACAACCTATTATAATAAAAGAAATTGATGAAACTACCTATACTTCTCTCAAATCAAATTCTTTATATAAAGTTACATCAGTAAAATTTGTACCATCACCTGGATATGCTCAAGGAATACCTCAGAATCTAGATCAAGCAGAAAAAGAGCTTCCTGGTATAAGAATTTTCTTGCTAGGCTAAACTTCCTTTCGTATCTTCAATTCAAAGGTTATGAAATATGTTTTACATTATAGAAAGACAAGAGCAATTAGATAAATTAGGTCCGTTTAATGATTGCTTCGTACAATTCATTCAACAAAACGATAATTACCATCCCAAATTAAGCCCACTAAGTTTAATTTATGTTCGTGATATAACACAACATAAAGGGTATATGTTATGCTTAGATCACAATGAATCATTTGCATTAGATAAACAAACAACATTAAATTGGTTATTAGGTAATACTGATAGAATGTTTGTACTAAATAAAAAAGAATCACTGTATCATTTTAGCTACCCAGACAAACTATTCGACATCAACTTTATTGAATTTCCAGACCTAACAGGCGTATTCACACCATGTCATACATTCTATTACAAACAACACACAGCAAGTCCAATAACAAATAAACTAATTCCAATTAGTAAACATTATGAAGAATGCGAGAAAATGTTTGATGTAGTACTTCCAATAATACAAAAGTTCCGATCAGATAACGTTGTTTATGTGTTTAATAATGGCCCTTTAACGCGTGTGTTTCACACTATAGAGTCAAATGGTATTAAGGTAGATAAACAATGCTTTATTGATGCTTATGGCGCTAACTTATCATACCCACAATTAAATCTTAGCAAAGGTAGAATATACAGTCAATACAACTTATACACATTAACAGGCAGACCATCAAACACATACAACAGCATTAATTTTGCTGCATTAGATAAAAATAGTGGTGAGCGTTTATGCTACAGACCCACAAATGATACATTCTATGAATTTGATATTCAGGGGTATCATCCACGCATATTAGGTGATATGGTTGATTTTAACTTCGGTGATAGAAACACATATGAGCTACTAAGTGAATTATTAGGTGTATCAGCACAAGAAGCTAAGGAATTAACATTCAAACAATTTTATGGTGGTGTGTGGGCTGAATATAGAGATCAACCATTTTTTAGAGACATAGTAACACTAACAGACGGCATATGGGATGAATATAATTATAACAGAGCATATCCCACTAGGAACCGGATATTTATACATGACCCTGACATGACTCAATCAAAGTTATTGAATTACATAATCCAAAGTTATGAGACTTCAACCAATGTTGCGATGTTAGATAACATATTGAATTACCTAAGCGATAAGAAAACTAAATTAGTGTTATACACGTATGATGCATTCTTATTTGACTACAGTAAGGAAGATGGCAAAGACCTATTAACAACATTAAAAAGTATGATACACTATCCCATTAACATTAAACATGGTAAATCATACCACGGTTTAGAAAAACTATAAATATTTATGGCGGAACAACTAAATGGATTCTTTGATTTGAACAAACTATTCTGTACATTTACCTCTCCTGCTGACCTGGAGGAAACTGTATCCACAATCAACAAGCGTTATTCAATATTATTCAGCAAGATCTTCATACTAGAATCACCACAAAGTGATGAACTAATATGTACTTATAATATTGATACAGGAAATATGGCACAACAGCCAATGGCTCACACTATCCTATTGCATCGCAAAAAGGAAAGTAATACACTGTATACTATCAATGCATTAAACACGTTGATTAGGTCGTTGAATGGTGGACGTTTAAATAAGAATTTCATTATTGAATGGAGCGGCTACAAAAATTGCATATTATTAACTAATGGTCCCGATATTCGTCGTTTAGATACAGCTATTCATAAAATTATTGATTTTAGTAGACAACAATATTTATAGTATATGAAACAACCTATCAACGAAATCAAAAGAATGCAGCAATTAGCTGGATTGATTAAAGAAAATAAATCATTTGATTACCAGGAAGATAAAATTGTAATGGATGATGATACTAAAGATGCTATTTTAGATGATGAAGAATTACAACAATTTATCACTCCTAAATCATTTGTTAGAAATAAAATGGGTCAAATAGTTTTATGGGTTGATTGGATGGAACCTGAACAATTTGATAAGTTGGCAAAGTTCTTAGGAATAGAGTATTAACATAAATAATAAAGAGCCTTCGCAAGAAGGCTCAAAATTTGATATTTATTATCGACTAAAATACAAATATCGATGATAAATACAACGAAAATCTACCTCGTTACGAATATCAATAACGACCCTAATAAAGTTTACATAGGTAAAACTAAGGACAGTAGAGAAAACAAGCACAAAAAATCCTTTGGCTCTCAAATTACTTATACTTATATTGATGAAGTAAATTCCCTTAATAAGGAAGATTGGGAACCATTAGAAACAAAATGGATACAACATTATATTAATTTAGGGTATGATGTTGTTAATATTCGTAGGAAAGGAGGAAGTGGACCTGAATATCTAAGTGAAGAAACTAGACAGAAGAAGAGTAAGGCTATGATTGGTAAAAAACATAGTGAAGAAACACTTCAAAAAATGCGCAAACCTAAGTCTAATACAGACAAAATGCGTAAACCAAAATCTACTTCTGAAAAACTACGTAAACCTAAAAGTAAACAGCATATACAAAATATGCGTAAACCTAAACCTAAAGAATTTGGGTTAAAAATATCAAAACCTGTACTGCAATATAATATAGATGGTACTTTTATTAAAGAATGGTCTTCAATTAAAGAAGCTAATATCTATACAAAAGTAAACAGAAGCAACATATCAGCATGCTGTAAACATAGATATAAAACAGCAGGTAACTTTATATGGAAATATAAAGATGTTTTGGAAAAGCAAAGTTAGAATCATAGATTCAATTATTATTCGTGATCATAGATCACTTCATTTAAAACACATATACTATGGACTTAAGTCTCATCAAACAGAAGTTGTCCGCTTCTCAAAACAAAGGACAAAAACGTGAAAAGATTGATTATGGAAAGATATTCTGGAAACCTAAACCAGGCAAATATCAGATCCGAATTCTCCCCTCAAAATTTGACAAATCAAATCCGTTTCGTGAAGTTTACTTCCACTATGGTTTCTCCAAAGGACCAATTTTAGCCCTTACAAACTGGAATGAAAAAGATCCTATTGCTGAATTTGCAAAGAATCTTAGAAAGTCTGCCGATAAGGAGGACTGGATGCTCGCCAAGAAGATTGAACCAAAACTCCGCTATTTCGTTCCAGTAGTAGTACGTGGTGAAGAAGCACAAGGCCCTCGCCTATGGGAATTTGGTAAATTGATCTATGAGCAATTGTTAGGTATTGCAGCAGACGAAGATTATGGTGATTTCACAGACATTACTGATGGACGTGACTTTACAATCGATGCGGTTGAAGACACAGTTGCTGGTAGAAAAGGTATCAAATGTAACATTCGTGTTAAACCTAAAACATCAGCTATCTCTGAAGATGCTGCTGTGGTAGAGAAAGCATTGGATGAACAACCAGATATCTTTAGCATCAACAAACACTATTCATTTGATGAATTGAAAGATTTATTGGATAAGTGGTTAAATCCAGATAGCGAAGAAGATACTGACGCTCCAATCGCATCTAAGGATGAAGAAGAGGAAGATGATTTCCTAGCTGAAATGAATAAGCCAGTAGAACAAACCTACAAGCTAGACACTACAGCAGCAAAGACGTCTAACGCAGACAAATTCGACGATTTATTCAGTTAATTTAAACAACATTTATGGCAAAAAGTAAGAGCTCACTGAGTGAGGTGGTAAGCAATTCGCTTAACAAGACATTTGATCTGTCTTCATTCAAAAAGAGCAAGTTTTTAGATCAATCAGTTAAATTCAAACCACAAAAATGGATTCAGCTGTCTAAAGCCTTCCAAGATGTCATTTCATTGCCTGGTATTCCGATGGGCCACATCACACTCTTGCGTGGCCACTCGGATACGGGTAAAACAACAGCAATGCTAGAAGCAGCTGTAGCAGCACAGAAGATGGGTGTATTACCTGTTCTTATTGTAACTGAGATGAAATGGAATTGGGAGCACGCACAACAAATGGGTTTTGAAATGGAACCAGTTGTTGATGAAACAACAGGTGAAATTGTAGATTACAAAGGATTCTTCCTATATGTAGATAGAGGTTCACTAAACACAATCGAAGATGTAGCTGCATTCATAGCTGATCTATTGAGTGAACAAGCACAAGGCAAATTACCATTTAATTTATGTTTCTTCTGGGATTCAGTAGGATCTATACCATGTAGATTATCTGTTGAATCGAATAAGAATAACAACGAATGGAATGCAGGTGCTATGTCTCAGCAGTTTGGTAACTTTATCAACCAAAAGATCATATTGTCCCGTAAGGAAAACCAACCATACACTAATACACTGGTAGCAGTTAATAAGGTATGGGTTGCTAAACCAAATTCACCAATGGAACAACCTAAGATGAAAAATAAGGGCGGTGATACAATGTTCTTTGATTCGTCTTTAGTAGTAACATTTGGTAACATATCAAATAGCGGTACTAGTAAGATTAAAGCAACTAAGGATGGTAAGGATGTAGAATTTGCTAAACGTACTAAAATATCAGTTGATAAAAACCACGTTACAGGTGTACAGACAAAAGGTACTGTAACAATGACAGTACACGGGTTTATTGATGATGATAAGAAAGCAATTGATGTATATAAGAAAGAACATTCTAAAGATTGGTTATCAATATTAGGTACTGATTCATTCGATATTGTTGAGGAAGATGAAATGAAAGAAAATTTTGGCGAAATAAATCTAGTAGATATTGAAGAATAAATATAAAGACATATTGTTCCAAGTCAATAATGATCAGCGTGGAGTCTCAGACTCCATTCTGATTGTTGATGGACTGAATACATTCCTAAGATCATTCACTATGATAAACCACATAAACCCCGATGGTCATCATATTGGTGGCTTGACGGGGTTTTTGAAATCAATTGGTTATGCTATCAAAATGATAGAACCAACCAAAGTGGTTATTGTGTTTGATGGTGTGGGTGGTTCAAACGCAAAACGAAACTTATATCCTGAATACAAAGCAAACAGGAATAAGAATCGTATGACTAACTATTCTATATTTAGCTCTAAAGATGAAGAGAACGAATCGATCAATAATCAGATGGCAAGATTAATTCAGTATCTTCAATGCCTACCAATATCAATGATTTGTATAGATGGTATTGAGGCGGATGATACAATTGGTTATTTGGTGGGTAAATTTCAAAAACACACATCAACAAACGAGGTAACTATAATGTCTGCTGATGGCGACTTCCTACAGCTAGTATCTGATAAGGTTAAAGTATATTCTCCAACCAAAAAGAAAATATACAAACCAGCAGATGTATTAGAAGAGTATAATGTGAGCTGCTATAATTTCGTTAATTATAAGATACTTATGGGCGATACAAGTGATAATCTTCCTGGAGTGAATGGGCTTGGGCCAAAGAAATTACTTAAATTATTTCCAGCATTAGCAAGCGACACACCATTACAACTAGCAGATATTGTGATTGAAGCAGAATATAAAGTAAATGAACATGCTTTATATGGTAAGATAGTTGAGCGTAAACATCAATTAATAATTAATGAACGGCTAATGAATTTGCAGACCATACCTATTTCAGACGCTAATGTGGAACAAATACAAGCTAGTTTTAAAGCGCCATATGAATTGAATTCACATATGTTTATGCAAATGTATACTGCAGACAAGTTAGGCGAATCAATACCTAATACACCATCTTGGTTAAATCAAGTGTTTGGACCTTTAAATTCTTTTAAGTAAATTTATATGACAGCAAAAGAAAAAGCAAAAGATCTACTTCATAAGTTCTACTTCTCATTACCAAACAATGGTGGCTTTACAGGACTTTGTAATATCAATCAGAGATGGGAGGAAGGTAAGATATGTGCTTTAATAGCACTAAGAGAAACAATTTGGGGGTATCTAGACCAGTACCCTATTGAGATTCAAAACTATTGGCAAGAAGTAAAACAAGAAATAGAAAAATTATGACAACATTAAGTAAGTTAAATCAGTACGGCAACGCGTTTCAGGTAAAGGTACTAGGCGCACTACTAACACAACGAGATTTCCTATTAAACATTGCTGATTCATTAGATAGTGAATACTTTGAATCGCAAGCACATAAGTGGACGATCGAATATATAATAAAATATTTCAACCAGTACCACACATACCCAACTATAGAAACATTATCAATTGAAATTAAAAAACTAGATAATGAAGTATTAAGAATATCACTTACAGATTCACTACGTGAAGCATATAAAATGTCTGATGTAGCTGATTTGGAATGGGTTGAAAAAGAATTTAGTGATTTCTGTAAGAACCAACAGATGAAGAAAGCCATTATGACATCAGTAGATCTACTCAATATGGGTGATTATGATGGTATTAGAGGTTTGATTAATGATGCAATGAAAGCGGGTGAAGAAAAGAATGTAGGTTTAGATTACAATATAGATATTGAAACAAGATATCGTGATGATGATCGTCGTGTAATACCATTCCCATGGCAAACATTTAATGATCTTACACAAGGTGGATATGGTAAAGGCGATCTAGTATTATTATTCGGTAATCCAGGTGGTGGTAAATCATGGGGCGTAATGGCAATGGGTGCTTACGCAGCAGCATTAGGATATAATGTAGTACACTACACACTAGAATTATCTGAAGGTTATGTTGGTAAACGTTACGATGCTATATTCTCAGGTATCGATGTTGATAAATTAAAAGATCATCGTGCTGAGGTAGAAGTAGCAATTGGTAAGGTGAAAGGTAAGATTATGGTTAAGGAATATGCTCCTAAACGAGCATCATTAGATACAATCGAATCACATATACAACAATTAAAACACCAGAACGAATTTGAACCAGATATGATTATCATCGATTATCTAGATTTACTACGCACTAAAGGTAGAAAAGAACGTAAAGATGAGATTGATGATGTTTATACTGATGCAAAAGGATTAGCTAAAGAATTAGGCATACCAGTCATATCACCATCACAAGCAAATAGAACGGGTGCTGAAGAAGGTATTTTACAGGCGAAAAATGCGGCTGGATCTTATGACAAAATAATGATCGGAGATATTATTATCTCATTAGCTCGCGGCCGTAAAGACAAAGTAAACGGTAGTGGTAATTGGCACTTTATAAAAAATAGATATGGTGCAGATGGGTTGACTTTTGGTTCAAAAATTAACACAGCAAACGGCTATATTGATATATACACTCAGCCATTAGATGATGAAGCGTTTGAATCAAAAGGCAATAATAAGTCATCAAACTCATTCTCAGAAGTAGGAGTAGAAGATAAGTACGTTCTTCGAAGTAAGTTTGCTAAATTTGAAGAAGAAGCGTAGATTGTATTATATTTATAATTACAAAATCAATAATTTATGTTAGTAGTAAAACGTTATACTGCCGCTTGGTGTCAACCTTGCAAGCAGCTCGCCCCCGTATTTGATCAATTACAAAGTGAAATGACAAACGAACCAGACCAGGTTATATTTCAAACAATTGATGTTGATATGAGTAGAGATGAAGCACTAGAAAAAGGCATTTCATCTGTTCCAACAGTAATATTAGAAAAAAATGGACAACAAGTATATCGTTTTAGTGGTGTTTTACCAAAAACCACAATAGCAGGACTTATCAGACAACATTTATAAACAATTTTAAAGAACAATTAAAAATGAACGTAGAACAAAGTATTCTTAGTGACATCACCGTCTACATGAAGTATGCCAAATACAACTCAGGTCAGAAGCGTAGAGAAACATGGGAAGAATTAGTAACAAGAAACAAACAAATGCACCAGGAAAAATTTCCACAGTTGCATGATGAAATTGAAAAAGTATATCAGTTAGTGTATGAAAAGAAAGTATTGCCTTCAATGCGTTCTCTCCAATTTGCTGGAAGACCCATTGAGCTTAATAATACTCGTATATTTAATTGCTCTTTTCTCCCTATTGATGACTGGAGAGCATTTAGTGAAATAATGTTCCTATTATTATCAGGAACAGGAGTGGGTTATAGTGTACAAACACATCACATTGATAACTTACCAGAAATAACATTACCAATTAAACACAAGCGCTACTTGGTAGGCGACAGTATTGAAGGGTGGGCGGATGCAGTCAGAATGTTATGTAAAGCGTATTTTACAGGCGGGGCGCTACCATTATTTGATTTTAGAGATATTCGACCAAAAGGAGCTCAATTAATCACGGTAGGAGGTAAAGCGCCTGGTCCTGAACCATTGAAGGAATGTCTATTCCAATTGCAGAAAATATTCGATCGTAAAAAAAGCGGAGAAAAACTCACATCAGTAGAAGTACATGATATGGCTTGCCATATAGCAGATGCAGTATTATCAGGTGGCATTCGTAGAGCAGCATTAATCGCTCTATTCAACCTAGATGATGAAGGAATGTTAACATGTAAATTCGGTAACTGGTGGGAAGAAAATCCTCAACGCGGCAGAGCTAATAACTCAGCTGTAGTAATGCGTCATAAAATTGATGAAGAGGAATTTTTCAAACTATGGAAAAAAATCGAACTAAGCGGTTCAGGCGAGCCAGGTATTTACTTTTCCAATGATAAAGACTGGGGAACAAACCCATGTTGCGAGATTGCACTCCGCCCCTTTCAATTCTGTAACTTGTGTGAAGTAAATGTTTCGAATGTTGTAGATCAAGCCGATTTGAATGCTAGAGTAGAGGCAGCAGCGTTCATAGGAACACTACAAGCGGCTTATACTGATTTTCATTATTTAAGAGATATATGGCGTAAAACAACTGAGAAAGACGCTTTATTAGGTGTTGGAATGACAGGTATTGGATCAGGTGCTGTATTAGATTTAGATTTGAAGCAAGCAGCTAAAATAGCTGTAGATACAAATGAAATAGTAGCAGCACAAATTGGTGTTAATAAAGCAGCTCGTGTCACTACAGTTAAACCATCAGGTACATCATCATTAGTATTAGGAACATCAAGTGGCATTCACGCTTGGCATAACGACTACTATATCAGACGTATTAGAGTAGGTAAGAACGAAGCTATTTATACTCACCTAGCTATTCATCATCCTGAATTAGTTGAAGATGATTTCTTCAAACCAACAATACAAGCAGTAATTTCAGTACCACAACGTGCACCAGAAGGATCAATCCTAAGAACTGAAAACGTTATTGACATGTTAGAGCGTGTTAAACTATTTAACACAAAGTGGGTTAAGAAAGGACATCGCAAAGGAGCAAATACAAATAACGTATCAGCTACTGTATCTGTTAAAACAGATGAATGGGAAAAAGTAGGTAAATGGATGTGGGAAAATAAAGAAACATTTAATGGCTTATCAGTATTACCATATTTCTCATCCGACACAACTTATCCACAATTACCATTTGAAGACATTACTGAAGAGAAATTTAATGAATTAGTACAACACCTACATGGTCTTAATTTAAGTCAAGTAGTTGAGTTTGATGATAACACAGCATTAGGTGATAACATTGCCTGTGGAGCAGGAGGCTGCGAAATAGTGTAATATTTATTTATATGATAAAACTAACAGATATATTAAAAGAAATATATGATAAAAATTTAATAGGAGCACAGCGTGGAGAAGGAGGACAACATGTTGTTTATCAATACGATAAAGATAAAATAATTAAATTTGGTCATTATGGTAAAGTAGAGGATAATGTGAAAATATTTGATAAATATCCTGATGTTTTTCCAAAAGTATACGACATAGGAGATGATTATATTATTTTAGAAGAATTAGATGATAATAAAGCAGCTTCGGAAATAAGAAAAATCAAATCGTATTTATTTTCACAATCATCTGAAATTTCACCCAAAAACCAACATATCGCTAAATTAGTTCAAAGATCTCGAAAAAATGGACCTGATTGGTATAATAATAATTTAACTCAATTAATGTATAATAATTTAGACGATGATGAATTGAAATCTCAACTTCAAAAAGAATTACCAAATGATTTATATAATTCTTTAATTAAAAATTATTACCCTTTACTCCAGAAAATAAAAAACATACCATGGGATTCAAAAATTGAAAAAGACATAAATGATGAAAATTTTGGATATACTTTAGAAGGAAATTTAAAGTTACTAGATGTATAAACTAACAGAAGGCGTTCACTACATAATAAATGAGGATGGTAGGGTCGTATTTACGGCCCTATACCTCATTCAACAAGGTAAATGTTGTGGTAATGGTTGTAAAAATTGTCCTTATGATCCTAAACACACTAAAGGAAATTTGGTTTTGGCAAAACAATAAATTAAATTAACGTTATGAATTTAGAACAATTAGAAAACGAAGCAAACGAGTTAAAGTCATTAAACTTAACTAATCTTCCCCCTGAACAATTATCTCAATTAGTAGAGAAATTATCAGCAATGTTAGAGAAAAGCGAAACATTATTATCAACAATTAAACTAGAAGATATTAACGATGAAACAGATAATTCATGATATTCTCCTCGTAATAGGAATAGTAATGTTAGCAATGATATTACTTGGTGGTCCATTAATGCTATTATGGAACTGGACAATACCCACAATATTTGGTTTACCTGAAATTGGATTTTGGCAAGCATGTGGCTTGCAGTTATTAGCAACAATATTATTTAAAGCAAATATAAACGTAAAAAAATAAGTTATATGTTTCAATCAACAAAGTTGTTTGACGGCTACAGTACTGTATTTCGTCAATGGAAAGCTGAAGGCACGCACTGTCGCTTCCTACATGGTTATGGAGTGTCATTTAGAGTATGGTTCGAAGGCGAATTAGACGAGAAAAACTGGGTATTTGATTTTGGAGGCATGAAACGTGCTAAAGGAACTATTGATGGTATGAATCCTAAAGTATGGATGGATTATATGTTCGATCATACTACAATAGTAGCGGAAGATGATCCCGGTATTGGTGGATTTAAAACAATGGACCAATTAGGAATTATTCAGTTACGTATTCTACCAGCTACTGGAGCAGAGCAATTTGCAAAATACATTTTTGAAAAATTAAATACATTTGTTCAAGAAGAAACGAGTGGTAGGGTTAAAGTAAGACGAGTTGAGTTTATGGAACACGCTAAAAACACTGCAATATATGAAGGTTAGTCACGAACTACCATTATCGCTAATGCATAATGGTTATGAATGGAATGATTATGATTATTGTCTACCACATCTAATAGACAAATATCTCCAATACAGAATATATTTTCAAAAATCCAGTCTAGATGGTCGTTTTATTATTATGGATAATGGATTATTTGAAGGAGTAGAACACACAACAGAAGATTTAATTGAAAAAATTAATCTAATAATCCCTGATGTGTTTATTGTCCCTGATGCTTGGAATGACTCAGCAATAACACTGCGTAACGCTAAAGAATGGATGAATAACCATATCCATAAATTACCCGAAGGTGTTAACTTAATGGCTGTATGTCAAGGAGAATCATTAGGTGAACTAATATCAACATACCAAACACTATTAGATTTAGGTTATACACACATAGCATTCAATCATTCAAGTGCTGCTTATCAAACTATGTATCCTAATCTAGATCCATTAAAAGCTCAAATGTATGGTAGAATGGAGTTTATTAGAAGACTAGTAGCAGAAAATATAATAAATAGAAGAGTATATCATCATTTATTAGGGTGTTCATTACCGCAGGAATTCATGTCATATAAAGATTGGCCATTCATTCAATCATGTGACACATCAAATCCAATTTTAGTTGGAGCTGAAGGTATAAGATACACTGATAGTGGTTTAACATGGAAACCAAAAGAAAAATTAGAGTTTTATCTTGAAAAAGATTTGAGTGGCAAAACAAAAGATATTATATTCAATGTACAAAAATTTAAAGATTATGTTAAATAAACAACAACAACCAATAGATATGTTCTCATTGTATGACTATCTAGGCCACGCAGCCGGAAATAAATTAGGTAAACAAGTAGCATCTTATGCTAAGCTTAGAAAAGCAAAACACGCTACTAAGCATGTTAGCAATCCCTCTTATACAGGTGAAGTAATGATGTATACTAAAGCGTTCTTAGATGAATGTTTTAATGCTAAAAAAGTATTTGAACCTAAACATGAAGATCTAACAGAATTAAACACACAATTAGCAAACGACAATTTACCATTTTAATATGAAACAAGCAGTATTATCTCTCTCAGGCGGTATGGATAGTAGTACATTATTATTGCATCTATTATCTACTGGATATCAAGTAACAGCATTATCATTTGATTACGGACAAAAACACCGTGTTGAATTAGAGCGTGCACAACAACTAATTACATACGTTAATGAGAATTTATTTAAACAAAATAAACCATTAGTACGTTACCAAACAATTCGATTAGATGGACTATCAGATCTACTCAGTTCAGCACTAGTAACAGGTGGATCAGATGTACCAGAAGGACACTACGCTCATGAAAATATGAAGGATACTGTAGTACCAAATCGCAATAAAATATTTAGTTCTATTATTCAAGCAGTAGCGTTATCAATTGCTACTAAGAATGGAAAACAAGATGTAGCTATTGCGATGGGAATACATGCTGGTGATTTCAGTGTTTATCCTGACTGCAGACAAGAATTTAGAGATGCTGATATGGAAGCTTTTAAATTAGGTAACTGGGATAGCGAATATGTTGGATTCTACACACCTTATTTAGAAGTAACAAAACATGAAATACTAGAAGATGGAATATGGGCCTGTAATAAATTAGGTCTTGATTTTGATGAAGTATACAAGCGTACTAATACATCATATAAACCAATTTTAATAGACGGTATCTGGTACTCTGATTATAAGTCAGCAGCCTCTGTAGAGCGCATTGAGGCTTTTCTAAAACTAGATCGTCCTGATCCTGTAAGTTATGCTGATGAAGATGGAGTTGCTAATTGGGAAAAAGCATCCGCTCATGTTAAAGAAGTACTAGCAGTTTATGGAAAATAAATATTTGGAGATCAGTCGCGTTTTTTAGATGGTCACCATATTTATTGGAAACAACAATTATGGAAAAACAAATATGCTCTAAGTGTAAAAATGAATATCCATTTACATTAGATTACTTCGGTAAACATAAAGTAAGAGGTTTAGACACATATTGCAAAACATGTAGAAAAGCAACCACTAAATCTAATTATTATGCTAATAAAGAAAAATGGAATGCCACTACAAGACGGAATAAAAAATTACAACGTGAACGAATAAATGAATTAAAAGATTCATTATTATGTTTAAAATGCGGAGAAAATAGAAATCATTTACTTGATTTTCATCATATTGATCCTAATCAAAAAGACTTTCAAATAAGTCAAGGCGAACAATATGGATGGGAAAAAATAAAACAAGAAATAGATAAATGTATAGTATTATGCTCTAATTGCCATAGAGATTTTCATTATCAAGAAAAACAAAGTGGGATAGGTATAAAAGAATATCTGGCAAAATAAAAATCTTATATTTAAGTAAACAAAAACCCAAGTATAGTTATGAGTTATCAAACAAACGTTCGTGCGAACTATTTAAACCGCACAGCAAAATTAGCTTTCTTTAAAGCTCGTCAACGCCAAGGAGATGTAAATCGTATTTCTGAAGAAACAGGTTACAGTCCTCGTATGGTGTATTACACACTAACTGGTGAGCGTAAAGTAAACAATACTATTGCTGATGCAATGTATACAATTTCTTGCAGACGTCAAAAGAACAACGAATACGCAAACGCGTAATTTGTAAAACAAACCCTAATATCCCTGTTGAAAGGCAGGGATATTTTTTTAACTTTCAACTATGACAGTAAAAGAATTAATAGAACATCTACAAACACTAGATCCCGATCTACGTGTATTCATTAAAGGATATGAAGGTGGTGTTGATGATAAAACTTCAATATCAGAACCAGTTGACATTACACTAAATGTTCACACAGAGTGGTATTATGGCGAGCATGACTACACTGATATAGGATATGAACCAGCAAATAAACAAATAGTAAAAGGTATAGTATTATGAGTAAAATAGATCCAAATAAGCTGTTAATCAGCTCAGACTTCTACTCCGTTCAAGGAGAAGGTATATCAACAGGAATACCATCATATTTCGTTCGCTTAGGATTATGTAACCTAACTTGCGGTATGAGTAGAAAATTCACTAACGCTTTATTAAAAGAAGCAGCACTAGCCGATGGTGAAATATTCAAAGGCGATTTAGAGTTAGAAGGTAAAGCAACATGGACTTGTGATAGTGTATCTCAATGGCTATGGAGAGGTGAAGATAAAGAGTTTCAATATCTAATTGATAGATGGAAGGAACAAGGCATCTATGATGATATTAAGAACGGTACTATCCATATCATTTGGACTGGTGGTGAACCTACAATTAAAGGACATCAGGAAGCAATTGCTAACTTTACTAGCTATTGGTTTGCTAACACAGGAGGATATTTAGGAGATTTTAAACCATACTACGAAATAGAAACAAACGGTACAGTAGTAATTGACGATAGACTATGGGGTTCATTAGATCAAATCAACTGCTCACCAAAGCTATCTAACTCAGGTATGACTGAGAAACAACGTATTAACCCAGACGCAATCAAGCGTATAATGGAACATTCCAATTACCAATTCAAGTTTGTAATCAGCCATGAAGAAGACATTAAAGAATTATTCCGTGACTTTGTCGTACCATTTAGCATACCTCTTGCCAACGTGGTTTGTATGCCAGGACTAGATAGTCAAACTGATTTCCATGAGCGTACTCAATTCGTATTAGAGATGGCTAAGAAGTATAAATTTAGAGGCTTAACAAGATTACATATCTCAGCTTGGGATAAAACATTAAACGTATAATGACAGTCGATGAAATCGAAATAGCTCAAAAGGTGATTTGGGAATTGATAGAGAACCATAAAAGTGAAAAGCAAGCTCTTATGAAACAGCTTGGAGCGCTTACTGATACAAATCCATTTCCAATCGCTAAAAGATCAGAGCTTTTTAAACTGTACGACTGCTATGATCTACTAGAGCAAGAAAAAACAAAACATTAAACGTATAAAATATAAACAATGGAAAATACACGCAGAAAAATTACTAATGTAGAGACATTAGAAACAGCACAATCCGGATTTGCAAACGGTATTTCAACCCAATTAGCAGGTGTACTTAGTAGAGGCGATCATCGCTCACTCAACGCCCAAGAAAAACAAATCATTATCGAAAATGCTGAAAAAGCATACGGCGATTTCCTAACAGCACTAGGTGTTGATTGGAAAAGCGATCCAAACAGTATGGAAACACCTCGTCGTGTAGCTAAAGCATATGTAATGGATTTGTGGAAAGGTAGATATGAATTACCAACAGATATAACAGCATTCCCAAGTGATGGATATGATGGTATTGTATTAGAAAGAGATATTCCAATCGTTAGTATGTGCTCACATCACCACCAAGCAATCCTAGGTAAAGCACACATCGCTTATATTCCAGGAGCAGAGGGTAAAGTAGTAGGTTTATCTAAATTGAATCGCATTGTAGAGCATTTCGCTCGTAGAGGTGCTATTCAGGAACAACTTACAGTAGCTATCCACAATGCTATTCAAGCAGTAGCTGAAACTGAAAACGTAATGATAATAGTACACAGCACACACAATTGTGTCTCATGTAGGGGCGTTAAACATTGGGGTGCTAGTATGGTTACAAGCGAAGTAAGTGGCGTATTTGCTGATCACAATAGAACAGCTAAGCAAGAAGTAATGAGTATGCTTACACTTCATCTTCAAACATATTGTTAATAGATTACGTTCCTCTACAAGGAACGTATATTTATTATCGATGATAGGAATATATAAAATAACAAGTCCAACTAATAGAATATATATTGGTCAATCTAGAAATATTGAACGTAGATGGAGATATTATTATTCTAATATAATAACAATAAAACAACATATTAAACTACACCGTAGTATATTAAAACATGGAGTTGAAAATCATAAGTTTGAAGTTATTGAAGAGTGTAATATTGAACAGTTAGATGAACGTGAAATATATTGGATAAATTATTATGATAGTATTAAACAAGGATTGAATGTTGGTTTAGGAGGTAGTGGAGGAAATGGATTACTAAATAAAGGTAAAAAACATGCCTCCACTACTATTAATAAAATGAAACAATGGTGGAATATGAATAAAAAATCAAGACCACAAGAAGTAATAGATAAAATAAAACAAACTAAACGAAATAATCCTCGTATTACTACTAATGAAATGATTTTAAAGTATAGAGAAAATGCTCCTAATAAAAAAATAGTTGAACAATATTCATTAGACGGAACTAAATTAGCTGAATTTAATAGTATAAATGAAGCCGCTAGGCAAACTAATAGTAGTAAAGATGGTATTTCATTTTGCTGTAATGGTAGACAAAATACATCAAATGGATTTATTTGGAAATTTAAATTAAATATGGAAGGCTACAGATAATGGAATATAAAGTTAAATATAAAAATATGCAACCAAAAGAAAGCAAATCAAATAAACATTTTTGGATCAGTATGATTAAATCAGGATTAAGATTATTTGGATGTTGGTATCTATCAATGGGAGATCTTGTAGCAACAGCAGTAGTATTTGCAATAGCTGAAATACTTGGAATTATAGAAGAACTTTAGTATATTTAAAATAAAAACATGTTAAACGCACAACAAATATTAGACGAAGGTCTATTAAAATTAGAACACGCACAAGGTAAACCAGCACAAGTTGGATACGATCTAACACTTAAGCAAGTCAACATTATTGGGAATATGCAGCGCTTGCACCAAGAAGGTATAAACGGGAAGATAGGTAAAGTACTAAAAGATAAAACACATTTGACTGACTACAGACCGTACGAGTTAATGAACTTAGATGGCATTACAGGTTGGCTGCTTTACAAAGGTACTTACGACATTACATTTAACGAAGGATGTAAGTTACCAGAAAATAGAGTAGCATTTATCAAACAACGCTCATCATTATATCGCAACGGCACTACTATTAATAGTCCAGTGTTTGATCCTGGATTTGAAACTGAATTTATGGGTACATTAATGTATGTTCATGAAACAATATTCATTGAAGAAAATGCTCGAGTAGCACAAATATATTTCCACGAATGTGAACCTGCAGAGCTCTACGCTGGCCAATGGCAAGGTGATAAGCAAAGAAATCAACAATAAACCATACTCCTTCCCACCAAAACTTATAGCCCCTCATTTGAGGGGTTATTTGCTTTGCATATTTATATGTAAACGCACTATATAAAATGGGCTTAATATTACGTCAAACACTTACCCCCAACTCAGGAAACGGATTATCAATTAAAGGATTCGCATTATCTTATGCAGAAGGTGATGGTAACTTTATGTACCTCCTGACTAATATGTCAGGTAGTAATATATCAATCACAGGTTCTACAGGGATAATAGGTAATTTTCAATCCGTAGGTACAGTTAATTTTCCTAGTTTAACTAATTCTACCCAAACAAATATTTTAACATATAATTCTGCTTCTGGACAATTATATTATTTAGGAACAGGATCATTAACAGTAGGTACAGCATCATGGGTAAGTTCATCTAACGTATATGGACCTTATGGATTTGATTCTATAAAAAGTGCTTCATATGCTTCTAGTTCATTTTCATCAGTAAGTGCTTCATATGCAAGTACAGCATCATTTGTTTTAAGTGCATCATATGCACTAAGTTCTTCTCGTGCCACAACAGCTTCTTATGTTTTAAGTGCATCATATGCTTCAACAGCATCATATGCTTTAAGTTCATCATATTCATTAAGTAGCTCATTTGCATCAACCGCATCTTATGTTTTAAGTGCATCATATGCTTTAACATCGTCGGTAGCAATAAGTGCATCATATGCTTCAACAGCATCATTTGTACTTAGCAGCTCATATGCTTTAACAGCATCACAAGCTACAAGTGCATCATATGCTTTAAGTTCATCATATACTTTAAGTAGTTCATTTGCATCAACAGCATCATTTGTATTAAGTAGCTCATATGCAACCAGTGCCTCACAGGCTAATAGTGCATCAACAATACTTACTACAGTAGCAGGTGTAAATCAAAGTTATTATCCAACATTTGTTGATTCAACAAGTAATGGAAATCATGCTTTATATGATAATGGTAACTTAACATACAACCCAGTAACTCAGTTATTAACAGCAACGGCTTCTTGGGCTCAATCGGCATCCTTCACTGTTAGTGCATCCTATGCTACTAGTGCTTCTCAAGCAGTAACAGCATCATATACGGTAAGTAGCTCATATGCCTCTACAGCATCAATAGCAACAAGTGCTTCATATGCTTTAACATCATCATATACATTAAGCAGTTCATATGCTACATCAGCATCAATAGCTAGTACAGCATCATATACAGTAAGTAGCTCATATGCTACTTCAGCATCTCAAGCAGCAACTGCTTCCTACACAGTAAGTAGTTCATTTGCTTCAACCGCATCCTTCACTGTTAGTGCATCCTATGCTACTAGTGCTTCTCGCGCTGTAACAGCATCATATACTGTAAGTAGCTCATATGCAACAACAGCATCCTATACACTTAGTAGTTCATATGCAACAACATCATCATATACTTTAAGTAGTTCATTCGCTACTACAGCATCATATACATTAAGCAGCTCATTTGCTAGTACAGCATCATATACATTAAGCAGCTCATTCGCTAGTACAGCATCATATACACTTAGTAGCTCATATGCAACAAGTGCTTCTATAGCTAATGTAACTCCAAATGTGTATGTAACAGCAGTAGCTCTAAATCAAAATTACTACCCATTATTTGTTGATGGTACAAATTCCTCAATACACGCAGTAGATGTAAATGGACAATTAACATATAATCCATCAACTCAGTTATTAACAGCAACTGCTTCTTGGGCTCAATCATCATCATACACAGTAAGTTCATCATTTGCTAGTACAGCAAGTTATGTTGTAAGTAGCTCATATGCTACTTCAGCATCTCAAGCAGCAACAGCATCATATACACTTAGTAGTTCATATGCTTCAACAGCATCATTTGTACTTAGCAGCTCATACGCAACTAGTGCATCACAAGCTACTAGTGCATCATATGCCTCTACAGCATCGTTTGTGCTTAGCAGCTCATATGCCTCAACAGCATCGTATGTTTTAAGTTCATCATTTGCTTCTACAGCATCATATGTTTTAAGTGCATCATATGCTGCTAGTGCTTCACGAGCAGTAAGTAGCTCTTATGCTGCTACGGCATCTTATGTTATTAGTGCATCATATGCTACTAGTGCATCACAAGCCACAAGCGCATCATATACATTAAGTTCATCATATGCCTCAACAGCATCTTATGTTATAAGTAGTTCATATGCAACTACAGCATCGTATGTTGCTAGTGCATCATATGCTACTAGTGCATCACAAGCAACAAGTGCTTCATATACGCTTAGTAGCTCATATGCCTCTACAGCATCATTTGTTAATAGTGCATCTTTTGCAACAACTTCATCATATACAGTAAGTAGCTCATTTGCTGATACAGCAAATGTAACTCCAAATGTATATGTAACAGTAGCAGCTCAAAATCAAAGCTACTACCCATTATTTGTTGATGGTACAAATTCCACAATACACGCAGTAGATGTAAATGGTAATTTAACTTACAATCCAGTAACTCAGCTATTAACAGCAACATCATCGTGGGCTCAATCGGCATCCTTTACTGTTAGTGCATCCTATGCTACTAGTGCTTCTCGCGCTGTAACAGCATCATATACCCTTAGCAGCTCATATGCCTCAACAGCATCGTATGTACTTAGCTCATCATATGCCTCTACAGCATCCTATGTTTTAAGTGCCTCATACGCAACTAGTGCATCACAAGCATTAAGTTCATCATATTCATTAAGTAGCTCATATGCAACTAGTGCATCACAAGCTACAAGTGCATCATATGCCTCAACAGCATCGTTTGTGCTTAGCAGCTCATATGCCTCAACAGCATCATTTGTATTGAGTTCATCATATGCCTCTACAGCATCAATAGCAACCAGTGCATCATATGCTTCAACAGCATCGTTTGTGCTTAGTAGTTCATATGCTTTATCTTCATCACAAGCAACAAGCGCATCACATGCCGCTACAGCATCATATGTTTTAAGTAGCTCATATGCAACTAGTGCTTCATATGCCTCTACAGCATCGTTTGTGCTTAGCAGCTCATATGCTTCAACAGCATCGTTTGTGCTTAGCAGTTCATATGCAACAAGTGCATCACAAGCTACAAGTGCATCATACGCGTCTACAGCATCGTTTGTGCTTAGCAGCTCATATGCCTCTACAGCATCATTTGTACTTAGCAGCTCATATGCAACAAGTGCATCATATGCTACTAGTGCATCATACGCCTTTAATAGTACAACAGCATCATATGTTAATCTAACAGCAGGACCAGGTATTACAATTAATGCAACAACGATTACAGCATCTGTTAGAGCAGTAAACGGGATAGGACCAGATAATATTACAGGTAACATAGCAACATCATTAACAGCTGTAAAAACAGGTTTATCATCATCCGGTACTAATAATCTTGTAGTATCTTCATCAGGAGCATTAACAGGTTCCATACCTCAAGGATTAATTTGGGTTGTTTCAGGAGAAACAGGACCTAAATCAGGAAGTAATGGTGAAGCTTGGATATTTGTCCCATCTGGATCATCTCCAGGAGTAACAACAGGTTCATGGTACCTATTATCAGGAATTAATTCAGCAGCAATAGGTGCTTCTTATCTACCATTAGCTGGTGGTACAATGACTGGTAATATTACTATGGGTTCTGGTATTAGTTTACTTGGTACTGCTAGTTGGGCTGCAAGTGCATCAAATGCAGTAAGTTCTCAAACGGCATCTTATCTACCAGTAGCAACATATCAAATAACATCAAGTTGGGCAGTAAGCTCATCTCAAGCTGTATCATCATCATATGCAACAACATCATCATATACATTAAGCAGCTCATTCGCTAGTACAGCATCATATACACTTAGTAGTTCATATGCAACAACAGCATCCTATACACTTAGTAGTTCATATGCAACAACATCATCATATACGCTTAGTAGCTCATTCGCTAATACAGCATCATATACTTTAAGTAGTTCATTCGCTACTACAGCATCATATGTCTTAAGTGCATCATATGCCGCTACAGCATCATATACGCTTAGTAGCTCATATGCTGGAACTTCTTCACTTGTTAATATCCTATCATCAAGTGCAAATCAATCATATAGTGTACTTTTCACTCCAGAAACTTCAGGATCACAAGCATTATATGTTGATAGTAGTACTGGTTCTTTAACTTATAATCCAAGTACTAATATATTAACCGCTACAGCATCATATGCTCTTGTAGCATCACAATCACAATATCCATTTTCAACAACAGGATCTACAATATATTCAACATATCCTGCAGCAGGTCCTTTTTCTATAACCCCAATATATAGTATTATTATAGGTCAAAGTGCTGGTCAAAATGCTATTGGGGCTAATACTTCAATTTTTATAGGTTCAGGATCAGGTCAACTTGCTATTAATGCTGATAACTCAGTATTTCTAGGAAACAAAGCAGGATACAATTCCAGTGCTGCAAATAATTCAACATTTATAGGTCAAAATGCAGGAGGCAATGCAGGTAATGCAAATAATTCAACATTTATAGGTCAAAGTGCTGGTAATGGTGCAACAAAGGCTATTAATTCTATATTCATTGGCACTTCTACTGGTCAATATCAATCAGCAACTTCATATTCTATAGCATTAGGAAATGGAGCTGGACAAAATTTTACAGGTGTTGCTGCTGGTAATATGGGATCTAATAATATTATAATAGGTACAAGAATAACAGTAGCTGTAGGACAATCAAATAGTATTAATATTGGTGGTTTAATATTTGGAACAGGATCAAATTTTGCAACCTCCGGTGCTCCATCATCTGGATCAGCAGGCGGTAAAATAGGTATTAATGTCCCTGCTCCATCATATAATTTCCAAGTATCAGGTACTGTAGCATTTAGTAATTTAGATGATAATGCACTATTACCGCTAGTACGTGTTGTAATGGCTGATAGCAATGGCCAATTATTCTACACAGCATCATCAGCAATAGGAGGTGGTGGAGGAGGCGGTGGAACACCACAAGGCAATAACACAGAGATACAATATAATAATAACGGTGTGTTTGGTGGATTAAGCGTTTTAACATACGACGCTACACCAGGTGCCGGATTAGTAGGAACAGGTTCATTTACCGGTTCATTCAGCGGATCATTATTCGGATCAGCTAGTTATGCTACTTCAGCTTCCTTTGCAACAACAGCATCGTATGCCCTTAGCGCATCATATGCTTTAAGTAGTAGTTATGCTACTACGGCATCATATGCAACAACCGCAGTAACATCCTCATATCCATTATCAACAATAGGTACAGCATTATATCCAACCTACGTTACAACTAGTGATTTTGCAACTCTTCACTCTGTATTCCTAGGCCAAAATGCTGGTACTTATACATCAGGGGGAACTGGAGCTACTCTTACTGCTTATACTACAATGATAGGTCAAGATGCAGGTAGTGGTTCACAATATGCTAGACACTCTAATTTTATAGGATATAGAGCAGGTAATGTAGGTGGTTTAAGCTCAGTAACGAATGAATCTAACTTTATAGGTAAACAATCAGGGGAATATGCTTACTTTGCTAACGCCTCAAATTTCTTTGGAGGATTAGCTGGTGGTTCAGCTACAAGCGCTTCAAACTCTAATTTCTTTGGCTCTCAAGCAGGTCAAAACTCATCAAATGCTTCAAACTCTAATTTCTTTGGTCAACAAGCAGGTAGACAAGCAATAAGTGCTAGTTATTCAACGTTTATTGGTTATAAAGTAGGACTTGCTCCTACTACTGCTAATAGTGTTGGTTCTAATAACATTATAATAGGTACAAATATTACATTACCTATAACGGCGTCTAATGCTATTAATATAGGTGGTGTATTATTTGGATCTGGATCATATGCAACAACAACCGGCAATCCATCATCTGGATCAGCAGGCGGTAAAATAGGTATTAATGTTCCTCTCCCATCATATAGTCTCCATGTATCAGGTACTGTTGGATTTACAAATTTAGTAACATCATCTGCTGCTGTTACAAACGTAGTAGTAGCTGATGGTAATGGCCAATTATGGGTTACAGCATCATCAGCAGTAGGACCTACAACTCCTGCCGGTGTAAAAGCAGGATCAGGCTCAGTAGCTTCATTTACAGGTAACCCATCATCATCTGCAGTAACATTCGGAACATCATTTGGTAATAATTTATATGCTGTAGCAGTAACAGGGGAAGATGAAAGATCATGGACTATAGTAAGCAAATCAGCAACCGGATTTACAATAAATTCAAATTCAATTGTACCATTAACAGGACCTGTTTATTGGATAGCAACACCATTTAGTAACGCATAATATTTATATTAAAACATGGCCATATTCACTTCAGACTCAGGTAGCTTTTATGATTTAAGAGTATCTAGTAGTTTAGCAGTATCAGGATCAACTTATTTAACTTTAGCCACATCATCAACAACAGTTATTAATGTTGTAATGGTTAATACAGCATCCGGTCAACTATATTATACAGCATCAACAGCAGTTGCTAATGCTTCCGTATTCCCTTATACTGGTAGTGCAATAATAACAGGCTCACTAGTTGTAACAGGAGCAATATCTTCTATATCAGGAGGATTTACAGGATCATTATTTGGAACTGCATCATATGTTTCTGGATCTGTATATACTAGTTTTAATCCTGCATTAAGTGCATCATATGCTTCCGGCTCTACAAGTGCATCATATGCCTTAAGCTCATCACGTGCTGTAACATCATCATATGCATTAAGTGCATCTGTAGCAACAAGTGCATCATATGCATTAAGTGCATCTGTAGCAACAAGTGCATCATATGCATTAAGTGCATCTGTAGCAACAAGTGCATCATATGCCCAATCAGCGGCTACTGCTTCAAATATAGTTGTTGCTGTACCTAGTGCCGCTAATACAACTTACTATATAACATTTGTAACAGCATCTACTAGTGCACCACAACCACTAGATGTAACGGGTAATTTAACATATAATAATACTTCACAATTATTAAATGCTACAGCATCATGGGCTCAATCATCTTCTATTGCTATTAGTGCATCATATGCATTAAGTAGTAGCTATGCTCTAAGTAGCTCATATGCATTAAGTAGCTCATATGCATTAAGTGCATCATATGTTTCTGGATCTGTACATACTAGTTTTAATCCTGCATTAAGTGCATCATATGCTTCCGGCTCTACAAGTGCATCATATGCCCTTACAGCATCATATGCATTAAATGTGTCAACAGCTCCTACACCCTCATTCATAGCAACAGGTAGTGTTACTGCTAGTGTAGATATAACTACATCATCATTATTTACTGTAACATCAGGTAGTGTAACTACATTAAAATTAGAAAGAAATAATATAGCATATGGATATAGACTAACATTATCAAATCCTGCTAGTTCAAATGCTTTCTTAGATGCAGGATCAAATGTAGATAGCGATAGTACAATCAATGCGGCAACATTAGGATTAGGATATGCTGGAGCATACACAACCATTGATGCTTATGGAAATATGAAAGCCAAAGCAAATCAGGGTTGGTTATTATATGGTGCTGTAACAGGTGGAGATAATGTAGTTTTCTTAAAAGGAGCATCAACTGGAACAGGATCCCTATTCAGTGCAAGAATAAGTGGAAGTACAAATGTTTTTGATTATAGCTATGTAGGAGGAGGTGTATATCAATTAACAGTAACCGGATCTGTAGTAACACTTGGAACAGCAAGTATTGATAATACATTATATGTAAGCGGAGGATATGTCTCAGTTGGAACTACCAATATAGGAGCTGGTGTAACACCAACATCTAACTTTGGTACTAATAAAGAAATATATGCTAATGGTGGGTTTAATGTAGGAAACCCAAATGCTCTTAGCTATGTTAAAACAGGAATGTATGCCGGATCTAGCAATTTAGCATTTTGGTCAGGTAATGGTCAGATAGTTACTATGACTTATGTTGGGGGTACAGGTACATCAGCAGATTCACTTAAAATAGCTGAATCATATAACGCATCATCAGGAACAGGTACAGTATCTACTTTAAGAATAATAGGAAGTACACAACCAGCAGGCGCTAATAGTGTTAATTATAACCAAATATATATTACCCCTGCATATTCACAATCAATAGGAACAGGAGCAATAAGGGGTATATATTATAATCCAACAATAACTACATTAGGTAGCTCTACACATACCGCTATTGAAACAACAAGTGGCAATATAATATTTGGAGGTATCCCAACATCATCAATATCAGGAATAGGGGTATTATTAATAAGTAGTAGCGGACAACTATACTATACAGCCTCTTCAGCATTTATCGGATTAACATCAGCCGGCGGTTCAACAAACCAAATACAATACAATGTAAGTAATGTACTTACAGCAGAATCTAGCTTTACGTATGAACAAAATTATCATAATTTCCAACAAGGATATCAAGTAACAGCAAGTGGAGGATCTTATTCTCATGCACAAGGTTTCCAAACCATAGCAAGTGGAGGATATTCACACACTGAAGGTCGTGTTAATACAGCATATGCTGTATATTCACACGCAGAAGGACAAGAAACATCAACATTATTTGGAGCAGAAGCATCACATACTGAAGGTTTCCGTACAATAACAATAGGACAAGCATCACATGCTGAAGGTAATGCATCAACAGCATATGGAAATAATTCTCATGCTGAAGGTTTTCAAACTGTAGCAAGTGGATCATCATCCCACGCTGAAGGTATTTCCACAATAGCATCTGGAGGAACTTCACATGCAGAAGGTTCTGGAACATTAGCAAGTGGATCATCATCCCATGCAGAAGGTCAGAACACAGTAGCATGGGGAGATTATTCACACGCTGCTGGTACAGGAACAATAGCCTCAGGTAGTGGGCAAAATGTAGTAGGTTCATATAACAAACAAGGTGACTCAACATCTCTATTCATAATAGGTAATGGAACCTCAGCCGGAGCAAGAAGCGATGTATTTAAAGCCACGACAACCGGTATACAAGTAACAGGATCAGTAATAATAACAGGTTCACTTAGTAATGGTACAGGAGGAACAGTATCTTCAACGGGCCATGTAGAAGGTACAGGATCACAAGCTCTTGGTTCTTATTCTCATGCTGAAGGAACTTTTACTATTGTATCAGCAGGTGGAACAAATGCCCATGCTGAGGGAGATAGAACATTAGCCAATGCAGATTCATGTCACGTAGAAGGATATCTAACAACAGGGTCAGGCCAATATGCACATGCTGAAGGTAGATTCACACAAGCATATTATGCAGCGCACTCAGAAGGAACTCAAACAGTAGCATCTGGTACATATTCACACGCAGAAGGTATAAATACCATTGCTTATGGATTAGCATCTCATGCTGAAGGTAATTCAAACTTTGCTTATGGTGATTATTGTCATGCTGAAGGACAAAGTACAAGAGCATATGGTACTGGTTCTCATGCAGAAGGATACCAAACAGAAACATGGGTTGGTACTACAGGAGCTCATACTGAAGGATATAAAACAGTAGCATCTGGTTCATATCAAACAGTAATGGGAACTTGGAATAAACAGGGAGATACATCATCATTATTTATAATAGGTAATGGTACAAGTGAAGGAGCAAGAAGCGATGTATTTAGAGCTACAACAACCGGTATACAAGTAACAGGATCAGCTACAATAACAGATGTACTTGTTCTACCATACCAAAATCCACTCCCATCAAGTAAACCAACAGGATCAATAGCTACATCAGGTAGTGGAGCTACATTTATTGGATTATTTCTGTATAATGGTACATCATGGGTTAAATTATCAGTATAATATTTGGCAAGGCAAAATAAACTAGGTTATGTATTAAATCATATATTTATTATCGAATAAACTCGATAATATGACTAGTATATACGCTTTATCAAAAGAAAATTATATATTCTATATAGGAAAAACAATTAATGTACATAGTAGATTATATGAACATAAACAAAAGTATGGATCTAATATAGAAATAATAATATTAGATGAAGTAGAAGATAATAAATGGATGTTTTGGGAAAAATATTATATTTCATTGTTTAAAAGTTGGGGTTACATCTTAAAAAATAAAAATGATGGTGGTGGTGGAACAACACGAGGTACACTCCAAAAATCTCAAAAACTAAAAAAATCAAAACATAAACCTATTTTGCAATATGATTTACAAGGTAACTTTATTAGAGAATGGGAAAGTAGTAAACAAGTAGCGGACGAATTACAATTAACTAATTCTAGTGGAATAACTTCAGTTTTAAAAAACCATAGTCCTACTGCTTATAAAAGCATATGGAAATATAAAACAGAAAATTATCCGTTTAAAATAAATCCTCCTCAATATTGGGAAAATAATTTAATACCTGTACTTCAATATGATTTGCAAGGTAATCTAATAAAAGAATGGAGGAGCGGCAAAGAAGCTTCCTTATATTTAAATATAAATAAACAAAGCATATGCAATACTCTAAAAAACAGAGCAAAGTCAGCATGTGGATATGTTTGGAAATATAAAAAAAGGAGGCATTATCTACCAGTCAATTTATTATGATCGATCTACCTACACCTATCATCTACGCGATGATGAAAAAGGCTGGTTAGATTTCAAATACACCCCCGAACTATACCAAATAGTACCTAATGGCCCATTAGAGACATTAGATGGTAAACGCGCTAAACCAGTCAACAAATACGAATGGCGCGACACTTCCCTATACGAACAAGACGTTGATAAATGTACACGCGTACTGATTGACCTATACAAGGATAGTGATGAAGGTCCTAAACAACACAACATAGTTTATTTTGATATTGAGTGTGAAATTGGTGGAACACTAACAGCTGATTATATCAAATCAGCACCCATGAAGATGACATCAGTAGCACTGTATGATAATACAATGCAAAAATGGTATTGTCTAATATTGGATGAAAAGAACCAAATAACACCAGTAACAACCGATTCACAAGAGATAAGACGCTTCAATACAGAAGCTGATATGTTACTTGATTTCCTCAATCTATGGGAATATATAGACCCAACCATCATCTCAGGATGGAATAGTGGATTCTTCGATGTACCATACACTTACTATAGAATGTGTAATGTATTAGGTAAAGACCAAGCAATTAGACTATCACCACTACGTAAATTAAATTTCACTGATTGGGATCAATCACAACCAATAGAGCTAGGTGGTATTAATCATTTGGATTATATGTTACTATTTAAAAAGTACATTGTAAAACAAGAACCATCATACAAATTAAATGACATAGGTGAGAAATATGTTAAATTAGGTAAGATAGAATATGAAGGCTCATTAGATAAACTATTCCAAACCGACATAAATAAATTCATTCAGTATAATCTACGTGACGTTGAGATTATTATTGAATTAGAGAAGAAATTAAAATTCATTGATCTAACAGTCGCTATCTGTCATTTATGTCACGTACCATACGAGCAAATCTACCTATCAACAGTATTAAATGATGGAGCTATATTAACATATCTCAAACGCCAAGATATAGTATCACCAAACAAACCAACAACAATAAATCCATCACTAAAAGAATCTACTAGTGATGATTATGCTGGTGGCTACCTTAAAGACCCAATACCAGGACTATATCAATGGGTTATTGATTTGGACTTTACATCACTATATCCCTCAATCATTCGCTCGCTCAATATTGGTATTGAAACATTAGTAGGTCGTATTGTTAATACAGGTAAATATGATAACCAATGGTCATATGAAGAGCTACTTGACATGGATCCTAATAAAATGGTTACTATTGAGAAGCTAAATGAGAACTTCACTACATCCAGAACACAGGTTACTGTAAGTAAGATAGTAAAGATGATAGAGAACAATAAATGGATTACAGCAGCGTCAGGAGCTATATTCAGAACAGATAAATCATCAGTAGTGTGTGAAGTATTAACTGATTGGTTCAATAAACGTAAGCAATACAAGAAACTAATGTCTGAAGCATATAAGAAAGGAGATACTACATTAGGTGAGTATTATAACAGACTACAACACGCTTATAAGATCAAATTAAATGACGTTTATGGCTGCTACGCTATCAATAGTTGGCGCTATACAGATGGACATAAAATGATATCATCTGCCATTACATTAACTGGACAACGCCTACTACAAGAGAGTATAATCAATATGAATAGGCATATAAACAGCCTATTAAAAACGGATAAAGACTATATTATAACATCCGACACAGATTCGCTATTCATACAAGTAAAAGATATATTAGTTTCTAAAGGCGTTGATTTAACCGATAAAGAAGCATGTATTAAAGCAACACTAGAGATAGCATCTGAACTACAGGAAATAGCAAATATCTTCATAGGTGAATTTGCAAAGAAATCATTTAATATACCAGGTGATCGTGAGCATTATTTCGAATTAAAGCAAGAAGTAGTAATTGAACGTAGTTATCATTCAGGTAAACGTCGCTATGCTATGCTTATTGTAAATAAGGAAGGTGTAGCTACTGAAGAGATGATTATGATGGGTCTAGATTTGATGAAATCAAATATGCCTCCGCTATACAAAAAATTCGGACAGAATCTACTAAAAGAGATAATGTCAGGTAAACCCAAAGCGGAAGTAGATAAACTAATAGTAGATTTCAAATCACAGCTAGAGAAAATGTCATGGGTTGATCTAGCTAAACCAACAGGCGTTAAGCAAATCAATTCATACATTGCTAAGCGTCCTGCACCAGGTGAGATATTTAGTGAATTTAAGCTAAAAGCACCTATCAATACTAAAGCAGCAGTATACTATAATGATCTACTAAAATTCAAGAAATTGGATAAGAAGTACACAAGATTCACAGAAGGCGATAAGATGAAATATGTATCGTTGCGGCCAAATCCATTTAATATTGACGTAATAGGCTTTAAAGGTATTGATGATCCTGAATTTATCACTGAATTTATTGACAAATATGTAGATAGAGAAGATGCATTTAACTCGGTATTATTGAATAAATTAACAGGCGTTTACGAAGACATTAAGTGGGATTTCCCGGTTTTGAACGCAAAGATTAATAAATTCTTTAAATTCCATTAACCATGATCCGTCTAATACACAACCCAGACCAATTAAAAGTTACCAATCAAATTAAGATTATTGACAAAGATGGTACTGAATTAATAATACCTATAGTTGTGATAGTAGGAATAGAAAAAGTAAAGGACAAACAACAATATAACATCTACAGATTAGTAGATTATATGTTTAACAGAGATTTCGTTATAGACAAACGTATCAAAGCAACTGCCCCTAAAAAACCATGGTGGAAGTTTTGGTAAATTATATTTATATACATGAAACAATATATCAACGAAGTAAAACGATTACAGAAATTAGCAGGCATTGATGAAGCAATGCAAGTAAATCCTCAAGGAAGATTACAAGACCTAGACATACCAAGCGGATGGAAAAGACAAAAAATAGACTCAGATCAAGATCCTGAAGAAGATATAGAAATTGAATCTTATGGGGCACCAATGGAAGGATGGGATAAAGATCATTTAGACGTAGTTACTATAATGAAAACTCCCAAAATAGATCCACTTACTGATGAACCTCAAGAAGTTAAATATTATGTAACAACATACATATCTTTTGGAGACTTTACAGAATCTGAACAGTTTGATAATCTTGATGATGCTAAGGCAGAAGCAATAAGTATAATGAATAATTTGAAGTCTGATTGGAGAGGTAGATAAGAGGAGTGGTAGGTCAAAATAAAAGTTATATATTTAAGTTATGAAGAAACCATATTTAGAAGACGTTATTGAAAAGTATTACTTAGGTGGTCTAGTTGAACGTGTCAAAATACAAATAGTAGATAAGACACTAACTACTAAATTTATATCTCAACAGAAAAATCTAGTAGGAGTATTAGAAGCACCAAACATTACATTACCCGATTGCGAATTCGGCGTATATGACACCTCCCAACTCCTAAAGCTAATTGGTATTACTGATCACTTCCTCACATTAGATGTTGAAGCAAATAAAGGTATAGCTAGTAAGCTATTGATTGCTGATAACGAATACAACCTAGAATATGCATTAGCAGACACAATGCTAACGCCATCAGTACCATCAATTGATGAACCAACATATCAAATGGTAGCTGATGTTAATGCTGAGTTTATTGCTAAATTCCTTAAAGCTAAGAAAGCGCTAGGTACAGATGTATTCATTATAGAGCAAGGTAAGGACCATGAAGATAAAAACGCAATGAAGTTTACATTAGGCGGTGTAGATAAACACACTAACAAAGTTAATTTTACACTACAAACAACACAATCCTCAGTACCAGGAGCACAGTTGAAATTCCCCATTGCCGAATTCGGCGAAATATTAGCAGCAAATAAAGAACCACTAACAGGTGTATTAAGTGTATCCGAAGATGGATTACTAAAGATTGACTTTACTAATGAAGAAGGCGTTAAAGCAACTTACCTGCTTGTTGGTAGGGAGTAGAATCCTCATATACGTATATACGAGCAATACACATTATGCATTCGAAATTTTATAAATTAAAATACATAGAACATTTAAAAAACAAATACATGAACATTAAACCGTTACACAATCACGTAGTGATTAAGCAACAAGATGAAACAGAAACAATGTATGGAAACATCATTGTACCAGATGCAGGTAAAGAGAAACCACTAATGGGTGAAGTAATTGCATCAGGACCAGGACTAATCAACATGAATGGAGTATTAATTCCAAACACAGTTGAACTTGGATCAACAGTAATATTCCCCGCATTTGGTGGACAACGTATTACCGTTGAGGGTGAAGAATTAATCGTATGTAAAGAACAAGATTTAATCGCAATTTTAAAAAAATAAAAACAAATGAATTATGGAAAACATTATTGTAGAAATTAAAGTAACAAATGAAAAAGGAAAAAGCGACACAGTTTCATTTCCTTATGATGTTTATGTTGGTATGAAAGAAAATAATAACATAAATATGGTAGATGATTTATTAAGTGGTTTAATTGAAAAACTAAAACAAAAAGATAAAAAATGAGTAAAATAATCAGTTTTAACAGAGATGCTAAAGAAAAATTGAAAGTCGGTATTGACAAGGTCAATAACGCAGTATCAGTAACAATGGGACCATTTGGTCGTAACGTATTGATTGAAAAAGAACACGGACAAGTAATATCAACTAAAGATGGTGTTACAGTAGCTAAAACAGTAGTATTGGAAGATCCAATCGAAAACATGGCCGCTACCGTAATTAAACAAGCAGCAGAAAAAACAGTAGATGCAGCCGGTGATGGTACAACAACATCAACAGTATTAGCACATTCAATTGCAACACAAGCATTAGAGGCAACATCGTATGCATCAACAAATGCAACGCAAGTAAAGAAAGGCATTGAATCAGCTGTAAAAACAGTAGTAGCAGAATTAAAAAGAATGTCTGTTCCGGTATCTGATGAAACACAAATCAGACAGATTGCTACATTATCCGCTAACGGCGATGCTGAAATTGGTGAATTAGTAGCCACAGCTATTGATAAAGTAGGAAGAGATGGAGTAGTAACAGTAGAAGAGTCGCGTACTGGGGAAACTAGTTTAGAAGTAGTAGAGGGTATGCAGTTTGAAAGAGGATATAAGTCACCATACATGGTTACAGACAACAATACCATGACAGCAGTATTGGATAATCCATTATTATTGCTTGTAGATGGTAGAGTATCTTCTATTAAGGAATTATTGCCTTTACTTGAAGCAGTATCACAAGAAAATAAATCATTATTGATTGTAGCTGAAGATATTGAAGGGGAAGCATTAGCAGCATTGATTGTAAATAAAATGAGAGGTATTTTGAAGGTAGCTGCTGTTAAAGCACCTGACTTTGGAGAACGTAGAACATTAATTTTGGAAGATATTGCAACGCTAACAGGTGGAACAGTAGTATCACACCAAAAAGGTATGAAGCTAGATAAATTCAATAAAGATTGGTTCGGTGAAGCTCGTACTGTAACAGTAGGTAAAGATACAACTACTATTGTTGATGGTAAAGGTGAAACTACAGCTATTGAATCTCGTATTATGGAATTAAAATCACAAATCGACAATTCAAATTCACCATACGAAATTGAAAAGCTACAAGAGCGCTTATCTAAAATGATTGGTGGAGTAGCTATTATCAATGTAGGTGGTGGAACAGAGATCGAAATGAAAGAGAAGAAAGACAGATTGGATGATGCTTTACAAGCAACTAAAGCTGCTCTTGATGAAGGTATCTTACCAGGTGCTGGTGTAGCATTATTACATGCTAGAGAAGCTATTAGCTATATTAAAACAGATGGTGAAGACTTTAATAAAGGTAAACGTATCGTACAAAATGCATGTATGTCTCCATTTGCACAAATTCTAACTAACGCTGGTGAAAATCACTATGAGTGGTTAATGCAATTGAAAGACCATAATGAAGATTCATCTTTAGTACCTAATATTGAAGAAGAAATATTAACAGACGCTTATACCTCAGGTATCATCGATCCAACTAAAGTAGTACGTTCAGCACTTGAAAATGCAGCTGCAGCCGCAGTAACATTACTAATGACTGAATGCGTAATATATGAAAAACCATCTGATAAGAAAGCAGACGCTGGAATGGATATGATGGGTGGAATGGGAATGTAATAAATATTTATATTAAATAACACACAATGGCAGTATATAACGCACCCTCACTATATGGAACAGGATCTGTTGGTGAAGATCTATCAGGATTAAAAACATTTACCTTTAGTAATCCATATGTCTCATCATATTTTACCTTAGAAACAGTAAGAAATCCAAGTGGATTCTATGTTGGCCAACCAACAAACTTTACAGGGACTTGGAATGTTTCCGCTTCTATGGGATTAGTTCAATCACCTTATATTGCTTCTGTTGTTGTAATTCCTGGAGCTTCTTCATTTACATTTACCCCAGCATCTGCTGTTACAGGAACAACATATCGTATAATGGGAACAGGAGCTTATACTTTAACAATTACTTAAAATAGTAGTTGAAAGGCAAAATAAAAATCATAGATTCCGGTTATGAAAAAACAACATACACTCTGGATTGAAAAATATAGATCACAAACCCTAGAACAATACATTGGAAACGATGCTGTTAAAAGTCGTATTGCTGATTGTATTGAATCTAATGACATACCGCATTTTATCTTTTCTGGTACTGCTGGTACCGGCAAAACAACCTTAGCCAAATTAATAGTATCCAACATCAAATGTGATTATCTCTACCTAAACGCTTCGGACGAAAACGGTATTGATATGATCAGAGATAAAGTAAAGGGATTTGCTTCATCTGCTACATTTAACCCCCTTAAAGTAGTAATATTGGATGAAGCAGATTTCCTTACCCAACCAGCACAAGCAGCACTTCGTAACATTATTGAAGAGTATTCTATTAATACACGTTTCATATTAACATGTAATTATATTGAACGTTTGATTGAACCACTAACATCACGTTGTGAGATTAATATACTGAAGCCACCATCAATGCCTGATGTAGCTAGACATATCTGTACTAATATATTAGATGTTGAAGGTGTTACTTATAATATTAAGGAAGTAGCTATGGTGGTTAAGGAATATTATCCTGACATTAGATCAGTTATCAAGTATTTACAAGCCGGTAGTAAAGATAATAAATTTACATACACAGTATCGAATATAGATTGGTTATCTAGCGTTATAGAAACGTTAAAAGCGCGTGATAAGAAAGCCTGGTATACTATTCGTCAAATAGTAGCCGACGCTCAAGTCGATGATTTTCAAGTTGCTTATCGCTATATGTTTGAACACCTAGATAAATATAGCCACGGACATGATGCTGAAATATCAGTTATATTAGATGATTTCATTTGGAGATCAGGTGTAGTACCAGATAAAGAAATTAACTTTGCAGCGTGTATAGCTAAAATATTAGAAATAAATAAAAAACAAATATTATAATGGAACAACAACAACAAGAAGTCAGACTTGATTTAAGTCAAACAACTCCAATAACATGTGAATGTGGAAATTCATTCTTTCAAGAAGTAGTAATGCTTCGTAAATGGTCTCGCTTTGCCTCAGGACTACCTACAGATCAAAATGTTCCTATTCCTGTAGTAATCTGTACTGAATGTAAAAAAATTAATAATGAAACTCTTCCACCAGCAGTTAAAGCTTTAATGGATAAAGAAAAAGAAAATGCTTAATATATTTAAACAAATAAAAACAATAATAATGAAAAAAGAAGAAACTGAAACTATGAAGCAACAGATTGCTGAGGCAATATCTGTAGCACAAAGATTAGGAGCTGAAAATGTTCAATTAAGACAGACCAATAGTGACTTGACTGCTGCTAATGCCAAATTAACAGAAGAATTTAATTCCGCTATTGAACGTGTACGATATCTAGCAGAACAAGTTAGAATGAAAGAAGCACAACAAACAGCATCAGAAAGATTTAACGATAACGATAGAAGTTATTAATGAATATATTTGATCATATAAAGAATATTACAACTACAAAGGGTCCATACCTAGGTGACGAGGGATGGAATAACTGGATGGTCAATCGCTATCTAAGTATGGATCAAGAGTATTGTGAAGTAGTAAATTATGTCCAAAAGAACACTTGGCAGATGAAGGGTGAATATCTATACAACCTATATAAGGATCTCATTCCACAGCAATACAAGTATCTTAAGTATATTAAATCTACTAAGAAAAAAGACTATAAATTAGAAGATATAGAAGCAGTACAAGCATACTTTGAAATTAGTAAGAAAGAAGCTAAGGAATATATTGATATGATCGATAAAACTGAACTAGAAACTATTAAACAACAAATTAATGGGGTATATTAGTGATGCAAAATCATTTCAAGAATTTACAAAATATATAGAGAAAAAGAATATGATAACAAAAGACATAATTACAGATCTAGTAATAGAAGATTTAACATCTAGAGCAGAGCGTGGGTATAAAAAATATAACACTACTCTAGGTGAAAATAACCATCAAAATATGCTTCAACATGCCTATGAGGAAGCACTAGATCTAGCTCAATATCTTAAAAAAGAGATTGTAACAATGAATACAATTCAAGACTTATTAGAAAATCATCCAAACGATTCTGAATTAGGGTACGCAATAAGAAGAGTGTATGGCAAAAAGTAAACTATCAGAAATTGAAATACGAATTAAGAATCATACTCCCCCAGAAATAAATTATTCATTTCAACGGAATGTATCTTATTCACAATATTCAATTTATGCTACCTGTCCTCACCAATGGTATCTCTCATATGTAGAGAATAAAAACCCATACCAGGCATCAATACATACTGTGTTTGGAACTGCATTTCATGAAACATTACAAAAATATATTGAGGTAATGTATAATGAGAGTGGAGCAGCCGCTGATAGATTAGATTTAGAAACATTATTCCAGGAGCGCTTTAAAGAAACATATTCTCAGGAATATGAGAAAACAAAAGAACACTTCAGCAACCCAGGTGAAATGAGAGATTTCTACGATGATGGAATAGCAATAATAAAATGGATTAAAGCTAGACGAAACAAACTATTTACTATTCGTAAAGTAAAATTGCTGGGAATAGAAATGCCTTTATTAGTAGGCCTAACAAAAAACGTATACTTAAAAGGTTACATTGACTTTATATTATATGATGAAGATTTAAAAAAAGTTTATATATATGACATCAAAACCTCGACGCGCGGGTGGGGCGACAGAGAAAAGAAAGACGATAATAAAATCGCTCAAATCCTCCTTTATAAAGAATATTTCGGAAGGCAATTTGGATTCGACGTTGATAGAATCGAAGTTGAATACTTTATTGTCAAAAGAAAAATTTGGGAAGAATCTGAATTTCCAATCCCCCGGGTTCAATCCTTTAAGCCCGCTAGCGGTAAAACCAAAAGAAAACAAGCAGTAGAAAGTCTTAATAGCTTTATTAAAGACTGTTTCGATGAAAGTGGAAAGCCACAAATAAAATCATACCTTAAAAATACAGGTGAGAAAAGTTGCAAATGGTGTCCTTACGCAGATAAACCAGAACTCTGCGATAAAACTGCGGTTTCTGTATAGTCGTATATATTTATATAAAATAATATATTATGGCAAAAATGCAATTAACATCCGTAAAGATTCCTGAGGGTTTATTTGAACAATTTAAAATTGCGTGTGTTAGGTATAAATTTAGCGTACAGAAATTAACAGAACGTTCAATGTTCTTATACTTAACAGACGAAGAATACAGAAAAAATATTCATAACACTTTAGACACACAATTTACAGGAAGTATTTAAAAACAGTTACATGAAAGAAGGTTACATTCCCCAAGCACAACGAAAAAAAATCCTATTACTTTGCGATGACATTAGAATGACATCAGGTATCTCTACAATGGCTAGAGAAATTGTATTAGGTACAGCCCATCATTACAATTGGGTAAATTTAGGTGGAGCCATCAACCACCCAGATCAAGGTAAACGATTTGATCTTAACGCAGATACAAATCAACATGCTGAAATAGACGATGCTAATGTTATCTTATATCCTACTAATGGATATGGTGATCCAATGCTCCTAAAACAAATGATTCAAATGGAAAAACCAGATGCAATCATGATGTTTACTGATCCAAGATATTGGGTTTGGTTATTTCAAATGGAACATGAGATTAGAAAAGAAATGCCTATTATTTATCTTAATATTTGGGATGATTTACCTTACCCAATGTATAATAAGTCATTCTATGAATCATGCGACGCATTATTAGCAATTAGCAAACAAACAGAAAATATCAATCATTGCGTTTTAGGAGCAGAAATATCAGCTGAAAAAACAATTAAGTATGTTCCACACGGTATTAATGAAAAATTCTTCTTTCCTATTACTAAAGAACATCCAGAATACTTATCATTACAAGAATTTAAAAAACAATTATATGGAGATAAATCGTACGATTTTACTTTACTATATAATGCGCGTAACATCCGCCGTAAATGTGTTCCTGATCTAATGCTTGCCTGGAAGATATTCGTTGATGAATTACCAGAAGATAAAGCAAAGAAAACAGCATTAGTACTTCACACACAACCTATAGATGAAAATGGTACTGACCTATACGCAGTAAAAGATATGTTATTCGGTAACGAAGAAAAATACAATATTATCTTTGATCAAGGTAGATATCCATCAAACGTAATGAATCTAATGTATAACGCTACTGACGGATGTGCTTTAATCAGCTCAAATGAAGGATGGGGATTATCATTAACTGAAGCAATGATTTGTGGAAAACCAATTATAGCAACAGTAACAGGTGGTATGCAAGATCAAATGCGCTTTGAAGATGAAGATGGTAATTGGATTAAATTTACTGAAGAATTTGGCTCAAACCATAGAGGAAAATATAAAAAACATGGCAAGTGGGCATACCCAGTATTCCCAAGCAATTTATCAATTGTAGGTTCAATTCCAACACCTTATATCTTCGATGATAGAGCAGAACCATTTGATATAGCAGCTCAAATATCAGCCTTATATGAAACTAAAATGACAATGCCTGAACAATATGCTGAAGAATGTAAAGCGGCTCACGAATGGGTTCATTCGGATGAATCAATGATGACAGCAAAACATATGGCGGATAATATAATTGAAGGCATTGATGCAACCTTTGCTAAATGGCAACCACGTCATAGATTCGAATTAATTCAAGTAGAAACACCAAAACAACCTAAACATTACGTAAAACACGCAATCGCAAAATAAGTTATATGAAACCACTATTTTTTATTAGCTGTCCGATCGACACGTACAGCGGCTACGGAGCACGTAGTAGAGATATTGTAAAAGCGCTTTTAAAATCGGATAAATACGACATTAAAATTATACCACAGAGATGGGGATCTACCCCATTTGGGTTTTTACAAGCAAATAACCCTGAACATAAGCAAATTTTAGATTGTTGCTGGAATCAACCCCAACTACCTAAACAACCAGATGTTTGGATGCAAATTACAGTACCAAATGAATTTCAAGCAGTTGGTAAATTCAATATTGGTATGACAGCAGGTATTGAAACAACAGTATGTGATCCTAGCTGGATAGAAGGATTAAATAGAATGAACCTAAATCTAGTATCATCAGAACATGCTAAAAAAGTATTTGAACAATCAATATTTGAACAACGTGATAAAAATCAAGGCGACAAGGTAGTTGCTACTATTAAATTAGAAAAACCAGTTGAAGTATTATTTGAAGGAGCAGATACAAATATATATCAAAAATTAGATGCTGTTGCTGGTAATAGTGAAGTAGGAGATGTATTAGATACAATTAATGAAGAATTTAATTATCTATTTGTAGGCCATTGGTTGCAAGGCGATTTAGGACAAGATAGAAAAGATACAGGTATGTTAATTAAGATATTCCTTGAAACATTTAAAGGAAAAACTAAAAAGCCAGGCCTTGTTCTTAAAACATCATCTGCTACATATTCAATTATGGACAGAGAAGAAATATTAGAAAAAATAAATAAAATACGTGCTCATGTAGGTGATGATGGTACATTACCTAATGTCTACTTACTACATGGTGAATTAGAAGATAGCGAAGTAAATGAATTATATAATCACCCTAAAATAAAAGCACACGTATCATTTACTAAAGGAGAAGGATATGGTAGACCATTACTTGAAGCATCAATTAGCCAAAAACCAGTAATTGCTTCTAATTATAGCGGCCATATTGATTTTCTAGAGGCTGAAATGTCGGTATTATTACCCGGACAAGTAACACAAATTCATCCTTCAGCAGTAGTACAGAATATGCTATTACCTGAATCAGGTTGGTTTACAGTTGATTATAAGAAAGCATCTGAAACATTAGAAGATGTTTATAAGAACTATAAAAACTATCTTGATGGGGCAAAAAGACAAGCGTATCGTTCACGTACTGAGTTTAGTTTAGATAAAATGGGTGAAAAATTAATTTCAATAATTGATGAAAAAGTACCTAAACCGGTTCAATTAAAACTCCCACAACTGAAGAAAATCGAATTACCTAAACTAAAAAAAGTAGATTAATATGACACCAAACGAATTTATAACATGGTTTAAAGGATTTGCTCAAGCAGCAAGTAATTATACCCTTACACCATCCCAATGGGATATTGTTAAAGACCAATTAGATAAAGTAAATACAGAGGAAAAAACAAAAGGAACTAGATATACATTAGATGCTAGTAATTGGAATACTACTTCCACAGGAAAAATAACAGATACTACTTATAAACAAGATGAATTAACAACAAATACAGTATTTTAAATGACAGAAAAACTAATAGACTGCCCTAGATGCGGATCAAACGCTTGTAGCGAAATGTCAGATGGTAAAGTATCTATCTGGATTTGTATGGGATGTGGATTTACCTCAAATACCACCATTACCGATCTTAATAAAGAACAAATGGAAACTACGCTACCAGAGTTATATAAAGCACTTAGATATAAAGATCAAAATGGAAAATATTGGTATCCTAATAGCGTAATGCTAGAAGATAAATCAATGGTGTTTGCTGAGGGTGTATCAATAGAAAATTGGAAATGGTCAGCTGTACAATCGAAAGATGGTAAAGCAGATATGACAACAAAACAAGAATTTCCTGAACGCGAATTTATGGACGCGTTAGAATATATTGGTTACTTTAACGGAAAATAATAATTTATGAAAATTAGTTATGGATTGACAGCTTGGATTGAACACCAAGAGTTAGATAGGTTACTAACCTTCTTAAAACCTAGAATAGAGGATGAAGATGAGATTATAATTGTTTATGATCAAAATAGAGCTACTCCCGAAGTAATGGCCATTATGGAAAATTTTAAAAGAGATAATTATAGATATTATCCATTTAATTTCCAACAAGATTGGTTAGCCAACAAAAATTATTTAGGAAGCATGTGTACAGGAGATTATATATTCCAAATAGATGCAGATGAATTACCAAATGAATTTTTGCTACAAAATATAAAAATTCTATTAGAAAACAATCCCGCAGATGTGTTTATTATTCCTAGAATTAATCTTGTTGAAGATCTCACCCCAGAACATATCCAACAGTGGGGATGGAGAGTAAATGAAAAAGGATGGGTTAATTTTCCCGATCCTCAAAAACGCTTATATCGTAATGATCCTTCCATTCAATGGCGTGATCCTGAAGGTCAACCTCAAGTACATGGAATGGTGACAGGATATAAAACATATGCTGAATTACCTTATGAAGAAGAATGGTCACTATATCATATGAAACATATTACTAAACAAGAATATCAAAATAGAGTATATGATATTGTATTAAAAGGAGGAAAAAGAAATGACTAAAACAGCTTTTATAACAGGAATATCTGGACAAGATGGATCTTTATTGGCTGAGTTTCTTTTAGGTAAAGGATATAAAGTTTATGGGTTGATGAGAGAAAATTCATCAAAGGATAATTTAGAAGATATTATTAATAATAAAAATCTTTATATTATATATGGTGATTCTTTAAATAATGAATTAATACGTTATTTACTAGAAACATATCAATTTGATGAAATATATAATTTAGCTTCTCAAAGTAATATTAGATTAAGTTATGATAATCCTTTAATTACATTTAATGTAACATTAATAGGAACACTTATACTATTAGAAAATATCAAAAAATATTCTCTTAAATCAAAAATATTTCAAGCCGGTTCATCAGCTATGTTTGGAAATTCAATTGATAAAGATGGATTTCAAAGAGAAACATCCCCATTCAAACCAATCAGTCCATATGCTTCCTCTAAATTATTTGCTTTTAATGTTAGCAATAATTATAGAGAAAATAATGGATTATACGTGGTTAATGGGATATTATACAATCATGAATCTTTTAAATCAAAAACATTACTTGGTGTTACGAATAATATAATTAAACATATTACTAATATTAAAAAAGGTATTATATCTGAATATTATGTACCTAATTTTAAAGTTTATTTAGATATAGGCAATGCTGAAGATTATATAGAAGCAATGTGGCTAACTCTACAACAAGCAAAACCGGATGATTATATTATATCTACCGGTATATTAAATAGCATAGAACATATATGTCAATATACTTGTTCTAAACTTAATTTAGATTATAAGCAATGTATCAAAACTGAAAGTAATTCAATAGAGTTACCTAAATTAAAAGGAGATTCATCCAAATTAAAATCAATAGGATGGAATCCAAAATATACATTTGAAAATACAATGGATGAAATTATTAACTTTTATATTACCTTATGAAAATATTAGTTACAGGAGGAAAGGGTTTAGTTGGTTCTGCCATAAATGCAGATATTAAAATAGGAAGAGAGTTTGACTTAACTTCTCAGATAGAAACTAATATGGCGTTTGAATTACACAAACCAACACATGTTATTCATTGTGCTGGGAAAGTAGGTGGAGTTGGTAGTAATATGAAATATAAGGGAGAATTTTTTTATGATAACATAATGATTAATACTAATGTTATCGAATCTTGTAGAAAACATAACATTGAGAAATTATTGGCCTTCTTATCTACATGTATTTTTCCAGATAATGTTGAATATCCATTAAATGAAAAAAAAATTCATATAGGCCCTCCTCATACTTCTAATGACGCTTATGCATATGCAAAACGTATGTCAGACATACAAATAAGAGCATATAAAGAACAATACGGACTAAATTACACCTCAGTAATACCAACTAATATATATGGAATTAATGATAATTTTTCATTAGAAAATGGGCATGTCATTCCAATGTTAATGCATAAATTATATTTAGCCCAAAAAAATAACACAGATTTTATTGTATGGGGTAGCGGAAAACCATTAAGGGAATTTATATATTCTAAAGATATTGCAAAATTATCTGAATGGGCAATTGAGAACTATAATGAGATAGAACCTATTATCTTTACTAACTCACAAGAAATTAGTATAATGAATTTAGTTGATTTATTAGTTAAAGAGTTTAACTTTAAGGGTAAAGTCGTATTTGACTCAACAAAACCTGATGGTCAATTTAGAAAACCTTCGGATAATAGTAAACTAAAATCATATTTACCTGATTTTCAATTTACATCGATTGAAATAGGTATTAAAGAAACTGTAAAATGGTTTATTGAAAATTATGAAAATATAAGAAAATAAATATGAAATTATTTATAAGCCATATTAACAAAGATCTTTTAGAAAAAAAATTAAAATTTATAAAACATATAGATTTTTCTTTATTTGTAGATGCAACCCCTCAATCTTTAGATGATTTATCTTCTATTAATATATTAATACTTCAAGAACCAAATGAATATTTTGGTTTACATGATTGGGCTATAAAAAATAAAGATTTATTTTCTTTTATATTAACATGGAATGATAAAGTAATTAATAATTGTGAAAATGCTATCTTTTTACCTTTTGGCCATACCTGGTTTAAACCAGAACAATATAAAAAAAACCATCAAAAACAGTTTCAGTTATCTCATTTATGTGGTAAATTATTAAAAACCTATGGTCATTCCTTAAGACATGAATTGTTAGCTAGACAAAATGAAATAAAAATACCCCTTAAATTTTTTGATGTTTATGGTGATAGATATAATATTGAAGAGGCTAGATTAGGAAAAGAATTTATTTTTAGCGATTCAATGTTTGGAGTAGCTATTGAAAATACTTCCCATAATGGTTATTTCACAGAAAAAATACTAGATTGTTTTTTATTGAAAACAATTCCCGTATATTGGGGATGTTCATCTATATCAAATTTCTTTAGGCAAGATGGAATTATTACATTTAATAATATTGATGATTTTATTGTTAAAGTTAACCAATTAGATGAAATCTATTATAATGATCGTCTAAAGATTATTGAAGAAAACTATCAATTAGCTCTCCAATATGTTGATTATGAACAAAACATAATAAATAAAATAACAGAAATATTTAAATTAAATAATTTAATATAATACATGCAAGAAATATTAAAATTAGTGGATGAATACATCCAGAAAAAGCACTCAGAAAAAACATGGGAAGCTGGTAAAGATTGGGTTCAATACGCTGGTCCCTATTTTGATTCTCAAGAATACATAGCCGCTGTTAAAACCTTATTAGGTGAATGGTTAGTATTAGGAGCTGAAGCAATTAAGTTTGAAAATAAATTTCCTAAGTTATTTGGTAAAAAATATGGACTATTAACTAATAGTGGTTCAAGTGCTAATTTATTGATGATGTTAGCAATGACATCAAAACGAGGATATAATTTTCCTAAAGGTACTAAGGTAATAACACCAATAGCCGGATTTCCAACCACAATTAATCCAATACTTCAATTAGGATTCACACCAGTATTTGTTGATATTGAGCTAGAAACACTTAATCTAGATTTAGATCAAGTAGAACAAGCATGTATTGATAATCCTGATGCTAAAATTATTACATTTGCTCATGTGTTAGGTAATCCACCTAATATGAATCGACTAATGGAAATGGTTGAAAAATATAAATTAATTCTATTAGAAGATTGTTGTGATGCCTTAGGATCTTCATTTGAAGGTAAACCATTAGGATCATTTGGGGAAATGGCTAGCTGCTCATTTTACCCAGCACATCATATTACAATGGGAGAAGGTGGATTTGTAGCTATGAATAATGTAGATACAGAACGTATTGTTCGTAGTTTTAGAGAATGGGGCCGTGGTTGTTATTGCGTTGGTAAACAAAATCTACTAGAAAATGGTAGCTGTGGATGTCGTTTCAATAACTGGCTACCAGCATTACCAAACGATATATTTGATCACAAATATGTTTATGAAGAAATTGGTTATAATTTAAAACCAATTGAATTACAAGCATCAATGGGTTTAGTTCAAATGACTAAATTAGAAGAAATAGGAATTAAACGTAGAGAGAATTATAAAAATTTATTTGCTGCATTTAGTAAATACAAACAATATTTTCATTTACATGAATCACAACCAGGGGCAGATGTTGATTGGTTTGCTTTTCCTATAACAGTAAAAGATGGAGCACCATTTAAACGCTCTGATATCTGTCAATTTTTAGAAGCAAACAAAATACAAACTCGCCCTTATTTTGCAGGTAATATTATGCTCCAACCAGCATATACACATTTGATGGATTCTAAAGAAGTAATTGAAAAATATCCTGTAGCTAGAAAAGTAACTACTGATACCTTCTTTTTAGGAACATCACCTGTAATCAATAAAGAAAAAACAGATTATATAGAAACAATATTAGATAAATTTATTAATACTTTATGAAAGTAGTATATATAACGGGATGTTTAGGTTTTATAGGTTCTTACATCACTAGAAGATGTTTAGAAAAAGGATGGTATGTTAAAGGGGTAGATAAAATGACATATGTCGCTAATAAAACATTATTAGAAGAATTTAATCAATACGAAAATTTTTCATTTGTTCATTGTGATATAAATGAGTTAGAATTTTTACATGAATGCGATTATATTATTAATACAGCTGCTGAGACCCATGTTGGTAATTCAATAGCAGGTAGTGGGGAATTTGTAGACTCAAATATTACTGGTGTTCATTCCTTATTAGAATTAATAAGAAATTATAGGCAAGAAACCTCTAAAACACCAATATTATTACACTTTAGTACAGATGAAGTATATGGAGATATTGAAGAAGGAGCACACACCGAAACAGATTTACTAAAACCCAGCAATCCCTATTCAGCAACAAAAGCAGCAGCAGATATGTTAGTTTTAGCGTGGGGAAGAACTTACAACTTACCTTATGTTATAGTTAGACCAACAAATAACTATGGTATAGGTCAATATGTTGAAAAACTAATTCCTAAAACATGTAAATATCTTAAATTAGGAAGAAAAATACCCTTACATAATGGTGGAACTCCTATTAGAAATTGGTTACATGCTGCTGATACTGCTGAGGCCGTAATAACAATTATTGAAAAGGGAATTAAAAATGAAATTTACAATATTGCTGGGGGATTTGAACAGTCAAATCATGATACTGTAAAGAAAATAATTAAAGAATATTGTGGAGATGATAATATAGAGTCGTATATTGATTTAACATATTCTAGAGTAGGACAAGATGTTCGTTATGCTTTAGATGATTCTAAATTAAGATCATTAGGATGGGAACCAAAGAAAAACTTTGACGTTGAATTATTAAACATAGTAAAATATTATAAAAATAAATTTATATGGTAAAAAAAGCACTTATTATTACTTGGGAAAAATTTCAAGATCACGAATTAATTTATCCTTATTATAGTTTAAAAGAAGCAGGGTATGAAGTAACATTAATGGCCAATAAAATAGGAAAAATATGGGGTAGTTTAGGTACTCATATGTCTTGTGATATTGAAACATCATTATTTGAAGATGAAAATAAAAGAAAATCATATTTGAATAATTTTGAAATACTATTAATTCCAGGGGGTGTTAAAGCACTTGAAAAATTAAGACAAGAAAAAGGTGTACTTAAGTTTGTTCAAGAATGGAATGCCGCTAACAAAACAATATTTTCAGTATGTAATGGAGCTCAATTACTTATATCCGCTAAAATATTAAAAGGAAGAACACTTTCAGGATATTATAGCATTGATGTAGATATTGAAAACGCAGGTGCTACTTATAGTCGTGGTCCTGTAGTAGTGGATGATAATATTATTTCTTGTCCACACTACGACTTTATGGGTGATTGGATGAGAATAGCATATCAAGTACATAATGAAAGAAATAAAAAATAATGAGTTACGAAACTAACATTGTAAAAAAACCATGGGGTTATGAGTATCTAGCTTACAAGAATGAAGATGTAGGTCTATGGTTTCTTTACATCGCTCCTGGTCAAAGTACATCAATGCATTGTCACCCTAAAAAAACAACTGGGTTAGTATTATTAGATGGGGAAGCAGAAATATCATTTTTAGCTGATAAAAGAACAATAAAGTCTTTAGATAAAGTAATGATTAGAAGAGGGTTATTTCACTCTACAAAGGCTATATCAGGTAAAGGAGCTTTTATATTTGAAATTGAAACACCTGTAGATAAACAGGATTTAGTTAGATTAAATGATCAATATGGCCGTGCTTCCAAACCTTACGAAGATAATACATTTGAAGAAACAAAAAGTCAAAATTGTTTATGGATTACAGACGAAAACAAAATATATGATTTTGCAAATTGTACTCTTCAAGTAGAAACTATAGACGATATTAATGTGATCAATAATAAAAAAGATAATGATTTGATAATGTTTCTTAAAGGAGGTATGGTACGTAATATAGATAATATTTCTCATTGCGTTACCGTCCCCGGAGATGTTGGGTTTGCATATATTATAAAACAAGTATCTAAACAATTAGATGGAGTACTTCCAGAAACATTAATAATGACAATAATTAAAAATGGCTAATTTTTACCCTCCAGGATTTGAAAATCAATTAACAGTAGTTGCTATTGATTTTGATGGTGTGTTACATAATGCTAATAAAGGTTGGGGTGATGGTACATGTTACGGAGATCCATTACCTGGATCAATAGATGCTATTAAAGAGTTATCTAAAAAATATAAAATTATTATATTCACCGCTAAAGCAAAGTCTGATCGTCCGTTAGTAAATGGTAAAACAGGAACAAAATTAGTACAAGAGTGGTTTGAAAGGCATAATATTTTAGAGTATATTGATGATATTACAAGTGAAAAACCAAGAGCTGAATTATATATTGATGATAATGGTTATCGTTTTGAAAATTGGAAAGATACATTATCATTTATAGAAAAAAACATATGATAAAAGTTTCAGATTATATATTTGATTTTTTAAAATCTAAAGAAATTGACACTATATTTTCAGTATCAGGTGGAGCAGCTGCTCATTTACTTAATTCTGTAGTTGAGAAGAAATTTAAATATATTTGCAATTATCACGAACAAGCTTGTGCTATGGCCGCTGAAGGATATGCTCGTATAGCTAATAAACCTGCTTGTGTTTTAGTTACTAATGGACCTGGGTCTACTAATACTATTACAGGTATAGTAGGGGCTTATCAAGATTCAATTCCCATGATTATTATATCAGGTCAAGTACCTGTAAATCAATCATTGGGTAGTTTAAAAGATATTAAGTTAAGACAACTAGGGGTACAAGAATGTAATATTATTGATATGGTTAAAAATATTACTAAATACGCTGTTCAAGTAACAGATCCTAAAACTATACCTTATCATATTGCTATGGCTTATAATGAAGCTACAACAAATAGAATGGGTCCTGTTTGGTTAGATATTCCTCTCGATGTACAAAACGCAATGATAGAGCCAAATGAATTTATAATAGATAAAAGTTTTAATACCACTGGTTATAATATTAATGAAATAATTAATCTTATATTCCATTCCAAAAAACCACTTATCATAACAGGAAATGGCATTCATTTATCACAGACTGAAAATTTATTTACCCAGTTAAAAAATAAATTAAAAATACCAGTAATATCAACTTGGACTTCTAAAGACTTAATGGCACAAAATGATCCATTATTTGTAGGTAATTTTGGATTATTAGGAGAGAGAGCAGGTAATTTTGCTGTACAAAATGCTGATTTATTATTAATATTAGGTAGTAGGTTATCTATTCCAAATGTTGGATATCAATCACATTTATTTTCACCTAAATCAATTAAAATAATGGTTGATATAGATAAAAATGAATTAAAAAAACCAACAATTAACATTGATTATCCTATAAACGAAGATTTAAATAATTTTCTTACAGATATTATATCAACACTAAGTAATAAAAAGATTCCTAATTGGAAAGAATGGATAGAAAAAACTCAATTATGGAAAATAAAATATCCTGTATTTCAACCTAAATATAAAGTAAATACTGATAAGATAAATTCATTTTATTTTATGGAGATATTATCTAGTAAATTAACAGATAATAATATTGTAATAACAGATATGGGTACAAGCTATACTTGTACAATGCAGTCTTTACAAATGAATGGAAAAAATAGATTATTTACATCTAGTGCTTGTTGTTCAATGGGGTTTGGTTTACCTGGGGCTATTGGAGCTTATTTTGGAAAACCTAATAAAGATATTATATTGATTGCTGGAGATGGAGGCTTACAAATGAATATCCAGGAATTACAAACAATAATTCATAATAAAATACCTCTTAAAATATTTGTACTTAATAATAATGGTTATTTAGCTATTTCATTAATGCAAGATAATTTATTTAAAAGTAATTATATAGGTTCAAATAATGAAAGTGGAGTTAGTTCACCTAATTTTACTAAATTAGCAGAAGTATATGGATTTAAGACATTTAAATTTAATAATAATAGTGAATTAGAAAGTAAAATAGATACTGTTTTAAATGAAAAAGGACCTGTTTTATGTGAAATAATGATGACTGAAAACCAATTATTAATTCCTCGTGTTCAATCTTCTAAAGATGAAAATGGGAAAATTATATCTAATTCACTAGAAAATATGTTTCCTTACCTTAGTGAAGAAGAAATGAAAGAAATAATGATATGAACAAAATATTAATTACTGGGGCTAATGGATATGTAGGTAAAGCACTACATAATGCTTTAAAAGATAAATATAATGCAATTGCTATTACCAGAAAAGAGGTAGATTTAACTAATTCTGAAGAGGTTAATTCTTTTTTCTCAAAAATGGGAGGTTTTGATGTTATAATAAATTGTGCTGTTAAAGGAGGAAGTAGATTACAACAAGACGAATGGAATATATTAGATGATAATCTAAAAATATATTACAATTTATTAGCAAATAAATGCTATTTTCAAAAATTTATACATTTTGGCTCAGGGGCTGAATTATTCACAAAAGATAAACCATATGGATTCAGTAAAGATGTAATTAGAAAATCAATACTTAATAAAAATTATTTCTATAACCTCAGAATATTTGGGGTATTTGATGAAAATGAACTAGATACTAGATTTATTAAAGCTAATATAAAACGTTATTTAAATAACGAACCAATAATCATTCATCAAAATAAACAGATGAATTTTATTTATATGAAAGATTTAGTTACTTTAGTAGAATATTATATAATAAATAATAATTCACCTAAAGAAATAAATTGTAATTATAATAAAACTATTACTTTAGAAGAAATAGCAAATATGATAAATAACCTAGACACATATAAAGTTAATATAGAAATAATAAATAAAAAATCCGCGACTTCCTACTCAGCAGATAATTTTACTGATTTAGGAATCAAATTTATAGGTTTAGAGCAAGGTATTAAAGAAGTATATAATAAATTAAAAAATGAATATTAAAATTTTAACTCACTTAATGCCTTGGGAAATAGATTATGCATTATTGTCTTTTTCTCAACTTAAAAAAGTTCAAAAACACATTCCGGAAGAAGTAAATATTGAGTTTGATAATGTTTTAAATTTATCTAGTAATATTATAGATTGGGATAAAAGTAAATTTCCTAAAGAATATTTTATAGATAAGTATAAAGATATTTGTAAAGGATTTAGTACAATTAAAATCAATTCTAAAATAATAGATTCTAATATATTTTATGGACATTTAGACCTTCAAAGAGAGTGTAAATCTCCTCACATAGATTATTACATTCCTTTTTGCCCAGATATGTATTTTGGAGAATATTTAATTCCATATATAATTGAATCTATTAAAAATATCTCTAATAAACATTTCATCATAACTCCTCAAGTAACAAAAAGATGGGATCCTAGTTGGGATATTTTAGTTAATGAAAACTTTTTAAATATTTCATATAGTCATTGTTTTGATTTAAATCACTATGAGGTAGATATTATAAATAATCCCTCAACCCCAGAATTAATTCCACTTAATGGATTTAAATATGCTGGTTGGTTTGATTGTTATAGTAAAGAAATTTGGGAAACTTTCTGTCCCGTATGGGATGAATGGAGTGGCTATGGATCCTGGGATACTTATTCTATGTATACTTTATCTTTATTAAAACAAAAAGGATATGATATTCAACAATATATTTTAAAAAATCAAGTAATATCAGAATACTGGAATGGTAATGAATCTCAACAAAATTGGGATATAGATACTTATAAAGAAAAAAATAGTGAAGGATTATGTGGATACTATAAAAAACAATTGTATATTAATAAAAATAAAGAAGGAAAATTAGATTATACTAGACTTCAAGAATATGCAATTACTCAATTTAATAAAATAATAAATAATGGATAAAATAAATGTATTCGGAGGAACAGGGTTTATAGGAAGTAAATTTTGCCAATTACACCCAGAACATATTATATTAAATGATAGAAATGATTATATACCTAAAACAAATAATATATTATACTTTATAAGTACTATTGATAACTATAATGTTCATAAAGATTTACATATTGATGTAGATACTAATTTAACAGTATTATTAAATGTATTAGAAAATATTAAAAATAATCCAACTAAAGATATCACATTTAATTTTATTAGTTCTTGGTTTGTTTATGGACAAAACGATAAAATTCCTTTTAAAGAAAATGATCTAGGATGTAACCCAACAGGATTTTATTCTATAACAAAAAGATGTGCTGAGCAATTAATTATTAGTTTTTGTGAAACATATGATATAAAATATAGGATATTTAGATTGGCAAATGTATTAGGGGAAGGAGATAAAAAAATATCAAAAAAGAAAAATGCACTTCAATTTTTAATTCAAGAAATAGCTAATAATAGGAATGTTGAACTATATTATGGAGGAAATGTTTTAAGAGATTATATATATGTTGATGATGTGTGTAATGCCGTGTTTCATTGTATAAATAAAGCCCCAATAAACGAAATAATAAACATTGGAAGTGGCAAACCATATCTATTTTTGAATATTATAAAAGATGCTATAGTTAAAGCTAATTCTAAATCTAAAATTATAGAAATTCATCCAACCCATTTCCACAATATTGTTCAAGTAAAAAATTCATATTTAGATACTACTAAGTTAACTAATTATGGATATAAATGTGAATATGATATTGATGAAATAGTTCAAAAACTTGTAGATCATTATAAAAATCAATGAATAAATATCTAATAATATCACCAGTAGGAGATGAATCTCTTCACCCAGAATGGGTTAAAGAAAAAACTAATTTTGATTTAGTTTTAATTTATTATGGAGATAATGAATCTATTGCTGAGTCAAATATAAAATATACCCCTTATGTATATGCTGCTAAAGGAGAAAAATATCATTTAATCAAATCATTTATAGAATCTAATATTGAGTTTATTTCTAATTATACCTACATTTGGATCCCAGATAATGATGTTCTAATATCAACCAAAAATATTAACAGATTATTTGAGATAGCAACTCAATATCAACTCTCCATTTGCCAACCATCAATGGATGGGTATGTTTCTCATGAAATAACAAAACCAGTCCCTAACAATATATTACGTTATACTAATTTTGTTGAAGTATTAGCACCTTTATTTGATTTAAAATCACTATTAAAAGTGTATAAAACATTTGATTTAAATTATTCAAGTTGGGGATATGATTACTTGTGGCCTCATCTTTTAGATTATCCTAAAGATAAAATAGCAATTATAGATGGTATAATAATGACCCACACAAAACCAGTAGGACAAAGTTATTCTCGCTTTCCTGTAGCTCCTTGGGAAGAAATGAATTGGTTATTATATTCATATAATATTAAAAAAGAAGAAATAAATTATTCACAAATAATAAAAAATGAATATATATTTTAAAGAAACACAATTCGGTCATTTTTGTCTTATTGAGAAAGATTTAATTAGTAATTGTATTAGTAATTATGGATATTGGGAGCAGCATCTACATTATTTTTATTCTCAATTTATTAAACCAAATGATGTTGTTATAGATGGAGGAGCAAATTTAGGATTTCATAGCATTCAGTTTGCTAAATTAGCTAATCAAGGAAAAGTATATTGTTTTGAACCTCAACCATTAATATTCAATGTATTATCTACTAATATATTAATTAATGGAGCTACAGACATAATAAAACAATTTAGATTAGGATTAAGTGATAAAGAAGAGCAATTGAAAATGTCCCCACTTAAAGATCAAATATTCTCAGAAGATTGCATTAATTATGGAGGAAGAGCTTTAACAAATTCAGAAGAGGGTGAAGAAGAAGTTCAATTAACTAATATAGATAGTTTAAATTTATCTAAATTAGATTTAATAAAATTAGATGTACAGGGATTTGAATTAGAAACTATTAAAGGTGGAGAAAAAACAATAAAAAATAACTATCCTATATTCTTTTTAGAAAATTATATTGATCAAGAAAAAGATCAAGAAGTAATTAAACTACTACAAGAATGGGGATATATTAATTATAGACTAGATATAGGAAATAAAGAAGATTGCATACTAGTATACCCAGATAAACATAAATCAGAAATAAAATTTATAGAGACACAAACTAAAATAAAATATAATAAATTAAAGGATGAATATTAAATTAATTATATTTGATTTAGATGGAGTTTTAGTTGAAGCTAAACGTATTCATTATGATGCTTTAAATAAAGCATTGGGAGAAAAGTATGCTATAGAATGGAATGAGCATTTATCAATCTATGATGGTTTAAAAACAAACCAGAAACTTGAAATATTAACAGAGAGAAAAGGATTATCTATTAATCTGTATAAAGAGGTATGGGATAATAAACAAATGTATACTTTACAAGAACTAAGAAATCTTAAAGTTAATTCTGAATTAGTAACAACTATGACTATGTTAGTTAATGAAGGATATAAATTAGCTGTATGTTCCAATAGTATTAGAAAAACTGTGTTAACAGTACTATCTAAATTAGGTATTATTGAATTCTTTGATTTAATATTATCAAATGAAGATGTTAAAAATAGTAAACCACATCCTGAAATGTATTGGAAGACAATGTCAACAATGGGATGCCTACCAGAAGAAGTATTAATTGTTGAGGATTCACCATATGGTTTATTAGCAGCAAGTAGAAGTAAAGCTCATGTAATGAGAGTTGGTTCTCCTAAAGAGGTTACATATATTAATATCCATAAACATTTAAATAAAGAAAGAATGAATGTTACTCCTAAATGGAAAGATGAAAAATTAAATGTATTAATTCCAATGGCTGGAGCTGGTTCTAGATTCGAACAAGCAGGTTATACATTTCCAAAACCACTTATTGATGTTAGAAATAAACCAATGATTCAGGTTGTTATTGAGAATCTTAATATTGATGCCAATTATATATATCTTGTTCAGAAAAAACATAGAGAAAAATATAATTTAGATACTTTACTTAATCTACTTACTCCTGGTTGTAAAATAGTAGAAGTAGACGGTATAACTGAAGGAGCGGCTTGTACTGCATTGTTAGCTAAAGAATTTATTGGTAATGACAGTCCATTATTCTTTGCTAATTCTGATCAATTTGTAGAGTGGGATTCAAATGACTTTATGTACAAGATGCAAGAAACAAATGCTGATGGAGGTATAGTTACATTTAAAGCAACTCATCCTAAATGGTCATTTGCTAAAATTGATGAAAATGGATTAGTAACAGAGGTAGCAGAAAAAAATCCAATATCTGATAATGCAACAGTAGGATATTATTTTTGGAAACATGGGTCTGATTTTATTAAATATGCAGAACAGATGATTGAAAAGAACATTCGTGTTAATAATGAATTCTATGTTTGCCCTGTATTTAATCAAGCAATTACCGATAATAAAGAAATTAGAACATTTAATGTTGAAGGAATGTGGGGATTAGGCACACCAGAAGACTTACACTATTATTTAGAAAATTACAAATGATACTAATATCACATAGAGGAAATATTAATGGTAGAATTATTGAAGCTGAAAATAAACCTGAATATATCGATGATACTATTCGCTTAGGATATGATGTTGAAATTGATATGTGGTGGGTTGATGGTCAAATATATCTGGGGCATGATAAACCACAATATGAAGTGAGCGATGAATGGTTAGGAGACAGAGTTGATAAGTTGTGGATTCACTGTAAAAATGTTGAGTTATTAAATTGGATCAAAAGTACATCATTACATTACTTTTGGCATGAAAATGATACAGTGACATTAACATCAAAAAATTATCTTTGGGTTTACCCAGGGAAACAACCTATAATAGGAAGTATAGCAGTAATACCAGAGCTATATAAAGATAATACATCGAAATGTATAGGAGTTTGTTCAGATTATATACAAAATTATAAGAATGGTATTATTATTTAATGTTTTTATTACTAACAAATCCTCTACTGGAGGACAGTGGGAGAGACTAGGAGTAACGTATGATAGAGGAAATTTATCTACTCCTAATAAACTAGATATATTAAAATATAGTTTAGCTAGCTATGCAGTAGCATACCCTTGGAAAAGAATAATATTAAATTTAGAGTTAGATCCTGATTATATCCCACCCAGTAGACAATCAGAATTAAAAGAATTTGCTTTTAAAATATTTAAAAATATTGAAATATTCTATTCAGAACGAAGAAATGTAACACAAGAAGATTGGATTAAAACTTACGACTTAATTAATGATGATGTTATTTTTTATCAAGGTAATCATGATCATATTTTTATAGACAGTTCAACATCTTATCTAGAAGAATTAGTTAAATTAAGAGAAACATATGGAGAAAATTTAACTATTTCAACATCTCATTTTCCTGAATGTGTTAGAACATCTAAAGGATGTTATATAGATTTATTTAAAGGAGAAACTCAACCCTCTTTATTCAACTCAGATTATGAATTAAAAAATAATCATTTTTCTAGAACAACTCCTGTTTTTGATAGTTTAATTATTATAACTAAAGAAATTTATAAAAATTGGTTTTTAGAAGGAGATTGGTCTCAAATTCAATTCCCCCCTGAGTTATTTACTTCAGGCAAATTAGAATTAGCTCGAACTGAAGGAACCGGAATAATAGGATTATCAGAAATAAAAAAGTTAATTAAAAGTCCAATAATTAAACAGATATTAATTTCTCCATATAAAGAAATATTTAGACATTTTGATGGATATTATCATCAATATATAACAAATAATCAATGCCCTGCTCTTGATATACCTCCTGGCTTTTTTGAAAATAATATTAAAATCAGATATGGATATGAAAATTATATAGAGGGTTGGGTAAATATTAACCCAAAAAATGAACATTACTATGCTTATGATAAATCAGGAACGGATTATAAATTTACTTTAAATGAAATTCCTTTATTTTGGAAAAGCAGAATATCTAAAATAGATTCAAATCCTAATATTGATGAAGAAGAAATGGTTCAATATAGACTAAAATCAATATTAGAAATGATATATACTCATCCTTATTACGAACCCTATATAGATAAAGAATTAGAAAATAAAATATTAAACAAATATTTAGAAAATTATCCTGGATATGAATATTAAAAATATGGAAAAAATAACATTTTGCATCCCAAGTAAATCAAATTTACGTTATCTTAAAACATGTATCCCTTCAATTAGAGAAAATGCATATAGAAAAGATCATGATATTATTATATTTGTTGATCAAGATAATGATGGTACAGTTGAATGGTTAGAGCAAGTTAAAGATGAATATAATATAACGTATTATGTTAATCCATATTTAGGAGAAAAATTATTTGGTATTGGTAAAGGTTATGATTATTGTATTGAAAAATCAACAACAGATGTTTTTATGATATTCCATGCTGACATGATGCTTGGAAAAGATGCTGATTTATATGCTTATAGTTGTTTAAAAAGTAAAACTGCTGTTTGTTCAACTAGAATTGAACCACCCTTACATCCAAATGGTGGAGAAAAAATACTAATTGATTATGGAATATGGCCGGAAGAATTTAAAAAAGATGAATTTAATAAGTATGTTGAATCTCAAACAAAAGAAACTAAAATAACAAATGGAATATTTGCTCCTTGGATGTTATTTAAAGATGAATTTCTAGCAATAGGAGGACATGACCCTATATTAAAATCAGCACGAGAAGATTCAGATGTATTTAATAGATTAAAATTAGCAGGATTTACATTTATTCAACCCTGGAATAGCTTAGTGTACCATTTAACTGGTAGAGGAGGACAGTTCCAGCATGGTAAAATAACTCAAGAACATTCTCAAAAAAGTGAAGAATGGCAAAAATTAATGCATAATTCAACTAAAGAATTTATACGTAAATGGGGTTCAAGTGTTAAACATACTCCCTTAATGGACCCTATCATATCTCCTAAATATAATATTGCCTTTGTAGTTAATAATTGTAACTTACAATTACTAGAGGTATTAGAACCATGGTGTGATAGAATATACACCAGTGAAATATATAATATAGGTAGAATGTGGGATTATGTAGAAATAGAACAATCAAACACAGAATTTGATTTAAGTAAACGTGTATTAACAATTGAAAATAATAACCCTATAGCAGAAAATAATATTATAATTGAATTTGATGCGACTAAATTAAATCAAAATAATTTTCAATTACTACAACAATTACCCGAAATTATACAGGACTCAGGTGAACTTGGACAGTTTGAATTAGATATATTTAAAATAACAATTAATAGCTTAGAAACATATGAGCATACTTTAATAAAAATTTAGTATTTATTGGAGAAAATATAACCATATGTCTTCTCCAAAAAAATCAACAAAACCAACGGGTCGAATCATGTCATTAGGTGATATAGAAATAGACAACGTTAATGAAATAATAGAAGTTATATACGAAATCAACGAAGAAGATGCGAAAAAAACGCAAAAAGAACCAATAAAGCTAATAGTCAACTCACCTGGTGGAGATGTTTATCATGGATTTGCCTTAGTTGATGTCATTTCAAACTCGCAGACTCCAATCCATACAATATGTCATGGCCACGCCATGTCAGCAGCACTAATAGTGTACGCCGCTGGTCATAAACGATTTGCAAGTCAACGTGCCACATTTATGTACCATGAAATGTCATGGCTAACACAACAAGAAAAACTACAATATCATCTACAAGAAGCAAAAGAGGGAGAACGAATGTGGAAAATATATGATGATTACTTACTTTCCCGTACGAAATTCACAGCAAAACAATTGAATGAGGTTAAAGATAGACGTGGAGAGTGGTATATGGATGTAAAAGTAGCACATAAATATGGGCTAGTAGACGAAATTTTATAATATTTATACGTAAACGATATCAATGGCAATCAAACCAAAACTAATAGTAGATGTGAATCATAACCCAACTAAAAAGGGTATTAAGGTTCAATTTGCATTACCTCAAACGCTTGAGGGGGATGCTAAAGCATCTGCTGCACAGAAACTACAAGCTAAATTAAATCAAGGCTTAGAACAATTTAACTTGACTGTATCTCAGGATACAGATGTACCATATAGCAACGTAATTGGATTTTTAATTCCAATCGCTGATGTTAAATTATTGATTAAGAAGGCATTAGGAATGGGTGAAGAAGGACAAGGCGAACAAGCGCCTGAAGAAATGCCTGCACCTGAAGCTGCACCTGAAGAACCAATGGCTGAAATGAAGAGAATGCAGAAATTAGCTAATGTAAAATAATTACATAAATCAATGGTTATGGTTAAAACTAGAAAGATAATGAGAAGAAAAATCCCTGTGTTCAGAGTGCATGTTGGACCAGGGGCAGATTATGATCAATTAAAAGAAATACCAGAAGTACAACAAGCAGTAAGAAACGAAGCCGTTTATGCTATAAAAGACGGTATCGAAAAACATAAATCCACAATCACTTTATTTGAAATAGCTAATTCAGACTATTATATTGAGTTGAGTAAAGATAAGTGGAAATCAACCCTTGAAAACATAATTCAATATTATGCCGAAAAAGAGGAATACAACAAGTGCGCTGAAGCACGAGATCTCATAAGCAAATTATAATTTTATGGATAATGAAAAACATGCTGATGGGATTAAAAAATCCATCGACGGTATTATTGGTGTAGATACGTTTTTAAAACGTAAAAAGAAAAATGAAGATGATGCTCAAAGGGAAAGATTTGAGAAAATTATCCAAACATTAGAGGAAGTAGAAGTACGTGGAATGATATTAGGTAATGATTTGAATTTAGACTTTACATCATACGATGAAAAATTCTATTTCGTGATTGATTCATTATTTAGTTTGCATTTTGGTAAAGAAGCGTGTGAACTAATATTCTTCTATCTATACGAACGCCTAGGTCCCGATGGGAGTATGAATGAAATAATGGATGAAGAGGGAAATGTAATAGAATTATCATCTTCAACAGATCTTTGGTATTTATTGAAAGCTACCCAAGATCAAGAAAAAAGCGGGAAGGCAAAGAAAAAATAGTATATTTAATCAAATAATAAAAACAAACAACATGAAAAAAACAATTGCAATCGTTGCATTAGCAGCAACCCTAGCATCTTGTGGTGGAAGTACTACTACTGAAGCTCCAAAAACTGATTCTACAGTAGTAAAATGTGATTCTACTAAATGCGACAGCACTAAAGTAGTAGATACTACTAAAGCAGTAAAGTAATTAGGATTTAATATCCGACTGGGGTGCCTGTATGGCATCCCGGTTATTTTTAATTTAAGTTATGCCAGCAGCCAAACATCTTACCAAAACACAGATTGAAACGGCAATGCGCTATACGAAATCAGTTCGTGCCGCTGCCCGATATTTAGGTTGCTCATATCAACATCTTAAGCCGTTTATGAAAGCGCTTAGAGTGGATGATAATGATCCAAATTCCCCAACATTATTTGATGCTCACAAGAATCAAAGTGGCAAGGCCATCCCTAAGTTCCTACCCAATAGACGTAAAGAACCTCATGTAACACGAATATTCACAGAGGGTACTGGGTATGAATCATTTACAACAGAAAAAATACGAATTAGAGGCATCGCTGAAGGATTCTTGAGAGATGAATGCTATATGTGTGGCTTTAGTGAACGTAGAGTAACTGATTATAAGGTTCCATTATTAATGAACTTTAAAGATGGTAGTAAATGTAATTATCTATTAGATAACCTTGAACTATTATGTTATAATTGCTACTTCCTATACGTTGGTGAAGTATTAACACCAGACCAAATTCGCGACGTTGAAACAAATCAAACCACTAAAACTAAATCGTTTGAGTGGGATTTAGATGATGATCAATTAGATAACATGCGCGCATTGGGCTTAATAGATTGATTTGGCTTAGGCAAAATAAGTTTATATATTTACTCAAACAAAAAATACAAGTTATGTACGAATTAGCACAAAAGTATGCAGATTTTAAAATCCCAACCGAATTTAAAAGAGGTTATGGTTCTACTAGTTTAATTAAAATGATGTTGTTTGCCAACAGCGTTGAATTAACAAACGACCATATTGACTACTATATGGGTATTCCTCCACAAAGACAGGAAGACGAATCATATGAGGATATGAAATCAAGAAATAAACTAGCAAACGCTATGTTAAAATACAGATCAAAATTATACGATTATTCATCTTACGAAAAAATAAATTAATATGGCACAGTTTTTCCAAGTTAAGGTTCAATTCACTGTTGAAGACAGTAAAGGTAAAGTAAAAAAACAAAACGTATTATATCTAGTAGACGCAATGTCAGTGACTGAAGCTGAAGCTAGAATGGTACAGCATCTAACAGAGCAAGGTGAAAATGAGTTTGAGGTTAAAGCGGCTTCCGAATCGCCAATTGCGTCTGTAGTTGTAGGTAAGTAATTACTGTGATATGATGTAACGGTAACATTACAGATTTTGATTCTGTCCTTCCTGGTTCGAATCCAGGTGTCACATCTAATAGTCAGGTGGCAGAGTGGACGAATGCTAACTAGGAAGAGTCTGAGGGGTGATAACCTGGTATCGATACCCTGATGACCGCAGGTTCGAATCCTGTCCTGACTACTTGATCAACAAGGCACTCATGTTAACCCGGACTTGTGGGGTGCTTTAAAAAACAAACAAGAAAGGGAGTACCGTTATTTTGCTGGTTTTGAAGATTCGGTACGCTCAACAAATCAGCAGCGCTGCAGCCTTAGACGAGCGGTTAAGTCGTCTCCCTTTCACGGAGAAGATCATGGGTTCGAATCCCATAGGTTGTACTTGTTTTCGAACCCTTTATATATTTATTGCAAATGAATAATATGAAAATTTGTAGTAAATGTAAACAGGAAAAAGAATTAATTGAATTCAATAAACATCGCTATGGAGTTACATCATGGTGCAAAGAATGTGTTAGAAGTAGAAGTAAACAACACTATGAAGAAAATGGTATATCTTTAAAAGAGAAGAAAAAACTATACATTCAGCAACGAAGAGAGTGGTTTAATGAATTTAAAAAAACATTAAAATGTATTAAATGTGGTGAAAACCATATAGCGTGTTTAGACTTTCATCACCGTGATCCTAAACAAAAAGAATTTAGTATTGCTGGGGCTGTAAGCCATTCAAACAAAGAAAAAGTGATTAAGGAATTAGAAAAATGTGATGTTTTATGTGCTAATTGCCATAGGAAGCATCATTACGAAGAATAAAATATTTATGGTTATGGCATGTCATTGTTTATACTTAAAAGATCAACGCGAATTCTTCGAATTAATGAAGAAGCGAGATTCTGACTTAGTATTGAAAATGGTTAAGTGCGTATTAAGTGCTACTAAGCGAAATAAAACGAAAATAGATATATTCGATATTTCATTCAAGGATATGAGTTCAATGTTATTTACGATTGAAAAATCACAATATAACGACATGTTAAGTAATTGTATGGATGATCTTATCAAAATAGAAGAATATGAGTTATGTGCTGAAATAAAGAAGTTAATAGATAAAAAAACTAGAAAGAAAAAAGAAGTTCTTTAAAATATGGGGGTGCCTTGGAATTGCTCCGAATCAAAGGGTAGTATTACATGTAGTGAGATGGTTCTAACTCACTTAAATCAATGGGCAAACAATTAAACGACAACTCTGAATTATCAGATTGGACCTTCGATGATGCTATGGCATTCATTGGAGCTGACGAGTACGCTTTAGCGGCCTAGTCACCGGGGCAGCTGATAGCCTTGCAACAGAACAGCAGCGAGTCGTACGCTACAGAGACGGCATCCGGACGCATATTGTGAGCCGTGGCAAACCGTTTTTCCTGTTTTCTCAAAACATGATGGTGGAGCCGGTGATTATCACTGGTTAGTTCCCTACGGTGCAGAATGTGTTTGGGATCTTTCCAGCACAAACAGTACTAAACATGTGAGACGTTAGTATTATTGCTTTTTTACGGAAACACGGGTTCGACTCCCGTCACCTCCACACTCAAGGCAACCAGAAATGGTTGTCTTTTTTTATATATTTATATAAAATAATATTATGGTAACAAGTCAACAAGCATTAAAGAAATACGGAGACCCAACACTAGAAAAAAGTATGATAGTTTGGGACGTTCCAACTAATTTAGAAATAGGAGTTATTCCTAAAAAATTATACTGCAACAAAGATATAGTTGCTCCATTAACTCAAGCATTTACTAATTTAATTAGTACAGGTAAAGTAAGTGAACTTAAAACATTCGATGGTTGCTTCAACATCAGAAAAAAGCGTGGACTTAGCTCAATGTCATTACATAGCTGGGGTATAGCAATTGATGTTAATGCCGCTTGGAACCAATTAAATATGGTTCCTACACTAACACCAGGATTTGTAAAATGTTTTACAGACGCTGGATTCGAATGGGGTGGTACCTGGACTAGAAAAGATGGTATGCATTTCCAGTTAGCAAAAATATAATTTGGCTTAGGCAAAGTAGAGTCTTACCTTTAACGGGTAAGACTCCTCTATGTACAAGATAAAACAATTCTTTAGACGCATTCGTAATCTATATCGTTGGTTTCCTATTATATGGAAAGACCAAGATTGGGATGATCACTATATATTTGAAATACTCAAATTTAAATTAACAAACCAAGCTGACTATATTGGTAGATATGACAGACACACTTGTGCCAAGCGTGATGCTGAAAGAATGATGTTATGTGTTCGCTTAATTGAAAAAGTACAAGATGAATATTATGGAACTGAGTATTTGGATTATGTAGAAACAGAATATAACTTTATCCCTAGTGACCATTGTGAAGACTGCAGTGAATTAAAAATAGTTGACATCAGCGATACTTTAGATGAATATTTCAAGAAATATCCTCGCATCTATAAACAAATAGAAGATAAATCAAATAGAAGAAAAGTAGCATTTAGAATGAGTAGTATCAATCACAACAGAGCTAGAAAATTATTATTTAAAATATTAGAAGAAAATATTGAAAGATGGTGGGATTAATTATAGCGGCTATAGTATCAGTTATAGCTGGGATTTTACTTTTTTCATGGGCTGATAAAAAATAAGTTATGGATACAATATTACATATGTTAGGTATTTGTGGTGATCATAATGCACACACCAACCTAATTTCATTATTAACAAGTGAGATGCAATATGCATTATCATACATTAAAAATTATTTCAGATGAATATAATATGGGGAATACTGTGGGGATTAGCAGCGCAAATAACTACTTTTATACAATTACAAGGCCAATTAAAATATGATTTTCTAAAACAAAATACCTGGTTTACAGTGTTAATGGGTATTCCTATTTCATTTATGTTTATGCAATCAGTAAAGAATTTCGTTGCTGGATTTCATGGTCAAATATGGCCTTCACGATTAATAGGTTTTGGTATTGGTGTAATTGTATTTACAGTAATGTCTGAATTATTATTTAAAGAACCATTCACAACTAAAACAGGACTCTGTCTATTTTTAGGAATTTGTATAATAGCGATTCAGGTATTCTGGAAATAAGTGATATTTATTGTCACAAAACCATTATTACCATGAAAAAGTTGATCACCCTCTTGCTGACTCTCTCTGTCCTTGTTGGAGCAGAAGCTCAAATCAAAAACATAGGACCAAAAGTAAACAGTACATACCACGAAATTCGCCCACTCGCTTCCGCAGACGGAACGACTCTGTACTTCACAGTTCAAGGCAATCCAATTAACAAAGCTAAAGACGGACAAGACATTTGGATGTCTAAACGTGACTCTTTAGGTGAATGGGGTAAAGCACAACGCTTACCAAATTACATTAACAGTGAAAAATATAATGGTGTATTTTCCATCTCAGCTGATGGTAATACATTAGTAATTAGAGGCAGGCGAAGCTCTTCAGGTTCGACTACACGCGGCTTTTCCAAGATTACAAAAATGGAAAATGGTGATTGGAGTATTCCTGAACCTTTAAAAATCCATGATTATGACAGATTATCAAGAGGTATATATACAGGTGCTACTTTATCACCTGATGAAAAAGTATTGATAATGTATTTTTCTAATGAAATGAATAGTGATATGAATGACTTATGGATAAGTCGTTTAAATGAAACTACAGGTGAATACTCAACACCATCTAAATTAAGTTTAAGCGAAGAAGATAATGATGAAATGAGTCCTTATATTGCCCCAGACAATAAAACACTTTACTATGCATCAGACAGAAAAGGTGGTTTGGGTGGAATGGATATTTGGATGACAAGAAGAGTAGATGATACTTGGGAAAATTGGACAATACCTGTTAATATGGGTAAACCAATTAACTCTAAAGGCTGGGATGCTTATTTTTCAGTAGATGTATTTGATAAAGCAGCTTACATCACTACAAACACTAAATATAGCTTACCAGGTGATATGGGTGGTGCAGATATTGCTTATGTTAAATTACCAGACTCATTATTACCACTACCTATACCTCCAGCTCCTCCAGTATATGATACTATTTATATTACTATAACTGATACTGTATATCAAAAGCAATTATGTGATCCACTTGATACTTTAAGTGGTGAAGAATTAGCGAAAGAATATAACAAAGGTAGAATATTATTTGATTTTGGTAGCTCAGTATTAAGACCCGATTCATATCATCAATTAGATATTATTGTTAAAATGATGAAAAATGACCCTAATATGAAGATTGAATTAAGCGGTCACACAGATGCTGTTGGTATGGATAAAAGAAATATAGCTCAATCAGAAGAAAGAGCAATATCAACTAAACTATATTTAATATCTAAAGGAATTGACCCTAATAGAATAAATACAGTGGGAATGGGAAATAAAGCACCTGTAGCACCAAATAGTACAGATGGTGGTCGTCAGTTGAATAGAAGAGTAGATATGAAGATAATAAATTAATACCTCACCATAAGAAAAATTAGGGCTTGGTTTTCCAAGCCCTTTTTTATTGGGCAAGATAATATTCATATATTTAAGAACACGAATACTCCTTCGTAGAATATTAATCCGTTAAATTTCGATTTAACAATTTTTTTAACAAAACAAAACAAACATGAAAAAAGTAGTATTATTAGTAGTTGCTCTTATTGCAGCAATTACATTCACAAACGCACAAAACAACTTCAAAAAATCTAATAAATTTGTAGAAGGTACAGTATCTTACACAAAAGCTACAGGTACTGATGCAGAATATGGATTTCAACCAACAGTTGGATATTTCTTAACTGATAGATTCGCAATTGGTGCTTCAGGCGCATTCGGTAAAGATGCAGCTGGTGTTAAAACAAACGGCATTGGCGCATTTGGGCGTTGCTATGTATTAAATATTGGTCAGAATTTGAAAACATTCTCACAATTAAACATAGGAACTGCATCTGTTAATGATGCTGGTATTAAAACCTCTACATTTGGAGTTAATCTTGGTTTAGGTATAAACTATTTTGTTAGTCCTAAATTAGCTCTTACATTAAATGTAGCAAATCTTGTAGATTATACAAGTATTAAATCTAACTCAACTTTTAATATTGGTTGGGAAGGTGTAACAAATCCATTAAGTACTTCTAAATTCGGAGTTTTATATAAATTCTAATTTACACTATACGAAGGAGTTAAGGGCTTGGTTTTCCAAGCCCTTTTTTGTATATTCATTGTATGAAAACAATAGTATTAGGCGATACACACGGTCGCTCACAATGGAAATTAATAACACATCAAGAAAACGCTGATAGAGTAATTTTTATAGGTGATTACTTTGACAGTTATGATCTATCCGCGGTTGAGCAAATGCATAATTTCAAGGAAATTATTGAGTATAAGGAAACATCATTCACAAATGAAGGTACTTTAGACCAACATAAAACAGAAGTAATATTACTAATTGGTAATCACGATCATCACTACTACCCAGAAATTGGTAATACAGGCACATCAGGTTATCAATATGGAGCAGCAGCCGCTATTAGCCAAGTAATAGATGAAAATAGAAAACATCTACAAATGGCTTACAGTTTTGATAAATTCCTATTTACCCACGCTGGTGTTAGTCCCGTGTTTATGGATCAAGTGTTTGGTGAAGATGGATGGGATAAGAATGATATAGTTAAGTTATTAAATGATAAAATGACATATCAACCTAAAACATTTAAGTTTAATGGATTGGAAGGTAGTGGTGATAATACAACACAAACACCAATATGGATTAGACCAAGAAGTTTAATGTCTGTTAATAAGAAACATAAAAACGGATTAAAAAACGATTATATTCAAATAGTAGGGCATACACAAATGAAACATCTAGATCTAGTAGGATCAGATAAATTCACAGGAGGTAAATATTACTTTGTAGATACGTTGGATACTAGTGGTGAATATTTAATTATTGATGATGGAGAATTAAGAACAAATAGCTGGAAATCGTAATATTTTGTAGGTTTCTGATATGTATTGCCGTAATATATTCATTAACCCAAAATTACAAATTATGAGATCTAATTTAAAAACCACCCTTGGTGGTATTTTAGCAGCAGTTGGTACTTTCTTAGTAAACTCACAAACTGGGACTTTAAATCTAGTAGGACAAATATGTCAAGTGATTGGTATATTCCTTATTGGTGCTATGGCTCAAGATGCAACTTCAGCTAAAAAAGAAGACTAATAACTTCTGAAACCAAAACTAATCAACCCAGCTGAAAGGCTGGGTTTTTTTAACTTGGCACAACTCTTTTCATATATTTACGGTATGAAAAATGTAAAGCAAAAAGATGATAAACGTGAGTGGTTCATAGTTATGAACTCTAGATTAGAATACTTTGCAGGGATGATGTATGGTGGTGAATTGGTTTGGTGTAGTGACTATAAAGAAGCAAAATTACTAGATGATGAAGCTAAGTTTCGAACATTAAGATCACTATCATATGGTGAGGAACTTATCTTAGATTATGTAGAATGAAAAAAATAAAATGTAAAATTGGTAAATGGTTAAAATGTATTGTAGGACATGAGTGGGAAACCATTTATACATACAATGGCGTTACTTATTTTAGATGTAGAAGATGTGGTTCTCGAGGAAGTAAATCGTAAATTAAAGTTATGACAAAAATAGCACCAGTTTATCCAAAACAAGATCCTGAATATAGGAAACGAGTAATGGAGCAGTTTTATAAGAAAGTAAGAGAAACAAATTGGAATGATACTTGTGGTGAGTATCAAGGTAAAGCTAGAGGCCGCAAAGCAAAAACAACAGAACGTCCCAAAGCACAACCTAGAACAGAAAAAGAACACAAAGCAAAATATGATTGGTTTAATAAATAAATATAAATTATGAGTTACAGCGTTAGCGTTGATGTAGATATTGATGATGTACTATGGAATATGAATAAGAGAGAAAAACAACAATTAGTAGATGATCTCTATGATGATGGTTATATTCCAAAACCATTAATAAATAATCACACAGATGATTTTAGTAAGGCCTGTAGGAAACTAATAGGTCAAGCATGGAGACTAACACGCGAAGAAGAAGAATATATTATTAACATATCAAAACGATTCTAAATGGAAGACAAATACAAAGCATTAAAAGATAAATACTTTGACTTTGAAGTATTCGAAGACATACTTCGAGCAATTGACAAACAACGCCACCCAGAACATGATATGTTCAATGCTGGGTTAGCTAGTGCTGATGGTGCTATTAGGCGCTTAAGAGAAGAATATTATGCCCTTATAAAAGAAATGCATGATTTGGAAGATAATAAATAACATTGAACAGAGGTTCAATAAGGAATTTGGATGGTTTTTTATAAACGGGAATAAATTAAAATAAAGTTATGAAATTAGCACTTAAATTTTTACTACTGTTAATACATTATGTTGTAGTGGCAGTAATTGTGTATTACATTGGTGACCTTATGACTAAGGATGTTAGTGGTGTAGGAGTAGCACCCAATGCTTTAGTATTGCTACTCTTAATAATCAGTATAATATCACACACAAAACAGTTTATTTTATCATTTAAAAACAAATAAAAACACAGTTATGATTGGAACTTTAATTTTTATCTTATCTGCCCTTATAATAGGGGGATCATTAGGAATCTTTAATGCAAAAACTTACGAAACAGCTCCAGATAAATATGGAGAGACAAATTTTAATCCAAAAGGTATGCTCAAACTTGGATTAGTAGTAGCAATATCTTTAGTATTAGCATTAATTAACCCAGTAACAGTAGAACGTATTGATGTTGGTAATGTAGGACTAAAAGTAAATAATACAGGTGATGAAAGAGGTGTTAGTAAGACAGCCTATGTAACAGGCTGGGTGTTTTATAACAGTTGGCTATCACGAATTAAAGAATTTCCTGTAACACAGCAACATATTGATTACGAAGAGACATCTATCATTACCAAAGGAGGTTTCCAAGCCATTATCAAACCAAGCTTCAACTGGTCAGTCAACCCAGGTAATGCTGCTGATATGTATCAAAACTTACGTCAGGATGTAGATCAAATTAAAGAAACATGGTTAAAAAATGCCATTATAGGTGCAGTTAATGATGTAGCTAACTTATATAGTGTAGATAGTATATTCAATCATAGAGCTGAATTTGAAGCTGATATAGTTAAAGAATGTAATAAACGTGTAAGTAAGTGGTTTAATGTTAGTCAGTTAAGAACTAATATAGTACCACCTAAAGAAATTACTCAAGCAATTAATGCTAAGACAGCTGCTGTACAAGAAGCACAAGCCGCTATTCAACAGAAGATTGTAGCAGAAGCTCAAGCCTTAACTCAAATAGCTAAAGCTAAAGGTGATAGTGCTCAAGCAGTAATTGCAGCTGCTGGTAGAGCAGAAGCAGTAAAGAAAGAACAGCAATTCTTAACACCACTATACATTGACTATTTAAAAGTACAAAAATGGAAAGGTGATGTACCAAATACAGTATTAGGATCTAACAGTAATACATTAATAAGTTTACCATAAGGAGAAGGGGGTCGTCAAGACCCCCTTTTTATATTTATACAAAACAATTAAGTATGACAACTAAAGAAGAAATGTACATGAAATGCCTAATGATTGAAGCATTCGTGAAATCCGTAGTAATTAACGGTATGACTGATAATGCAACACTAGTATCAATGGTTGATGAAACATTCCATCCTGAAACAAATGAAGAGATGGAAGCGTATTCCGAAGCGATTATTTATGCCAAATATTCAATACTAAATTAAATATAACTACTACTTAAGTAGCCATGTTCCTCCATGAGGAACATTTTTTTTCAATATTTATTGTAAACCAAAACCACAAACCATGAAAAACTTAAAAAACCTTAAACTGCTTATATTAGCAGTGGTTTTATTATTCGGGTGTAGAAAAGATTCACTTTTCATTACAGATAATCCTGAAATTCCTAGTGTTGAATCTTTAGGCACAGGAGTAGTTCCTGATGACCCCGCTGCTGTTGAAAAAGTACAGTTAAGAATTACACAAGATCTACTTGATGCTAAAATAGATTCTCTATTAGGTATTCCATCTTCTGAAAGAATAATAGCTAAAGGACCAAAAGAAAGAATCCCACCTACTATTTCAATTACATCACCCTCTAACAACGACTCATTATCAGGTACTGTTACTATTAAATCAATTGCTACTGATAATATAGGTGTTGTATCAGTTGCTTGTTATATTGATAATAACATATTAGCAACTGATGTAGCCGCTCCTTGGGATTTTACATTAAATACTCTAAACAGAGCAGGTGGTACGCATATTATTAAAGTGACAGCTAAAGATGCTGCTGGTAATAGTGCATCTGCTTCTATTCAGGTAATAGTATATAACGGCTCAGGTGGTGGTGGAACTATTACTGATATAACTCCTCCATCAATTACAATTTTAACTCCTATAAATGGAACAACATTTAATATGGGAGATAACGTTAATATAACAACATCAGCAACAGATAATGTTGGTATAAGTAGTGTAAGTTTTAGTATTGATGGTACATTATGGGCTATAAAAACAATATCACCATATTCATATAACTGGTCTGCAATAAATGTACTTTCAGGTACACATACTATAACTGCAACAGCTAAAGATGCTGCTGGTAATAGTACATCAACAACTAATTTAATAACAATCAATACAATAATAACTCCACCAGTAAGCGGAGTACCTTCATCATTTGTATTAGTTACACCAACACCTAGAAGTCAAGGCGGAGAAGGCTCTTGTATGGCATGGGCAGTTGGCTACTCAGCATTCTCAATAGATTGGGTATATAGAAATAATCAATCATCTTATAGTACAGCAACAAATATATTTAGCCCAGAATATCTTTATGATTATTATAGAATTAGATATGAAATCCCAAACGGACAAGATCCCGCGAATTGTAATTTAGGTAGCTCACTTCAAGGTTGTGTTCAAATTATTCAAGACTCTGGGATTTGTACTTGGGATATGATGCCATATCAAAGTGGTATTTGTAATACAATGCCAAGTTCATCTCAATTTGCTAATGCTAGCCAACACAAATCAATTGGAACAACCAGAATTTATTCTACTGATAGCGCTGGTATAAAAAATGCTATATATAATTTAAAGCATCCGATAATGATAGGAATGGATATTGATAATAATTTCTATAATGCTAGAGCTGGATACATTTGGAATACATTTGGTACCAGCGTTGGTGGACACGGTTTAGCAGTAATTGGATGGGATGATAGTAAACATGCATTTAAAATAATGAACTCATGGGGTACAGGTTGGGGAGATGGAGGATTTTTATGGGTTGATTATAATATATTCTTTGCTCATACTTCATATTTTGTATATTATTTTAATTAATAATAACTTACCATAATTAATTAAGCCCTCATTTTGAGGGCTTTTTTTATCATATTTATTGGAAACCAATTAAAAGTATGAAACAGTCCCTCATTGTGCTGTTACTGCTGACCTTCTCTTTTATACTTAAAGCACAACCACTCGCCCAACAAGAAGTAGAACTATGTCCTGGTATTAGAACTAATTTTACTTACTTTTCCACTGCAATTACCACAACAGGAAACTGGACGTGGACACTAAATGGAATCCCTATCTCCACAATTAGTAATACTAATATAAACTGGACTGATACAGGATATTTCACTATTAAAGTACAATATATTGATAGCTGCGGTGTTGATACTAAATCATATATAGTACATGTATCTAAATGTAGACCAGCAGTTATATATTTTCCAAACGCATTTACACCCAATAGAGATGGAATTAATGATGGTTGGAGACCTATAGGCGTTAATATAGTAAGTATAAAATATAACATCTGGAATAGATGGGGTGAAAGAGTATTTGAGGGTCATAGCATGAATGATAAATGGAATGGGATGTATAAAGGAATGCCTCAAGATATAGCTACTTTTGTTGTACAAGCATTTTGGAAAGATATTACAGGAAAAGAGGGATATTACAAAGGTTTTATTATATTGATAAGATGAGAATATTATTAGTTATATTACTATTACCCTTTTTGGGTTATTCACAATGCGGTAATTTAGATTTTGAAACAGGTAATTTTACTGGTTGGAATGCTAGATTAGGTACTTGTTGTCCTATTGCTTTACCAACAGCTGGATTTGCTAATACCAGACAAACAATAATGACCCAAGGCATTGATCCTCACACTTGTGGAGGATTAAGAACAGTATATCAAGGAACATACTCAGCAAGATTGGGCAATGATAGAGTAGGTGCTCAAGCAGAAGGATTATCATATTCATTTGTTGTGACACCTCAAACAAATATTATTAAATATGCTTATGCTGTTGTATTTCAAGACCCAGGACACTCTCCAGCTGATCAACCTCGATTTCAATCACGTGTTAGATTAGCAAATGGTACAGTAATACCTTGTACTGATTATACAGTAACAGCAGCATCTAATTTACCTGGGTTTCAGTATTGTCCACCTCCACCTCCTGATACAGCAAATGTTGCTTGGAAAGATTGGACTGAAGTTGCTTTAGATTTATCTGCTTATACTGGTCAAACAGTATCACTTGAATTTGAAACAGGCGATTGCAAATTAAGAGGTCACTATGGATATGCTTATATAGATGCTGTTCAATGTGGAATGTTAGATACTCATGTACCCTATTGTAGTGGAGACAATTTATTAACTATAAACGCAATGGGTGGTTTTGTTAGTTATCTTTGGGAGAACGGAGATACAACTCAAACAACGACTATCAATCCTAATTTATACGATACTGTATCTTGTGTTGTAACAACATATAGCGGCTGTCAAATAACATTACATTATATATTAGACGCAACACCAATTATTCCCTCATTTACAGCACCTAATGTTTGTTTAGGTAACCCAACTCAATTCAATAACACAACACAACCACTTCCCGGTTATACACTGCTATATAGTTGGAATTTTGGTGATAATAATACCTCTACTGTTGTTTCTCCATCTCATACCTATTTATCTGTAGGAACATATAATATTACACTTACTGCTAATGCATTAGGTAGTTCGTGTAATGCATCTGTTCAGGGACAAGTAATAGTAAAACCATTACCAACAATAACCCCAATTATACATAATTAAAAAGAAAACATGAAAAAAATCGTTTTATTATTAACACTATTATTTACAATAGCATTCGCTAATGCTAGGAAATTTTATTTTAGTTCTTCAACCGGTAACGACAGTTACACTACAACACAAGCACAAAACCAAGCTACACCTTGGGCAACATTAAGGAAATTAACACAGATGACTACCAATACAAATGGTACAACTGTATTTAGAGCAGGTGATAGTATTTGCTTTAAACGTGGAGATGTATTTGCTAATGGAATGGCTAATGGGTATTGTTCAGCTTATTGGTGGAATGTACAAGGTGATGCTTATTTTACAGCACCAAGTGGCACACCAGGTAATCCAATAGTAATTACTAATTATGGTGATCCAACTTTACCATTACCAAACTGGTTATATCCAACTGCAACATACCCTGTATCGACTTGGAATAGTAGAGAAGGTAGAGCAGTAATTGAATTTTCAGGCGTTCACGATATTGTTGTAGACGGTATCCAATCAAATGATTTTAGAGTACCAGAATGGGATAAATCGAATCCTGGTTATACAGCAGGTTGGATATTAGGAGAACCTACACGTTCACCTGCTTATGGACAAGCAGGTTGTGTTTCAGATACTAATTTAAGAAAACAATTTGTAAGAAGATTTACACTTAAAAACTGTGTATTCAATAATTGTATCTATGGTATTCAAGATTGTGCAATGTGGGATAGTAAAATAACTAATTGTACATTTACAAACTTTAAATCATCAGCTGATACAGCTGGTACACATGATATAATGGCAGGTTCATTAGATGGATTGTGTGGATTTAATCTTGAAATTAGTCATAACCTTATTAAAGGAGCTTGGGGTAAATCAGGTAGGATTGGTTCGTGTGGTGGATTAGGTGGTGTAGCATTAGATATCTTTTGTCTACAAGATTCAAGAGTATGTTACAACACTGTTATAGATTGTGATGGATTTATTGAGGTGGGTAATTTAGATCATAACGACACATTGAGTGGTGCTCAAAGAGATACATTTGCCTTTAATAAAATTATTAACTGTGGTCAGTTTGCTTATATTCATGGCTCAGTAGGAGATCCATTCGCAGGTAACAACCACCATTTAGCTTTTTGGAATAATATATGCATATCAAATAATAAAGATAGGTTTATAGGTTGGGGATTTGGTAAAGATGTTTATGGAGACGGACAAGGATTTGGAGTTGGTACACGTCAACCTTGGTGGTTTCTAAGAGACCCATTTAATACACTAAATGTTGATCAAATGAGACCAACAGTAAATACTGTTCGAGGTTCTAATGTTATAACAGTAAGTACAAATGCAGGAATTTCTATTGGGTCAGTTTGGTTTACGGATGATGATAATTTAGCTAGTAATAATTATAAAACTGTTACTGTAACGGCTATTAATGGTAATACGCTTACATTAAGTGACACAGCAACAAGAACTGTTAATGGCTTTGTTTGTTCTGGTGAATCAGGATTTTATCTCCCAGTATCTAATCAAACCTGGAGCAATCCAGCTAATGGAGCTTGGAGTAATTATGGTGGTGGTAGATTTACAATACAATACGCTGGCGACTTATATGTTCATGGTAATCAATATGATACTTTATTTGATATGAGAAATAATATATTCTATTGGACTACAGGTATGCAGGGATTATATAATAGAACTAGATTTAAAAGAAATAATAATATATATATGCCAATTGGTGGCTGTCGATATCCATCAGCATTAGGAGGTACTTTAAATTCAAATGAAAGAATAATAACATCAAAAATATTTACTGATACTTTAGCTTTATATCCTGAAAATTGGGACTTACACCCAGTAGATACGAGTTATGCTTATAGAGGTGGAACTCCAATTCCAGGATTTAATGTTGATTTTGAAGGATATCCAATCACAGCTCCATTTATAGGATTATATACAAAATTAGGTGCTGTTAGTATTGATACTTGTAGATTTACTTATGGACAATGGTCAGTATGCAATAGTAGTTATCAAACAAGACCATACACTACCTCACCTGTTAACTGTATAGGAACACCTCCATTAGATAGTATTCAAAGAACTTGCAGTAATACAATTACAGTAACTCGTTTTTATTATAATTCAAGTCGCACTAGTATTCGTGTTGAATCTAACATAGCAGGGACGATAACAATTCAGAACACATTAGGACAAGTAGTTCGTGTGTTAAGTTATCCTGCAGGTAATAACTTGATTAATGTGAGTATGTTAGCAAGAGGATTTTATTTAGCATCAACTTACAATCAAACAATTCGATTCTTTAGATAGATTTTAGCAGGTTTGTTGTTATAGATAGTAGTGGTCAATATTTATACCCGTAAATAACCATTAACTACCATGAAAAAATTACTAGTGTGTCTTGTGACATTGTGGATATTGTCTACAAATGTCAACGCCCAATGTACAGACGTATTTGGGAATATAGTCGAGTGTCCTACTGAGAACGACTCGCTAGCAGTTTACAACAACGCTTTAAAAGTATATGATTTTTACGAAAAGAGTCCTAATTATAGAAAATTATCTTCTAGAAAGTTAAGAACAAGACAAGACGTATTAAATTGTTTCTATAGTTTACAAGATGCAGTTGATAGTTTTAGAACATTATGGCAAAGAAGAGAACAAGTATTAAAAGGAGCTGATTTACCTGGAGTATTATTACCTAGAGGGGGTAGAAATATACCTATAAATGAATATTATCAATATATTGATGCTTATAGATTCTATCAACGCGAATTAGAAAATGGAATATTAAATACTAATTCACCATTTCCTATTTATGATACTAGAATCAATCCTTTAGTTGTTAACTCATATAACAATGAAATAGGATATGATGATTTCAATGGTGACTTTGTTAACGTAGCATTATATATTCCAGTAACAATTAAGCCATTTAGATTATTAACTGATTCAGAAAAAGTAATAAGACAAAAGATACTTAGTGGTATAATTCCAAATAAGGTTATTCCAAAAACTACTAAAAAGGATAAACCAAAACCACAAATACCACCTCCAGGTAAAAGAATAACATCTGATACTACATTATTACCTAGTGCTAATATTGATTTTGATACAATAAGATTAGTTAAAAAAGATGAAATGATATTTGGTAAAGTACCATCTGATGGTATTCCTATATACTTATGGGAACCAAATGGTGGTGGATGGATAATTGGTTGGATGGTAAAAAGACAATTTAGAAAATTCTTACCAACAGATGAACATTATTGGTCAGTACCTAAACGTATTAAAGCATTTTTAAATGATGATGCTGCTGTTGAGAAATACTTAAGATTAAAATATGGTGACTACTATGATGGTTACTATTTTGGAGGGCAAGATTAACTTCGTACATTCATAGTGTTAAATAATTAAAAACCAAAAACAATAAGTTATGAATCAAGAATTGAACACAAGTAGCATGATGAGTAGCAACAGTTACTCACTTGATGAAATTAAAATTATGGCTCCATCAGTATTTACTACTGAGAAAGCAGCTCACCTAACAGACAAATATATCCAAACACCAACATCACGTGTGGTTGAGGATTTAATGGCATTGGGTTGGCAGGTAACTAAAGCACAAGAAGTTAGATCTAAGAAATTTAAAGGATTCCAAAAACACATTGTCGTATTTAGACACCCAGACATTCAAATTAAGGGTAAGAACGGTGATGATTCGTTTCCACAGATCCTATTGACAAATAGTCATGATGGTAAAGCAGCATTTAATTTCAGAGTAGGTATATTCCGTCTTGTGTGTAGTAATGGATTGGTTATTAGTGATGCTGATTTTAGTAATGTGAGCATCCGCCATACCAATTACACATTTGAGTCATTACAGGCGAAAGTAAACGAGGTAATTGAGAAGTTACCAGGTCTGGTACAGAAGATTAATCTGTTTAAAAACACAAACCTAACTGAAGCTCAAATGACTGATTTCGCTTATAAAGCAGTATCATTGCGTAGCAAAGCAACAGTTAATATTATGGAAGTGCTTGAAGCGACTCGTAGTGAAGATCAAGGTAATGATTTATGGGCTGTGTTTAATAGAGTACAAGAGAAAGTGTTGGGTGGTAGTTATAGCTACGGACGTAAACAACGTAAGGCACGTTCAGTAACATCATTCCAAAAGGATATTGAGTTGAATGAGAAATTGTTTGAATTAGCAGGTTCGTATTTAGTAGAAGCTTAAGAAATTGGAGGGGCGAAAGCCCCTCCTTATATTTACGTTATGGAAAAGATATACAAGTGTCCTAAATGCGACGAACAAGAAAATTTACATTTCAATTATGATTACAATCAACAACACAGACCTATTAAAGATGTGTTATGCAATGAATGTGGTACAACATTTGATGGTAATATGTCTGTAGATGCTCTTCTAACTAAACCCGGTTTTGTTGAACGCAGAATGGCGCTTGGTAAACACAACAACGACAAACAATGGGATGACATATATGAAGAATATTCTATGGAACAATATCCCCCCTTTGGTGGGCCATTTACTGACGCATTATCATTTATTGATTGGTTAAAACAATATTATATAGTACCAGAAAGAATATAGCTATGGGTAAATACACAGAAGAAGAATGGATTGCATTAAATAATGCTGTACCCTCAAAGCAAGAATATCCTGAATTAGAAGGGACATTAGCCCTTTGTAACGAAATTATTAATAATAGAGAAATGAATAAAGGAAAATTATTTAAAACAGGATGGGATAATTGGTTATTAAAAGTAAATGGTATATCATATCCAATTCATCAACAACATTCTTTTTGGTTAAAGATATTTGGTGAAGAAGGAATGGAACTTGCTTTTGAAAGGCAAGGTAGTGAAGTTATATTAAAAGCAAACGGGCCAGATACACACTCCTACACACAAGATTAAGTTATGAAAAAAAATAAAGATGAAATCATTGTTGAAGAAATGATCAACAAAATGTTTGAGATAGCAGGTCATCAAGTTACCTTTGAAGATATTAAAGGTAGAACTGATAACTGGTATCAACAATGGACAATGACTGAAGCGCAAAACAAAGAATGGAGAGAATGGGGTGTAAAATACCTTAAAAAACAGAAAGGTTTGTATAAGCACTACGCTGAAAGACAAATGGCTATGTTTGATCTGAATTACGGATTAAAATTCGAACAATTAGAAACAAATAAAACAATATAACAATGGCAAGAGCTAAAAAAACAACAGTACAAGAATTAAAGGAATTGATTGAAGCAACTCCTAAAGCAAAAACATTAACTAAAGCTCAATTCAAAACACTTGAAGAAGTATCTGAGAAACTATCAGCTATAAGACGTGGTTTGTATGAGTTAGAAGGCGAAGAAAACATTAGTACAATTATGTTTAAAGTAGGATCAGTACATACTAATGCTGATTGGTGTGAAGATGCAGTAAGTGATATCATTAATTCATTTGATGAGGATAATTATGAAGATTGTGATGATGAGGATGATGATAATAGATGGTAAGGCAAAACAATAATCGTACATTCACGTTATGATAATATTTAAAGGTAAAAAACGTAAATACATTCACACTAGAGATATTCATTTAAAGGATATTCGCGCTGTGTTTTTTCCAAAGAACTTCCATGAAAAATATCAATACTTAGGTTCAATACCTTGGAATGAAGAGGGAGCTATGTTCAAAGCAATGGAGCCGCTAGTAATCTTTATGGATTATAAAGCAAAACCTAAATGGTGTCCTAGATGGGTATTACGTTTTTTACATTTATTTGGTAGTGATAACTCAATTGTTAGAGTAAGGAATAAACGTTTATATGAATTAGAGAGACGTTTGACTAAAGGTATTCAACTCACTGACTATAAGACTAAATGGGAGTGGTACGATTTAAGAATATCTGTTTATGGTACTGATCAAATGCAGAATCTAGCTGATGCTATTGAACATAAGTTTTATAGTGATGGACTTAGAGAAGATCTTGCAGATCAAATTAAAGAATTAGATCCAGATACTAATTTCGATAAAGGATATTGTACTGAGAATTTAAAAAAAGAATTAGATAGATTAGAAACCATAAACGATAAATAATATGAGCGGAGGAGCATTTGACTACCAACAATATAGTATTAAAACGATTGCTGAAGAAATTGAGCAAATAATAGAGCATAATTCTTACAAATTCCCAGACGATATAATTGAGGAATTTAAGACGGGTGTAGATATACTTAGAAAAGCTCATGTTTATGCTCAACGAATTGATTGGTTAATAAGTGGGGATGATGGCGAAGAATCATTCCGTGAACGATTAAAAGAAGAATTAGATTGGTTGGCAAAATAACAATTGTATATTCAATTCAAATAAATAAGTTATGAAAACATTAGTAATACATCCAGATGATAGATCAACAGATTTCCTGATTCCGATCTATATGAATCTCAAATCGTTTCCTGATTATGATGATGTAACAATCATTAGAGGTGGATATTCAAAAGATGAAGTTGATCAAATGATTAGAGAACATGATCGTATTATGATGATGGGTCATGGTTCACCTGGTGGTTTATTCTCAGTAGGTCAATTCGAATCACAAGGATTTATTATTAATCATACTACAGTTCCATTACTGCAAGATAAAGAATGTATATTTATTTGGTGTAACGCAGATCGATTCGTTGAAGCAAATAATCTAAAAGGATTATATAGTGGAATGTTTATATCAGAGATAAGCGAAGCAAATTACTGTGGACTACCAAATATACCACAAGAAGTGGTTAATGAATCAAATGATTTCTTCGCTGCTGAATTTGGATTAATAGCTGATAAACCACTGAATGAAATATATGATACAATTAAATACAACTACAATATATTAGCTGAAAATAATTCAATAGCAGAATATAATGCAGAGCGTCTATATTTAAACTCGTAATTAAAAACCAAAAACATAAATGGCAATCCAAACCAAGGACGACGCACAATCAAAAGCAGACAGACGCTTAGATAGAAATCTAAATCAACCGGCAAGACCAAAGAAGTACATTCCACTAATTGAAAGAAAATTTAGTGATTTAGTATCATTAGAAGATCAATTAAAATGGGTTGAATTAAAGAAAAAACAAAAAGACAAAGATCAAACATGGTAGTAGTAATTATTATAATGGGTTTTACTATAGCAGCACTATTAGTATTTGTAATAATGTTGAATAGTATGATAGGAAGTTTAAATAAACAACTTATATTATTGGAGAAGGAACAACATACCCAAAATAAGGAAATAATGGAGTTGATGAAAGGCAATATAACGCATCAAGAAATGTTGTTACAACACATTGAAATACTTAAATACTTGGTTGAGCAAGACCCTAAACTAAACTCAGGTAAACTATACTTCACAGGACCTATGGGAGAGGCATAACATATTATATTTATAATAAAATAATTTAACATGGATAATCATATATCATTTGAAAATATCCTTAGAGAATATGAAAGTAAATCTAAGGAGAGAAAAGAAAAACAACGAATAAAAAAACTAGCAAATATAAAAGAAAATCAAATTTCCCCTTTAGTTACAAATGGAGTCACAGAATTTAGAAAACTTATAAATCAAATTAAAGATGAAGTTAAGAGAAGAGGAAGTAAGTGATTTAGTTTATTTAGGTAAAAGATTAGATAAAGTATTAAAATATTTAATAGAATCTAAATCCGAATTTAAAGATAATTTCTTAGAATATATTAATAACTATTTTCTACCAATAATAAATGGTGATATTACTCAAGAAGAAGAAGATTATTTCTTTGAAGAAATGGATAATATTATAGATGAATTAGAAGAAATATTTTCCCAAACATTTGAGAATAAAATATCATAATATTTATGATTAAAAATTAAAAAACATGTCAGCACAAACAGAAATGAAAGTAATCAGCGTCTTGTTAGACGAGGCAATGAATGAAGGTCTAGAAGTAGAAGTCATTTATTCTGCTCTGAAAGTAATGAGAGAGGAAGAAACAATGACGCCATCTCAAGCATTTCAAGAGGCAATGAACGAATGGGTAAAATAAAGATTTTGATTTTTGGTTATAATAGATGGGTAGGGCAAAATGCTCTACCTATCTTTATTTCAAATAAAAAAGTTATGAGTATAAAATTAATACAAACAGAAACAACATTTGATGTTGAATATAATGAACAAACATATAGTGTTACAATGTTAGAAGATAGTGTTAGTTTAGGTTATACACAATATGATGTGTATAATGAAGAGGGTGAATTAGTTGAAGGTGATTTAGAAGAAGAAATAATCAACTACTTAGAAGAAAATATCTAAGGCACAATTTCAGTCGTATATTCACGTTAACCAAAAATAAATAAGTTATGAAAAAAAGAGGTAGACCATCTAAAGTGCAAAATGTAGTTCATGTTCCGTCACTAATTGACTTCGGACAAATTACAATGCTTAACCAACTAAACATTGACAGGCGAATGCTTGAATCAATGGAAACAGAAAGTGAAGTAATTAATCAGTTATTCAGTGATGAAGGAGGTATTCCGTGTGCATCAAATTACATGATGATTGGAGATCCTGGTGTAGGTAAAACTACAGTATTATTGGATGTACTTGCTATGGTTCAAAACTATGACCGACAACGTAAGTGTTTGTTCATTAGTGGTGAAATGGGACGTAAGCAAATGTTCAAATATACAGAGCGTTTCCCGCAGTTCGGATTTGTTAAAACGCTATTCATGGCTGATTATCTTGAGTACAACACTAAAGATGTATTTGAGCAAATATTATCACAAGGATGGGATTTGATTCTAATTGATAGTGCCGCTGAAATTATTGATGGTGTTAGGGATGATAATGGATGGGATAGAAAAACTGCTGAAGCATGGTTCGTTGATATATGCATCAAGCATAATAAAGGCGAGAATACAGGAAGAAAATATACATCGTTTCTAGCTATTCAGCAAGTGACTAAACAAGGCGAATTCGTAGGTAGCAACAAATTAAAACACCTTTTTGATGCAATGGGAGAGATGCGTCGTGAGTCTGAACGTAACGGAGGAGGTACATATATTGCATTTACTAAGAATAGAAACGGAAATGTAGGTATTAAATTCAGTTACCAATTAGAAAACGGAAATATATCCTATGGTATATTAAATGAAGAAGTAGATGCTTAGGCACTACTTCTTTCTTACATTCACATCACACAAATAATTAATTATGCAAACAGCAGTAGAATGGTTAGCAGAAATAGTATGTAAAATGGGTTACGTTTCTTCTAACATAGTAGAACAAGCCAAACAAATGGAAAAGCAACAGATAATGGATGCTGCAAATACGTTATTGTATCACTCAACAGGACCAGGTAATACAGCAGCAGAACAATACTACAATGAAACATTTAAAAAAGATTAGTTATGGAATTTAAAAACGAAGACGAACTAAAACAATACATCAAACGCGTACTAGAAGAAGGTGATATATCGCCTGGTTATATTGATAACTATATTGACTGTATAATGGCTTATAGCTCAGTAGAAGATTATGTTGGTGTAACAGACGAAGCGGTTTGGGGTGATTTTAGTGATTGGATGGATGATGATATTGATTGGAAGGCAAAGCAACAATGGTAGATTCACATTATAAAATAAAAGTTATGATAGTAAAAATTAATTTGACAATATTAATAGTTTTAGCGATTCTCGCATGTGGGAGTGGAATAATGCTGAATGTAGATGAAAAAAGAGAAGAATTTTGGCTTAAAACCGGTCAGACTCTTCTTGCATTAATGTTTATAGAATGCGCAGTGTGGTTACTAATATCAATATGGACAGATCAAATATAGTTAGATGGCGAAATAGAGTAGACGCACCGTGCCGAAAGCCCCCGCAACAAAGAACGGCAATACGGAGAGAGCATTGGGCGACTTTCATACAGGTTCAAGTCCTGTTCTAACTACTAAAAATAAATGTTATGCAAAGTATTTACAAATCACCACTAGGACTCTCAGTCGAAAAGTATGATTGGGATAAAAACTTCACCATTACAGGTAAGTTATTCAAATCAATGACAATGAAGGAATTTGATTCTGCTTATGATGTAGAAGATTTCATTCAAGCAAAAATTAACTGTAAAGGAATAGATTTTGATAGTGAATATTGTCAATTCTTTGCATACGCCAAAACTAAAAACCGAGCAATGACGTTTGTTAAGGAAATAGAAGATTATTTCGCTAAGGTAAGAGAGATGTTGTCGGCAAAATAAAAATCGTACATTCACGTTATACAAATAATTAAAAACCAAAAACAAATAGTTATGACAAAGCAATCAACAATCGAGTTATTAGAAAAACAATTACCTGGATTTTATTCAGTAGAACAAGTTATTAAGTTAATTAATGACATTGAAGAATCAGAAACATTTGAGTTTCATAGTGATTCAATTGAAGAATTAACTAGTAATATTGTTGACGCATTAGACAGCGAAGGAACAGATCTTATTGATGATTATGATTTGAGTATGAATTCTAGAGAAGTAGAACTTGATAGTATAGAATTTGATACAAGTAGAATTAGACGTGTAGTTGAAGATGCATTAGAAGAGTTTATGGAACAACTTAAACAAGCAGATGCCGAATAGGCACTGCTTTTTTTATACATTCACCCTATAAATAAACAGTTATGAAACAAACGCTAACCGCACTCGCATGCATTCTAGTAATGGCAAGTTGTTATACAATTAAAGCCGACAATCAACACCACAAATATACCTACACATTTAAACGAAGTGGTGTAATATATCAAGTAACACAAGATTATACTAAAATAATCACGATTGATACATTAAGGTAGTATTTATGGTTGTATGACCAAATTAATATTAACCATTATCTTAATGCTAATGTTATGTTCAGCTACTGCTCAACGCAGTAAAGATACAGTTATTGTTTGGTATAGTCCACCAGTGTATGATAATAATTTATTAGTTCAAAAGAAAGCAAGAGTATTTACTAACTGCATACCAACACATCAAGATACAATTGACTTTGGTGAGCGATTAGATATAGAATGGTTTGAAAGTTTCAATAATGGTTTACAGCAAGCCTTAGATAGTTTTAGAAGAACAGTATTGAAAGGCAAAGCAAAAAGCGGACATTTACAGTATTAAATAATTAAAACAAATCAGTTATGGCAGAATTCAGTAAACAATTTTGTGAAATAAAAGACATGGGTTTTGATGGTGATTTTGATGTATATGAAGAATGGTCTAAGTTAACACCCGGCTACGCAGTAGCTTATATATGCGAAGGATTTGGTTTCAGTATGATTGGTAAGAAAGAATCAAGTGATGAAGTGTTTGTGTATATGCATGATTGGGATAATCCTGAGAATGGTAAATGGGTTAATTTTGATGATTTGGTTTTGAAGGCAAAATCCAATTCGTAGATTCACGTTAACCAAAAATAAATAATTATGAAAATTGAATTTTTTAAAGAAACAAAAGTAAACGGTAAAGAATTATATTTTACTAGAGTCAATAGTAGTTTCGTTGATGGTAGTTTAGAATTCGATCAGGATAAAGCAAAAACAATATACGATAATATTGTAGCGAATGGTGGTAAAATGACAATTGAAGAAGTACTCGAATCAGTAGAGATTGAAGTGGCAGAGTAATAGTCGTAGATTCACGTTAACCAAAAAATAAAACGTTATGAAATTAAAAATGAGTGATTACGATGCAATGAGTACTGAAGATTTAAGAGCTATTAATAAAATGGTAGTTAAAATACTCAGAAGTAGACAAAACGATAAGCTAGAAGAAATTAAAGACCAACTCAGGGTCGGTTCTAAAGTAACAATCAATCACTCCAGAACACACGGCGAAACATTTACCATTACAGAAATTAGACGCAAACGAGCTACAGTTAAGGGTCAATATGGTAGTTCACTTAATGTTCCAATTGCATTAGTAACATTGTGTTAGGCACAATTCAAAGCGTAAATTCACATTAACCAAATAATTAGTTATGAAAAAAACATTCAAGGAAATAGGTGGTACATCATTCCACGACACAACAGTAGGTACTACAGTTCACACATTAACTAAAATATTAGGCGAACCAGAATACTCAGGTAATGATGGTAAAGATAAAATAAATTTTCAATGGGAAATGGAAACGAGTAGTGGTGATGTGTTTACAGTATATGATTATAAAACATATAGACCATTAGACGAACACGAAATAATTGAGTTTCATATTGGTGGTCACAGTAAAGCAGTGACAGAACAAGCTAAAAATGAAATGTACGATACAATGGCGAACCTAAAATAGGCAAAATAGCAGTCGTATATTCACATCACACAACAATACGTATATACAATGACAGTAGAAGAAGCAAAATCAGCACTAATTGACTTGTTAAAAGAACAAGTAGAACAACTATCAGTAATGTCCAAAATCGAATTGGGTGACGATGTGATAGAAGAATATAACAGATTAAGTGAAGTAATTGCGGCAAAGGAACAATCATAAATTTAATTAACCAAAAACAATTAATTATGGCAATTTACGGAGATGGTAAACACAACGAAAATATGGAATATACATCTAATACAAACGAAAAAGATTTATTCCTTTGGAAAGACGGCGACTATGACGCCCAAGGCGGATTCTTCGTTAGAAACGACCTTAAAGTATTTATTAATAAATTAATCGAAGCAGGACACAAACCAGTAGGTATTAAGGTCGATTTAGAATCATTTAATTTAGAAGTATTAGTGGCGGCAGAATAAATGTATTAGATTTAATTAACCAAAAAATAATTAGTTATGAATAATTCTTACAGCGATTCTTATGGTGTATTTTGTATGGCAATGTTAATGGATAAACACAACACAAAGGAGTTAGATGTGTGGTGGGATGAAGCGATTGAGTTATATAAGGAATTTATTAAAAGTAAATTTAATAATTCTAATCAATCAGAATTAGATTGTATAAATCAATTTATAACGAGTAAGGCAGAGTAATGATCGTATATTCAATTAACCAAAAAATAATTAGTTATGACACAATTCGAAGAAAATAATCCTCAACAACTTAAAGAATTTATTCGTCAATTAATGATACTCACAGACGAATTTCACCCAAACATATATACAATAGAGGGTGTATGGGAAGGTGTAACTAAAATTCAACAATCAGTTACTAATGTGTTAGCAGGTAATAATGATGCAGATATGGAGGTACAAGACTATAATGTGTTTGGTGAAGATAAGATATAGTAGGCACAGTTTTTTTTGTACATTCATTTTAACCAAAAAATCAGTTATGAGCTTCAAACAAGAATTAATAAAATTATTATCAGAGGATTGTATAGAAATGGGATTTATAATTTATATAGCGGCAGTTGTAACTCTTATAGCTATAAGGCAACGAGATAAGGCACAACAATAGTCGTATATTCACATTAACCAAAAATAATTAGTTATGCAATTAGAAGAATTAAAACAACAAGTCATTAATAAATTAGGTGAAATGTATAATGAACATTTTATAATCGACATTAATGAGTGTAATAGTGGATATGAGTTATTGTATACATTAGAGGAATATGGTTATGATACACAAGGCGGTTTACATATTTTATTCTCAATTCTAATTGATTAGGCACAGTTTTTTTTGTACATTCATTTAAACCAAAAAATAATTTTTTATGCCAAACATGAGTTATTGCCAATTCGAAAACACATACAAAGATTTGTTACAATGCCTAAACGCAATGAACGATGATTTAAGCGAAGACGAAACAGCATATAAACGCCGTTTAGTTGATGTTTGTAAAGAAATCATTGACGAGTACGAACTGAATAAAATGAGTAATGAAGAAGACGGTGAATGGGGATTTGATATAGTAGAACTGGAACGTGGGGAGAATGATAATGACGATATACCGTGGGATACTCAGACAAGATAATATGGTTTTTTTGGCAAGGTTTTTTGTGTAAATCCAATTAATAAATAAAATAACAATGAATATAATAGAAATACAAACAATACAAACGACGGCGAATATAGTAGGATGGTTTTTTTTAATCGCGTCGTGGGTAACACCGAGATTTTTTAAGCAAGAAAAGACGAAGGGATATGGGTTAGGTATAGCTTTTGCTGTAACAGCAATTGCGTTTTTTATGGTTGCTTTAGGTATTAGTATTGCTGCTGTATTTAATAGATAATGTTTTTACTTCGCTTCTAATGCGCTAATACACATATGTTTTTGTGTTAAAATATCACGTTTTTGTGTAATAAATGCGCCTTTTTTGTGCTAGGTATAGATGGGTTTATAAATTAAATGGGTGTCAAACATAAATGCGTCTATAATATAGTCCGGTCTATAAGATAGACCATATATACGAGCCGTTATGTATGTGGAATAGATGTGGAGTATGTGGTATGCGGTGATGTGAAGAATCCATTTTTATGCCCCGCCCCGCCACGTTTCTTTGTTATAAAGCATTTTTTTGGCACAACTTTTTTTGTACATTCACGCTATGAAAACAATAATACGATATCTAAAGGCGTTAAATTTTTTGCTGGATATATTTTTGTTATGGTGGGTTTGGAGTTGGATTTTTGATGAAATAAAGAGGGAAAGGCAAGAAAAAAAGCGTAAATTCAATTAACCAAATAAATAAAAATGAGTAAAA
>Ga0214919_10000054_pt1 | contig 170199 bp, 129 predicted proteins | sample LL1503_MetaG_FD_177994 | JGI IMG/M metagenome (GOLD analysis project Ga0214919, IMG submission 177994) | Freshwater microbial communities from Lake Lanier, Atlanta, Georgia, United States - LL-1503 | ecosystem: Environmental > Aquatic > Freshwater > Lake | place: USA: Georgia | collected...
AAGGATAGGGGATGGGGGATGGGGGATGGGGGATGGGGGATGGGGGATGGGGGATGGGGGTGGGCACGTTCACTCCTTCTCCTTTAACCTGTTAGCCCGATAACGGATAAGGCCACCCAAGAGCTTGCCGGCTAAAGAAATAGCCGCCTGCAATTTATCGTGTGCTCGCGATTCCATGTATCGTAGATCGACGCAGAGCAGAACCTGTGTTTCGAGCTCTGCCAGTGACCCACGCGCAATCTGCAGGAACCTCAACGCGTCGCGATTAGTGCCACGCGAATCTCCCTCTGCTATATTGTAAACAACCGAGACAGCCGCCCGCCGCATCTGATCGCACAGCGAGTAGTCCAGTGGCAAAAACGACTTTGTAGACTTATAGACCATCGAAACTAAAGCCCGCGCATGCTGCCAAGCCTGCAAGTCTTGGTAGCGCGTTACCTTCGCGGGTGGTTCATCCATGTGTCAATTGATGCAACAAACGACGCGATAAGCCCCATCCCCCTTGCCTCATTTGCGACTACCTACCCCTTCCATCCCCAATCCCCTATGCCTACCCATCCCCCACCCCCCACCCACCATCCCCTTCTCCGACCCTCCCCAATCCCCTTGTCTTTCCCCCTACACCTCACTTTAACCCCATCTCGATGCTGACGATTGCCAATGTTTCTAAGTCCTATGGACCCCGCACTTTATTTGCGGAGGTCTCGTTGAGCATTGCCCGTAACGATCGCCTCGGCCTCGTGGGCGCCAATGGCGCCGGCAAGTCCACGCTCTTCAACCTCATCCTCGGCAAGGACCAAGCGGATGACGGCCTCATCGAGTGGGAAACGGGTGCGAACTTCGGCTTCCTCCCGCAGGAAAGCGCCCCCGCCGGCGATGAGACCATCCTGCAAATTGCGACCAGCGGTGGTAAGCTCGAACCCGAGAACGACGACGACTGGGATATCGACTACACCCTCGAGCCACGCGCGAAGAAGATTCTCGCTGGCCTCGGCTTCCGCGAAGACGACCACCAAAAGGTCGCGAAGACTTTCTCTGGTGGCTGGGTCATGCGCGCCCACCTCGCACGTCTACTCGTCAGCGAGCCGACGTTACTGCTGCTCGACGAACCAACGAATCACCTCGACCTCGAGGCGCTACTCTGGTTCCAGGATTACCTGACCCGTTACCCCGGTGGCCTCGTCGTGATTTCCCACGACCGTGCCTTCCTCAACGCACTCTGCAACGGTATGATCGAACTGCGCGGCCAGCGCCTGCACGAGTACTCGGGCAACTACGACGATTTCCTGGTTGAGCGCGTGGCTCGCAAGGACCGCCAGCAAGCGATGTTCAAGAACCAGCAACGCGAAATTGCTCACCTGCAGACCTTCGTTGATCGCTTCGGTGCCAAGGCCTCCATGGCCTCCCGCGCTAAGTCCAAGGAAAAGCAAATTGCCCGCCTCGAGGAGGTTGCCATCGATGAGCCCGAAGACGACCTAAAGAAGATTCAGTTCCGCTTCCCGCAACCGCCCCGCTCGGGCCTGAAAGTGATGAAACTCGAGCATGTGCAGCAATCCTACGGTGACCACGTCGTCTACAAGGACCTAAATTTCGAGTGCGAGCGCGGTCAACGCACGGTGCTCGTCGGCCCGAACGGTGCCGGTAAGTCCACCTTGCTGAAGATTCTCGCTGGAGTCATCCCCATCAACGGCGGCGTCCGCGAAGTTGGCGGTAATGTCATCACGGGTTACTTCGCCCAGAACCGCGTCGACAACCTCAATCCTAAGCTGACGGTCCTCGAGAACGTCATGGAACTCCGCACGACGGAGAACGGGCTCACGGAACAGCAAGCCCGCGGAATGCTCGGGACATTCCTCTTCCGTAAGGACGACGTGCATAAGAAAGTCTCCGTGCTGTCAGGGGGCGAGAAGTCGCGCCTCGCGCTCGTCAAGTTACTGATCAACCCACCGAACTTCCTGCTCATGGACGAGCCGACGACACACCTCGACATCATGTCGATCGACGCGCTCATCGCCGCCCTGAAGACCTACGAAGGGGCGCTCTTCTTCGTTAGCCACGACGTACACTTCATCCGCGAGGTTGCCAAGACGGTGCTCCACGTGCACTCCGGCCGCCTAACGCCTTACGCGGGCGACTACGGTTACTACCTCGAGAAGTCTAAGGCGGGCAATGAACGCGCCGCCCTCACCGCTGGTTTCACCGACGCCCGTCCGAAACAGGATGAGGTCGCCAAGGCCGAAAAACCGAAAGCCCCGGTGAAGCCCTCGGCCTCGGATATTCGTAAGTTGAAGTCCGAAGTCACGAAATGCGAAGAGCAGGTTACCGAGCTTGAGGCCAAGCAGGCCAAGATTACGGCCGAACTCGCCGACCCCGCTACCTACACAGGCGGCGTGAACGTCCAGCAATTGAACGCCCGGCTCCGCGACACGATCAACGCCCTCCAGACAGCCACCGCCGCCTGGGAACTGGCCGCCCAGAAGCTGAGCGAGGCGGAAGGCGCGTAAACGCTGGTAATAGCGGTCAGCGGTTAGCGGTTAGGGAGAAAGTGACCTTACTGAAGAGTCAGGGGCGACTCCCCTCTGTTTTGCCTCGCTATGTAACTTTCCTATCCGCCAACCGCTAACCGCCAACCACAGGGGCTTGGTTTGTCGGCATTCCTTTCTGGCTCTAAGGGAACCCTTCCCCTAGACCCCTGTCCTTACCTCACCTCCCCATGCGTCTCTTACCCCGTCTCCTCTCCGTCCTGGCCGCCTTGGCCCTGACCGTCCCCGCCGCCTTCGGGCATGGCGCCGGCGAAGAAATGTCCAAGGCCGCCACCGCCTTCCTAGGCTCGCTCGATGATACCCAGCGTGCCAAGGCGACCTTCGCCTTCGACAATGCGGAGCGCACCAACTGGATTTTTGTTCCGGCCGTCCGCAAGGGCTTGCCGATTAAGGAAATGAATCCCGGCCAGCGCCACTTCGCTCAGGCCCTCCTCTCCCTCTCCCTCAGCCAGCGCGGCCATATGAAGGTTGAGTCCATCATGGCCCTTGAGTACCTACTCTTCGTCATCGAAGAGGGCAAAGGTGCGAACAAGCGCGACGCCGAGAACTACTTCGTCTCAATCTTCGGCCAACCGGCCGCTAAGGGCACCTGGGGCTTCCGCTGGGAAGGCCACCATTGCTCGCAGAACTTCACCATCGTTGACGGTGAACTCGTTGGCTCCACGCCTTCCTTCCTCGGCACTAACCCAGGTCAGGTCCAGAAGACGACCAAGCACGTCGGTGCAGAGAACCCTGGCCTCGTGGGCTTTGAACTCCTCGACAAGGAAGATAGCCTCGGTCGCCAGCTCGCTACCTCCCTTACCGCCGAACAACGCAAGGTCGCTTTCCTCCCCGGCAAGGTCCCGACCGACGTCATCACTGGTAATAAGCAGAAGGCCGACGGCATCCTAAAGCACAAGGGCATCGCCCTTTCTGCCCTCAACCCAGAGCAGAAGAAGCTGCTCGGCCTAATCGTCTACGAATACGTGGGCCGGGCTCGCGATGACTTCGCTGCCAAGGAGTTCGTCGAGATTTCCAAGCTGCCGGAAGATCAGATTTTCTTCGCTTGGGCTGGCGGCACGGAAGTCGGGCAGGGCCACTACTACAGCATCCAAGGCCCGACCTTCCTCATGGAACTGGACAACACCCAGAACGACGCGAATCACGTGCACGCCACTTGGCGTGACCTGAAGAAGGACTTCGGTTACGACCCGCTCGCGCAGCACCTTAAGGAAGCGCACGGCAAATAAGCGAAGCGAATGAAAGAAGAACCCCGGACCTCCGGGGTTCTTTCTTTGGGGTGGAGTTGCGACTGCATCGCGTAAAGCGAGGCAGGGTTGGCACTGCGTGCCAACCTAGTAGTCACGGCCCTAGGTCAGCACGCAGTGCTGACCCTACCAACACACCCCTATCCCCGGTCCCCCTTTTTAATCCATCCCCCATCCCCTACCCCCATTCACTTCATCCCCTTCTCCCTACCTAATCCCCTTCCACGCTTCCATCGTTTCCTTTAGAAGTTTATCCGGGTCCATATTAATACCAAAACCTTGGAAGCCGAAGGGTCCGCGGTAACCGGCGGTGCGGGCGTTGGCGACGAAGGCTTTTACATCGTACGTACCCCGACCGAGAGGCTGGATTAATTTATCCCAACCGAGTTTTCGCGTGTCGCCGGTATCAGCACCGTTAATGGTGATGAAGTTCAGGCGAGGCAACGCGGCCTTGATGACCGGCAACGGATCACGCTCGGAACCTTCGACCTTAAGCCAGTGGCAAAGGTTAAAGGTCACGCCAAGGTCGGGATCATCCACCGCGTTGGCAACCCGCAAACAGGTATCCACGCTCTCGGCCCAGAAGCCCGCATGGGGGTAGAGAGAAATCTTCACCTGCTTGGCCTTCGCCAGCACCAACGCCTTCTTTAGTGCAGGCACCACGATCGTATCGCCATAAGTCGGGCCTGCTTTGATTCCAGCGGGGAGCTGCACCTGCTGGATGCCCAACCACAGGGTCGTATTCAGCCCCTCGAGCGCCGAGATCGCCTGAACTAGGTCAGTCGGGAGTTCGGCGGCTCCATGGGAGAACTTCGTCACGTGGTAGGCGTTCGTAAAGATCACCTTTCGCTTAGCGAGTTCGGCGGCGTAGGCCTTGGCCGTGTCCGGACGGCCCCCGAAACCCGCGTAGCCCAGTTCGGATAGGAGCTGTGCACATTCCTCGGGCTTACCGCGGGCGGCCGTGTCCATCACGAAGAACACCGGTGGCTCGGCGGCGTAGACCGACGAAACCATTAGCAACAGACCGAGGAGCGTCTTCATACCCCAAGCATCCCTACCGCTCCACAGCCCGCAAGTTTGTATCTGGTGAGGACCGCACTAGGTGCGGCCCTCTCGGAGTACAGAGTACGGATTTCAGAGTACAGAGATACAGGGACCAGCAGCTGGAGAGATACGATTAGGACTGGGACTGTTATTTCATACATCGAGGTAGGGTTGGCACTGCGTGCCAACCTAGCAACTGCACCCCTATTTCACACACGCCCTTAAATAAGCATCTAATTCACCCAGTCTCAGGTCCTGCCAGCGGTCAGACTCCAGCCGCGACACCGTCGATTGGGTGACGCCCATGCGCTTGGCGACTTCGGACTGAGTCAGGCCCGCTGCTTGCCGCCGCGCCTCTAACATCGCAGTGAAATCCGTCTCGGCAGCCTTCCGACGCAGCCCTGCCACAGACTTAGGCGAATAGCCTAAATCCGCCGCAAGCGCGAATACATCGCGATAAGTACGTACCTTGGAATGCTTAATCCTCATCCCCCGACTTAAAGCCCATCACCCAATCATGACAATATGCAACATCTGCATATTGCGTAGATTTATCCCCTATGCGCAAAAGCCGTACAACCCGTTCCGCTTCTCTTCTTCATAGGGTAGGGGCAAGGCTTCGCCTTGCACTCGCAACAGGAGGGCGCGGCAAAGCCACGCCCCTACCTCATGGTGGCGGACGCGACGCAGTCGCGCCCCCTCCCTCACACCCGGTTCCCGGTCCCCCTTTTCAATCCATCCCTCACCTCACCTCCACCCCGCGCGCCCGTAGTTCCGCGAGGAACGCTTCCGGGTCGGATGGCGTGATAATGAAATTCTTAATCCAGCCGGTGCGGCGGCGCAGGCAGACGACCTTCTTCCGGTCCAGCGACGAGGTGTAGTGCTCGTTCCACAACGGACAGCTCCGATCGGCGCAGGCGATGTCGGCTAGCGCGACCTTGCGCACGGTGCGTCCATACACGAGCACACGGACATGAGCGTCATCCACTCGGAAGGTCATGCCCCAAAAGACCGCATGAATCACAAAGGCCAACACCACGACAACGGTCAGCAAAGGGAGCAGGTGCAGGAAGACGGCCATGTCTATCAATGTAAACTGCCACCCACCCGGACGACTTCAACCCATGATGGGCCCAAGAAGTAGGGCTTCTGCGTGGATTAGCTCCCACCGGCAGGCCCTTCCCTCTTGCGGAGGCCTCGCCGTCCGCTTGGATGGTGCCATGGCTCGCTCGAAGAAATTCGCTAACACGAACGCGCTCTGGTCGGCCGTCGGGGTACGTACCTTGGTCAACCTCGGCCTGCGCCACGTCGTCATCTCGCCCGGCTCGCGCTCGACGCCGCTCGCTTTCGCTTTCGCCGAAAACCCTGAGATCGGAACGACTGTCGCACTGGACGAACGTTCGGCGGGCTTCATCGCACTGGGCTTGGCCAAGGCCACCCGCGAACCCGTCGCGTTGCTCTGCACTTCCGGCACCGCCGGTGCCAACTACTTGCCCGCCGTCATCGAGGCACGTCTTTCAGCCACGCCCCTACTCGTCTTGACCGCCGACCGTCCACCCGAGCTCCGCGATTGCCACTCGGGCCAGACGATTACCCAAAACGGACTCTTCGGCAGATACCCAGTCTGGGCGTCCGAGGCCGCCGTGCCATCGACTGACCTCAACCTACTTCGCTATTGGCGCCAGCTACTGGTTGACGGCTGGCAGCGTGCCCAAGGCCCCCTAGCCGGGCCTGTGCACCTCAATTTACCCTTCCGCGACCCTCTATCGCCCTCAGAGCCTGAAAAGGGCTACAAGGAGCCCACGGGGTTCGATTTGGACGCCTTTACGGCCCTGCCGGTGTGCGCTCAGGTGGATTCCCTACTGACCCCCGCCTCCGTGGCGGACCTGCTGCCCAAGACCGAACGCGGGGTCATCGTGGTCGGACCCCACGCCCCTGCCGATCGCCAAGAGTTTGCCGATGCGTTACTGGAACTCTCCCACCTGACGGGTTGGCCGGTCCTCGCCGATGGCGCCGGCACCGTCCGCGGTGACCTCGGCAGTAGCGGCCGTTTGGTTTCCGCGTACGACCTCATCCTCCGCGATCCCAAGCTCGCCCAAGCACTGCGACCGACCGCGGCAATCTTCGTCGGCCCACTCCCGACCAGTAAAGTACTGCGCGCTTGGCTCAAGAACTCCGATGTCGTCGCCCTGCAAATCAATCGCGCCGGTGAGAACGTCGATTCGACACACGGACGGTGGACACGCCTAGACGGCACGCTCACCCCGAGCGGTGAACATGCGAAGGCGACCGACAACGCTCGGCTCTCCGCTTGGTCCAAAGCGCAGAAGGCCGCCCGCGCGAAACTCGAACGCATCGCCCGCGTCGACTGGAACTTTGAAGGACGCGTCGTGACGCTGCTCGAAGAAGCCCTCGGGCCCGATGATCGACTCTTCATCGGCAGCAGTATGCCGGTGCGTGACCTCGAGTGGTTCTACCACCCACCCGGCCCTGGCCCCGAAGTCCTTTGTAACCGTGGCGCCAACGGCATCGACGGCACTGTCTCCACTGCGCTCGGGGCTTCGCTTGACGGTAAGCGCACGGTGCTCCTCTGCGGCGACCTTACCTTCTTGCACGACAGCAATGCCCTGCTATCCGCCTATGGCCACACGGGCGACCTCACCGTCGTCGTCGTGAACAACCAAGGCGGCGGAATCTTTAATCACCTTGCCGTCGCGAAGGAAACAAAGCGCTTTGAACAACTCTGGGGCACCCCACAGGCCGCCGACCTCGGCAAGCTCTGCGCTGCCCACGGCGTCCGCCACGACCACGCTGAGACCTGGACCGCCCTCGCACGCCAGCTGGAACGCCGCGGCAAAGGCGTCAGGGTCATCGAATTCCGCACCGACCGCGAAGCCGACGCCGCTTGGCGTCTGAAGTCGTTCCGAGGCTAGAAATACGTTTTCAACGATTCGGCCTCCGCGACGGAGAGCGGTGTGTCGCCGGTGGCCATGGCGACAGAAGGCAAGAAGCGCTGATGCTCGGGCGGTAGCACATGGAAACCATGGCGTTCGTAGACCGACGGCGGTACTTCCGAGAATAGCAGAAACCGAAGGTCTCCGTGCGAAAAGCGCTGAAGTTCCATCGCAGCCCGGACGAGGAGTGCGGAATACCCCTTGCCGCGCTGCGCAGGATCGGTGGCGACGGAGGCGAGCCCCATCAGCCCACGGCGGAAGCGTAGTGTATTTAAACCTGCAACCGGAACGCCCGCCAAAGTCTCCAAGAGGTAGCGCGTGCCGCGCTGATGGTTTCGGCTGTGGTCATATCCGGCGATGAACTCTGCGAGCGTCTTGCCTTCACCCCAAGCGTCATAACCAAAGGCTAACACGGTAGGACAATCTTCAGGCTGAACGAGGCGCACTCGGGCCACGGGCGTAAAACGGAGACGTCCATCCTCCATCGTTTCCTCGAACATACCCTGCGGGCGAATCCAAGTACGAGCCTCTGGGTTATCGTAGAGGCAACGATAGACGACGTGCGGCGAAAGATCCTCCGAATGAGCCCCCACCCCTAACCGCAGGTAGTGGTTGCCCTTGTAGTGGCGATAGATGGTCCAGGACATGGTGCGAGGAAGGGGGCGAGTGGGCAGGAGTATGGTTGGCTGGGGGGGCCTGCGGACGCAAGCCACCTCGATCACCAGGTAGGGTCAGCACTGCGTGCTGACCTAGTCGAACCGGCTGGTTTACGCGACGCAGTCGCACCCCACCCAAAAGAGACAACTAGGGCAGCATGCGGTGCTGCCCCTACCTGGTGATACCCGCAACACGCCTCGGACACCCCCTCCGCCGCCTACTTCGCGGCGCCCCAGTGCGAGGTAAAGGGGTGTAGGATAAAGAGCGGCTTACCGACGACGTCCTTCTCCGGGACCTCACCCCAACCACGGGAGTCGAAACTATTAGCAGAATTATCGCCGAGGGCGTAGTAGTGACGGTCGGTGACGATATACTCTTTGTTCAATGGGATGGCATACGCGTAATCGCCAAGGTCTGCCAGATAGCCGTAGTAACCGCGGTCGGTCGCGCGCTCCGAATTAAGTACCATCGGCTCGGGCGAAGTGACGACCTTACCGTTCACGTAGAGACGGCCATCGCCATCAACGAAGAGGCGTTCGCCCGGGACGCCGGCGAGGCGCTTGACGTAGTAATTTTGCGAGGGGTTGCCGTTGCGGTCGTTTAGGCCGGGGATGTTATTCGTCTTGAAGACGAAGGTGTCGCCGCGGGACGGGTTTACGAAGTTGTACGACACTCGGTCCACAAAGAGCATATCTCCCGTCAATATGTCGAAGTTCAGTACCGGCTGGCCCGCCTTGACCTTGTAGCCCGTGAGCAGCATCGGTCCATTAGGGCCATTCTCGATGCGATTGTCGCGCCCCGCTAGGACAAGGAGCTTGTCCCAGCGCTCGTTATCCTGACGGCGCAGCGCAAGCTTAGCGTAGTCCGGGTAATAGGTGCGCAGCAGCACGCCCTCGAGGCCGAAGTCAGCCGGAACGTCCACGACCATCGGCGTATTACCAACCACGAGCATGTAGTCGTTAGAAACGGCGTTGCGACCCCGCGGGCGGTAATGCTTATCCTTGCCGTCGAAGCCGGCGTTATCCAACGGAATCTTCACCTCGCCCTCGACGGGGGCGCGCTCCACGTAGGTCCAGGTCCACTGAATCTTCTCGAAAGTACGCGTGACGAGGCTCGGCACCTCGGTGCCTGGGGCGCGCACGACGGACGTCATGCCGTTATACGTCGGCCACATCGAATTCGTCGGTATCTTAAAAGGCTGCAGCAGAAAGCTGCGGATGGCGCCGGCCACGATCGCCGCCATGACAACCATCTCCACGAAGTCAGCCGTCCCTGTCACCGGGTAGACCTTTCCGCCGTTACGCACGAGCACCTCGTGCAGGGCCGTAATCGCTGGCTCGGTCTCCGCAGGCTGGGCCGAACGCTTGACGAGCATAACCAACTGGTCCGCCAGTCGGTCTTGCTCGGCGAGGTCCTCGGCGCGGAGCACGTCACCGCGGTAAAGCTTCACCTTGTGCGCAATCTCGAGGACCTGCTTGGCGATCTTCAGGAAGCGGTGGTGTTTAGGCAGGAGGATTCCGGGGAGATGAGTGAGCATGGCGAACCTGCCCCCAACCTAAGGGGCCCGGTGGCCGCTGGGAAGAACAGAAACGGGGCTTAACCCTCGTTCTTGAGGATCTTGATGAAGGCCTCCTGCGGGATATCGACCTTACCAATCTGCTTCATACGCTTCTTCCCTTCCTTCTGCTTATCGAGGAGCTTGCGCTTACGGGAGATGTCACCGCCGTAGCACTTGGCCGTCACGTCCTTGCCGACAGAACCGATAGTCTCGCGGGCAATGACCTTCGACCCAATGGCTGCCTGGATGGCGATTTTAAAAAGTTGACGAGGCAGGAGGTCCTTCAGCTTCTCGCAGAGGACACGGCCACGGCCTTCGGCCTTGGAAGCGTGCACGATCGAAGAAAACGCATCGACCGGCTCCTCGTTGACGCGGATGTCCATCTTCACAAGGTCAGAGGTGACGTATTCGCCCAGTTCGTAATCCATCGAACCGTAGCCCCGGGTGATGGACTTCATGCGGTCATTGAAATCAACGAGGATTTCATTGAGGGGTAGGAGGCAGACGAGAATCACGCGATCGCCATCGATGGTCTCGGTCCGCTCACAGACGCCACGCTTTTCTTGGACGAGGGTGAGCATATCGCCAATAGAAGTGCCGGGGATGTGGATGTGAGCGCGGATGGTCGGCTCCTCGATATGCTCGATGGCGGACGGATCAGGCATCACCACAGGGTTATCGAGGATATGCTCCACGCCATCCGTGGTATAGACCTTATAAACGACGGACGGGTAGGTCGAAAGGATATCGAGGTCGTACTCGCGGCGCAGCCGCTCCTGGACAATCTCCATGTGGAGCAGGCCAAGAAAACCGCAGCGGAAACCGAAGCCCAACGCGCTCGAACTCTCGGCCGTGTAAGTCAGCGAAGAATCGTTGATTGCGAGCTTAGCGAGCGAGACCTTCAGTTTCTCATAATCAGCCGTATCGAGCGGGTAGATACCGCTGAAGACCATCGGACGAACCTCCTTAAAGCCCGGGACGGGCTCCTTGGAGGGATCATTGGCGAGGGTGATCGTGTCCCCCACCTTCACATCAGCGACCTCGCGAATATTGATCACGATGTATCCCACCGTACCAGGGCCAAGCTCATCCTGCGGCTTCATCTTCGGGGAGAAGATACCGACTTCCTTAATGACGGAGCGGACGCCGTTAAACATCATCTCAATCGTCTGGCCGGCCTTAAAGGTCCCGGAGAAGACGCGGACGTAACTGATGACGCCCTTGTAGGAGTCGAAGAGGGAATCGAAAACCAGCGCGCGGTGCTGCGGGTAATCGGACCAGCGGGGCGGTGGAACGCGCTTGATAATCGCAGCAAAAATCTCGTCGATGCCGATACCGGACTTACCAGAAGCCAGCACCGCATCCTGGGCGGGAATGGTGAGGATATCCTCGACCTGGCGGCGGGCTTCTTCGGGGCGGGCACTGGGAAGGTCGACCTTGTTGATAACCGGCACAATCTCGAGACCCTGATTCATCGCGAGCGTGGCGTTGGCCACGGTCTGAGCCTCCACGCCTTGCGAGGCGTCGATCAGCAGCACAGCGCCTTCACAAGCAGCGAGGGAGCGGGAGACTTCGTAGGCAAAGTCAACGTGACCCGGGGTATCAATGAGGTTAAGGATATACTGCTTACCGTCCGGGGCGGTGAAGTTCATCGTCACCGGGTGGCACTTGATCGTAATACCCTTTTCGCGCTCGAGGTCCATGGCATCAAGGAGTTGCTCCTTCATCTGCCGCTTCTCGATGGTCTTCGTGTGCTCCAGCAGGCGGTCGGACAGCGTCGTCTTGCCGTGGTCGACGTGTGCGATGATGCAGAAGTTACGGATGTGGTCTAGGGACACAGGGAAGAAGGAGGAGGAAGAGTCGAGGGCTGGATCGATGACTGAATCGAGGTCAGGGTCGAGGTCAGTGGGAAAGGGCTAATAGGACGACGGTGGGGGCGCTTGTCCAGCGTTAGCCCTACCGGAAGGCGGATTAGGCTGGAATATCGGCGAACTCGTGCAGGGAAGCAATCGGGGCCGCGGGGGCTGTACGCTTCATCATACCAGCAAGGGCACCGCCGGGGCCACATTCGTAGAACTGGGCGATACCGGAGTCGGCGGCAGCCTTACAGTCATCCTCCCAGAGGACCGAAGATACGACCTGCTTCACGAGAGCCGCACGGAGGTCGGCCGGCTCGGACAAGGTGCCACCGGTGGTGTTAGCGTAGACCGTGACCTGGGGGCGCTTGAACTCGACACCCTGGAGGAAGGCCTCGAAAGCCGCACGGGCAGGCTCCATGAGACGGCTATGGTAGGCACCAGCCACAACGAGGGGCTTCACCAGCTTGAACGCACCGAACTCCTTGGCACGCGCGACCGCTTGGGCGACCTTTTCGGACTCACCAGAGATCACGACTTGGCCGGGGCAATTGAAGTTCGCCGCGTCGATGTCAAAAGCACCACAGAGTTTGAAGATGTCCTCACGGGAACCGCCAATGACCGCGGCCATGCCGCCCTTGGTCTGGTCACAGGCCTGCTGCATGAGGCGGCCACGCTCGGCGACGACCTTAAGGCCCGTTTCAAAATCCCACACCTCGGCCACCGCGTAGGCCGTCAGTTCGCCCAAGGAAAGCCCGAGGCAGGCCTTGAGGTCAGTGAGCTTACCGCGTTCGCGGAGAATCTGGGCAATCGCGTAACCCTGAACGTAAAGAGCCGGCTGGCAGACCCGGGTTTCGGTCAGGACCTCGGCAGGCCCTTCAAAGCAGAGCTGACGCAGGTCGAAAGGCAGGACCGCGGCTGCACGGTCGTAGAGACCTTTGGCCGTCGCGGAGTTGTTGTACAAGGACTTCCCCATACCCACCACTTGGGCGCCTTGGCCGGAGAACAGAAGTGCGGTCGACATGGGTTTAAAGAGGGGAAAAAGGCGTGAAGGGTCAAGCGGATGCAAAGAAGGAGGGGATTGGGGATAGATTTCAGATAAACCCCGCCCCACCCCTCGGGTGCAGACCTTATACTCCTGTAATCCGTACTCTGTACTCCGTAATCTGAAAACTAACCCAATCCCCCATCCCCTATCCCCTATCCCCTATTTCTTGACCCACCCCACCCTGCCCCCTACCCCTTCCTTTAACCATGCCTATCGCCCTTCTCTCCGTCAGCGACAAGACTGGCCTCCTGCCCTTTGCGCAGGCACTGGTCCAGAACCATGGCTATAAGCTACTCTCCACCGGTGGCACGTCCAAGATGCTCCGCGATGCCGGCCTGCCGGTAACTGATGTCAGCGAGCACACGGGTTTCCCCGAGATCATGGAAGGCCGCGTCAAGACTCTGCACCCCAAGGTCCATGGTGGCCTCCTCTGCCGTCGCGATTCGCATGAACACCTCGATGAAGCCAAGAAGCACGGTATCGAACTCATCGACCTGGTCGTCGTAAACCTCTACCCCTTCGAAGCCACCGTCGCAAAGCCCAACTGTTCATTCGAGGACGCCATTGAGAATATCGACATCGGCGGCCCGTCGATGCTCCGCAGCGCGGCCAAGAACCACGCCTCCGTCTCGGTCGTCACCGACCCAGCTGACTACGAGCGCGTCCTTGCTGCGATGGCCAATCCTGCAGCCCTCGCCGAACTCCGCCGCGAGCTCGCCCTCAAGGTCTTCCAGCGCACGTCGGCCTACGATGCCGCGATTGCCAATTACCTCGAATCGCAAGCCCAGCCGGGCCTCGGCAACGTCCTCGGCCTACCCGCACGCTTCACGACTACCCTGTCCCTCGCCCAACGCCTCCGCTACGGCGAAAACCCGCACCAGCAGGCAGCGCTCTACGGCTCGTTCCACGAGGCCTTTGAACAGCTCCAGGGCAAGGAACTCAGCTACAATAATATCTTAGATATCACTGCCGCGACTTACCTCATCGGCGAGTTCGAACGTCCAACCATCTGCATCCTGAAGCACACCAACCCGTGCGGCGTGGCTTCGGCTGACACCCTCCTCGAAGCCTGGCATAAGGCCTTTGAAACCGACAAGCAGGCTCCTTTTGGCGGCATCATCGTTGCTAACCGCACCATCGACAAGGGCCTCGCCGAAGCCATCGCCGAGATCTTCTCGGAAGTCATCATCGCACCGGAGTTTGACGCCGACGCGCTCGCCATCTTCGGCAAGAAGAAGAACCTCCGCCTCATGCGCGCCAAAGTTGGCCTCCGCGCCGACACCCTGCGCGAAGTCCGTGCCGTCATCGGCGGCGTGCTCGTGCAGGATCGCGACCAGAAACCTGTCAACGTGCGCGAATTCAAGGTCGTCACCCAGCGCCAGCCCACGGCCGACGAAATGACCGCCCTACTCTTCGGCTGGCGCGTCGTCCGCCATGTGAAGTCCAATGCCATCGTCTACGCGGGCAAGGAACGCACCCTCAGCGTCGGCGCGGGCCAGATGTCGCGTATCGACTCTTCGCGTATCGCGGTCTGGAAGGCCGGCGAAGCCAAACTCTCGCTCCACGGCTCGGCCATCGCGTCGGATGCCTTCTTCCCCTTCCCCGACGGCCTCCTCGCTGCCGCGGATGCCGGTGCCACCTGCGCCATCCAGCCCGGCGGGTCGGTTAAGGACGCCGAAGTCATCGCCGCGGCAGATGCCCGTGGCATGGCGATGGTCTTCACGGGGATGCGTCACTTTAAGCACTAAGCGGCTTGAGGCTGCCGCCTAGGTTCAAGCGGCTGGCGGTTAGCGGTAAGGAAAAACAAGAGACCCAAGTCCAATGACCCGAGCTTCTTTGTGCCTTCCGCCTATCCGCCATCCCCTAACCCCTATCCCCTGGGTCTTAGGTCTTCACACCCAGCTTTTCGAGCAGGCGGGCGAGATCGTCGTCGCCTTCATAAGCGATCGTGATGCTACCCTTCTTGCCCTTCTGGACAACTTGGACGCGGGCGGAAAGGTGTGAGGCGAGACGCTTCTGGACGTCTTCAACGACGGATTTCTCCGTGCGCTTACGATCAGTCTTCTTAGTGGAAGCAAACTTCTTCACTTCAACCTCGAGGGCTCGAACCGAGAGTCCCTTCTCAATGACGAGACGAGCGAGCTGCACGCGATAGGCCTGATTCTCAAGCCCGAGTAGCACCTTGGCATGGCCAGTGGAGAGCTGACCCTTACCGAGGTAGCCTTGAATCTCGCGGTCGAGTGAGAGTAGGCGAACCAGATTAGCGATGCTTGCACGCGGCTTGCCAAGGCGATCGGCAACGGCTTCCTGCGTAAGGTTAAAGTCGCGCATGAGCGAGGCCACGCCCAACGCTTCTTCGACCGGGTTGAGGTCAGCGCGCTGCAAGTTCTCGACGAGGGCGAGCACGGCGCTGGCGTTATCGCTAGCCTCCAGCACGCGCGCCGTGATTGTCTTCTGACCCAAGAGTTTGAAAGCGCGAAAGCGGCGTTCGCCGGCAATGAGCTCATAGCCGTCCTTCACCTTGCGAACCGTGATCGGTTGCAGGAGGCCTTCGGAACGAATGGATTCGGCCAATTCCTTCACGCCCGCCTCGTCGAACTCGCGACGCGGCTGGCGGGGGTTCGGCATAATAGCGCCGAGTTGAATCTCAATCAGTGTAAGGCCGGGGGCGTTGAGAGGGGCCGGCGGCGCAGGGGTCGTTGCGGCGGGCCTGGTAACGCCGCCACCGATGAGGGAGCCGAGTCCTCGGCCGAGGGATTTCTTAGGAGGGGTGGCCATGAAATTAGCGGGCAGGGGCTTCGGGTTGTGGCACAAAGATTTCGACGTCCGCGCGCAACGCACTTGGACCTGAAAGTTTATTGGCTTGAATGATCCATTCGACCTTAGAGCCGAATTGGCGAGCGATGCGGCTCACCGTGTCACCGGACTTCACCTTGTAGGGCGTCCCGGTGCGGGGTATATCGGTCGGGAGGCCGTCTTCCGGTGCGGATGGCGGGGTCGTGGAAGGCGGCGCAACTCCGGTCGTCGAAGGAGGCGTACCCGCAGACTTGGTGGGTGGGGTTGGACGAGAAGCGAGCGGTTGCCGACCTGCGAGGGCGGCGTCAACGCGACGACCAAGTTCAGCGAGAGCGGCATTAACGTCCGCCGTCTGCTGCTTAAGGCGCCGATCCACTTCGGCCAGAACTTCCGCCTTAGTCCGTGCCGCCGCTTCCGCGTTTGAGCTATTGCCGACCGAAGCGTTCCGTTGCTTGTTCAGGGCATCGCGCAAGTCCGCGTTCTCGAGCTTTAGTTTCTCCACTTCGTTTCGCAGCTCCGCAAGGTCCTGCTGCATCCCAGCCAGCTGGTTATTTTGGGCGAAGAGAGGGGCGAAGCCCAAAAGAAGGAATAGGAGACCGAAGCGCATGGCTTTAGCAAAACAAGTCGGGCAACGGAGGCAAGGAGCGAGCATGCGCACCCCTGAAGCCGGCCCTGCCCTCTTAAATCAGCCCGAACTAGCCCAAGGGCCACGGTTTTCCTTTCTCGCCCCCGATGCGGGGACGTCCCTAACCTATGGTCGGATGTCCAAAATCCTCGTAGCCCTTTCCGGCGGCGTCGACAGCGCCGTGGCCGCCTTGTTGCTCAAGCAGCAGGGCCACGAGGTCCATGCCGCTTATTTCCGGACTTGGATGAACGAGGAAGGCCTCCCCTTCCCAGGCGAATGCCCATGGGAAGACGACGTCCGCAACGCCCAGACCGTTGCCGACCACCTCGGCCTACCCTTCCGCATCATCGACTTGGTGAAGGACTACCGCGAGACAGTCGTCGAATACCTGCTCGACGGTTATCGCCGAGGGCTGACGCCTAATCCCGATATCATTTGCAACCGCGAGATGAAGTTCGGTGTCTTTCTGCGTCGTGCCCTCGCCGAGGGCTACGACGTCATCGCCACCGGTCACTACGCCCGCCGACGAGCGAACGCTGACGGCACGTTCGACCTCTTGGAGGGCCTCGACCAAAATAAGGATCAGTCGTACTTCCTCACACTGCTTCGTCAGGATCAGCTCGCCAAAGCCCTGTTCCCAATCGGCGAACTCACCAAGCCGGAAGTCCGCCGCCTGGCCGTCGAAGCCCAGCTCCCGAACGCCACGCGCAAGGACAGCCAAGGCATTTGCTTCCTCGGCCAAGTACCCGTGCAGGATTTCCTCGAACGCCATATTCCCGACGCACCGGGTCCGATCGTCAACCCCGCTGGCAAGGAAATCGGCCAACACCGCGGCCTGCATCGATACACCATCGGTCAGCGTAAGGGCATCGGCCTACCTTCCAACACCGACCAGAAATACTTCGTCGTCGTGAAAAAGGATTTCACGACGAAGACCCTGCACGTGGCCTTCGATACGCCCGACGCGAAGTGGCTCTACACCGACTCCGCCCGGGCCGCGAACTTCACTTGGATTAATCACTCACTAAACAGTGAACAAGACGTCCTCGCCCGGGTGCGTTACCGGGACAAGGCCGTCGCCGCGCACTTTATGCCGCGCGCCGATGGCACCGTCGACCTTCGCTTCCAAGCAACCCAACGGGGACTCGCCGCTGGCCAGGTAGTGGCGATTTACGAGGACCGCGTGCTGCTAGGCGGAGGGGTATTCATTTAAGGGGATAGGGGTTAGGGGATGGTTAGCGGAGTTTGGGTAGGGGCGCGACTGCGTCGCGGCCGTTGACCGGATCGAGCCGAGAATAGCCGAGCGGGTGGGTCATTTCCGCCTACTGGCGAACGGACGCGACGCAGTCGCGCCCCTACCACGTTTCCCCATCCCCAATAGGCTGTCCCCTATCCCCTAACCGCTAACCGCCATCCCCCACCCCCTATCCCCTATCACCTATCACCTATCCCACCACCCCTCCACTTGACCTTCTGCACTTTGTACGGAAGGTAAGCGCATGGCCGAAGGCAGCGCAGTCCGTCAGATGTTCGCAGGTATCGCTTCGCGCTATGACCTTGCCAACCGCTTACTTAGCCTCGGCCTCTGCGTCGGCTGGCGTAACCGCTTGATTGAGGCCGTCGTCGCCACCCATCCTCATAACGTTGCTGACCTCGCCACCGGCAGCGGCGACGTCGCCTTTGAGCTCAGCCCTGCCCTCCCCCAGGATTGCAAAGTAACCGGCTACGACTTCTGCGAACCGATGCTTGCGGTCGCGCGTCGCCGCGCCGCTAAATCCCCACTCCGTTCGCCGGAGTTTCTGCTGGGCGATTGCATGAACCTTCCGCTGGCCAACGACGCCTGCGACGCTGTCACCATCGCGTATGGCGTACGGAACTTCGAAGACCGTGCCCGCGGCCTACACGAACTCTGCCGCGTCGTGAAGCCAAGTGGTTCCGTCTTCATCCTCGAATTCTCCAAACCCGCCGCATGGTTTGCGCCCTTCCACTTCGTGCATGTGCGCCTCATCTCGCCGATACTTGCAGGAATCCTCACTGGAGACTTCGGAGCCTATCGCTACCTCGGCACCAGTATCGCGGGCTTCCCGGATGCCGCTGGCCTGACGGAGGAACTGAAAAAGGCGGGTTTTTCGGAAGTTAGCCACGAAAGCATGCTGTTCGGCACCGTGGCGCTCCATCGGGCTAAAAAGTAGCCCTTTCCAAAAATTCCTTGCCTTTCGAGTCAGGCATGGTTCTTTCAAGCGTCTCGGAACGGGCTCGTGGTGAAATGGATATCATTTCTGACTACGGATCAGACGTTTGGGGTTCGAATCCCTACGGGCCCACCATTTTGAACAGCGAACCAGAATAACCCTCTGGTTCGCTCTATTTTAAGGGCAAAAAGGTAGGGGCAGCACCGCGTGCTGCCCTAGATGCCCCCTGTTTGTATCCCCCATCCCCCACCCCCTAACCTTACTCCCTCAACTCCGGCTTAGGCTCTGGCATCTGCGTCCCCGACGGGTAGACATAACCCCGGTCCTCGAAGTTACGCAGCTCCACAATGCCGTCGTGGATGGCCTGCACATACTCGGGGTTGATGGGAATTTTCCCACCACCGCCTGGCCCATCGATGGTCAGTTGCGGCACACCATACCCTGTCGTATGCCCACGGAGGGCACGGATGATATCGATACCCTTCTGAATCGGCGCCCGGAAATGCGTCGAGCCTTCGATGAGGTCGCAGGCATAGAGATAGTAAGGACGCACACGCATCATGAGCAGACGATGAACGAGGGACATCATCACCTCGGGGGTATCATTAATACCATTCAGCAAGACCGACTGATTGCCCAGGGGTACGCCCGCCAGGGACAATCGTTCGCAGGCCTCGGCTAATTCGCGCGTGATCTCCTTCGGGTGGTTGGTATGGATACTCATCCAGATTGGGCCGTGTTTATGGAAGATGGCTGCGAGTTCGGGCGTGATGCGTTGCGGCAGGAAGACGGGAATCCGCGAACCCATGCGGATAAACTCGACGTGCGGAATGGCGCGCAAGCGACCGAGTAAGGCGTCGATTTTGGCATCGGATAGCAGCAGCGGGTCGCCTCCTGAAATGAGGACGTCACGCACTTCCGGATGGGCAGCGATGTACTGCAGGCCCTGCTCAAGCTCGGGATGGAAATCGTAGGACTGTGCGTTGGAAACCAAGCGGCTCCGCGTACAGTAGCGGCAATACGAAGCGCAACGATCGGTCACCAGAAAAAGGACACGATCCGGGTAGCGGTGCACAATGCCTGGGACGGGCATGGTCCCCTCTTCGCCGACGGGGTCGGAGGATTCGCCAGGGGCGACGACTGACTCGTCGATATGCGGGATGACCTGACGGCGGACTGGGCAATTCGGGTCCTGTGGGTCAATCAGGTTAAAGAAGTGCGGCGTGATCGCCAGGGCCAGCTTATGGGCAGCAAAGAGGCAACCTGCCCGCTCCTGCGGAGACAACTCGAGGAGAGTCTCCAGTTGGGCCAAGGTCGTGATGCGGTTGCGCAGTTGCCAGTGCCAGTCGTTCCAATCCGACGAAGGCACGTCGGACCATCGGCCCTGCCCAGCATACCAGTTATCGCGTCGATCAGCGGGATACATTCGTGGAAGCCTCGACCGTACCAAGAACCACCTCCCTTGCAAACGGGTAAGTCGAATCAGCCGATAATACCTGACGCCTGGACGGCGCCCCAAACAAACGCCCCGGGCTAGCCGGGGCGTCGTCAGGAACTGAATAGGTCGCTTACTTCTTCTCCACGACCCACATATTCCGGAACTCGACGGGGTCACCGTGGAACTGCAGGCCGATGGGCAGCTTGTCGTCGTGCTTCTTGTAGGGCGGGTTCACCTTGTGGCTACTCGGGCCAATATACTCGGAATTATCCTGCACCTTGACGCCATTCATCACCACCGTGATGCGGGCCTTGGAGACGACCTTACCTTCTTTATCGAAACGTGGAGCGGTCCATTCGATATCATAGCTATTCCACTCGCGGGAAGGGTTGCAGGCATTGAAAAGCGGTGGCAACTGGCCGTAGATGGCGGCGGTCATGCCGTCGGCGTAGGTTTCGGTCTTGGAGCAATCGAGCACCTGCAGTTCGTAAGTACGCATGAAGAAGATGCCACTGTTCGAGTTACCCTGACCCTTCTTCTTGTCGTTTTTATCATAGCCTTCGGCCGAGCGCCATTCGGCGTGCAAGGTAATGTCACCGAAAGACTTCTTTGTGTGGACGCCGTTCTTTCGGGCGATCATCGCACCTTCCTTCACTTCCCAAGTCACACCCTTTTCACCGTTATCGGCTTCCCACTCGGCGGCGGCGTCCTTGCCGTCAAAGAGCACCACGGCACCGACGGGGGCGGCGGTTGTTGTGCACTTCAACTTATCTTTGTCCGCGCGCGCGGGCTGGGGACGGGTCGAGTCATGGACGTGCCACTGGGTGCCTGGGATAAGGGGGGTGTCGAGGTAGCCTTCAGCCAAGAGGCTGGTGGCGGCCAAAGTCAGGAGGAACAAGTTGCGCATGGTTGGGGTGAAAGTTCTGACAGCCTAACCAGCGCTTGGTTCAGGGAAAAGAGCGAAAAACGACGTTTTGTGCCCGTGGCAGAACTCCTTAGCCCCCTATTCCCGTTGCCCTACGGCCTTAAAATCCCCTATTTAATACCCCATGTCTGTCACGAAGCACCGCTTCAGCCTCGAGTTTGAGAAGCCCATCCGCGAATTGGAGGACAAGATTGCCGCCCTGCGCGCCTCGTCCGAGTCCGCTGGTATGGACGTCACCAAGGAAGCCGTCTCCATGGAGGCCAAGCTCGCCCAGACCCGTCGCGAGGTCTACGGCAACCTGACCCCCTGGCAGCGCGTCCAACTGGCACGACACCCCCGCCGGCCCTACTCCTTGGACTATATCGGGATGATCTTTGACGACTTTCAGGAGCTCCATGGCGACCGACTCTACATGGACGACGAGTCCACCGTCGGCGGAACGGCCTTCTTTGAAGGCCAGCCCGTCATGGTCATCGGTCAGCAGAAAGGCCGCGACACTAAAGAAAACCTCCGTCGCAACTTCGGTTGCCCCAACCCGGAAGGTTACCGCAAGGCCCTTCGCCTGATGAAGATGGCGCACACCTTCAAGTTGCCCATCATCACCCTCGTTGACACCCCTGGCGCCTTCCCGGGCATCGGGTCGGAAGAACGCCACGTGGCTGAAGCTATCGCCGTGAACCTCCGCGAGATGAGCCAATTCGGCGTGCCCATCATCACCTTCGTTATCGGAGAAGGTGGCTCCGGTGGCGCCCTCGGCATCGCTGTGTCGAACCGCGTCTATATCCTCGAGAACGCCTACTACTCCGTCATCTCTCCCGAAGGCTGTGCCGCCATCCTCTTCAAGGACCGCGCCCACGCCCCAAAGGCCGCCGAAGCCCTGTGCCTCGACGCCCCGAATCTTCTCAAGCTCGGCGTCGTGGACGGCGTCGTGAAGGAGCCCCTCGGTGGCGCCCAGGAAGACCCCGCCGCCACTGGCTCCAACGTCCGCAAAATGCTACGCGAAGCCCTCAAGGAACTCTCGAAGGCTAAGCCCGACAAGTTGGTCGCCGACCGCTACGCCAAGTTTCGCAAAATGGGTGTGTACGCCGAGTGAGTGACTAGTACCACCAAACAAAAAGGGCGTCCCACCAGGACGCCCTTTTTGTTTACACCCGACGGCCCTTAGCCACCGTTTGCCATCAACTTAATGTAACGGGTGTAGTTGCGACCGTACTGATTCACAATGCGTTTGTAATCATTAACCGAAGGTAGCGCGATACCCGTGGCCCCTTGGGCGGCCGTAAGTTTCTGCAGAGAGCGGAGTTCCTTGGAGCCTTCGGGCGTCAGGATCGTGAGCGACACCTCCACGGCCTTCACGGAGTATGGCATATAAGGCAACGACGTGGCGGTCGCGGGGTTGTTCGGCCCAAGGGAATCGGGATACATGCGGTCCGCGTAGATACGGAGGCGGGCACCATAGGTGTCGTAAGGGTGCGGCGTGCCGGCGGCCGTCACTGGCACAGGTGAACCGCTGACAGGAGCAAAGCGTAATGGAGCGGTATTGGTGCTCGAGGACGTAGTATTGGTCGCGTACTCACCGATGTAGCCACCGTAAGCCGCCGGACCGAACTTAAAGGAATCCGAAGAACCGACGACTACCGGGCGAAGTAATTCGGCTGGGCGCTTCAGCGGATCGACCAAGGCGCCCGTTACCGTGGAGGAGGCCGGCAAGGAAGAGATACACCAGAAGGTCAGGTGCATAGAGACGACATTCGAAGCGATGAAATTCTGGTCATCAAGCGTCCAGCAATAGTTAGAGGTCGCCCCACCCGTCTGCACCAAGCTCTGGTCAATCAGATTACGCGTCTGAAAACCACCCGAGGTAGCCGAGACGGAATAGTTCGGCACGAGGCGTGCAGCGTTCCAATAATCCCAAGGGGATTTGGGCGTCGTTGTGGTCGAGGAAAAGATGACAGGTAAGGCGTCGCGGAAGGTCGCCTCTGGGTCGATGATCGTGCGGTAAACACCGTAGACCTGCTGGATGGGGTCACCAGGCGCATCGAACGGTGAACGCTGGCCGATACGATAAGCGACCGCACAGACGTCACCCTTAAAAGCGGTACGCGGCGTAGTGGCCACCGGGGACCAGCGTGGGCGGTCGGGTGGAGCCGAAAAGAGCATGACAATCGGGTGGTCGACTGGCTGCAGGTTACCGACCGCCTTAGGAACGCCAGCTGGAGTCGTCGAACCAGGCAGAATAACCTCCATCCAGCAACGACCGTCGGGCCGGATGACTGCTGTCTGGAAATCGTTCTCCATCGCATCGAGGGCTCCACGGGCCTCGGACTGCGTCGTGAGGTCGGCGACGGCCCTGTCGTAGGCCTTGAAGGTGTCCGCGGCAATGGTCACCACGGCGAGAACGATTACTATCATGATCGCCGTAGCGACCATGACTTCAATCAAGGTAAAACCGCGACGAGCGGTGCGGAGGAGGGAAGTTTTCATCGGTTAATGATGATGTTCTGCACAAGGAGGGGCGTCTCTTCACGAACCTTGAAAATCGAGGAGTCCACGTAATCGTGCGGGAAGAATTCGGCAACCACCGGAAGGTAGGCCAAAGCGTAGAGGTTTGGGTCGACCGGCAGAGCGGTGCCAGGCGCCCACTTAGCCACGCTTGGTTCGCCCGTGACGGTGTCGATCTGGTAGCGCTGACCGACGAGCAGCTTCGAGAGCGTGAGTCGCACCCGCATCGGGGTACCGATGACGTTACGCGTATTGGCCGCGATAGGGCTAAAATTATCGGCATTACCGAGACAGGAAGCGACTTCCATCGCCGAGGGGTTAGAATAGAGGTTGTAAGTCACCGTCGCGCCAGGCTGCGCATCGGCCACCGCAATCACCATCTTACGGTCATAGACGTAGAGCCAGACGGCGTTGGCCGTCGTGTTCGTCGGACCGAGTAAGCGGTAGGCGATTTCAAAGTTTGAAGCCGGAATCGTGGCAACCGGATCGAGTCTCGACTGGAGGCCTTGGTGAATATACTTCGTGTTCGCAGGATTGCTGTCCGCACTGGCATCTAGGTAGACGATAGAGCGCGGGTTATCGAGTGCACCAATCAAGCGAGTCACCCCCGACAGGGCACGGTTAGTCTGCATGATTTCGTCGACCTGCTGGAAGGTCGAACCAAGGATGCCGACCAACGATAGAATCGCCATGCCAAGGATACCGATAGCGAGGGTGACCTCGATCAGCGAAAAGCCGGCGCGGCGGCGGGACGGGTAAAGGACGGTGTTCATTACTTCAGGAGATTGGCGTTTAGTTCATCTGGGTCAGTGGTCATCGCCACGTCGCCGCTGGGGCGGAGCGACAGCGCCGCCAACTGGTTTTCGTTGGCTAGGTCGAGTTGGACCTTATTAGAGGCTGGGTCCAGTCGCAGCACGCCGTTAGCGAGTACGAGAATCACGCGGCCGAGGTGATTGGAGGTGCCGCCTGTCTGGAGCTCAACGTAGTACCACTTCTTGGCGTCGAGGCCAGACATCGCAGTCAAAGAGGTAGCAGCGACGACACCCTGCGACGCGAACATCATCCAAGGCGGACTGCCTGGGTTATCGTTCGAGTTGGCCGTGGCATTATCAGCGATCTGGCCGATGATACTAGCGCGGCCAATCCAGGTGCCCGTAAAGCCCGGGGGCTTATTGACCACGGTGGTGGTATCGCTGGTAGGCGGAACAAAGTAAACACCACTCGGAAGCAAGGTCGGGGCATCCGGAGTATACCACTTATAACGTGTATCGGAAGTGCTTGTAACGGTCGTCGGGTCCACGCCCGCCGCAACGGTGCTGGTATCCACGCTACCCACGGCAATCATGTACTTGTGCAGGTGATTCACGGGATCCGCCGGGTCGTTCAGGATTAATAGTCGGTAACGAGCATTGTAGCTCACGCCTGTACCTTGGGCACCGCGGTTCATCAAAGCCATCGCACGGACGGACCGAATCGAGGAGCCGACCATGCGCTGACCGCCCGTCAGGCCGCCGCCATCGCCGGAGGACATGTTCAGGAACATCGCCGAGATGAGCAGGATGATGGAGATAACCACCAACAGCTCAATCAGAGTAAAGCCGCGACGGGCGCGGGAGAGACGGGATCGAGGACTCACTGGATGGCGATAATGTCGGCGACGTCGTCCGCACCCAGTTGGCCGTCAGTCGAACCGACGTCCTTGGTGGTGGTAAAGATAATCACGCGCGCCGGGATACCCGTCGTGCTATTGATTCCATTTGGATTCTTGGTCGCGTCAAGGTCGTCCGGGAGCGGGGTCGAGATGCCCTTGATCGCACCATTACCATCGGTGTCAAAGACGATGCGGATATTAGTGTTACCGAACTTGTCGATGAGCTTGCCGGTCGTGTTGGCGTTGGCGTCAAAGAGCTCGTAGTCGTCCTTACCGAAGGCACAGAACTCTTCGGCGTTACGGTTATACTTAGCACGCTCGCCCGTGGCGGCACCCGAGAGCGGGGTTCCCGTCGGGTTCTTGCCGTAGAGGGACTTCACAAAGATAATACCAGGGCCAGTTTCGAGCTTGTGCAAGGAATCGGCCGTCGTGGTGTAGGTAGCCCCGATGTTCGGGTAAAATCCATACACGGACTTGTAACGGGTCACACCGGAGCACCACTGCTGGAAGGTCGTCTGGCCAGTTGAAATCTTCGCCTTTTTACGGACCGAACTGATGGCCGGAAAGAGGACGGCCGCCAAGATACCAATGATGGCGATGACGGTAAGGAGCTCTATGAGCGTGAAACCTGAACGGGTACGGGAACGCATGGAGTAAAGGGGCTAAACTTGAGGAATTAGAATGTAGCCCCACCCTTATTGATTGAACAGTCAAAAAGGAGGTGAAGTGCCCCCTGGCCCCACCCCTTCCCCGTCGGACGGTGGGGTTACCTAATGAAAAGGAAACAAGCAATGGCCACAGCCGTAGGCAGCATGGCCCAAAGAAAAAGGCGCCCGGCGGATACCCCGCCTGCGAAATACTCCCCTAAAATGGCCTGCCCTGCGGGGTTAGGGGCATTGGCGATGACCGTGAGGCCACCCCCGGCCAAAGCACCCGCCAAAACGGCGTACCTTAAGGCCGCCGCTGATGGCTCAGCTAAGGCCGGGACCTGCGCGGCGAGGTAGGTAATCGCTGCGTTGTCATTAAAAGCGGTTAAGACAAGTGAAGCCCATAATAAGGACGTGTCCCCCAGTTGCAGAATGACCGGGCCAATCCACCACCCTTGAAGGCCACCGAGGACGACTAATCCGGCCAAAAAGAAGCCCACCATCAAGGGCGCCCTGAGCCGGAGCGGCGACTGCCAACGCGGAGTGGCCACGCCAAAGGCTAAGAATAACAGCAAGCCCCCGACCATGAGGAGAGTGTGGTGGCCCGACAACATCACGACCGTCCAGGCGATCAGCGCGATGTGCACCGCAGTCACCCAGAGCGGCACCGTCGGCTCACCCTCTACATCCGCAGGCAACACCGTAGAGTGCAGGGCCAGTAATTCCCGGCGGAACCAGAAGAAATAGATGGCGTTCGACAGTGAAATTGCCGCCAAGGCCGCCCAACCGAACTGCTGAAAGACCTCCGCCGTGCCCCAACCCCAACGCGTCGCAACCATCACCACCGGAGGCGCCGCAAAATGCGTCAAGGCACCGCCGATGGATACATTAACAAAGAGTAAAGCCAGCGTGGCATACTGGAGGCTAGAGGAGGGTTTCAGGCAATAAAACTGGGCCGCAAGGAGATAGGCGGCGATGGTCATCGCGGCCGGCTCGGTAATCAAGGACCCCGCTAAAGGAGCCAAGGTCAGCACCACCACCCACCGGGCCGCCGGACTGCCGCCGAACCAACCCGCGACGGCATTCAACACCCGCCTCGCCGCTTGGACAATCGGCCGCGCCGAGGCCATGACCATAACAATAAAAACGAACAAAGGCTCTAAGAACTTAAAAGGCCCGGTGAATTCGCGGCCCGCGAAGGTAGCGGCGTAGTCACCAGACTCCAGATAGGCGACGGCAAAAGCCCACCCCTTCCCTGGCCAACAGACGGCGAGCAGGAATAACCCGAGGGACCAGAGTCCGAAAACGGCCTCGACCTCTCCGAGTAGGTGGAGGGCGGTTGATCTAAAATCGGCGCGCTGGGCTTCCAGGCGCAGAGCCGCCCGAGCAAAGATGGGCGCACAAAACGCGTGCACGACCGCGCAGGCGAATAAGGCCGACGCCGCTGGCAAAAAGGGGTCTGACGCCGCGGTAGCGGAGAGCGCCTGCGTCCATGTCGCCAACATCAACATGTCGCTCATTGAGCCCGTCTCCGCCCGCCTAGCGAGGCTGTTCGGCCAGAACTAGCCGAATCGGGATTGCCTCCGCCCGCTCTCATCAAAAATATGATGGGATGATTAAGCACTGGCCCCTCCTGCTGCTCAGCTCCCTCGCAGTCCTCGCTAAGGACGAGGCTCCGAAGCTCGCCTACAAGGAATTCCACGGACTCTACGCCGACGACCCCACCGCCCTCAATGGACTCCGCAACCCGGAACGCGGCTTTCGGCTGGAATGCCCGATCGGCCTCGGCGACGGTCAACTTCTCGTACAGCGGGCCGATGGCCGCGTGGTCCGACGCGCTGCCCCCGCCGCCAAAGACGAAAAGCCTGTGCCCTTCCTCGGCGTCGATGTGGCCCGGGCTGGCTGGACGGACCGCCAGCTATTTGAGGCCCTCAAGGCTTGGGAACTAAAAGGCGTCACGACCCACCTCGGTATCTGCTGGCTCGATGAATACCACAACCGGGTGCTCGACCAAATCCTCTTCCAGCGGCTCGAGAAATCTTTGGATACCTTCCGTCGCGCGGGCTGCAAACTGGAGCTGCGCTTCGCCTACGAGCTCGATGACAGCAAGTCGAGCGGACCCGACCTCGCCATGGTTAAAGGCCACTGGGCCCAGCTGAAGAAGATCCTCGCCGCCAACGCCGACGTCCTCATCGCCGTCCAACTCGGCTCCATTGGCCGCCGGGGAGAAGGCGCCAATGCCACCAAGATTCCCGAGACACCCGAGGCCCATGGCGCGATTCTCAAGGAGGCTTTCGCCAGCCTACCCAACGACCGCGCCCTCCTCGTCCAGTCGCCAGACATGCGCCAGGGGCTCTGCAAACAGCTGGACTGGCCTTTACACATCAACCAAGGGAACGCGTTCGAGAAAGGTAACCCGACCGCCCGCCTCGGCACCCATAACACGCACTTCCTCTTCGACTTGACGCACGATGGTAACTTCGACAAGCCACTCGGCGGCACCAACGAGGACTGGCAGAAGTTTTGTATGGAGAATCTCTTCGTCCCCTACGATGCCGAGATTACCGCCAAAACGGCGACGCAACCAACCGCGGCGGATGGCTGGCTCGTCGCGCAGGTAGCTTCCAATGAACGAGCCTTCGCCCTCGGTCTCGCCCATGGCTGGTCTGAAGCCGACCCCGCCAAGACCCCCGGTCTCGTTGATGGCTGGAAAAAACAAATGAAGACGAAGGCTGAGGTCACCCAGTTGGGACTGCCCCTCTCCGATGGGTACTTCACCGACACCAAGGGTAATGCGGTCAGCCGTTCGGCCTTCGACTACCTTCGCGACCACGTGGGCTACCGCTACGAACTGTTGAGCGCATCCTGGCAGAACAAAGTGAAGCTCGGTGCGAAGTTTGAAATTAAGATTCGCATCGCGAACCGCGGTTTCTCTGCGTGCCCGACCCCGCGTGGCCTCGACTTGGCCTACGTAGATAGCCCGACCAAGTACACGCTCTCTCCTGGCGAGGGCGAGGCCTTCGATATCCGCCGGGTACCACCTTACGTGGTCCTACAGAACAAGGAGGCCGGCTTCGACATCACCATCAAGGCAACCGCCCCGAAGGATATCCAGCCCGGCAAGTACCAGATTTGCGTCATGTTCCCTGAAATCGAGCACGCCAAGTTCAAGCAGGACGCGCGTAATAAGGTGCGCTTCGCCAACCGGGATGCCGCCTTCTGGCAATCCAAGGACGGGAAGCTGGCGGGAAACTTGATGGGTGAAATCGAGTTCGCGCGCTGACCTTCGACTACTTTGCAGAAACCTCTACGCGGGCGCCACCGAGTGACTTAATGAGGTCGACCTGGGCACCGATACGATCATAACGCACGCGGGCCACGGCAACCTTCGACTCGGCCAGCATACGTCTGGCTATGAGGTGGTCGGAGAGGGGCAACTGGCCGGCGGCCTGCCGGGCCTCGGCGACGCGGAAGGCCTCCTGAGCGGAAGCCTCACGGCGTTCGGCAGATTGTGCGGACTCGATGGTCTCCCGTACGTCGCTCAGGGCGTCGCGCACTTCACGGAAAGCATTCAGAATAGCCTTCTCGTAATTAGCGACGGCTTGATGCTGCACGGCCACGGCGCCTTCCACGCGCGCGGCGGTACGTCCGAAATCGAAGAGTGGGACTCGTAGATCCACCCCGAGATTCGTGGTACCACTGGCGGCACTGAAGAGCTGCGAGAAGTCACGGCTCTCATTCCCAAGCGCCCCCGTCAGCGTGAAAGTCGGGAAATAAGCGGCCTTAACGTAACCGATGCGCGCGTTGGCAGCGACGAGCGTCTGCTCGGCGGAAAGGACATCGGGCCGACGGCGCAGGAGATCCGAAGGCAAACCCGCGGCCGGCGGCGGCGGCAAGGCCAGCGCGGCCGCGGCTTGAGCCGGCAAGACCAGGTCCGGACGGCCCACGAGGAAGCCCAGCAGGTGCTCGGCGGAAGCGCGTGCGCGGCGAGCATCGGAGAGCGTCGCGACCGCGGCGGATAAGTTCACTTCCGCCTGAGCACGGTCAGCGGCATTGGCCGAACCGACGTCAAAGCGGAAGCCGACGATACGGCGCTCTTCGGTGCGGATTGCGACGAGTTCCTCGGCAGAGCGTTGCTGCACGGCGGCGGACTGCGCCAAGGCATAGGTCCGCACCACCGAGGTGGCAACGGCGAGCTCCACCTGGGCGCGAGCTTCGGAAGTTGCGAGCAGTTGGGCCCGCGCAGCTTCGGTGGCGCGGCGGAATTTACCCCAGAAATCGAGTTCAAACGAGGTTGCGAGACCCGCGCGATAGACGGTCCGGCTGCGGCCGTTCGTCGCACTGATTGGCGTGTAGCCGTTGTCGCTCACCTTAGTCTTCGCAGCGCCCGCCGTTGCATCAATCTGGGGTAATTGCGCGCCCGCGACATCCGCTAAACCTGCGGCGGCTTCTTCGACGCGACCAGCAGCGACGCGCACATCGACGTTGGCGACCAAGGCTTGCTCCACGAAGGCGTTCAGTTGGTTGTCGCCAAAACCTTGCCACCACTTTTCTCCGACGGCTTCGCCACCGGCAGTTGCCTCGGGAAAGGCGGCGGCCGTCGGGGTCTCCGGCCGAACGTAATCGGGGCCCAGCGTACAGGCGGAGAGCAGGAAACTCAGAGGAAGGAGTAAAACGACGGAGGTTTTCATGCGCGGGGTTCCTTGCGGTCGCCGGTAAGGATTTTGAAGAAGAGAGGGATAAAGAGCGTAGCCACGAAGGTATCTAAAAGCATCCCGCCGAAGACGCCCGTACCCATCGAACGACGTGCCCCCGCGCCAGCGCCAGAGGCAATCACGAGCGGAATGACGCCAAGGACGAAGGCCATCGAGGTCATGACCAGTGGACGGAAACGTATGCGAGCAGCCTCAACGGCCGCTTCGGCTGCGGACTTACCCGCATCGCGTGCCTTAACGGCGAACTCGACGATCAGGATAGCATTCTTAGCCGCTAGACCGATGAGCGTCACAAGACCAATCTGGAAGTACAGGTCGTTGGGAGTGCCGCGCACCCAAATAGCAACGAGCGCGCCGAGCAGCGCGAACGGCACCGTTAAGATAACGCCAATCGGCAGTGACCACTTCTCGTAGAGCGCTGCCAGAATTAAGAAGACCATCGTGAGGGCCATCAAGAAGGCCGGCAAAGCGGAGGTCGCGGAGCGTTTCTCCTGAAGTGCCTGCGCCGTCCAATCGAGCTGATAGCCCTCAGGCAAGGTGCGTTCGGCGACTTCTTCGACTAAGCGCAAAGCCTCGCTGGAGCTCAGCCCCGCAGCGCCGCCACCCAACACACGGGCGGCAACGAAGCCATTATAACGCTCAACCTGTTCGGGCCCAGAAGAAGGCTTAATACGGACTAACGTCGACAGCGGAATCATCCGACCATCTGCGGCGCGCACATGAATGCGGCCAACATCGGACGGATCCATACGCTCGGAGGGCTCAGCCTGCATCAGCACACGGTAAGTTCGCCCGGAGCGATTGAAGTCATTGACGTAAGCGGCACCGATGGTCGCCTGGAGGGCTTCGTAGATTTCCGGTAGCGGCACGCCTAAGGTCATCGCACGGACCTCATCGACTTCGGCGGCATACTGGGGGACGGTCGTGCGCAGGAAGGAGCGCAACCCAACAATGAGCGGCTTGCCATCCTTCGTCTCCTTACTCAAGGCCGCGATGAGTTCATCCGTGACCCTACCTAGGCGGACAGGATCATCATCCTCTCGAGCCTGCAGGTAGAACTCAAACCCACCAGCCGTACCGATACCACGAATCGGCGGCGGGTTAACAATGAAGCACATGCCTTCGGTCGCATGCGCCGTCGAGGCCATGAGCGCACCTGTCAGTTGCTCCGCGCCCACATCGCGCTTCGACCAATCTTTCAACGGTAAGAAAATCGTGCCGGCGTTGGTCTTCTCACCTCCACCGATAAGGTCAAAGCCGCTAATAGCAAAGGCATGAAACACTGCGGGCTTTTCGGCCGGCACTTGCAGGAGCGATGGCACGATTTTCGTCATGTAATCGCGCGTACGGGTCACGCTCGCGCCATCAGGCAAAGTGACCATGGCTAGGACGTAGCCTTGGTCCTCCGATGGCAAGAAGCCACGCGGACGCTCCCACAGGAGCGCGGCATTGGCGCCGAGGATACCTAAGAAGATAAGACCAGCAGCCTTGGGACGCTCCAGCAACCAACGGACGGCGCGACCATGCCAAGCGGCCAACGCTTGGAAGCAGCGCTCAAACCAACCCAGGAAACCCGTGGTCGGCGCATGCGTCCGGGGCTTCAGAATCATCGCACAGAGCGCTGGCGTGAGCGTCAAGGCCACGAACCCTGAGATAGTCACCGAAATCGCCACCGTCACGGCGAACTGACGGTAGAGCGTGCCTGCGATGCCACCGAGGAAGGCCACCGGGAGGAAGACCGACACGAGCACCAGCACGATAGCGACAATCGCACCTGAGACTTCATGCACCGAGGCCAAGGCGGCGTCGAACGGGGTCATCCCCTTCTCTTCCATGAGGCGCTCAACGTTCTCGAGCACGACAATGGCATCGTCGACGACGATGCCGATAGCGATGACCATCGCAAAGAGGGTCAGCGTGTTAATACCAAAGCCAAAGACCCAGAGACCGGCAAAGGTCCCAATGAGCGACACCGGGACGGCGATGATGGGAATGAGCGTTGCACGCCAGCTGCCGAGGAAGAGGAAGACTACCAAGATGACCAAGAGCCCGGCCTCTAAAAGTGTATGTTCGACCTCACGGATTGAAGCGGCGACGAAAAGTGTCGTATCAAACGGCACCTCGTAGTCGATACCCGAGGGAAAATGCTTCGAGAGCTCAGCGACGCGGGCCTTCACCGCCGCAGCTACGTCCAGAGCATTGGCCCCAGGCGCGAGGAACACACGCATGCCGACGGCCGTCTGATTATCGAGGCTGGCACGCTGTTCGTAGCTCTGGGCACCGAGTTCGACTGTGGCGACGTCGCGCAGACGGAGGACACCCTTGGCCCCGTCGGCGCGAAGTACGATATTACCAAACTGCTCGGGGGTGGCCAGCCGGCTCGGGGTGATAATCGGGATAACTACGGCTTGTCCATCGGTGGAAGGCTCCTGACCGAGACGACCAGCGGCGTATTGATTATTCGAAACACGGATAGCACGGGCGACGTCGCCTGGCGTCACGCCGAGTTGAGCCATCTTGTCCGGGCGTAGCCAAACGCGCATTGAATAATCGCGGGCCCCAAAGATACCGGCGTCACTGACGCCCGGGACACGCTTGATTTCCTCGACGACATTGACGGCAACGTAATTGCTGAGAAAAACCGAATCGCGACTGCCGTCCTTCGAAATGAAGGAAATCGACATCAGGATATCGTTCGTGCGCTTCTTGACGACCACCCCAAGACGGCGAGCCTCCTCGGGAAGACGCGGCTCGGCGATTTTGACGCGGTTCGTCAGGTTGATGACCGCGAGGTCGGGATCCGTACCCGGCTCGAAAGTGACTGTAATCGTGAGCAGGCCGTTCGAAGAAGAGTTGGAGGAGAAGTAGAGGAGATTATCCGTGCCATTGATTTCATCCTCAATCGGTGCGGCCACCGTCCGCATCAGCGTCTCCGCTGAAGCGCCCGGATAAGAAATCGCGATGGTCGCGGTCGGCGGGGCAATCTGCGGGTACTGTGCGACCGGGAGTAAACGGAAGGCCATCAGGCCCGCCATCACAACGACCAAGGAGAGGACGGTCCCGAAGATGGGCCGACGAATAAAGAATTCCCAGGACATCGGCGTTACTTAGCGGCCGGAGGACGCGGGGCCAGGGGAGCGCCAGGGCGGATCTTCACGAGGTTATCTAGGATGACGCGGTCACCAGACTTCAAACCGCCCGAGACAACGGCCAAGGGGCCGACGATGACTTCAATCTGGACGGGGCGCATGGTAGCAACGTTGCCTTCGCCAAGGACGTATACGAAGCGACCCTGGGCCGACTGCATGAGGCAAGCGGCCGGCACCGTGACGGCGCCTTCGAGGGACTTACCCTCGAGCCGGAGTCGGACGAACTGTCCAGGCAGTAAACGATTGTCGGGATTCACAAACTCGGCCCGCATCTGAATCGTACCTAGGCGGGATTCTACCTGCGCGGAGACGAAGTTAACTTTGCCAGCGAACGGCAACGGCTTGCCGGCACCATCGAGGACCTCGACCTTGGCCCGGGTCGCCTGGGCGGCGTCGCCTTGAAAGAGACGAGCGAAGTCTTGCTCCGACACACCGCAACGTGCCCAAACCTGCTCACGCTGCACCACCGTGGTCAAGAGGCCATCGGCACCTGGGCTGACGAGCGAGCCCTCGGAACGGGCGAGCCGGCCCGTGTAACCCGCAATGGGCGCACGGACTTCACAATAGGAGAGGTCCAACTCCGCCCCACGCACTTTGGCGGCGGCGACATCGCGTGCGAAGCGCGCAGCCATCGCCACGGCCTTCGCATCGGCAGCTTCTTTCGGGCTAGTCGCCTGCTGACTGAGCAACTTATCTTGGCGAGTCGACTCGGCCTCAAACTGCTCGAACTTGGCCTGTTCCTGCGAGAACTGGGCCTTCGCCAAAGCTAGGGCGACCTCATAGGTCGCTGGGTCGATTTTAAAAAGTAGGTCACCGGCCTTCACCGCGGCGCCTTCTTGATAAGATTGGGCCAGCAGAATACCCGTGACGCGGGCCCGGACTTCGACTTCACGAGTCCCCTCGACCTGAGCGGTGACCTCAACCGTCTGTGGGAACGGCCGGACCTCCACAACCTGGGTATTCACAGGCAAGGCACCAGGCATCTGGGGGGCTAAAGTTGGCTTACAGCCAGCGACAAACAACCCAAGGGTTCCGAAAAGAAGGACCTCGACCCGCAGCAATTTACATACATACATGTATGTAAAGGTAACTATCCAACCATGGCTCGCAAGACGAAAGCAGAGGCAGAACAAACTCGTCACAGAATCATCGCTTGCACGCGACAAGTCTTCAGCCGTGCCGGCGTCACCAACACCTCGCTCGAAGAGATCGCCAAAGAAGCGGGCGTGACGCGTGGGGCAGTCTACTGGCACTTCAAGAACAAGGCCGACCTCTTCCTCGCGGTGCGCGCCGAAACGGGACGCTTACTTAAACTCGAACGCACTGGACCAGGGGATGCCTTGCAACGCCTCGAACGCGGCCTGCTCGTGGCCTTACGCCGACTCGAAGACGACGCCGAGGCGCGCGCGGCGTATGAAGTGATGCTTTGGAAGTGCGAGTATGTCGGCGAATTCTCCGCGGTGCGTGACGACTTAATGGGGGCGGGTGCCGCCTTCCTGGCCGATGCTATGCACCTCTACCAAGAAGCCCAGGCAGCCAAACTGCTTCCTCTCTGGCTAGAACCAGAAGTCGCCGCGCTCGAGACGTTCTGCTTTTACACTGGGCTACTAAAAATCTGGCTGGCGGACCCGACGGGTAAACTTTGCCGACGTCAGGCCGCCGCGGCGATTACGCAACATGTGCGGAGCCGTCGAGCGGGTGGCCTTAGAAGCGCCAGCGCGAAGCGTAGCTGAATAAGGCTCCTGGGGCGAGGTCGTACGTCGATTCTACGCCCCCGAGATCCCGACGGGCCCGGGCGCGGAAAGCCCAACCAACCGTCAGCTCGTCACTGCGGTCGCCCCCCGAGCGCCGTAGCCCGAAGACGGCGGCGACGCGTTCACTTTCATGGGCCTGCGCGAGCCCGCCGAGATCTGCCAAGCGGGCTTCCTCCTGTTGGAACGCCAAAGTCAGCGAAGCGCGCCAATTATTATCGAGGCGACGTTCGAGGACCAGGGACTTCCGGCCAGTCCCGAGGGACCACTCCGGCGCGAACTGCCAGCGAAAGGTCGGGACGACCAACACCATCGGAGAACGAACGGCGCGGGACTCCGCTAGAAAAAGATAACCGAGCGTCCAGGTTTCGGAGACACGCCAGTCAGCACCATAAAGAGCCTGCACCGTCAACGCATCACCGAGGGACGCACCGGTCGCGGCATCGGCATTGAGCTGAAGCACCGCGTAACGGGTCCGCCCAGCCTCGTTCGCAGCGTAACCGCTCAGGTTCAAAGAGAAGCCGCGCACCGCAGCGAAGTCGACGGGCGCATTCGTCCAATCATGCCGGACCTCCGCCGCGCGGAAGCCCCAATCATAACGCCAAGTACCGAGTTGGGTTAAGGCAAAGTTGCCCGTGACCTCCAGGCCAGTCGAACGGTCCTGCGCCTCGCTAGAGCCCGTTGCGGTGGCGGCCATTAGGCGGACATTGACACCCTCAAAACCTTGCCTAGGTCGCGGGGCTTCCGCCTGAGCCCAAGCGAAAACCAACAGGGGTAGGAGGCTTTTAGTCATAGAAGTAACTTTGGTGCCTATCGCCCGAAGTCAAACGCACGGATGGTTGACCCTGCCCGCCCACCCAGGTATCCCCTTCCCTATGAGGACCCTCCCCTGCCTCCTGCTGTTAGTCGCAGGCATCCTCTACGCCGAGGATCCGCTTACGGTCCCGCAGACACCTCCCATCGTCTACCCGCAACCGGTCGGGCAATGCTTCATCCTGCGTATCGATAGCCGTCGCTATGAGTTGGATAACTTATTCAAGGATCCCGTCGCACGGCTCTTGGGGAGTGCCAACTACGTGCAGACCAAGGCCCTCTACGATGCGTTAAAGCGGGTGATCGCCGAGCGAGCACCGATTGAAGGGGCCGTCACGCGTGCGCAGGCCTTGGTCAACCTCTACACCGCCAAGGTCGAGAAAAGCCGTGCCAACGTCGACAGCCTCAAACAGCTGCGGAATACTTACCGTTCCAGCGATAAGGTCGACCTGCAGGAACTCCTCCGAATGGACAGCGCGATTACCAATGAGACGCTCAACCTGACGCGCTACGAAGACCTCGAAGAAAAAGCGCAGTTGAAACTCGTCGACACCCAAAAGGCCGTCGCGCCTTACAACGAGAAGGTCCAGCTCGCACAGGATAAATACATCGCTGCCTTGAAGGACTACGAACGCACCCTGGGCGATATCCGCACCATCGCCATCGCCAACGGAAAAGCCCTGTAAGGTGCGGACGCGGCAAGGTCTAGCGGGGGGTGCCCGCTGCAAGCAAAGGGAGTTTAAAACCTACCCAAGACCTGAAATCAGGCACTTTCAGCCAGCAAACTTAGCCTATTGTGACTATTTAAGGTATTTTCATGCCGACCCTTGACACCCCCGTGGGTTCGGCGAATAGTTCGAACAGTCAATTTCAACTCAGGTAACGCCTCCCTTATAAAGGACGCCACAAGTCGCGAGGGCGACTAACGGAACTAGGATTAACAACTCTCCGTACCCGACCCCAGAGCTCCGTAGCTAGAGCTCTGGAACAATTTGTCCGGAAAACCGCCCCCTCACCTATTGCTGGGAGGCGAGTGCGGAAAGGATTCAGGGCTTGGGGTATAACGCAATTTTCCAATAGAAAATGCGCCCCTCATGAGACTCCTCTTCCTGTTGGCGTGGTCTGCTTGCACGACCGTACTCTGGGCGCAGACGCCCGTTACCCATGACGTCGTGGTCTACGGGGATTCCGCCGCCGCCGTCGCCGCCGCCATCCAAGCGAAACGCCAGGGCTTAGATGTGGTCCTCGTCAACTCCACCGATTTCCTCGGCGGTATGACTTGTAGCGGATTGTCCGCGAGCGACATCTTCCACCGCGACGCGGTCGGAGGCGTGGCCCGGGAACTCTACGGCCGGATCGGCCAACACTACGGCAAGGCCTACGTCGATTACTTCGAGCCCCATGTGGCGCAGGCCGCGATGGATGCGATGGTCAAGGACGCGGGTGTTAAAGTCTTCCTTAACGAACAGCTCGACCGCAGCGCCGGTGGCGTGAGCAAAGAAGGCACCCAATTAAAATCCTTCCGAACGCTCTCCGGGAAAGTCTTTGTCGCCAAGGTCTTCATCGATGCGAGCTACGTGGGCGACCTCATGGCGGCGGCGGGAGTCTCTTACGCAGTCGGTCGCGAGCCAAACACGCTTTTCGCCGAGACCCTCAACGGCGCCCAGCGCGGCGACAATAAGCCCCGCAAACACTATACGCAAAAGGACAAGGATCACTTCATCAAGGACATCGACCCGTACGTGAAACCTGGCGACTCAGCGAGCGGCCTACTGCCTTTCGTCTTTGCGGAAGATCCGGTAACAGGTGAAGGCGACCGCCGTATCCAAGCCTACAACTACCGTCTCTGCGTCACGACAGACCCGGCCAACCGCTTGCCCTTCACCAAACCCGAGGGCTACCGCGAGCTCGACCACGAGATGCTCCTGCGTAACCTCGAAGCCGGCGACGTCCGCTTCCCTGCCCTCCTCCATAAGTTGCCCAACGGAAAAACCGACTGGAACTCCATGCATGCCGTGGGCACGGACTATGTGGGCGCCAACTGGGCCTACCCCGAATCCGACTACGCGACGCGGCAGAAAATCGAGCAAGCCCACGTGCTCTATATTCGCGGCCACCTCTGGACGCTCGCGAACCATCCCCGCGTCCCGGCGGAGATCCGCACTCAGGCCGCCGCCTATGGACTCTGTAAAGACGAGTTCCCAAGCCACGGTGGCTTCTCCCCAATGATTTACATTCGCGAGGCCCGGCGCCTCCAAGGGGCCTACGTGATGACCGAACTGGATTGCAAAGGTAAGCGCACCGTCGACGACCCCGTCGCTCTGGCGAGCTTTGGCTTGGACTCGCACGCCGTCCGCTACTTCGTCACGAAACGCGGCTTCTTGGAACGCGATGGGGTCGTCTGGAACGTGCCGCCGCGTCCCTACGGCGTTTCCTACCGCAGCCTGACGCCTAAGGCCGAAGAGTGTACCAACCTGTTAGTGCCCGTCTGCCTCTCCGCCACCCACGCGGCCCATGGCTCTATTCGCATGGAACCAGTCTTCATGCAACTCGGACAGGCCGCCGCGATGGCCGCCGGGATCGCCATCAAACAAGGTATTAGCGTCCAGGCGGTGCCGTACGCGCCCGTTCGCGACCTCCTGACGGAAGCCAAACTTCCAGTGCAATGGACCGCCCCGCCCGCCGCCAAGGCCACGCCTGCTAAGAAATAAGGGAAAGGAGTTTTTGACAAAGTCCAAATCTAGGTTTCGCTCCCCTCAGATGCGAAACCCCGAAGACACCCTGCGCCAACATGACCTCCCGGTCACGGCCCAGCGTGTTTCCGTTCTCCATGCCGTGTCCCGCCACCCACACGCGACTGCCGACATGCTCGCCGAGGAGGTCCGCGCTGAACTCGGTTCTATCTCCCGCCAGTCCGTTTATAACGTCCTGAACGTGCTCACGGACAAGGGCATCATCCGCCGCATCCAGCCGGCTGATTCCGCCGCGCTCTACGAAGACCGTATCGGCGATAACCATCACCACCTCGTCTGTCGCACCTGCGGTAAGACTGAAGACGTCTGCTGCGCGGTCGGAGCGGCTCCTTGCCTAACGGCCCACTCGCATCACGGTTTTAAAATCGATGAAGCCGAAGTGATTTACTGGGGCACCTGCCCCGCCTGCCAGAAGAAGAAACGCTAAGCCCTTTCCTATCCCCCAGCCCCTATCCCCTAACCGCTTTCCCCTACCACCTATCCCCCAATCTCCCTACCTATCATGTCCGATATCTCCAAATGCCCCGTCATGGGCCACCTCGCCCCACAAAACCGCCACACCGCCGCCGCTGCGATGAGCAATGGCGATTGGTGGCCGAATCAGCTCAACCTGAACATCCTGCGCCAGAACTCGAGCAAGAGCGATCCGCTGGCCCCAGGCTTTAACTACGCCGAGGAGTTCAAGAAGCTCGACCTCGAAGCCCTGCGCAAGGACCTCGCCGTGCTTATGACCGACTCCCAGGAATGGTGGCCAGCCGACTACGGTCACTACGGCCCCTTCTTCATCCGCATGGCTTGGCACAGTGCAGGTACCTACCGTGTGACCGATGGTCGTGGTGGTGCTGGCTACGGCACATTGCGTTTCGCCCCGCTCAACAGCTGGCCCGATAACGCCAACCTCGACAAGGCCCGACGCCTGCTCTGGCCGCTCAAGCAGAAGTACGGCCAGAAGATTTCCTGGGCCGACCTCATGGTCCTCACCGGCAACGTCGCCCTCGAAACCATGGGCTTCAAGACCTTCGGCTTCGCCGGCGGCCGTCCCGACGTTTGGGAACCACAGGAAGATATCTACTGGGGTCCAGAAACGGAATGGCTCGGCGACAAGCGCTACACCGGCGATCGCCAGCTCGCCGACCCGCTCGGCGCCGTCCAGATGGGCCTGATTTACGTCAATCCCCAAGGTCCTAACGGCAAGCCCGACCCGCTCGCCTCGGCCCGCGATATTCGCGAGACGTTCGCACGCATGGCGATGAACGATGAAGAGACCGTCGCGCTCATCGCCGGCGGCCACACCTTCGGCAAGGCCCACGGTGCCGCCTCGCCCGACGGCCATGTCGGTCCGGAACCCGAAGGCGCCCCGCTCGAAGAGATGGGTCTCGGCTGGAAGAACTCCTTCGGCAAAGGCAATGGTGCCGACACGATCACGAGCGGCCTTGAAGGTGCTTGGTCGAGTACGCCGACCCGCTGGTCGAATGAATACCTCCAGAACCTTTGGAACTACGAATGGGAACTCACCCAGTCCCCGGCCGGCGCCCACCAGTGGACGCCCAAGGGCGGCGCCGCGAAGGACACCGTACCGGATGCACACGATGCGTCGAAGCGCCACGCGCCGATGATGTTCACTTCCGATATCGCGCTGAAGGTCGATCCAGCCTACGCCAAAATCACGAAGCGCTGGTTGGATAACCCGGCCGAGTTCGCCGATGCTTTCGCCAAGGCCTGGTATAAACTCACGCACCGTGACATGGGTCCTTTCTCCCGCTGCCTCGGCCCGCACGTGGCTCCCGCCCAGCTTTGGCAGGACCCCGTCCCTGACGTTGACCACGCCTTAATCGACTCGGCTGACATCGCATCGCTGAAGAAGTCGCTCCTGGCTTCGGGCCTAACGACCGCGCAGCTCGTCTCGACCGCTTGGGCTTCCGCCGCCAGCTTCCGTGGTAGCGATAAGCGCGGTGGCGCCAACGGTGCTCGTATCCGGCTTGCCCCGCAGAAGGATTGGGAAGTCAACCAACCCGCCGAACTCGCCAAGGTCCTCGCCGTCCTTGAAAAGGTACAGGCCTCCTTCAACGCCGCGCAGACCAGTGGCAAGAAGGTCTCCCTCGCCGACCTCATCGTACTCGGTGGTTGCGCCGCGGTCGAAGCGGCCGCCGCCAAGGCTGGTACGCCCGCCCAAGTGCCGTTCACCGCAGGCCGTACCGATGCAACCCAAGCGATGACCGATGCCGATTCTGTCGCGATGCTTGAACTGAAGTATGACGGCTTCCGCAATTACCTCGGCCGCAAGCTCGACCGACCCGCCGCCGAGAACCTCGTAGATCGCGCCCAACTCCTCATGCTCACGCCTCCCGAGATGACCGTGCTCGTCGGTGGTATGCGCGTGCTCGATACGACGGTGCTCTTCCCAGGCCTCGGCGTGCTGACCAAGCAACCCGGCGTCCTGACCAACGACTTCTTCGTTCACCTCCTCGACCAGTCCGTGGTCTGGGAGAAGGCCAAGATCTGCGAGCACTTCTTCGAAGGCCGCGACAGCAAGACCGGCCAGGTGAAGTGGAATGCGACCGCCGTCGACCTCGTCTTCGGCTCCAACTCGCAACTCCGCGCCCTGTCCGAGGTCTACGCCAGCGCCGACGGCAAGGTGAAGTTCGTCCACGACTTCGTCGCCGCCTGGACGAAGGTCATGAACCTCGACCGCTTCGACGTCGCCAAGAATTAACAGTGCCCAGCGCCCTTCCCCTCACGGCCCGCCCCCTCGGCGGGCCGTTTTATTTATCGATCAAATCAATAGGATAGCGCCACCCTTCGGAACAAAGGGTGTAAGAGGGGGTCGATATCTGGCAGAACCCCATGCGCCACGCCTCGAAAACGACTCCCCGACAGCTAAGGAAAGGCTCGCATTGGCTTGTCCGGCTGGCACAAAACAAGGGTACCCCTTTAGTTTCTACCCCCTGAAATGAATCGTCGACGTTTCATCCTCCGTTCCTTGGGAGCCACCCTGGCCCTCCCTGGCTTATGCTCGCTCAGCGCGAAGGCCCTCAGCGGTAACCCCACCGTTCAGGTGGACAAAGGGGCCGGCATCGGCGCCCGTCGCTTCGTGGCGATCGGCAACCTGCTCGGCTACCAGACCAAGAAGTTTTTCCCGACCACTACCGGGCGCGACTACGAAAAGACGACTCTGTTGGAGCCCATCTGGGAGCAGCGCGAACTCATGACCGTTTTCCGTGGCCTCGACCACGGCGTCAAAGGCGGCCACTTCGCGGTGCATTCCTTCCTCTCCGGCGTACTCAATTCTGAGGCGCAGAATCGTCCAGACGGCAACGTCTCGCTCGACCAATTCCTCGCCGAGGAGCTCGGTCACCAGACCCGCTTCTCCTCGCTTACCGTCGGCTCCGAGGGCGGCATTCACGGCGGTTGCCAGCTCGCTTGGACGAAGTCAGGCGTCCGCGTTCCGCCGATTACCAACCCGGCCGAACTGTTCGACAAGCTTTTCGTCAGCGACTCAGCGGACCGCCGCGTCCGTCGCGAAGAAGAAAACCATGTGCAGGCCTCGATCTTGGATTCCGTCCGCGAAGAGGCGAAGCGCCTCTCCGGACAGGTCAACCAAGAGGACAAGGCCAAGCTCGAAGAGTACTTCACGTCCGTGCGCGACGTCGAAAAGCGCCTCGCACTGCGGCAACGCTGGACCCATCTCCCCAAGCCGACGGCGCCTTTCGCCAAGCCGGCCAACCGTAACGCAGTCGACGACCTGCCGCTCATGTATGAGCTCATCGCGCTTGCCCTGCACACCGACAGCACCCGCATCGCCACATTGGAAGTCGGCGGCGACTTCCTGCCCCAGAATCTCGGTATCAAAAAGGACTATCACGGCCTCTCCCACCACGGCAATTCCGCCGAGTCCATCGCCGCCCTCATCACCCTCGAGCGCTATCAGATTGAACAGTATGGTAAGTTCGTCGGTCGCCTCGCGCAGCTGAAGGATGGCGAAGGCACGCTGCTCGACTCCACCACCGTTTTATTCGGCAGCGGCATGGGCGACGCCAACTCGCACCGGAACACGGACCTGCCGATCTTGCTCGCGGGCGGCGGCTACCAGCATGGCCGCTTCCGCGAAGTCGCGCGCGAGGTCAGGCACAAGGTTCCGCTTTGCAACCTCTTCGTCGATATCGCCCAGAAGATGGGCGTGGAAACGGCAGCCTTCGGTAGCAGTACGGGGCGGTTCTCCTGAACCCCGGCCTCGAACGCTGACGTGTATTTTATTCCGGCAATCCGACCCATGGCGTCCCCTCGACGGACCCTCCTGGTCATCGCCATCGTCTTTGCAGCTGGCTTCATGCCCGCCGCCGAGGCGCCGGCGAAGTCGGTCGAGCAGTTCCTAGGCCGCTACTGCCTCGAGTGTCACGACGCCGACGCCCACAAGGGCGACCGAACCTTTCACAAATTCGCGCTGCCGCTGAAGACACTGCCCCAGGTGATGGATGCACGCGAAATCATCGACCAGCTGACGCTCCGCGACATGCCGCCCAAGAAGGCCGACCAGCCTACAGACGATGAACGCCTCGCGGCGATTCGTGCCCTGCGCGCTGGTACCGCGGCGGCTGAGACCACGCTGCAAGGAACGGGCTCACGGACGGTCCTGCGCCGGCTCTCCAACCGCGAGTATGAGAATACCCTTGCGACCTTGTTCGGTCGCCGCGTCGACACCCTCGGGCTGACTGCCGATTTCCCCAGGGAAAAGACCGCCCGCCATCTGGATACCATCGGCCAGACGCTGGTGACTTCCGGCTTCTTGGTCGACCAGTATTTCCTATCTGCCAACCGTCTCGTAGAAACCCGCCTCGGGAAGCCGGCCACCGCGCCGAAGACCTGGCGCTTTAACAGTAACTTCATCCAGTACGAAGAGCTAACCGGCTCTCATAAGAGCGCCTTCAACTTCCGCTACCTCAATATATATGAACAGCCGAACACCGACACCCGCCAGGGCGGCTACGGTCATATCGAGGATTTCAAGCAAGGCGTGACGGTCTCGGGCCTCTATGACCTCGAGGTCGAGGCGACGGCCATGCATCGCGACACCCATTACGATCCCGCCATCTTCGGTATCGACCTCTCGGAGCCGTTCATCCTTGGCGTCGTGCCTGGCGATGCCACGAAGGGTCACATCCATTACCCGCAGGCCATCGAGCCCCTGCTCGCCAGCAGCGTGGTGCCCGACAACGTGCCGACCCGGCTGAAGTTCCGCGTCTGGCTGGAAGCTGGCCAGACCCCGCGCTTCATCTTCCCGAATGGCCCCTATGAATCGCGCGCCGCGGTGGTGACGATCAATAAGCGCTACGAGAAAGAATTCACGACTCCAGTCGGCTCCTCGGGCGTCGGCCGTGCGCACATCCTCAAGGAAGGCCAGCTGCCACACATCCGCATCAGTGAGATTGTCATCCAGGGCCCGGTGGTCGAGCCAATGGGCGGCGCCGAGGAGATTGCCGTTTTCGGTAAGGAGGGCTTCCAGCCGGGACGCGCGCTTGACCAGCTACTCGACTTTGCGGCGAAAGCTTACCGCCGCCCGCTCCAGGACGCCGACCGCAGGTCGATTCGTACCATGTATGAGAAGCGGCTCGCCGAAAAAGCCGCTCCGCGCCAGGCGGCGCTCGACGTGGTTAAACTCATCCTCTGCTCGCCTTCCTTCCTTTACCTGAGCGAGGTCACCAAGGAGAGCGACCGGAGTCTACAGCCTCACGACCTCGCCACCCGCCTCGCCTACGCCCTTTGGGCCGCGCCGCCCGACGAGGCCCTGTTCGCCTCAGCGGCATCGGGTAAACTCACCGGCGATGCGGAACTGAAGAAGGAGATTGACCGCCTGCTGGCCGATGAACGCGTTAACGGATTCGTCCATGGCTTCCTCGACAGTTGGCTGAACCTGCGCGACCTCGGCGGCATGCCACCCCCGCGCGAGTCGAATCGCGCCTACTACGCCGAAGATCTGCCCGCATCGATGAAGGCCGAGGCACGCCTGTTCTTCCGCGAAATGCTCAGGGACAACCTACCGGTGACTCAGTTCCTGCATGCGGACCATACCTTCGTCGACAAGAAACTCGCGAAGCTCTACGACCTGCCCGCGCAGAAAACCCTGCGCCTGGCTGACGGCTTTCAGAAGGTCAGTCTCGTCGGCGATAAGCACCGGGGTGGCCTGCTCGGCATGGCGGCCGTGCTGACGGTCAGCGCGAACGGTGTCGAAACCTCGCCCGTCACCCGCGGGGCCTGGGTTAGCGAGAATATCCTCGGCATCAAGCCGCCACCGCCACCGGATGTCGTACCCGCCATCGAACCCGACGTCAGCGGAACGACCACGATCCGCGAGCGCCTCGCCAAGCACAGCACCGACCGCGCCTGCGCCGAGTGCCATCGTAAGATCGACCCGCTCGGCTTCAGCCTCGAGTCCTTTGACCCGGTCGGCCGCTGGCGTAGTACCTACCCGAAGCCGAAGACGGGTGCGGCGCCCAAGATTGACACCTCCGGCGTGTTCGCCTCTGGCGAGACCTACAATGACTTCGCCGGCTTCCGCGACATCTTGCTGCGTAGGCGCGAAGAACAGTTCACCCGCCACCTCATCCGCCAGTTGCTCGCCTACAGTACCGGTCGCCTCATGGAGCCAGCCGACGAGTTCGCCATCGACCGCATCCACGAGAAGGTAAAGCAGCAGGGCCTCGGCCTGCGTAGCCTTGTCTTTGAGTGTATGACCAGCGACCTCTTCCGCTCGCGCTGAGCCGCGGGGCGAACCAGGGAGCGACCGGCGAAGTCCCCATCCCCCTGCCGGTCACTATGAGATAATAGTGCCGTGCCTGAAACAAGGGGGCTAGTAACCTGTCAGAACAATCGTTGTATAAGCATACCCCATGGCTGACCCGCTCGACCTAACCCGCCGCCGTTTCCTGGGTGCCATGACTACGGGCATGACGGGCTTAGCCTTGTCGCGGCTGCTGATGAACGACTTCGGGGTGGTGGTACCGCCGGGCGCCCACTTCGCCCCAAAGGCCAAGCAGGTACTGCAAATCTTCTGCCCAGGCGCGGCTTCGCACATCGACCTCTGGGACCATAAGCCTCTCCTCGATAAATATGACGGCACGCCCCTGCCCGGCCCGATCGAAGTGACCTTCCAAGGCAAGAACGGAAATCTGATGAAGTCCCCGTGGGCGTTCAAGCCAGCGGGCCGGAGCGGTAAAATGATCAGCTCAAACTTGCCGCACATGGCCCAACACGTCGACGACATGGCGTTCATCCATTCGATGACTTCACGAAGTAATACCCATGGACCGGGCTGTATCGCGATGAATACCTGCTTCACCCGCGAAGGCTACCCCAGCAGCGGCGCCTGGGTTAGTCACGCACTCGGCTCGCTCAACCAGAACCTGCCGACTTATATCTCCGTGCAAGACACGCGCGGCGAACCTCCGAATGGTAAAGCGAACTGGGGTAACGGCTTCCTGCCCGCCCGCCACCAAGGGGTCAGCATGGCCGCCCAACAGGCCTTACGTAATTTGGGCCGACCAGCCAATATCTCTCTCGCCGAAGATGACGCGACCCGCGAGTTCCTCCGCACAACAAACACCGAGCACGCTGAAGCTCACCGCGGTAACGACGAGCTCCGTGCCCGGATCGCCGCCTATGAGCTCGCGGCGAAAATGCAGTTGGCGGCACCAGAGGTCAGCGACCTCTCCCGTGAGCCGGAACACGTCCACGCACTCTACGGCACCCGCGACAAGAACCCACTTAAGGCGGCCTATGCCAAGAACTGTCTACTGACGCGCCGCTTCCTCGAAAAGGGGGTGCGCTTCGTTAGCCTCTACTGCGCTTCCCGGGCAAGTAATGTCGATGGGCTACTCAATTGGGACGCTCACCGTACCCTGAAAGCCGACTACGACCGCCACTGTCCGGTCTTCGACCAGCCCACGGCCGCCCTCCTGACAGACCTCAAACAGCGCGGACTTCTCGACGATGTGCTCGTTATTTGGTGCACCGAATTCGGCCGTATGCCGACCCATCAAGTCGGTACGACTGGACGCGACCACAACCCGGATGCCTACACGACCTGGATGATGGGGGCAGGCGTCAAAGGGGGTATGTCCTACGGCGCCACCGACGACTTCGGCCGCCGGAGCGTCAAAGACGTGGCGACCTGCTATGATTTCTACGCGACGGTGTTGCACCTCCTCGGCCTGAACCACGAGCAGCTGACCTATTACCACAACGGCGTGAATCGTCGCCTCACCGACGTCCATGGTCACGTCATCAAGCCGATCCTCGCATGAGAATTCTGCTGTCCGCACTCCTACTGGCTCCGCTCGTCACGGTAGCCGCGGACGACCCTGCCAGCGTCGCGTTCTTCGAGCAGAAGATTCGCCCGGTTCTCATCGAGCAATGCTATGAGTGCCACAGCGCCCAAGCCAAGAAACTGAAGAGTGGGTTATACCTAGACTCCAAAGCCGGCTGGTTGAAGGGCGGAGAATCGGGCAAGCCCATCATTGTGCCAGGCCAACCTGACCAAAGCCTCCTACTGCGCTCCATTCAGCACCTCGAACCTGACCTCGAGATGCCGCCCAAGAAGCCGAAATTGGCGGATACGGTCGTGGCGGACTTCACCTCCTGGATCAAAGCCGGCGCCGTGGACCCGCGCGACCAAGCCACCGCCGAGCTCAAGCGCGCCGATAAGTCTTGGTGGTCGCTCCAACCGCTGACCAAGGAATTCAAATACCCCAATATCGACGGCTTTATCGACGCCAAACTACACGCACAGAAGTTAACCCGCAGTGCGCCCGCACAACCGCAGGCACTGATTCGTCGTTTGAGTTACGACCTCACTGGCCTCCCGCCCACCCAAGCCGAGGTCGATGCCTTCGTTGCGGCCCATCGCACCAACGCACGCCAAGCAACCGAAGCCCTCGTTGACCGCCTCCTCGCCTCTCCTCGCTACGGCGAGCATTGGGGACGGCACTGGCTTGACGTGGTCCGTTTCGGCGAGAGCAACGGCTTTGAACGCAACGTCATCGTTGATGACCTTTACCCTTTCCGCGATTACGTCATTCGTTCGCTCAACGACGACAAGCCCTTCGACCAACTGATACGGGAGCACCTCGCCGGCGACGTGCTTGGCAGATTCCAACCTGAGATCGAAATCGGCAGCGCGTTCCTCGTCGCGGGTCCCTACGATGACGTCGGCAATCAAGACCCCGTCGCGCAAAAGGTGATTCGTGCCGCCACGCTCGACGACATGGTCACGGCCACTGGCGGCGCATTCCTTGGCCTCACGATTAATTGCGCCCGCTGTCACAACCACAAGTTCGACCCCATCCCGACCGAAGACTACTACCGGATTCGCGCCGCCTTTGAAGGCGTCGTGCATGGGCGCCGGACGCTTGCAACACCTGAACAGACCAAGGCCTTCAACGCCGCCATCGGTGTACTAAACCAAGAGCGCGGAAAGATTGTCACTGAGCAAGACGCCCTAACCAAGGCCATTGAAACCAAGGCCAAGGCCTTACTCGCCGCCCGACAATACCCACGCCCCAAGGTGGATTCGTTACTGACCGAAGAAAAGATCACCACGGTCGCCGCCCGATACGTCAAATTCACGATCACGGCCACCTCTGCTAGCCCACTAACCGGCGTCGGTGGCCGTATTTCGGAATTCGAAATCTGGACGGACGAACCCACCCCGCGTAATGTCGCGCTTGCCTCTAATGGCTCCAAGGCGGCAGGCGTAAAGGGTGCCACGGCGGAGGACTTTCCTGCCGCTTATAGTGCTGCGCTCACCATCGACGGAGACGAGGGGGCGCAGTGGTATATCGGCCGACCAGCCGAACTCATCATCTCCCTCCCCCGCGTCGAGCAGATTAACCGCCTCGCCTATCGCACCGCCAAGGGGCGAGTCCTCCGCGACAACTCGCAAGGTCCCACGCCCTGCGAATACGAGATGTTCGTCTCCCTCGACGGCAAGGTCTGGAAGAAAGTAGCCGATTCGTATGACCGTGCCGCTTGGTCACCCGCGCACGCCTTCGAACGTGTCCGCAAGGAAGCCACCACGCCGGAAGTAGCCCAACGACTCGCCCAGCTCGGACCGCAGCTTGCCGCCGTCGATAAACAAATCGCGGCTGTCCCTCAACTCCCCTCCGCCTGGGTCGGGATACACCAGCCCAAACCCGAAGCGACGTTTGTACAGAAAGGCGGCGACCCAGCCAAGCCCGCTGGCCAAGTCGTCCCCGCCAGCCTCAACGTTCTCGACCTGGTAACACCACAATATGCATTAAAGGCGAATGCCGACGAAGGGGAACGTCGGGTAGCCTTGGCTAATTGGATCACCAAGGATAATCCCATCACCGCACGCGTGCTGGCCAACCGCCTTTGGCATTATCACTTCGGCACGGGCCTCGTGGATACCCCCAGCGACTTCGGCTTCATGGGTAGCTCGCCCACGCACCCGGAGCTCCTCGACTTTCTGGCGCAACGCTTACTCATGCATGGCTGGAAACTCAAAGCACTCCACCGCGAGATTGTCCTCTCGCAGACCTACCTACAGTCCGCTGAATTCAACGCAGACGCCGTTCGCGCCGACAAGCACGCGCGTCTACTCTGGCGCTTCCCGCCGCGCCGTCTGAGCGCAGAAGAAATCCGCGATACCCTGCTCGCGACCGCTAGTGAATTAAAATTAGAACCCATGGGTGGCCCCGGCTTCCGACTCTACCGCTACCTCTCGAACAACGTCTCGACCTACATTCCGCTCGAGACGCAAGGCCCGGAAACCTACCGCCGCGCCGTCTATCACCAGAACGCCCGCGCCAGCGTCGTCGACGTCCTCAATGACTTCGACCTGCCGGACATCGCCTTCGCCACACCCAAGCGGGCCAATACCACCACGCCGTTGCAGGCGCTGACCCTGCTCAATAATAGTTTCACCATCGACATGGCCAAGGCCTTCGCCGCTCGCCTCAACGGACCCGACCCGATCGGCCAAGCTTACGCTCAAGCCTTACAACGCCAGCCCACGGTAGTCGAACGGTCCGCCGCCGAAAAGTTGATCGCCCGGTACGGCAAACCCGCCTTTTGCCGCGCCCTGCTTAACAGTAACGCCCTGATCTTCTTGGAATAGGCCCGAATGGGGGTCACCCGCCCAATTAACCAAGCCAGAGTCGAGTGTCTAATTGAGGGTTTAAGAACGTCTCATTTTCACCCTAGCTAGGGAACAAGAGATTGGTCTTGGGCGTCTGGTTACGTACACCTAATTGTAGAAATGGCCACCCCGCCCATGCTCCGACTCTCCCTTCCCCTACTCCCCCTCCTCGCTGCGTCGGCTTTCGCCGCGGATACCGTGGAGTTCAACCGCGACATCCGCCCGTTGCTCGCCGATAACTGCTTCCACTGCCACGGCCCGGATCCAGGCACGCGCAAGGTCGGCCTCCGCCTCGACACCGAAGCCGGCTTCTTCGCCAAGCGCCTGACCAAGGACGGCAAGGAAGAGCCGCCAACCATCATCAAGGGGCAGCCCGACAAGAGCACCCTTTACCAGCGCATTATCTCCAAGGACGAAGACGAGATCATGCCGCCGCCGGAGTCGCACAAGTCGCTCAGGCCAGAGCAGATCGCCACGATTAAGGCTTGGATCGAACAAGGGGCCAAATGGCAGCCGCACTGGTCCCTCCTGCCGCCCGTTGCAGTCACGCCTCCCGCCGACCAGAGCGGCTGGGCCAAGAACCCAATCGACAGCTTCGTCCTCGCTAAGCTCAAGGCTGCCGGACTTCAGCCCGCCGCCGAGGCCGATGCCCGCACGCTTATTCGCCGCCTAGCGCTCGATGTCACTGGCCTCCCGCCTTCGCCCGAACTTCTCGCCAAGCACTTACCCAAGGATGGTAGCCGCCTGAACGACGCGCAGGTGCGTTCGCTGGTCGACGAACTCATGGCCACCACGGCCTACGGTGAACACCGGGCCCGCTACTGGCTCGACGCCGCCCGCTACGCCGATTCGCACGGCCTACACTTTGACAACCCACGCGAGATGTGGCCTTACCGCGATTGGGTCGTGAAGTCGTTTAACGCCAATCAACCGTTCAATACGTTTACGGTCGAGCAGATTGCCGGTGACCTCCTGCCCAACCCGACGGAGTCGCAGCTGATTGCCACCGGCCTACAGCGCTGCAACGCCACCACCAACGAGGGCGGCACCATCGTCGAAGAAAACCTCGCTAACTACGCCGCTGACCGCGTCCAGACCATCGGCTGGGTTTACTTGGGCCTAACCACTAATTGCGCCCAGTGCCATGATCACAAGTTCGACCCGTTTACCGCCAAGGACTTCTACTCGCTGGCGGCCTTCTTCCGCAACACGACTCAACCCGGCCTCGACGGTAACGTGAAGGACGGCCGGGGCGCGGTACTCACCCTGCCGAGCGACACCGACCGTCCGCGCTGGAACGCGCTGCCAAAGGAGATTGAAGCCACCAAGAAACAGGCGGGCGACCTCCGCAACGCAGCCATTAAGGATTTCGACGCTTGGTTCGCGAAGCTCAAGCCGGCCGACCTCGACAAGGATATCCCCACGCAAGGTCTGCTTGGTCGCCTCGCGCTTAACGAAGGCGCCGGTATCCCTGCGCAGACCAAGGTCAACGGCACGGCCCCCGCCTGGATTAAGGAAGGCCGCCATGGCAGCGCCGTCAGCGTCAAGAAAGGCGCCAACCTCGAGCTCGGCGAGGTCGGTAACTTCGATACGAAAAAGCCCTTTTCTGTCGGTGGCTGGTTCCGTCCCACTGCCGTGACAGGCACCCAAGCACTCGTCGCCCGCATGGACGATCCGAAGGCCGCGCAAGGCTGGTCGCTCTTCCTCGCTAACGCCAACTACGGCTTTTACCTCATCAGCAATTGGCCAAACGACGCCATCAAAGTCACCACGACCAAGGCCATCGCCAAGAAGGATACCTGGCAGCATGTCTTCCTGACCTACGACGGCAGTGGCAAGGCCGAGGGGATTAAACTCTACGTGGATGGCGTGATGGCTCCGCTGAACCTCGAGGTCAATAAACTGACGACCAACAGCCAAGCCAAGACCCCCACTCGCCTCGGCCAACGCAGCACGAGCGAGTTCTTCGAAGGCGCCGCCCAAGAGTTACGCTTCTACAACCGGGCCCTGACTGGCTCCGAGGCTAACGTGCTCGCGAAGGTCGACGACCTGCGTGCCCTCCTCACCGCCAAGCCTAACCCCAAGACCAAGGACAAGCTGCTCGACTACTACATCGGCGTTAGCCGCGCCGACGTCCAGGTCGCCGCCACGCGGCAGCAGCAACTCGAAGCCGAGCTCAAAACCATCAAAGACCGCAGCCCACTCACGCACATTCAAGAAGAGCGTAAGGATATGATGCCGACGGCCAACATCCTGATTCGTGGCGCTTATGAAAAGAAGGGTGAACAAGTCGCCGCGGAAGTTCCCGCCGCCCTCGGAAAACTCCCCGCCGACGCCCCCAAGAACCGCCTCGGCCTCGCCCGCTGGTTGGTCAGCGAAGAGAACACCCTCACCGCTCGCGTGACGGTTAATCGGATGTGGCAAGAAGTCTTCGGCCAAGGGCTCGTCAAGACCTCCGAGGACTTCGGCATCATGGGCTCACTGCCCACGCACCCGGAGTTACTCGACTGGCTGGCTATCGAGTTCCGCCGCTCTGGTTGGGACGTCAAGGCCTTCTACCGCCTCGCCTTAACTTCGGCCACCTACCGGCAAGCTGCCGTGCAGACTCCCGTCAAGGTCGAGAAGGATCGTGATAACAGCCTGTTCAGTCGCGGCCCGCGCTTCCGCATGGATGCTGAAATGATCCGCGACCAAGCACTCGCCGCCAGCGGGACGATGTCGACCCGCATGGGTGGACCCGGCACGAAGCCCTACCAGCCGGAGAATATCTGGGAAGTCGTCGGTGTCGGCATCCAGGCGTATCGCCCTGACAAGGGTGAGAACCTCTACCGCCGCTCGCTCTACAACTATTGGCGCCGCATGGCACCGCCGGCCAGCCTCGACCTCTTCAACGCCCCTTCACGCGAAGTGAGTTGTGTCCGCCGTGACCGGACCAACACCCCGCTCCAAGCCTTAGTGATTTTGAACGACCCACAGTATGTCGAGGCCTCGCGCCAACTCGCCCAACGCATACTTGGCGCCGCCAAAGAAGACGACGCCCGCTTCCAGTTCGCCGCTGAACGCCTGCTGGCCCGTCCGCTCAAGGCCGCGGAACTCGCCGTCGTGCGCGGCAGCCTGGCGAACCTTAAAAAGCATTACACCGCGCAACCAGCCGACGCCGAAGCGCTCCTCAAGGTCGGCGACTCACCCGCTGACCCCGCCCTACCCAAACCCGAGCTCGCCGCTTGGACCATGCTCTGCAGCCAACTCCTTAACCTGGACGAAGTCCTCAATAAATAAAAGTCATGTCGATTCTTAACGAATGGAATAGCCTCCAGACCCGCCGCCGCTTCCTCGGGCAAGGCGCCAATGCCCTCGGTGCCGCCGCCTTGACGAGCCTACTCGGTCGGTCGCTCGCCCACGCCGCTCCGGGCGCGATGAGCACGCAGCACCTGCCCAAGGCCAAGCGCGTCATCTACCTGCACATGGTCGGTGGTCCCGCCCAGATGGACCTCTTTGACTACAAACCAGAGATGCAGGCGATGTTCGATAAGGACCTCCCGGCCAGCATCCGCAATGGCCAGCGCCTGACGACCATGACGAGCGGCCAGACGCGCTTCCCGGTCGCCCCGTCTAAGTTTAAATTCAGCCAAGCCGGCAAGTGTGGCCTATGGATGAACACCGAACTCCTTCCTAACCTCGCCAAGAACGCCGATGACATCTGCTGGATGCGCTCGCTGAACACGGAGGCCATCAACCACGAGCCCGCTATTTGCGCAATGCAGACGGGTAATCAAATCACAGGCCGACCCTGCCTCGGCTCGTGGGCCTCTTATGGCCTAGGCTCCGCCAACGACAACCTGCCTTCCTTCGTGGTGCTCATCGCAACGCCGACGAACCGCGACCAAGAACAGGCGATCTCCAGCCGCCTCTGGTCCAGCGGCTACCTACCCGGCGAACACGCCGGGGTCTCATTCCGGAGCAAGGGCGATCCGATTCTGTTCATCAACAACCCGCCGGGCGTGCCTGACGACCTCCGTAAGCAAACCATTGACGGCATCAACCAGCTAAACCGCCTCAACTATGAAGCCGTCGGCGACCCTGAAACGCATACGCGCATCAAGCAGTACGAGATGGCCTTCCGCATGCAGGCCAGCGTGCCAGAATTAACCGACCTCACCAAGGAGCCCGAGCATATCTTTAAGCTCTACGGCGAAGAAGCCCGCAAACGCGGTAGCTTTGCGAACAGCGTGCTCATGGCCCGTCGCCTCGTTGAACGCGGCGTACGCTTCGTCCAGATTTACCATAATAACTGGGACCACCACTCCAACGTCAGCGGCCGCATGCCCAGCCAGTGCAAGGACGTCGACCAGCCCTGCCACGCGCTCATCGAAGACCTCAAGCAGCGCGGGATGTTTGACGACACGCTCATCATCTGGGGCGGAGAATTCGGCCGCACCATCTACAGCCAAGGCGGACTCTCCAAAGAAAACTACGGCCGCGACCACCACCCCCGCTGCTTCTCCATGTGGATGGCCGGCGGCGGCGCCCGGGGCGGCCAAATCTACGGCGAGACCGATGAGTTCAGCTACAACATCGTCAAGGACCCCCTACCGATTCGCGACTTCCATGCGACGGTGCTCCACTTACTGGGCTACGACCACGAACGCTTCACGTACAAGTATCAAGGCCTCGACCAGAAGCTGGTGGGCGTCTTGCCGACGAAGATCGTCAAGGCGCTGATTCAGTAAGGGATGCGTACCCTCCTTGCCCTAATTTGCAGCGGCCTGTTCGCAGTCGCCGCCGAGTCTACCCCGCCGCCCAACGATACGGCCTGGCTGAAGTCAAAGGGCACCCTGCTCTTTCATGACGCCTTCGAGCGTGACGAGACGGGCAACGGGCTTAAGGGCATTGGCAACGGCTGGGAAAGCGCCACCGCCGACCGCGTGCCACAGCTCAAACAGGCCGACCTCGACGGAGGCATTCTAAAGGTCGCCAGCGCGACCAAGGAAGCCGGCCACGCCGCCCACATCCACCACGACGCTGGCTTCACCGATGGCGGGGTCATCATTCGTTTCAAATTCCCCGGGCTAAACAAAGGCGAGGGCCTGCAACTGGGCTTCGTCGACCGCGAGGTAAAGGACATCCATGCCGGCCATCTTTGTTACGCCATCCTTTCGCAGTCCACCGTGATGCTCATCGACCACAAGACCGGGGCAATGAACTTGGCCATCCGCAAGCAACGCGAAGAAGCGACCGCCAACAAGACGAAGCTTCCGCCCGAATTGGAAGCTTTGCTGAAGACCAAGCAGGCCGTGTCCTCGCTTAAGGCCGATACCGAATGGCACGAACTGACGCTGGTCACCGAGGGCGACGAGATGCGCTGCTCGCTCGACGGTAAGGTCGTGGCGCGCCACCGCTCGGAAGGCTTCGCCCACCCAATTAAGCGCTGGTTCAGCTTCCTCGTCGGCTCGACCGTCTGGATCGACGACGTAAAAATCTACAAGGTAAAGTGACCCATGCGGCGGATCCTTCTCACCCTCGGACTATTACAACTCACCCGTCTTTTGTCGGCCGCCGAGGCGGACGTGATTGTTTACGGCGCCTCGCCAGGAGGATTCTGTGCGGCCATCGCGGCAGCTCGGGAGGGCGCTAAGGTTACACTCCTAGAGCCGACCGGACACATCGGTGGACTCAGCACCGGGGGACTAAGCCACTGCGATTCCAACCAGATGCGCCGCGAGTCATTGACTGGTTTATTTGAGGAATGGAACCGTCGCATCGTGAAGGACTATGTCGACCGCGGTCAGCCCGCACCCTACGACCCGATGAATAAGACCCCGGGTATCCGCTGGATCTTCGAGCCGCACGTGGCGATGCGCGTCACCCAGGCCATGTTAAAAGAAGCTGGCGTCACGGTGGTCACCGACTGCCAACTAACCGCCGCCGAAATGTCCAAGGCAAAGATTACGGTCCTACGTACATCCCAGGGTGCGTTTGCGGCAAAAACCTTTGTCGATGGGACGTACGAGGGCGACCTCATGGCAGCAGCCGGCGTCTCTTGGGTGATCGGCAGGGAGAGCCAAGCGGAACAGGGTGAAGCGCTGGCCGGCAAGCAGTACCCAAAGCCCAGAATGGCTATCAATGGCTTCGATGAACAGGGTCAGCCCCTCCCCTTAATCACTGGGATCGACGCCGGACCTAAGGAAGCCGGTGACCGCAACGTGATGACGTATAGCTTCCGCCTCTGCCTCACCCGTGACCCCGCAAACCTGGTACCAATTCCCGAGCCCACGAAGTACGATCCAGCAAAGTTCGAACTCGCCAGGCGGGCGCTCAAGGCGGGCATCAGGGGAGTCGGGTTCGACCTCTATCCGCTCCCCGGCAATAAGTTGGACGGGAATAACTCCATCGGCGGCCAGATTTCCCTCGGACTCGTCGGCGGCAGTAACACTTGGCATGCGGCCGATGTGGCCGAGCGGGCCCGCCTCTGGGAAGCCCACAAGCAGTACACCCTCGAGTTTCTCCACTTCTTGCGCACCGACCCCGCTGTGCCCGAAAAGACCCGAGCCCAATACGCCTCACTGGGTTTCTGCAAAGATGAGTTCACGGCATCGGCACACTTTCCACCGGCGCTCTACGTCCGCGAGTCCCGCCGACTGAAGGGACTCTACGTCCTGACCCAAAAGGACATTATCGATTCGCCCAGCAAAGCGGACTCCATCGCGATCTCTTCCTTCCCCATCGACTCGCACGACTGCCAGCGCGTGGCCCTCAAGGAGGGCGGCGTTATCAATGAGGGTACCATCATGCCAGTCCGCGTGCCGGGCACCGGTGTCGGCTACGCTTACCAGGTCCCTTACCGTGCGATCCTGCCGCACGCAGAACAATGCAGCAATCTGCTAGTCCCTGTCGCCCTCGCGAGCACGCACGTCGCCATGTCGTCCCTCCGCATCGAGGGTGCCTGGATGGCGATTGGCCAAGGGGCGGGCGTCGCCGCCGCCCTAGCCGCTCAGCGTGGCGTGAAAGTTCAGGACCTACCCTACTCCGAGCTGAGCAAGCGGCTGGTGGCCCAAGGACAAACCCTCGAACTCCCTGCCCCACCAGCCCTCAAGACGGCCGCGAAAGCCAGTGAAGCCAGCCCCAGCAAGTCCGCTCAAGGATTGGTGCTCGATGACCAAGTCGCCGAGCTCACGGGCACCTGGATACGCTCCACCAATTTCAAACCCTATATCGGCACGGGCTACGTCCATGACGAGCAACGGTCGGATGGTAAGTCCCGGGCGACGTTCCGCTTCAAGGGCCCGGCTGATGGTGAGTTTGCGCTCCGCATGGCCTATTCCGCCCACGAGACGCGTACCAAGCGGCTCCCGATTATAATCGCGGGCGATGGACAGGAGCAGCGGATTACCGTCGACCAGACCGTTCCATTGCCGGCTGGTGAGGCGTTCCGCACCGTTGGCCAGGTACGGCTCCGTAAAGGCGTCGACTACACGCTCACGCTCAGCAACACGGGCACCGAGGGATTCGTCATCCTCGACGCCTTCCAGTTGATTCCAGCCGCCGCGGCCACCGCGACGCCGCGCTAACAGACGAAGGCTATTTCTTTGCGGGCGGCAAGTAGCGGGCGAGGTCGCGCAACGCGACAACCTTACAACCCGACTCCTTAAGCGTCTGCATATAGGCTTCGAACTTCACCGGGTCCGTATTAACCCAAGGGTGCTGAATGTCGGGTACTCCATGAAAGGTAAGTACGGCAATCTTGCCGTCGCGCGCTTGGGCGATGGCGGCCTTGAACTGCTCCATGGTACTGTCGGGCTTGCTGTCGAAGGCCTGCGGCAAGGTCAGCGGATCGTCCTTCGCGGGATCAAAGACGCGCGCGCCACCGGCCCGGGCCAGGAGGTATCCACGTGAACGCAGGACTTCAGTCGCGGCCGGGCTGGTCGCGTAGCCCGGATAGGAGAAAGTGGTCGGCACGGGAATGCCATTTTCGATGCAGCGCTTCTCGATGTGCTCGAGGTCAGCCGCGATGTCCGCAGGCTTCTGTCCACTCACGGCCTTATGCGCCTTGGTATGATTACCCACCTCGAACCCAGCCGCATGCAGCGCCTTAATCTGCTCCCAAGTCAGGTAGTGCTCCTTATCCTTCAAGAACTCAAAGCCTTCCGTGATATAGAAAGTCGCCCCGAAACCATACTTCTTCAAGAGCGGCGCCACGAAGGTCGCATGACTGGCCACCGAATCATCAAAGGTCAGGACCACTAGGCCATCGGGGGCCTTCGGGACGGCTGAGGTCTCCGCGGCGGGTAGGACCCCCGCAAAAGCGAATAAAAGCGATAGGCAAAGCGAGGGGAGGCGCATGGAGTCTTTCATTTAGTGCACAAGAACGCCCTCGACAAGCCGGATAGCCGGATGGAATGGATTTGCAGAAAGCCGAGCGGAACTAAACCTAGGCAGACCCCATCTACCCCTTTATGCACCTGCGTCCTGCCATCCTCGCCTTTCTGGTGCTCCCCTTGGTCCAGGCAGAGGAACCCATCAACTTCAGCCGCCAGATTCGTCCGATCCTTTCCGAAAACTGCATTGCGTGCCACGGACCCGACGACAAGGCCCGGAAGGCGAAGCTGCGTCTCGACGATGAGGCTTCCGCCAAATCCGACCGCAAGGGCGATATCGCTATCGTCCCAGGCAAGCCCGAACTAAGTTTACTCATCCAGCGGATTGAATCCAAGGACCCGGAAGAAGTGATGCCGCCGCCCAAGCAGCACAAGGTCATCAGTCCCGAACAAGTGGCTTTATTGAAGACATGGATTCGGCAAGGCGCCCGCTGGGGAAAACATTGGTCCTACGAGCCGGTGGTAACGGTCAAGGTTCCCGCCAACGGCGAAGCCAACCCCATCGATGCATTTCTCTTCGAGCGCCTCAAGCAGGAGAAACTCGGCTTTTCCCCCGCCGCCGACCGCAGCCTTTTGATTCGCCGCACTGCGCTTGATCTCACGGGGCTACCTCCGACGCCCACCGAACTCACCCGCTTTGCCCAAGCGACCCCTGCCGAACTCGTCGACTACTACCTAGCGCAACCCACCTTTGGCGAACACTGGGCCCGCGGCTGGCTCGACTTAGCACGCTACGCTGACAGTGCTGGCTACCCCAGCGATCCGGGGCGCTCCATCTGGCCCTACCGTGACTGGGTGATCCGTGCCTTTAACACTAACCAGCCCTTTGATCGCTTCACCATCGAGCAACTGGCGGGGGACCTCCTGCCAACGCCGACGCAAGACCAACTCATCGCCACGGCCTTCCACCGTAATACCATGACTCAGAACGAAGGCGGCACGAGCGACGAAGAGTTCCGCACCGCCGCCGTTATTGACCGCGTCAATACGACCTACGCCGTCTGGATGGGGACAACGATGGCCTGCGCCCAGTGCCACACGCACAAATATGACCCGATCACCCAGACCGAATATTTCCGCTCCTACGCCCTGCTCAATCAGACAGCGGACTCAGATAAAGCCGACGAGCGCCCCACCATGGAAGTCCTCTCGCCGGAACAGAAGGCCACCCGTAATGCCCTGCAGCAACGCCTGACCCAGGCGGACGGGGTCTTAGCCCAAACTAAGCTGGCTTGGCTGACGGGCTTTGACGCCTGGCTGAACACTAAGGCCGCTATTCCGGAAAAGAAAGTGGCCGCCCTGTTCGCCTCACCGAAAGAAAAGCGCACAGCTGCACAGGTCAAACAGCTGCAAGATTACTACGTTCGCAACGTCGCCCCAGAAAATAAGACCGAACGTGAGGCCGCCGCCCAACTCCGGAAGCAACTGGCCGAACTTAAGCCGCCGACTGTCCCAGTGATGCAAGAACTACCCACAGCCCAACAGCGTAAGACCTTCGTACAGTTGAGAGGCAATTGGCAGGCCTTGGGAGATGAAGTCACGGCCGCCGTTCCCGCGGCTTGGCATACGCCCCCCACCAAGAGCCTGCTCGATCGCCTCACTTTCGCTCAATGGCTCATTAGCCCGCAGAATCCCCTCACGGCCCGCGTGCAAGTAAACCGGCTCTGGGAAACGGTCTTTGGCGTCGGGATTGTTCGCACGAGCGAAGATTTCGGTAGCCAAGGTGACCTCCCCGTCCATCCGGAACTTCTGGATTGGCTCGCCGGTGAATACGTCCGGAGCGGCTGGGACACCAAACACATGCTGCGACTGATGTTTACGAGTCGAGCCTATCGACAGACCTCTGCGAGCAACGCCGCCCTCAATGAGCGCGACCCTGACAATCGCCTGCTGGCCCGTGGGCCGCGCTTCCGCCCGTCGGGCGAACTACTCCGCGACCAAGCCCTTGCAGTTGCCGGCCTACTCAGCACTAAGATGTACGGCACTCCCGTTCGCCCCATCCGCCCAGCCTCTGGCCTGAGTGCAGCCTTCGGCGGTAGTAACGATTGGACCACCAGCGCAGGCGAGGATGCCCATCGCCGGAGCGTCTACACCGATACCCGACGCAACAGCCCCTACCCGAGTTTCACTACCTTCGACGCGCCGAATCGCGAAACCTGCACCCTGCGCCGCGGACGTTCCAACACGCCGCTGCAGGCTTTCGTGACCCTGAACGATCCGGTCTTCGTGGAGGCCAGCCAGGGCCTCGCCCGCCGACTCCTGAAAGAAGGGCCAGCCGACACCGCTGGCCGCCTCCAGTTGGCCTTCCGACTCTGCGTAGCACGTGCCGCCGACGCCCATGAGCTCAAGGCCTTGGAGACCCTCCTGCAACGCTCCTTAGCCACCTATCGCGCCGACGCTGCCCTCGCCACCCAGATGGCCACCCAGCCGATTGGTCCCGCCGAAAAGGGCGCCGACCACGCGGAGTTAGCCGCGTGGACCGCAGTCGCCGGCGTGGTGATGAACCTCGATGAATTCCTGATGCGCCGCTAATCCGATGAACCCCTCTTCTTTGCATCCAGTCCGCGCGGAGCAGCTCCGCTTACAAACCCGCCGACACTTCCTCAGTAGCGCTGGGCAGTTTAGCTTGGGTGCCATCGCGCTTCACGCCTTAAAAGGTAATGCCTTCGCCGCGACCGCCGATACCGACCACCCGCTCGCCCCAAAACGCCCACCGCTGAAGGCGCGCGCCAAACGGGTCATCTACCTGCACATGTCCGGCGGCCCACCCAACCTCGACATCTTTGACCCTAAGCCGGCGCTGGTGGAACAGAGCGGCAAGCCCTGCCCAGATTCTTTCCTGAAGGGCCGTACCTTCGCCTTTACCAGCGGTGTGCCGAAACTCATGGGCTCCCCGCGCACGTTCAAACAGTACGGCAAGGGCGGTCTCTGGATGAGCGATGCGGTGCCTAACTTCCATACGGTTGCTGACGATGTGACGCTCCTACGAGCGATGCATACGGACCAATTCAACCACGCACCCGCCGAGCTGCTCCTCTTCACGGGCCACATCCGTCAGGGACGCCCATCGCTCGGCTCCTGGGCCACGTACGGACTCGGCACCGAGAATCAGGATCTCCCCGGCTTCGTGACGCTCATTTCCAGCGGCACCCAACCCAGCGGTGGCCAAGGCTGCTGGGGCAGCGGCTTCCTGCCCTCCGTCTTTCAAGGGGTGCAATGCCGCAGCAAGGGCGACCCCGTGCTCTTCGCCAACGATCCACCTGGCATGACGCGCGACCTGCGCCGCGCCACGCTCGACGCCCTGAAGGACCTGAACCAGCGCCAACAAGATGAGTTAGGACACGCCGAGACGGTCACGCGCATCGCCCAGTATGAACTCGCCTTCCGCATGCAGACCAGCGTGCCCGATGTCATGGACATCTCCAAGGAATCCGCTGCGACCCTCGAGGCCTACGGAGCGAAACCCGGTGAAGCTAGCTTCGCCAATAACTGCCTGCTCGCGCGACGCCTCGTTGAGAAGGGCGTACGCTTCGTTCACCTCTTCGACTGGGGCTGGGACTTCCACGGCACCAACCCTGGCGAAGATATCCGTGATGGCCTGACCAAGAAGATGGCGAAGACGGACAAACCCGCCGCCGCTTTAATCAAGGACCTTAAAGAACGCGGCCTGCTCGACGACACCCTGATTGTCTGGGGCGGTGAATTCGGGCGCACACCCTTCCGCGAAGGACGCACGGCGGGCGGTTCAGTCCTCGGACGCGACCACTATCCAGACTGCTTTACCGTCATGCTGGCCGGCGGCGGCGTGAAGGGCGGGTTCTCCTTTGGCGAGACCGATGAGATGGGCTTCGCGGGGGTCAAGGACAAGGTCCACGTCCACGACCTGCAAGCCACGATCCTCCATTTACTGGGATTTGACCACGAGCGATTGACCTACCGATTCCAAGGCCGTGATTACCGCCTGACCGACGTTCACGGGAACGTGGTGAAGGCGGCGCTGGCCTAACCGGGGGCTCCATTTACCTCGCAACCCAAGGCGGGAGGGCTTGTCTCAAAGATAAGCCCCACCCCACCCATGCGCCCCCTCCTCGCCTTCCTCGCCGCGACCGCGTCCCTCGCGGCCGCGGAGGTCTCGTTCACCAAGCAAACTATCACCAAGGACTTCGTCGCCGAAGGTTGTGCCGTTGCCGACTTCAACCACGACGGCCAGCTCGACGTGGCCGCCGGCCGCTTCATCTGGCTGGGCCCTGACTTCAAGGAGAAGATCGCGTACACGCCGGAGCGCCAGAACGCCAGCGGCCCGAGCAAGACTCCTTATAACGCGGCCAGCGGCTATTCGGACTACTTCATTCAGTTTGCTTACGACTTTACCGGCGATGGTTGGCCCGACCTGCTCGTCTACGGACTGCCTGGTGAACCGGCCTACATCTTCGTGAATCCCGCTGGCAAAGGCGGTGACTGGGCCCGGCATAATATCTTTGATGTAGCCGATGGTGAATCGCCTGGGCTCGTGGACATTAACGGCGACGGCAAGCCCGAGTTACTCTGCCACACGAGCGACCTGGTGAAGCCGAAGGATGCCAAGGGCGGTAAATCCGGTGGCCAGTTCGGCTACGTCGAGATCGACTGGAACAACCCGCTCGGCAAGGCGCGCTTCCGTCCCATCACCCCTAAGTCGCCCGCCAACGATCAGAAGATTTTCAAGTATACTCACGGCTACGGTGCCGGCGACGTCAACGGCGACGGCCGCATGGACATCCTCGAGAAGGACGGCTGGTATGAGCAACCCAAGGACACGACGAAGGACTCTGACTGGGTCTTCCACCCCGCGAAGTTCGGTCAAGGCGGCGCCCAGATGTATGTCATGGACGTCAATGGCGACGGCCGTAACGACGTCATCACGAGCCTCAAGGCCCACGGCTTCGGCCTGTCATGGTTTGAACAAAACGCCGACGGCTCCTTCACCGAACATAAGATCATGGGCGCCACACCCGCGGAAAACCCGCAAGGCGTCGTCTTCAGCCAGCTCCACGCCATTCAGCTCGCTGACGTGAACGGCGACGGACTCCTCGACATCGTTACCGGTAAGCGCCGCTGGGCGCACGGCCCGAAGGCCGACGACGAGCCCATGGCCGATCCGGTCGTCTATTGGTTCGAGCTGAAGCGCGATGGCAAGGGCGGCGCAACATTCGTCCCTCATCAAGTTGACCGCGACAGCGGCGTCGGCACGCAGTTCTGGACCGGTCCGCTGACCGACAAGGCCAAGCCGGCCATTGTCACCGCCAACAAGCACGGCGTCTTCGTCTTCACCCAGAAATAAGCCGACCGGCCTTCCCCATTAATAGGGTCAGACCCTATTAATGGGGTCTGACCCTATTATTTTTGCCTAAGCCGATAAACTCACCCTCTCGACTGATTACCAAGAAATCAAATGATCCGCACCCTCCTTACCTGCTTTTTCGGGGCGACCCTCACGCTTACCGCCGCCGACCAGCCTGCCGGCCGCTCATTCCTGATGCTTGGCGGCGTGACCCAGATCGTCGACGCCTCCGGCAAGGTGACCTGGAAATACCCGGCAGTCACCCGCGACGGCGCTATCCTGCCCAACGGCAACCTGCTACTCACCCTCTCCAAGACCAAGGCCTACCCCGGCGGCGCCGTCGTTGAAGTGACCCGCGACCAGAAGGTCGTCTGGGAATACAAAGGCACGCAGACCGAGGTGAACACGGCGGTCTTGCTCGATAACGGCAACATCCTGCTGACCGAAGCCGGCGACAAGCCACGCCTCCTCGAGGTCGCCCGCGATGGCACCATCAAGGTCGAGATCCCGCTGGGCTGCCAGACCACCAACCACCACATGCAAAGCCGCATGGCCCGTAAGCTACCCAACGGCAACTACCTCGTGCCACAGGAGAAGACCGTCCGCGAATATGACGCCGCCGGCAAAGTCATCTGGGAACGTAAGAGCCCGGAGTCGACCTTGGATAACCGCACCTTCTGCGGCCTGCGCAACGCCGCCGGCCACACCCTCATCAGCCTCACCGTCGGCAGCCACCTCATCGAAGTGGACGCGGCCGGGAAGATTGTCTGGGAACTCCGCGACGGCGACCTCCAGGGCGTGCCGCTGAATCGGACCACCGCCCTCTCCTGGCTTCCCAACGGCAACATCGTTTTCAGTAACTACGCCGCCCGCTCCCCGCAGGCCAAGATGGTCGAGATTACCCGCGACAAGAAGGTCGTCTGGACCTACACGGATACCTCCAAGGAAGGCGTGCACGAGTTCCAGTTGCTGGATGATTCCGGCAAACCGCTAGTCGGAGTGCTTCGCTGACGACCACGCGCCGTTCACCGACCCACAGGCCACACTCAACCCTACGCGAGAACTCCTTCGCATGGAAAAACGGCTCGACACGGAGGGATTCACCGGGGGATACGTGGCCAGCTTCCGCGACAAGTGGGTTGAATGGTTTATGCGATAAGGTACGGTAGGCTAAACCCGATGCGCGCTTTACTCTATCTACTGCTCCCGGTTGCCCTCTGCGCCGCCGAGCGACCGCCCAACGTCCTCATCATCCTCGCCGACGACCTCGGCTACGGGGATATCCGCGCCTATAATCCCACGCGGGGCAAAATCGCCACGCCGAACCTCGACCGCCTAGCCGCCGAGGGCATGCGCTTCACGGACGGGCATTCTTCCTCGGGCGTCTGCTCCCCCTCTCGCTATACCCTGCTCACCGGACGTTACCACTGGCGCACGCGTCTGCAGTCCGGCATCGTCGGCGTCTTCGGCGAACCACTCATCGCGGCCGACCGCCTGACGGTTGCGAGCTTGGCCAAGAAACAGGGCTATCGGACCGCTGCCATCGGCAAATGGCACTTGGGCTGGGATTGGCCAATTGCGGATGGAGATAAGGCTCTTTTCCGTAACTACAAGGAAGCCGACCGCACTTCACCAGAGGCCGATAAGGCCGCTTGGCAAAAGGTGTTTACGCAAAAGATTCCCGGGGGACCGACCACCCGTGGCTTCGACACCTACTTCGGAACCGATGTCCCGAATTGGCCGCCGTTCTGTTTTATTGAAAATAATCAAACCATCGGCGTCCCCGACCGCGCGCTCCCTAAGGCCTTACTTGGAAATAACCAGGCGAGCGTACCGGGCCCGGCCTTACCCGAATGGAAACTGGAACGCATCTTGCCGGCACTGACCGCCCGAGCCTGTGCGTTCATCGATGAAGCCGCCCGGAAGCCTGAACCCTTCCTACTCTACCTTCCGCTGACGACTCCGCACACCCCCTTAGCCGTCAATGAGGAGTGGAAGGGTAAGAGCGGCCTGAATAACGCGGCCGCTGACCTCATCATGGAAACGGATGCAGCGGTGGGCCAAGTCCTTGCCGCGCTCGAAAAAAGCGGTGCCGCCAGCAACACCATCGTACTCTTTACCAGCGACAATGGCTTCGCCAGTTATGTCGGTGTCAAGGACCTCGAAAAGCAGGGACACTTCCCTAGCGGCCCGCTCCGCGACTATAAGTCGTCGGTCTATGAAGGCGGTCATCGCGAACCATTCATTGTCCGATGGCCAGGTAAGGTGTCCCCCGCTTCCACTTGCGACCAATTGGTCCATCACGCCGACCTGATTGCTACCCTAGCTGAAATCTGGGGCACCGCCCTTCCACCAGAAGCCGGCGAAGATAGCTTCAGTTTCTTGCCCTTACTCAAGGGTGCAGCCAAACCGACGCGCCCTCATGCCATCAGTTGTGCCGCGACCGGAACCCCGGGCCTACGGGCCGGGAACTGGAAATACATCGCGACCCAGCCCGCCCAGCTGTACGACCTCGCCACTGACCTCGGCGAGACGAAGAGCCTCGCCGACGAACAACCTGAGCGCGTGGCGGAAATGAAGTTACTACTGGAAAAACTCATCACCGACGGTCGTTCCACGGGGGGCGAGCCGCAGAAGAACGACGTCATGGTCGTCCGCTACCCCAAGACCAGCACGCCCAAAGCCAAGGCCGCCAAGAAGCCCATTTCCAAATAACCTTAGCGTGAAGCACACTTTCATCTTCCTCACGGTCCTACTGCTCTCCCCGCTGGTCGGATTAAACGCGGCCGACTCACCCCAGAAACCTGGGAAACCAAACATCGTCTTCATCTACGCCGACGACTGGGGCTGGGGTGACCTGTCCTGCCACGGCAACACCTGGCTGAAGACTCCCCGGATCGACAAGCTGGCCAGCGAGGGCATCGACTTTCAACAATTCAACGTCCTGAGTCCGGTGTGCTCGCCTAGTCGCGCCGCGGCCATGACGGGGCGTTTTCCTGGTCGTTTCGGAATCAATACGGTTTTCGGAGTCAGTAAGCCGCCGGAAATGCCAGACTGGTTGGACCCTAAGGCACCCACAATCCCCCGCCTACTCAAGACAGCGGGCTATCGCACCGGACACTTTGGCAAATGGCATCTCGGCGAAGGTAAGCCAACCATGGCGGACTACGGCATTGACGACTCGGCCGTCTATCACGGGCCGGGGCCGAAAGTCAGACCTTCGGGCAACGATATTCCCAATCAGGCGGTGAAGTTCATCGAAGCAAACAAAGACCGACCGTTCTACGTGAACGTCTGGCTGCACGAGAGCCATCTGGCCCACAGCCCTTCGGACGAATCCATGGCGCGATGGAAACATCTCGACCCCCGGCAACAGGTTTATGCTGCAGTCATCTCCGACGGCGACAACAAGGTCGGGCTGATCCTCGATGCGCTGGAGCGCTGCGGAATCGCTTCGAATACGCTGGTAGTTTTTTCCAGCGATAACGGCCCGGCGAAGTCCAAGGATGACGACAAAGGCGTTCCCGGCAGCTATCGTAGTTACTACAGCATCGGCGAGACGGGCGGCCTGCGTGGACAAAAGACCAGTCTCTTTGAAGGCGGCGTGCGCGTGCCATTCATCGTGCGGTGGCCGGGTCAGGCTCCAGCCGGCCTGAAAGATAACGCCACCGTGCTGACGGCGGTTGATCTACTCCCCACCTTCTGCGCCATCGCGGGAATCACCCCGCCGGCCGACGCCCATGGAGACGGCGAAAATTTGCTCCCGGCGCTCAAGGGTGAATCCGTCCAGCGAACCCGGCCCATCTTCTGGCGCATCAACGGCGACAAGAAGAACCCCAACTTCTGGCCTGATCTGGCGGTGCGCGACGGGGATTGGAAGCTCGTCACGACTTTCGATGGCCGGCAGGTCGGGCTCTACAATCTAAAGGCGGATCGGGCTGAGGCGAAGGACGTCGCCAAGGAGCATCCCGCAGACGTTGCCCGCCTGACGAGACTCGTACTGGCCTGGAACGCGACCCTGCCCACCAAGGCAGATCCGGACTGCTCGGAAATACCTCGATAGGTCAGGCGGTCGCACGGGACTAGCACGCGGATTCGTCATTTGATTCACGCGCCCCGATGCTCAACTGAATCCCGCTGGTCGCCCTGATCGGGGCGCTCTGCATCCGACTCTCGAAATCCGGCTGCACGTGGCTGACCGCTTGACTCCGCTCGGCGCCGCGGCGGAAATAAGGGCCTTATGAAGACCGCCCTTCTCTTCCTCGTCACCCTCGCCTCCGTCACCCTGCCGGCCGCTCCGCGCAAGCTCGCGGTCGGCGCCACGCCTGAAAGCGTCACTCGCGGTTTTGACGGCGACCTCTTCGTCAGCCTGATGGGCGTCAGCCGCAAGGCCGGCGACGGCGATGGCAAGGTCGTGCGCGTGCATGGCGAAGTAGTCACTGACTTCACCACCGGCCTCAACGACCCGAAGGGTATCGTCTTCGCCGGCGGTTTCGTCATCACGGCCGACTTCGACACGGTCTGGAAGATCGACGCCCAAGGCCATAAGGCAGTCCTCGCCGGACCGAAGGATTTCCCGACCGCTCCGACCTTCCTCAACGACGTCGAAGTCGAACCCTCTGGCCAGAGTATCCTCATCACCGACATGGGCGCCGTGACCAAAATGCGCGACGCCAACGGCAAGCTCTGGCCGATTGACAGCGCCGAACATAAGGCCATCCCGGTCGTCGCCCGACTCTTCCGTGTGACCCTCGACGGCAAGGTCACCGAAGTCATCGCCCCGAATGCCCGCATGCTCAATCCGAACGGCGTCGACGTCCTCAAGGACGGCCGTATCCGCCTCGCCGAGTTCTTCACCGGCGACGTCCTGGAATACAAGGATGGCGCCTTCACGACCATCGCCAAGGGCCACCGCTCCGGCGACGGCATCGTCCATGACTCAAAGGGGCGCTTCTATATTTCCGAGGTCATGTTCGGTCGCGTCACCCGCTATGAAGCCGACGGAAAAAATGCCAAACTACTCTCGGAAGGCCTGAATCTGCAGGCGGCTGCCGACATCTATGTCGACGAAGCCCATGGCCAGCTGATCATCCCCGACAGCAAGGCCGGCCAGCTGGTCTTCATCGGACTGTAATGGCCTTAGGGGTGGGGGCAGGGGTCGGGATAGGGGTAGGAATCACATCCTAATATTTTCCGCTGCCTAACTCGTATTAACCTACCACGCCCACTTCTTTAACATGCGCAAACACCTTGCCCTCCTTCTTATGACCCTCGTCGGCGAGGCGAAGGCAGTCGACGCCATCCCGGCCTTCAGTCCGGATACTCGCATCCTCTTCCAGGGCGACTCAATCACGGACGGTAACCGCGGGCGCTCGCTCGACCCAAACCACATCCTCGGTCACGGCTATGCGTTCATTATCGCGGCTCGTCACGGCGCCGCCTTCCCCGAACGGAAACTCGACTTCTTTAATCGCGGCGTGAGCGGCAATACCGTGCTCGACCTCGATAAGCGCTGGGCCAAGGACACGCTCGCCCTAAAGCCCGACCTGCTTTCGGTGATGATCGGTGTGAACGACAACGGCAAGGGCGTCGCCCTCGAAGCCTACGAAACGACCTACGACAAAATCCTCACCGAAGCCCGGGCCCAGAACCCGAAGCTCAAGCTCGTGCTGATGGAACCCTTTGTGCGCCACCCAGGTAAGCCCGTGCCGGAAGGCATCGTCGCCCGTCAGGCCATCGTGGCGAAACTCGCCCAGAAACATGGCGCCGCCCTCGTCCTCCTGCAGAAACTCTTTGATGACGCTGCGACCAAGACCGCCGACGACTACTGGGTCTGGGACAGCGTCCACCCGACCTACCGCGGCCATCAGCTGATGGCCGATGAGTGGGAACGCGTGGTCCGGGAGACCTGGAAATAAACGAGCGGAATTGATAGCCCCAGCCGCAAGGACGGGCTGGCTTCCGCTCGGTCAGGTCCCAACCTACGGAGGTCCGACATGCCCCTGCGTCGCCTCACCCTCCTACCCTTTCTCGCCACGCTGGCTTTGGGCGCTACGCCCGAAGCACGCATCGATGAAAAGCACCGTGCTTTCCTGGAGGAATACTGCGTCGAGTGCCATAATGCGGATAAGCAAAAAGGGAAACTCCGGCTGGACGATATCGCCCTGAACCTGAACACCGTCCAGCTCGCGGACCGCTGGCAGAAGATCCTTAACCAGGTCAATTCGGGCGAGATGCCGCCGGATGATTCCAAACAGCCGGCCCCGGTCGCGAAAGCCGATTTCCTCGAGATGCTCTCCGGCACGCTCGTCACCGCCCGCAAGACAATCGGTGACGCCAACGGGCAGATCACGATGCGTCGCCTGAACCGGCGCGAGTACAAGAACACCCTCCGCGACCTGCTCGGAGTGGACATGAGTGTTAACGAACTCCCGGCCGACGGAGGAGCCGGCTCTTTCGACACTGTGGGCGCTTCCCTCTTCATGTCATCGGATCAGTTCGAGCAATACCTCGCGCTCGGCCGACAAGCCATCGACGAACATGTCATCCGCTACGGCATGAAGACGCCCGAGCTCAGGATCCGACACGAGGCGGAAGCCTACGCGAACCCGCGTATCACCAAGTCCTACGCCGACCGCGTCGACTGCCACGAACGATATGTCGCTTGGACCAAGGCGGTCGATGAGGCTGCGGCTCGCCCCGAAAACTCCGCGATCGTCGCGACGATCCAAGCGGAAAAGAAAGGTAACGTGACCCACCGCTATTACCAGTGGCAGCGCATCTCCGGAGCCCCCAGCCCCGAGAAGTTTGGCTACCTCGACGCGATCCACGCCGACGAACAAGGCCGGCGCAATTGGGTACACTCCGCGCCTCAGCAGCGGGCCTACCTCGCCGATCCGGCCACCAAGTCAGGGTCCTACCTGACCTATGCGGACGTCTTCGCGAACCCCTATCAGGCCTTCAACGTCCCTGGAAATTGGCCGGCCGGACAATACACCGTGCGCGTCCGGATCGCGGCCACCGCGAACACGCCCCAAAGCCGGCACTTCGTGGAATTCGGTCCCGCACAGGGTGCCGTGGCCAGCACGCATGAGGTGACCGGCTCGATGGACCAGCCGCAGATCCTGGAGATACCGGTGACGATCACCACCGGAGGCAGCCGCGGCTTCTTCCTGCGCGAGCGCGGCTCCTTCGATTCCAATGAACGGGCCCTCCAGATCTTCGGCGAAGCCCTCAAGCGCAACGGCGTCGGGCCGGAGTTCGCGCTGTGGATTGATTGGGTCGAGATCGTGAACGGCGGGCCGGCCCCCGTGACCTTCGATCACCGCGAAACGGAAGTTCTGGCTAATCGCGTCGTGGGCGGGACCTACAACGGGTATTACCTCGGCGGTTATACCGTCGCCAAGGCCTACCTCGACTCCGACCGCTCCAAGCCGCCCTCCGCTTTCGGCAAGGGCATCCCCGACGTACAGGAGGCCAAGTTCCGGGTCTCGGTCTTCGAACGACACGGCCCAGGCTTCCGACGCTACCTGGAGGACCCTCTCAACAAGACGGGTGCGACGCTGAATATCTTCGAGACGCACAAGGAAGAAGTCATTGCGCTCCCACCCGATGTCTCGACGGACTGGGACAAGACGAAGCGAGACCCGATACCGACCGGGGAATACCTTCTTCGCCTCCGCGTCGGCGCGATCGCCGGGACGCCTGCAGCACGACACTACCTAGAGATGGGCACGCGCACCAAAGAAGAACCGTTTGCGTTCGTCCGCACCTTCCAGGTCACGGGAACGACCGAGGCTCCGCAGACAATCCAGATACCAGTCTCGATCACGGCCACCGGTCCGCGTTCTTTCGTCTTCCGCGAGAAGCGCGATATCCGGAACGACAACGAAACCTACGAAGCCGCCCGCAAAGCCACCGGCGTCGGCCCGCCCGCCGCCCTCTGGGTCGACTGGGTCGAATGGGAAGCCGTCGATGCCCGCCGACGCGGTACCGCTGTCGAAGCTGCGATCCCCGCCGCCCCCGAAGGCGTAGCTGAGACCGACTATGCTCGCTCCGCATTGACCCGCTTCGCCCTGCGCGCCTTCCGCGGGAAGACGCCCGCGCCGGAGTACATCGATAAGCTCGTCGCCCTCTTCGCCAAGCGCCGCGCGGCTGGCGAATCGCTAACGACGGCCCTGAAGCAGCCGTTGAGCGTGATCCTGGCCTCGCCCGGCTTCCTCTACCTACAGGAACCCGGCGTAGAAAAAAAGCGCCGGCGCCTCGACGACCTCGAACTCGCCGCCCGGCTGTCCTACTTCCTCTGGAGCGCGCCACCAGACGCCGAGCTCCTGCGTCTTGCCCAGCAAAACACGTTGCACCAGCCCGCCATCCTGAGCGCGCAGGTCGACCGCCTGATCGCCGACCCGAGGTCGTCCGCTTTCGTGACCGGCTTCACGCATCAGTGGCTCGGCCTGCATCGCCTCGATTTCTTCCAGTTCGACACCAAGCTGCACCGGGATTTCGACGACAGCACCAAAGCCGCCGCCCGCAACGAGGTCTATCAGACCATCGACCATGTCCTGCGCCAAGGCGACAGCCTCAACCGCCTGCTCAAGAGCGACTACGTGGTGATCAACGGCCTGCTCGCCGACTACTACGGGTTGAGCGGCGTGAGTGGTGACACCTTCCGCAAAGTGGCACTCCCCAAGGATTCACCCCGCGGCGGCCTGCTCGGGATGGCCGCCGTCCTCGCGATGGGTAGCAACGGTCGTGATACCAGCCCGGTCGAACGCGGCGCCTGGATCCTCCGCAAGCTCCTCCACGAACCGCCGCCCCCCGCTCCGCCGAACGTCCCGCAACTCAATCGCCTCGAGGATAAGATTCTCTCCACCCGCGAACGCCTCGCCGCCCACCAGGAACAACCCCAGTGCGCCCAGTGCCACCGCAAGATCGACCCCATCGGCTTCGGGCTGGAGAACTTCAACGCCACCGGAAAATGGCGCACGACGGAGACTTATGAAAAGAAGGGGGCCGGCAGCAAGACCTGGCCCATCAGCCCTGCCGGGACCTTTTATAAAGGGGCTAGCTTCAAGGACTACTTCGAGCTCCGCGACCAGATCGCCGCCCAACCTGAGAAGTTCGGCCGCGGCTTCACCGAGGCCCTGGTCGAATACGGACTGGGCCGTCCTTTCGGATTCCTCGACGAACCGCTGGCCACAGACATCATGACCCAAGCCCGCGCTCAGGATCATCAGATGGCCGCCTTCCTCCGCGCCCTCGTCCTCTCCGAAACTTTCCAAACCAAATGAGCCGAACCGACCTTAGCCGCCGCCACTTCCTCCGCGCCGCCGGCACGCTGATCGCCCTGCCCGCGCTGAGCTCGCTCGGCTTCAAGGCCTTCGCCGCCGAGAAACCCTCGACGCAGCCCAAGCGCATGGTCTTCCTAGGCTTCGGCTACGGCGTGACGAACGAGACTTGGTTTCCGTCCCTCAAGGACACCGGAGCCAACTACGCCCTGCCTGCCGGACTTGCTCCGCTTGCCGAACACAAGAAGGACTTCACGCTCGTCCAAGGCCTCTCCAACAAGTTCAGCGACGAGGCCCACTGGGGCAGCACCTTCTGGCTCACGGGCGCGAACCGCTATTCCGAGCCGGGCCAGAGCTTCCACAACGGCATCTCCGCCGACCAAGTCGCCGCAGCGAAGCTCGGGATGAACACACGTTACGGCTCCATCCGCCTGGATTGCGCCAATGCCGTCGACTCCGGGCACGGACCAGGCTCGATGGCCTGGGATGCTCGCGGTAAGCCGCTGATCGGCCACGAGAACCCCGTCGCCGCCTACCACCGGCTGTTCTCCGACGAGACGATGCCGCTCGCCCAACGCCAAGCCATGCTCGCCGAGCAACGCAGCGTGCTTGATGTAGTTCTCGAAGACGCCGCCCGCGTCCGCCGCGGGCTTTCGCGCAGCGACACCGATAAACTCGACGAATACTTCCAGAGCGTCCGCGACATCGAGCTGCGCCTCTCCAAGGACGAACAGTGGCTGGACCGCCCAAAGGCCAAGGCCCCCTTCCCTCCGCCCAAGCCCGGTCTCGCCGGCAAGGACGAGATCAAGGTGATGTACGACCTCATCGTCGCGGCGCTCCAGACCGACAGCACCCGCGTCCTGACCTATCGGCAACCTGTCAGCTCGCTCCTCGCCAGCCTGAGCGTGAAGGTGGCCTCCCATGATATGAGCCACTATGCGCCGGGCGAACGCATGGAAGCTTCGCAGAAGCGCGACCTCGAACAAAGCCGGCTCCTCGCCGGGCTCTTCGCCAAACTCAAGGCCACGAAGGAGGCCGACGGCTCCAGCCTCTTCGACCACACCACGATCGCCTACGGCAGCAACATCCGCACGATTCACTACCTCGATAACTGCCCCACGCTGATCGCCGGGGGCGGCGCCGGCATCCGTCTCGGCCAGCATATCGCGCTGCAAGGCAAGAGCACCCCGCTGTGCAACCTCTGGCTCACCCTGCTGCAAGGTAACGGCGTCAAGGTCGACAGCCACGGCGACAGCAACGGTATCGTCAAAGAGCTCATCGCCTAGCTCATCTCATGAAAACCCTGCTCACCCTCCTGACCACCCTCGCGCTACCCGCCTTCGCCCAAGACGGCTTCAAGCCTCTCTTCAACGGCAAGGACCTCACCGGCTGGGACGCCGAACCGGGTCTCTGGAAAGTCGAAGACGGCGTACTCGTCGGCACGAGCGAACCGGGTAAGCCGAAGACGAATTCGTTCCTGATCTGGAATGGTAAGGCTAAGGACTTCGAGGTCCGCGCGACGATCAAGGTGGTCGGCGATAACAACTCCGGCGTGCAATACCGCAGCCGTCGCCTGACCGAGATTACGCCTTGGACAATCCTTGGCTACCAGTGCGACGTCCATCCGACCGAAGTCCACACGGGCATGACCTACGAGGAACGCGGCCGCGGCATCTTCGGCTACAACGGCGTCGACGTGGTCATGGACCCGACCGGCCAGCGCTGGCAGGTCGGCGAACGCCCTCGTGTGCAGGCCGATATCTCGCAGTGGAACGAGTTCACCGTCATCGCCCGCGGCAACCGCCTCGAGCACAAGGTCAACGGCCAGACGACCTCGGTCTTCATCGACCACGATGAGAAGGGGCGCGCCCTCGAAGGCCTCATCGCCATCCAGCTCCACGCCGGCAACCCGCATAAGACTTACGTGAAGGCCATCCTGCTCAAGGTCCTCGAGGACAGCCCCATCCTGCCCTTCGACCAGGCCACCCTCCCCGCCGGCTCCAAGAAGATTGACCGACCCAAGGTCGTCAGCGCCCAGGGTAAGACGCCCACGACGAAGAAGAAGTAAGCCCGAACCAATCCCGCATAATGGGGTCAGACCCTCTTAATGGGGTCTGACCCCATTTCCGTCTTTGCCCTCCCGCCCCATTGCATCGTACTTTGCGTTACCCCATGCGCTCCCTGCTGACCTTACTGTTCGCCACCCTGACGGCTCTGGCCGCCCCCGCGCGCCCTAACGTCGTCCTCATCCTCGCAGATGACCTCGGCTACTCTGACCTCGACTGCTACGGCGGAGAGATTGCGACTCCGAATCTCGATGCACTGGCGCAGCAAGGCCTCCGCTTCACGCAGTTCTACAACACAGCCCGCTGCTGGCCCTCGCGTAGCGCCCTGCTCTCCGGCTACTACGCTCAGCAGATTCATCGCGACGGCCTCCCCGGCCTCGGCGGCGGCGCCCAAGGGGTCCGCCCATCCTGGGCCCGATTGCTCCCAGAGTTCCTCCACACCGCCGGTTACCGCAACTACCATAGCGGTAAGTGGCACATCGACGGCAAGATCATCCCTGCCGGATTTGATCGTTCGCTAAACATGCAGAACCAAGGGAACTACTTCACTGCCCGAGGTAACTCGATTGACGACCAGCCGGTCAAGGTACCGGCCGACGAGAAAGGCTATTACGCGACGACCGCGACAACGGACCACGCATTGGATTGTCTCAAGGACCACGCCACTAACTATAAAGATAAGCCTTTTTTTCACTACGTTGCCTATATCGCCCCGCACTTCCCGCTGCACGCGCTGCCCGAGGATATCGCCAAGTACCGCGACAAATACCTCGAAGGCTGGGACGTGATGCGCGCCGCCCGCTTCGCCCGCCAACAGAAGATGGGGCTGACCAAGACGACGCTCTCGCCCCTCGAACGCGAAGTGGGGCCACCCTACGCCTTCCCTGCTGCGATCGAAAAACTGGGTGCTGGCGAGGTGAACCGTCCGCTGCCCTGGGGTGATTTGACTGACGAGCAACGCCGCTTCCAAGCCACGAAGATGGCCATCCACGCCGCAATGGTCGACCGCATGGACCAAGATATCGGTCGGCTCATCGCTCAACTCAAGGCCATGGGCGCCTACGAGAATACGCTCATCCTCTTTGCGTCCGATAACGGTGCGAGTGCCGAGATCATGGTGCGCGATGGTGGACATGACCCGCAGGCCCCGATGGGCAGCGCCGCCAGCTACCTCTGCCTCGGGCCCGGTTTCTCCAGCGCCTGCAATACGCCGCATCGCCTCCATAAGACCTGGGTGCATGAGGGCGGTATCAGCACCCCGCTCATTGCCCATTGGCCAGCCGGTATCGCCGCCCACGGCGAACTACGGGAAACCCCTGCCCACATCGTTGATATCGTGCCCACGCTGCTGGATCTGACGGGCGCGACCAAGCCCAAGGAATGGCAAGGCCAGCCAATCCCGCTCGCCCCGGGCAAAAGCCTGGTGCCGGCCTTCGCCAAGGACGTCCCCATCGCACGCGAAAGCCTCTGGTGGCTGCATGAAGGCAACAAAGCCCTCCGCGTCGGTGATTGGAAACTCGTAGCCGCCAAGGACCAACCTTGGAGCCTCTACGACCTCCGCACCGACCGTGCCGAGCAGAACGACCTCGCGGCCAAGATGCCCGACAAGGTGAAGGAACTGGCCGCACTTTGGCAGAAGCAGACCGACGACACCATCGCCCTCGCCCAACTGACACAGGATACACAACCGCGAGCCAAGGCTAAGGCGGCGGTGAAGAAAGCGAAGTAAGACCCCAATGGGCAACCAACACCTCACCTAGATCCAGCGTATAGGCGTCCTATAGCTGGGATAATTTTATGAATATATTCTGTTCGCTCTTCGCCTGCCTCTGTGCGCTCGTGCTGGCGGCGGTGGAACCTATCCCGGCCTTCGCACCGAATGAGCGCGTCCTCTTCCAGGGCGACTCCATCACCGACGGGAACCGCGGCCGCTCGGCCGACCCGAACCACATCCTCGGTCATGGGTACGCGTTCATCATCGCGGCCCGCCACGGCGCAGGCTTCCCGGAACGTAAGCTCGACTTCGCCAACCGCGGCGTGAGCGGCAACACCGTGCTCGACCTCGAGAAGCGCTGGGCGAAGGACACGCTCGCCCTCAAGCCCGACCTACTGTCCGTGATGATCGGCGTTAACGACCAGAGCCGAAACGTTCCGCTGGAGGCCTACGAGGCGACCTACGACAAACTCCTGACCGACGCCCGGGCGCAGAACCCGAAACTCAAGCTCGTGCTGATCGAGCCCTTCGTCCGTCACCCCGGCAAGCCTGTCCCCGAGGGTATCGTCGCCCGCCAAGCCATCGTCGCCAAGCTCGCCCAGAAACATGGCGCGGCCCTAGTGAAGCTACAAAAACTCTTCGACGACGCGGCGGCCAAGACCGCCGACGACTACTGGGTCTGGGACACCGTCCACCCCACTTACCGCGGCCACCAACTCATGGCCGATGAGTGGGAACGGGTCGTGCGAGAATATTGGAAATAAAGCTGAGACGATTGGCGTCCGACTAACTTCTGCTCTAAATTCCAACCATGACGCGCAGCTTCCGCTACTACGACCTCATCTTGGGGGCCTTCGTGGCCGTGTTGCTTTGCTCGAACCTCATCGGTCCGGCCAAGGTCGTCATGCTCGACCTGCCGCTGCTGGGTCCGACCCAGTTCGGGGCAGGCAACCTCTTCTTCCCGCTGTCCTATATCTTCGGCGATATCCTCACCGAGGTCTATGGCTACGCGCTGGCCCGCCGCGTCATCTGGGCCGGCTTCGGCGCACTGCTCTTCGCCACGGTCATGACCTGGGTCATTCTCGCGATGCCGGCCAGCCCGCGCGAGCCATTCAACCTGCAGCTGCAGCCCGCCCTGGAGACCTGCTTCGGCGGCGGCTGGCGAATCGTCGTCGGCTCGCTCATCGCCTTCTGCGTCGGTGACTTCCTGAACTCCTACGTCCTGGCCAAGCTCAAGGTGCGCACCCAGGGCAAGCACGCTTGGCTGCGGTTCACCAGCTCAACCATCGTCGGACAGGCCGTGGACAGCCTCATCTTCTACCCGCTGGCCTTCGCGGGCATCTGGAGCGGCGAGACCCTGGTAAAAGTCATGCTCGCCAACTGGGGCATCAAGGTCCTCGTCGAGTTCGTGATGCTGCCGCTCACGTATTGGGTCTGCCAAAAGCTGAAGCACGCCGAAGGCGTCGACGCCTACGACGACCAAACGGACTTCAACCCGTTCTCGCTGAAGCGCTGACCGACGGAAAGAGAGCCGTACCCAAGACCGGACTCGAACCGGTAAGCCTTTCGGCGGCAGATTTTAAGTCTGATGTGTATACCGTTCCACCACTTGGGCAGGCGGGGTGGACTTTTACGACTGTGACCTGTTTGGCAATCCGAGAAAATCAGGCGACTTTATCGAGGAGTGGCTGACAGACTTTATAGGTCAGGGCCGTGACAGCACAGGCCAACACGAGCGAGAGCCAGAAGTTCAGGCCGAAACGGAGGCAAAGCGGAAAGGCCAGGAAGAGAACAAACGAGGGGATAGTATAAGCGAGAATCGACCAATTCAGCGAGATGACCTTCGCCTGGTCACCCGTCTCAACATACGTCCAAATCATCACCAAGAGGCTCGTCAACGGTAGCGCGCACAAGAGGGCACCGAGGGAAACATTGCGCTTAGCGATCTCGGACGCGCCCGTGATGACGGTCGCAGAGAGAAGGAACTTGAGGACGAGTTGGAGGTTCATGGGCCGACCTTAAACGGCGACAGGGATGGTGGAAAGCGGAGAAACCATCGACGGGCGGGGCAAACGGGGTCTCGCCTTGCCCTCCGGGCCAAAGGCGTCTTGTTTGGCAGCTCTCATGGACCGACTCGCCCAGACGTTCGCCCGCTGCAAAGCCGAAGGCCGCCCGGCCTTTGTCAGCTATGTCTGCGCCGGCGACCCTGACGTTGAAACTTCCAAGGCCATCCTGAAGTCGCTGGCCGAAGCCGGGGCTGACGTCCTCGAGGTCGGCGTACCCTTCTCGGACCCTTTAGCCGACGGCCTGACCAACCAGCTGGCCTCCCAGCGCGCCCTGGAGTCAGGCATGACCTTTGACCACCTCCTGGAGATCATGGCCGCCACGCGGGCCGCGACCGATAAGCCGATCGTTCTTTACTGCTATTACAACCTACTCTTCTCCTTCGGCGTCGAAGCCTATTGCGGCAAGGTCAAGGCTGCGGGCGGCGATGGGCTGCTTGTGCTCGATTGCCCACCGGAAGAAGCCGGCGACCTGATTGCGGCCTGCAAGAAGCATGGTTTGGCGAACGTGTTCATCGTGGCACCGACCACGCCGCCAGCCCGCATCGCTCTCATCACGAAGCACGCCTCCGGCTTCATCTACTACGTCTCCCGCGAAGGCGTCACCGGCGAACGCTCCGAGCTCGCCACCAATCTTTCCTCGGCTGTGGCCGAGATTCGTAAGCACACTTCCCTGCCCGTCTGCGTCGGCTTCGGTATTTCCAGCGCCGCCCACGTCCAGGCCGTCGGTAAAGTCGCCGATGGTGTCGTCGTGGGCAGCGCCCTCGTCAACGTCATCGCCGCGCACAAGGACAAGCGCAGCGAAGCCGCCGCCGCCATCGGCGCAAAGGTGCGGGAGTTGAAGGGGCTGTAAGTTAGGGGACAAGTGGGCAAGGGGACACGGGGACAAGGGGAATTCTGGTAGGGACGCGACTGCGTCGCGTCCGTTCGCCGATCGACGAAGGAATCCCTTTCGCTTGGCTATCCCCGGCTTACTCTGGTCGACGGACGCGACCCAGTCGCGTCCCTACCCAGTAACTTTTGCACGTTTGCACAGGCCGTAGGCCGTTTTGCACCTTTGCACTGCATCCCGCAGCTCCGCTGCGCCCCCTTTCCTTCTTGCCAACCCTATCCCCCTCCGCACTTTCCCAATGGTCCTAACTTCGTTGGGGCCACGCACCTACCCAGCATGGCCAAACAAGAATCCTGGACGAAAAAAGACCTAACGGGCATCGAGGAACTCTCCCGAGCCGAGATCGAATTCCTTTTCCGCCAGGCCGACCGCTTCCTGCCCGCCCTCGCGCCCGGCAAGGGGCTCGACCTGATGCGTGGTCGGACGGTGGTGAACCTCTTCCTCGAGCCCAGCACGCGTACCCGCACGGCCTTCGAGATCTCGGCCAAGAAGCTCGGGGCCGAAGTAGTCTCCATCAACACCACGGCCTCCTCCCTGGTAAAAGGCGAAACCCTCCGCGATACGGCCATGAACATCCGCGCCATGGGCGTAGATGCGATCGTCATGCGCCACTCTTCGGCCGGGGCCGCCCGCTACCTCGGCAAAGCGCTCGACATCTCCGTGGTCAATGCTGGCGACGGCGCCCATGAGCACCCGACGCAGGCCCTGCTGGACGCTTTCACCATCCGCCAACGCTTCGGCAAGGTTCAAGGGCTCAAAATTACCATCCTCGGAGACATCCTCTTTAGCCGGGTGGCCCGGTCGAATATCCTCTGCCTCACCAAGCTCGGTGCCGAAGTCACCCTCGCCGGACCCGCCACCCTCGTCCCCGCATCGTTAAAAGAGGCTTACCCACAAGTCCGCATCGTGCACGACCTCAAGAAGGCCCTCTCGGGTGCCGACGCGGTAATGCTCCTGCGGATACAGCACGAGCGGCAGACGACCACCCACTTTCCTTCCCTCGGCGAATACACGTCACAGTTTGGCCTCAACGCCGAGCGGGCCGCCTGGCTCAAGCCCGAGGCCATCGTCATGCACCCCGGCCCGATTAACCGCGGCGTGGAAGTTGAAAGCGAAGTCGCTGACGGCCCGCGCTCGGTCATCCTCGAGCAAGTCCGTAACGGCGTCGCCGTCCGCATGGCCGTCCTTCACCTCTGCACCGGAGCCATCGCCCGATGAATACTGACGAACACACCCCCCTCTGGATCCGCGGCGCCCGCGTGATCGACCCGTCCGTCGGCCGCGACGACGCCCGCGGCGAGGTCTTCGCCAAGGATGGTCGCTTCGTCGACAAGCTCTCGAAATCCGACCAAGCGCGCGCCCAAGTCATCGATGCCGCGGGGCTCATCCTCGCGCCAGGCTTCGTCGACCTCAACTGCCGCCTCGGTGAACCGGGCCTCGGCGCGCGCGAAAGCATCCGGGCCGGCACCCTCGCGGCTGCCGCCGGCGGCTTCACATCCGTCGTCACCATGCCCGACTGCCTCCCGGCGGCCGACAATGTCGGGACGATTCAACTCATCCGTGAACTCTGCGACCGCGACGCCTCCGTCCGCGTGCTCCCCGCGGGCACTTTGACTAAGGGCCACGAAGGCAAGGCCCTCGCGCCGATTGGCTCGCTCAAGAAGGCGGGCGTCGTCGCCGTGACCGACACCACCTCTGGCGTGCAGAATAACGAAATCATGCGTCGCGCGCTCGAGTATGCGGCGATGTTCGACCTCGTGGTGCTCGACCATTGTCAGGACAGCAGCATGACCGACGGTGCCCAGATACATGAAGGCGCTTGGTCCCTTCGCCTCGGCCTTCGCGGCTACCCGCGTGCCGCCGAAGAAATCGTCGTCTCGAGCGACTGCGTTCTCGCTGGCCTCACCAAGGCTCGCATCCACTTACAGCACTTGTCCTCTGGTGGCTCCGCCGAGATCGTGCGCCGCGCCAAGGCCGCCCAGGCCTCCGTCACCGCCGAGGTCTCTGCACTCCACCTGCTCCTCACCGACGCCGCGTTGGCCCAATACGACACGCACCTGAAGCTTAATCCGCCCCTGCGCGAAGAAGCCGACCGCCAAGCGCTCATTGCGGCGCTCGTCGACGGGACGATTGACGCCATCTGTTCTGACCATTCGCCCTGCACGGCGACCGAGAAGGACTGTGAGTTCGACCTCGCTCCCTTCGGTGCGGCCACCCTCGAAACGGCCTTCTCTGCCGCCTACGAAGCCATCGTCGCCGATGGCCATGCCGACCTGACGCTTCTCCTGCAGCGCCTGACCTGTGGTCCCGCGCGTGCGCTGGGCCTCGATGCAGGCACGCTCCGTATCGGCGGCCTCGCCGACATCGTACTCATTGACCCTAAGGCGACTTGGAAGCCTTCGGCGAAGACCTTACTTTCGAAGTCGGGTAATAACCCTCTCCTCGGCCGGACCCTCAAGGCTCGCATCCGCTCGACGTTCGTGGGTGGTAAGCTCGTCACCAAGGACGGCCAACCGTCCAAGTAAATGGATACGCCCCTTGGCTGGCGCGACTACCTCTTCGTCGCCTGGATGCTAGCCACGACACTAGCGGGTGTCTGGTACTTGACGCGTGGCCTCGCCCATCCCGCGGAAGACCACCCACGCAAGGTCTTCAGTTCCGACCTGCCGAGCTGGGCTGTGCAGGTCGTGACGTTCCTCCTCTCGCCGGCGCCAATTATCATCTTCCTCGTCTGCATGGCGGGGGCTGGCCTCATCCTGGGCAGTACGGCTAGCCTCTTCGGGACTGGCATGCTCGCCCAAGCCGTGATGAGCCTGACTGGCCAAGGCCTGGCCGCGCTGACGCTCATCGTCTTTACCCTGGCGGCCCCCGGCACCGTCCATTGGGCCCCCAGCGCGAGCACCGCTGGCGAAGCTCCGCCCCCAGAACCGACCGACAGCACAGATGAAATCCGCTTAGCGGGACGGGCCTTCCACGTGAGCACCTTGCTCAAAATTTACTTGTCGATTATCGCGCTAACAATTGCCGCCGGGTTGATCTGGAGACTCTTCTACTATTTCTGCGAACTCCAGGGACAGGTCTTACCCGACGAACCCCAGACCGTCGTGAAGATGGTGGTGGACTACGACTGGTCCGGCCCCTGGGCGCCCATTCTGCTCTTCGGCGCGGCGATCACCATCGGCGCCCCCATTGCCGAGGAACTCGCCTTCCGCGGCATGTTCTATCCGCTGCTCAAGGGCTGGCTCCCCCGCGGCTACGCCATCGTCATCACAGGAATCGTCTTCGCCAGCATCCACGGTAGCCTGTCGGCTTTCTTGCCCCTCGCCGCCTTCGGGGCCGTGCAGTGTATCTTCCGGGACCGGTACGGGTTGTTCACGTGCATTGGAATCCACATGCTCTTCAACATGGTGACCTTCTTCTGGCTTAACGTCGCACCCAACGCGTCGACGCAGTTCTAGGCGGCGGTCCACGCGTTTCCTAGAGCGGAGGGTTGCGGACGGACCGAAATGCCTCCATCAAGGTACCATCATGGGCGTCTTCACGAAGCAAAGCGAACTCAGCGTCGGCAAGTTGACCGAAGGCGAAATCATCGACCGCTTCGTCACCGCCCTAGCCGACGCCTGCCCACCCTTTCCCGCTGGACCCGGTGGCGATTGCGCCATCTTCCCCCCCACGCAAGAACGCCCCTTCCGCGTTGCCACGATCGACTCCGTCGTCTTCGGACGACACTTCGACCTCTCCTGCTCTGGCGAGAAAGCCGGCGCCAAGCTCATCCAGCGTAACCTCAGCGACCTCGCCGCCGCGGGTGCCACGCCTGGTGACGCCTTGCTCTCCATTCTGATGGGGCCGGACGTCGAAGCAAAATGGCTCGAGGACTTTGCCTATGGCGCTGGCCGCGCGGCCGCTCAAGCCGGCCTAAAGCTCGTCGGTGGAGACGTCTGCCGCACCGCCCCGGGCACCTTCAGCGCGACGCTCGCCGTCCAAGGCTTCGCCTACCGCGTGCTCACCCGTCGCACCGCCCAAGTCGGCGACGTGCTCTTTGTGACTGGTCACCTCGGTGGCTCGATCTACGGACACCACCTTAACTTCAAGGCCCGTCTAGCCGAAGGCGAATGGCTCTGTGCCCAAGGAGCCGTCACCGCGGCCACCGACCTCTCGGATGGCCTTGCCAAGGACCTGCCGGGCCTACTCGGCCCAAAGCTCGACGGCCTCGTGGACCTGAAAAAGCTGCCTATCTCCGAGGCTGCCACCAAGCTCGCACGCCAGGATGGCAAACCCGCCCTCGAACACGCCCTACAAGACGGCGAGGACTACGAACTACTCTTCACGGTGCGCGCCGACCAAGCCGACTTCATCGCGGTGACCTTTGGTAAAACCTTCCCAAGTACCCCGCTAACCGCCATTGGCACCATCGCCAAGGGCTCTGGACGGCTCTGCGACGCGGCCGACCAGCAGCCCATCAAGGCCCAAGGATTCAGCCACTTCGGCTGAAGCCCTCGGCTCGACCGCTACAGCTTAAACTGGCGGATGATAACGAAGAGCGCAAAGATCAGCGAACAACCCGCGAAGGTCACCGTTGTCGTCTCATAGGTGGAGAGCAGTCGGAGCACTTGGTCAAGTAACGTGATACAATCCTTGGTATCACGCTCGGCGTTAATGAGCGCCGAAACCGCCTTATTGGCGGTCTCCTCGACCTTCTTATTATCCGACTTCGTGCCTTCATCCGTGATGAGGACGACCGCTGTCTCCGTCGACTTCATGGCTTTTCGGTAGGCGTCAACGGAGGACTGGATATTGACGGTGGCACCGCGGACGCGCTCGGTGGTATCCTTGAGCTCGTGGCTAAACCAAAGGCCGGCGAGGGAGACGAGGAGCGTCACGACAGTCATGCCGACGATACCGGCTTCGGCTTGAACCAAGCCTGACTTGGCGGTTCGACGTCTGGAACGGGTGGCACTCATAGTTGGGTGGGTTTCATATTAAAGAGGTTCAGCGCGGTTTACGCCGAGAGGATTTGGGGGGCGGCACGCTGGCCGCCGAGTTCTTCGGCTTAGAACGCTTACGGCCGGAGGAACGCTTGCGGCCACGGCCTTTGGACTTCTTGTCCTTGATGCCGAGCTTGGCCTTAATGTTGGCGGAAATCCAATCGACGAGCTCGGGCGCCAGCGCGCCGGTCAGGCCTTGGATGATGGCCTTATTGATCGCGGACATCTCCCACTGGTACGTGACAAAGAAGGCGATGATGGCAAAAAGCGCGGCAGCGAGGATGTGCTTCGCGGAACGACGCCAGTTGGCGTCCGCAGCGTCGTCGATGAGCAAACGGCCAACCATCGCGGCGGCGCCAATCAGAGAGACGATCCAGCCACCTTTTTGGAACGCATGAATCGCGCCCTGAAAGTTATTGGTCACTGCATTCGGGTCCTTGACGGCCTTGACCGCTTCGACGGCGACATCCGCTAAAATAACGTCCAACATTAGCATGCGACCACCTCTCTAGCCGCCACGGCGTGGCCCGAAACAGGCGAAGGGATGGAACTAGGGGCAAGCACGCGAAGAGGGAGGGACTATTCCGCCTAGGGCAGTCCAGTCGACTTCTATAATTTATACGAATCGGCCGCCTCGACTCAATCCTCAACCAACGCTCACAGCGACTGCCGACGGGCCGGGCGGCCCTCATCGACCTCGATATAGTCAAACATGGTGTCCACACCGGCCTCGGACCCGAGGTTATTCTCCTTAAGGCGCCGCAAGAGCACCTCGTTGGCTTCGTCGCGCCAACCACGCTTAGTCATAAAGCCGTTCCAAATCTCGATATCATTCGTGGTCAGTTTACGACCCCGGGCTTCGGCCCAAACCATGACTTCTTCATCGGTGACGGCCGGATTACCCAGTACCCAGATACGGAGTTCGTCATACTTAATCCCGAGGTATTGGCAGCAACGGTCATCAAAGGCTTTACCCAGGTTATTTACGAAGTCGGCATGCAGCGCTCCGCGGGCATGCAGGCGAAGCTTATCGAGCAGGCGCGGGAGATAAACGAAGCCGCGGACGGCTTCATAGGGGCTGCGAAGTCCGGGGACATTAGGCATGCTGGAAAAGTAGGAGTGGATGCCATCTTGGCAAGGGGACAAAGCCAGGCCCGCTTTCACCCTTTACAGCGGCGGGCGTTTCTCCTGCATCAAAGGCACCCCAACATGCGCCCCTTCCTACCCCTCTTCTTGGCTGCCGCGCTCTTCGGTGCCGACGCCCCCAAAGCCGCCGAAAAGCCAGTCGCCAAGGCCGCTGCACATAAGCCGCTGGCGGAACAGCCCCTACGCATGGCCAAAGATATCGAAGCCTTCGAGAAACTGGATAAGGCTAACCCGCCACCCCAACACGCTCTCCTCCTCAGCGGTGCCAGCTCACTGCGCCTGTGGAAGAATATCTCCGAGGAGATGAAGCCCTACCCGACCATTAACCGCGGCTTCGGCGGCTCCTACACCACCGAGGTCCTCGGCTACATGGACCGAATCACCCTACCCTACCACCCACGCTTGGTGGTCTTCCACTGCGGCGGGAATGACATCAACGCCGGCGACCCACCTTCCGCCCCCATCCAACGCATCCGCGAATACGTCACTCGCCTACGCAAGGAAAACCCCGATGCCGCCGTGGTCTTCATGGCTACCACCCGCGCCCCGTCGCGCAAGGCCAAGTGGGCGGAACTCGATCAGTTCAACCATGACCTTGCCGCTTACGCGAAGCAGGAAAAGAATACCTGGTTCGTCGACATCAATCCGGCACTCAATCAAGCCAGCGGCGAGGGCAAGGAAGGCCACTACCTCAAGGACAACCTCCACCCCAGCGAACTGGGTTACAAGGAAATCACCAAGGTGCTGCGTCCAGCCGTTGATGAAGCCTGGAAGGCCACCGAAGCGGCCTTTAAAGGGAAGTAATTGTCGAGGGGACAAGGGGGCATTCTGCAAAGAGTGCAGAGTCCAGAGTGCGGATTACAGAGGAAGTAAGGACACTCAAGTCCCGCTTTTCATCCACCTTCGGGTAGGGTCGGGACTGCGTACCGACCTAGCCGTCTTTGGGACTGGGAGGCCACTAGGTTGGCACGCAGTGCCAACCCTACCTCGATACAGGGGCTTACCTCCCAGCGAAAGGACGCGACGCCGTCGCGCCCCTACCCGCCCCACCCCTCGACTCTTCCACGCCCCTTTCGCCTTTGCACTTTCGGACATTGTCCTCATTTTCCGGGCGATGCCCGACGCCGCCGAACAGACCAAAGCCTCGGTAACGCCAGCGCAGTTCCCGACGCCGGCGTTCGTACGCTACATGGTCGGCGAAGGCATCTCGATGACCGGCACCTGGATGCAGGCCATGGCGGCTGGGTGGGTCATGGCTAGCCTGACGACGAGTGCCACGAAGCTTGGCCTGGTCAACCTGATGGGCGGTCTGCCGATGATCGCGCTGGCCATGACGGGCGGGCTATTTGCCGATAAGTTTGATAAGCGCTTCATCCTCCAGGTCTGCCAAGTCGTCCAGATCATCCTCTCGCTCACGCTGGGCTACCTCGTTGGCCAACATTCCATCGAGATGTGGCATATCTTCTTAGCCGCTGTCCTGCTCGGCATTTCTAACGCGTTCGAAATGCCGGCGGCCTCCGCCCTCGTCCCCGAGCTTGTCGCCAAGGAACACGTCGCCCGTGCCGTGGCCATCGACCGGGCAGTGTTCCACGGTACGCGCCTCATCGGCCCAGCCGTCGCGGGCTACCTCGTTGCCCAGTTCGGCGAATCGTCGGCCTATTACCTGAACGCCCTAACGTTCCTCGCCTTGATGGTGGCGCTGTTGACACTGCCACCCCGGCCAGTCGGCTCGGTGGAACAGGAAGAAAAACGTAAAGGCGGCATGGGCGAAGGCGCCAAGCACATCCTCAAGGATCGCCCGAGCCTTGCGATGATTCTGCTCATGGCTACGAATACGATTTTTGTGTTCCCGGTAATGATCGTCCTTCTGCCGCTCTACTCCCGCCATGTCCTTTCGTTAGACTCCCAGCACATGGGCTGGCTCATGTTCAGTTCGGGCATCGGCTCACTGACGGGTTCCTTACTCATCCTGAAAGTCCGCCGCGATCAACGCCCCTGGGTCTTGGCTACGGCCGTCGCGCTCATTTGCGTCGCCCTTACCAGCCTGAGTTACGCCAACTGCTTCCTCTGGGCGGCGGGCTCGCTGACTTCTTTGGCCCTCGGGGTATCTACGCTGGTCGGGCTTTCCAATACGGTCGTCCAAGAACGTGCCCCCGCCGAGATTCGCGGCCGTGTCTCGGCGATTGCCGGCCTGAGCTTCTTTGGGCTGCTTCCCTTTGCTGGTATGATTATGGCCGCACTTGCGGACTGGATTGAGATTAGGCCCGCCCTGCTCGCAGCGGCCATTGCCTACGCCATCATCGGGTGTTTTGTCCTGCTCTGGGCGGGTAAGGCCGCCGGAGAAGAGATTGTCTAAAGCCTTTTTACGACTGGGGAAGGAACTGTTGGGCTCGGGGGCTGTTTAAAAGGGACCCCACCCCCACCATGCTCCCCCGTCGCACCTTCCTCAAGAACGCCGGCCTCCTCGCCGCCGGCGTGGCTGCCCTTCGCCCACTCGCCCGTGCCTCCGCACGGACCGTCTCGCCCAACGAGAAACTCAACGTCGCTGTCATCGGCTTCGGTGGCGTCGGCGGGAGCAACATCAGTAACTGTGCCGATGAGAACGTGGTCGCGATGTGCGACCTCGACCTCAAGCGCTGCGCGGGGACGATTAAAAAGTTCCCGAACGCGGAGCTCTTTACCGACTTCCGCAAGATGCTCGAGAAGCGTAAGGACATCGACGGCGTGATTATCGCCACCCCCGATCACTCGCACGCCTACATCGCCATGGCCTGTATGCGCGAAGGCAAGCACGTCTATGTGCAGAAGCCGATCGCGCACTCCGTCTTCGAAGCCCGTCGTCTCACCGAAGGTGCCCGTGAATTCAAGGTCATCTCCCAGATGGGCAATCAAGGCCACTCAGGCGAAGGCATCCGTCAAATCTGCGAATGGATTGACGCCGGCATCATCGGCGAAGTCCGCGAAGCGCATGCCTGGACTAACCGTCCGATCTGGCCACAGAGCTCTGACATGGATCGCCCGAAAGGTGACGCCACTCCGCCCGAAGGTATGGATTGGGACCGCTGGTGCGGCCCCGCCCCGCTGCGTCCGTTCAACGCCGTCTATCACCCCGGCAAGTGGCGCGCGTGGTGTGACTTTGGCACCGGCTCACTCGGCGATATGGGTTGCCACATTATCGACCCAGTCTTTCAGGCACTGAAGTTGCTTTATCCAACGAGCGTTGAGGGTAACGTCTCCACGACCTTCGAGGAGTTCGGCAAGAAGAGCGTCCCGAAGAACGAGTGCTACCCGCGCTCCGCCATCGCCCGCTTCCGCTTCCCCGCCCGCGGCGCGCTGCCGCCCGTGGAACTCTCTTGGTGGGACGGCGGCCTGATGCCGTCACGTCCAGTCGAATTGGAAGACGACATGCCCTTCGGCGACGGCGACGGTGGCTGCCTCTTCGTCGGCACCAAGGGTAAGATTGTCTGTGGTTGCTACGGCTCCAAGCCCCGCCTGCTTGACGCCGACCAACGCAACTTCGTGAAGACCTTGGCCAAGACAATCCCGCGCATCCCCGGCAACACCTCTGGCCATGAGAAGGACTGGATCCGTGCGTGTAAGGGCGGCGTCGCGGCCTGCTCAAACTTCGACTATTCTGGCCCGCTTTCCGAGATGGTGCTCATGGGCAACCTGGCCATCCGCTTCCCCGACCGCAAACTCCTCTGGGACGGTGAAAAGATGCAGGTGACGAACGACAAGGCCGCCAACGCCTTCGTGCGCCGGCAGTACCGCGAAGGTTATACGCTGTAAGGGCAGCCTAACCGCAACCTTACGGGGTCCACGGGGGTTCAAGGGTAAGGGCATTTGCCTCGCCCTTGGCCCCGCTTTGGCTTGATTAATCCTACCCCACCCCTTTCCCGCCCTACCCATGCTTGCCTTCGGCCCAACCATCTTCTGGGGCGCATTCCTGCTCTTCCTCGTCCAGCCGCTCATCGCGCGCTTCATCTTGCCTTGGTTTGGCGGAGGCCCCGCCGTCTGGACGGCTTGCATGCTCTTCTTCCAGGTGATGCTCCTCGCGGGCTACGCCTACGCCCACTGCAGCATCACGTGGCTCCGTCCCCGTCAGCAGGTACTCCTCCACTTGGCTCTACTGGCCCTCGCGGTCTGCTTCCTGCCGATTGCTCCCGGTGAACAGTGGAAGCCCGTGGGTAACGCCTTGCCGACCGGCCACATCCTCTGGCTCTTACTGGCCTGCATTGGCCTGCCCTACCTCGTACTCTCTGCCACCGGCCCACTCCTGCAGGCCTGGTTCAGCCGCAGTCATCCGGGAGTCTCACCCTACCGCCTCTACGCGTTGTCAAATATCGGTTCGTTGCTCGCACTCTTCGCCTACCCCTTCGGCATCGAACCAAATCTCACGCGCCAAGCCCAGTCGCTTGGCTGGTCGGTGGGTCTCGCGGGCTACGCGGCCCTCGCCGCCTGGTGCGGCCTAGCGGTTTGGCAACGCGGCGATTCGGCCACCGATACCCAAGCCACCACTCAAGCCAAGCCTGCGGTACCGACCTCTTGGAGTCAGCGCTTCCTCTGGCTAGCACTGCCGGCTTGCGGGGTCGTGCTGCTGCTCGCGATCACGAATAAGCTCTGCCAAGATATTGCGGTCGTACCGTTCCTCTGGGTGCTCCCGCTGGGACTCTACTTGGTGTCGTTCATCATCAGCTTCGACAGCCCTCGCTGGTATCAACGCTGGCTCTGGTGGCCAGCTTTGGCGGCCTTACTCGGCACGGTTCTGTGGAAGCTACATGAGGCTGCCAATTTCCCCAGCATGGCTGGTGAGGGCGCCGTTTACCTCGGCACACTCTTCGTCGGCTGCATGGTCTGCCACGGCGAAGTTTACCGCCTGCGTCCAGAAGCCAATCGCCTCACGGGCTACTACCTTTCGCTTTCGGCCGGTGGCGCCGCGGGTGGGATTTTCGTAGCGCTGCTCGCTCCGATGATTTTTCCGCATTACTTCGAACTGCACGTCGGACTGTTTCTCATCGTCGCACTCGTGCTAGCCGTTTTGGCGAGCGATGCCACCAACTTCCTCCGTCGTGGCGCCGGAAGCTTGGTCTGGGTGCCCTTGCTGCTCATGTTGGGAGCCTACGGGCTTGGATTGTGGCAAACGGCCGCGGCGTCGTTAAGCTACACGAAGGTAACCGTGCGCGACTTCTACGGCGTGCTCAAGGTGACGGAAGACGAGGTCAATGACCCACAACGCCACAAGATCACCCTGCTCCACGGCGGCACCATCCACGGTATGCAGTACCTTTCGCCGACGCTCCGGACTACCCCGACGACTTATTACACCTCTGGCAGTGGCGTCGGTCGCATCCTCGCCACGCCCAGTCCGATACAGGGGCGTAAGGTCGCAGCGGTCGGACTAGGCACCGGAACACTCGCCGCTTGGGGCCGGAAAGGCGATGAATTCCATTTCTACGAGATCAACGATAACGTCGTACGCCTCGCCCAAGGCACCTTCCATTACCTAGGCGATAGCCAAGCGAAGATCGACATCCGCATGGGTGACGCCCGCCTGACGCTCGAGAAACTCCCGCCGCAGAACTACGACGTCATCGTCCTCGACGCCTTTAGCAGCGACGCCATCCCCGTGCACCTGCTTACGCTCGAGGCCTTCGCCACCTACCGTAAACACCTGCGGCCAGGCGGGGTCATCGCAGTCCATATCTCCAACCGCTACCTCGACTTGGAACCAGTCGTGATGCGCGCGACCGAGCATGCAAAACTGAGTGCCCTGTATTTCAACGACCGTGGCGACTCCATCGAAACCGCTGACGCCGAAGACGCCTACTCTTCCGATTGGATTCTGCTCTCCGACGACCCGGCGACACTCCGCCAGACGAGCCTCGCCAAGTATGGCACCGTCCCCAAGCCGCCCGCCGCTGGCATCGGCCCATGGACCGACGAACGCAGCGACTTACTGCACATCCTCGTCGCCGACGAAAACTCCTTCCTTGCCTGGCTCCAAAGCCTCTAATCCATGCTCCGCTACCTGCTCGCCCTTCTGATCGCCGCCACGGGCGTCCGGGCCAACTATGCCGACGACGCCTACGCGGCCACGTATAAGCTCTTTAACTCAGCCCTGAGCGGTACGTGCTCCCTGTATCGTCGCCCTGCACCTGATACCGCGCTCTACCTCGTCACGACCCAGCATCAGATGGAAGGGTCCAAGGGCGACTTCTGCTTCGTCGTCCTGCGTGAACCGCAGCCCGATGGCTCGTACAAGCGGAGCGATTTCAAGATTATCACGCGGGTGGATGGTAAACCGACCTGGGTGAAGCACCCGAAGTTCGACCTCGCGGTCCTCCGCATTGCCACCCCACCGACCGGAACGTTCTCAGCCTTACCGATTGAAGCGATTGCCAATGACGAGCGACTCAAAGCCGCTCGTCCATCCGTAGGTACACCGCTCTTGCTCTTCACTTTCCCGCATGGGGTCGAGTCCATCCGCCAAGGCTTCCCCGTCGCCCGCCAAGCGGTCTTCGCCCAGCCCCCGTTACTCTCTTCCGAAGTCTACCCGACCTTTCAAGCCGACTTCCCCGCCACCGCGGGAGACAGCGGCGGCCCTGGTGTCATTGAAGGCCCCAGCGGCAAGCCACTCATTATCGGGATGTGCTTTCAACGCATGAACCACGACGAGAAGGTCACGACTGAAACGACCACGACCACGGTGAAGCACCCCTTGAACATGGGCACGTTCATCCACGGGCGCTACCTCCTCGAGGCCATCGAGCTGGCCGCCAAATAGTAAGCGCAACGCTCAATATGCTGCGCTTTTCCTTCCTCTGGGCACTGTGCGTTGGTGCCGTCCACAGCGCCACGGCGGCTGATGCGCCGAAACCCACGAACGTCATCATTCTCTTCGTAGACGACATGGGCTACGCGGATATCGGCCCCTTCGGCAACAAGACACTCCGCACGCCCCACCTAGACCGTTTCGCAAAAGAGGGCATGCGCTTCACCCACTTCTACGCCACACCCGTCTGTTCGATGTCCCGCGCCTGCCTCATGACGGGCAGCTACAGCGCCCGCGTCAGTATGCCAGGTGTCCTCTTCCCACAGAACCGTATCGGTCTTAACCCAGACGAGGTCACCGTCGCCGAAGTAGCGAAATCCGGCGGCTATGAGACAATGATGATTGGTAAATGGCACCTCGGGCACTTCCCTGAATTCCTGCCGACCCGCCAAGGTTTCGACCACTACTTTGGCCTCCCCTACAGTAATGACATGAAGCAGAGCCACGCGGGCTACCCAGCGTTGCCGCTTTATCGCGATGAGAAGGTGATTGAAACCGAGCCGGACCAATCCCAGTTGACGCGGCGCTACACCGAGGAGGCGGTCAAGTTCCTCCGCACAAAGCGCGCGAAGCCTTTTTTCCTCTACCTGCCCTATACGATGATTCACGACCCCGTGGCAGCATCAGAGAACTTCAAAGGCAAGAGCGCTGAAGGCCTCCTCGGGGATTCGGTCGAAGAAATCGACTGGTCTGTGGGCCAAGTCATGGCGACCCTGCGCGAGCTACACCTCGACGAAAATACCTTGGTGATTTTCACGTCCGATAACGGCCCAGCCGGACGCGCGGCCCCGCCGTTCTCCGGCAATAAGACGACCAACCTCGAAGGGGGCGTCCGCGAGCCTTGCATCATGCGCTGGCCCGGCCACATCCCCGCGGGCACGACGTGTGAGCGCATCGCTGGCAATATTGACGTTCTGCCGACCTTGGCGAAGGTCTTCGGCGCGCAACTTCCGAAGGGTCGTATCTTAGACGGACGGGACCTCGGGCCGTTACTAGTAAACCCGGACGCTTCGCCCGTGCGTGACACGCACCTGTACTTCACCGCCAGCCAAAAGCTGGAGGCCATTCGCCAGGGACCGTGGAAACTTTTCCTGCTTAATCCCGCCCGCCGCAAAGGCGAGCCGGTGCGCGTGGCCCCTGCCCTCTACAATCTTACCACCGACCAAGCGGAACTCAGCAACGTAGCCGAGCAGCACGCCGATATCGTCGCCCGTCTCACCAAGGAAGCTGCCGAACGTCTCGCCGAGATTGAGGCGCATAAACGCCCCATCGGGAAACTCGCCGACGGCCCAGATGCCCCCGGGACAGAAGCCCCGTCGAAGAAGGTCGCGGCCTTGACTGACCTTAAACCTAGCGCAGTGCTGAAAGCAGCGATGGCGCCGCAAATCGGCGGACGGACGTTCACCATCAACTGCAACTTCGCCACCAGCCAGGCCAACACGATTTTGGTCTCCCACGGCGGTACCCAATTGGGCTACGCCCTCCATATCCGCGACGGCAAACTCACCTTCTCGATTCGCCGCAGCACGGACGATAATAGTGAAGTCTCACTCCCCGCACCGACCGATGGCCAGCCCCACCGCGTCCGCGCCAGCCTGACTAAGGAAGGAAAACTTCATCTGCAGTTGGACGAACAACCAGAAGTGGTGTTTCAAGGCACTGGCTTAATCAGCAAGCAACCTGCTGAGGATTTCTGCGTCGGGCACGATACCGCCAACCCAGCCGCCAAATACTCCCAGCCGGAGCCCTTCCGCGGAACCTTGACCCAACTCGAAATCCGCTAACAAACTTTCCGTATGCGTCCATTCCTCCTCCTAGGCCTCGCCTTCCTCTGCTCATCCCTCTGCGCCGCCGAGGACCCCCAAATCGCCGCGCTGACTGCCGTTGATGACGCTCGGGTGGCGGCGATGCTGAAGCCGAGCAAGGCTACCCTCGACACCGTCCTCTCCGACGACCTCCGGTACGCGCACTCCAACGGCAAGGTCGACACCAAGGCCTCCCTGACCAGCTCCCTCCTTGGCGGCGAAGCCAAGTATATAAGCTATAAGTATTCCGAGCGGACTTTTAAATTCCCCGCACCTGACCTTGCGCTCATGACTGGCCGCTTCGAAGTCCAAGCTACCGTCGACGGCACCACCGTCACCAGCACCATCGGCTACCTCGCCGTTTGGCGACTCGAACAGGGTCACTGGAAGTTCCTCGCCTGGCAGTCCTGCAAGATTCCGCCGGCTACACCGAGTAAATAAGGGTGCTCAGGGGATTGGGGATTGGCGGCCAGCGTGAACGTACTAGAAGTCTCTGTACCCCATGCTCCCCACCCTCGCTGCCCTCTGCCTAGGCGCCGCTACAGCCTTGGCGCTCGATTACCCACACCCGCCCGCCGATCCGCAAACGACTGGCTGGCCACTCACGGCAGCCGAACGTGCGTTCATTACCGAGAAGCCTGAATACGAGCGCCGGCCGGGAAAAGAGGTCAACAAACACCTCCCGCAGTTCTGGCCGAGCGTGCCCAGCGCCGGCTACTGGCAAGGCACCACTTGGCTCGACGTCCACAGCATGCTGGTCGCCTACGTGCAGAAGAACGCAGGCAGCTGCGACGTTCTCTTGGTCGGAGACTCCATCACCCAACAATGGGGTGGGCCGTTGGATAAGGCCGGGCTCAATGCCGCGTGGCTGAAGCACTTCGGCAAGCTCAAGACCATCAACCTCGGCATCGGCGGCGACAAAACGCAGAACGTCCTCTGGCGTCTCGACCACGGTGGTGTCGCTGGACTCCAACCCACCGTCATCGTGCTGATGATCGGGAACAACAATATGTTCTTCACGCCCGAAACCGGCGTACCCGCCGCCGCCCAAGGCATCCAGACCTGCGCCGCGAACCTCCGCGAAAAATTCCCTGCCGCTACGCTCATCGTCGCCAAAATCTTACCCTGCCACTCGCCCAAGGACCGCTTTTATCAGGACATCGCTGCGACCAACACCGAACTCGATAAATTGGTTTTGGATAAAGACCCAAAGGTCAAGGTGCTCGACCTAACCAAGGACTTCCTGAACGCCGATGGCACCATCCGTGCGGAACTCTTCCTACCGGACAAAATCCACCTTTCGCTTGCCGGTTACGACGCCTACGCTCAACGCCTGAAGCCGCTGCTCGCCCCGCTGACCCAAAAGTAATCCGCCCATACTTTTTTAAACTACCCCCTATCCCCCTTACCCCCTCCCCTATTCTCCCATGAACCCCATGCTCTCCTCCATCGCCACCCTTTCCCTCGGCTGCGCTTCTCTTTTCGCCGCCGACACGCCAGCTACCCCCAAGGCCGCCGAGCCCAAAGCCGAAGCCAAGAAGGCCCCGGCCCGCTTCGTCAACGACGGTAATCCCGAGCACCTCAAGTCACCACTCACGGTCAAGCCCGACGAAAATATTCCGTACGGACCACACCGCATGCAGGTGATGTACTTCTGGCGTGCCAAGTCCGATCAGCCGACGCCCCTGCTCTTCTACATCCATGGCGGCGGCTGGGCCAATGGTGACCGCTCCAGCGTGAACGGCTTACTGAAGTCCTGCCTCGAGGCTGGCATCTCCGTCGTCTCGGTGGAGTACCGTTACATCAAAGATGCGACCGCGGACGGCGTCGTCCCACCGGTGAAGGGCCCGATGCTCGATTGCGCCCGGGCGCTACAGCTCTGCCGCAGTAAAGCCAAGGAGTGGAACCTCGACAAGACCCGCGTGGTCGCCAGCGGCGGCTCCGCCGGGGCCTGCACCAGCCTCTGGCTCGCCTTCCACGACGACCTCGCCGACCCACAGAGTGCCGACCCGATTGCCCGCGAGTCGACCCGCCTGTTGGGCGCCGCAGTCTCCTCCCCCCAGACCTCACTCGACCCCAAGCAAATGCGCGAATGGACGCCGAACAGCGGTTACGGCGCCCATGCCTTTGGCGTCGCTGGAGACACGGCGAAGAAGATCACATCCTTCCAAGCATTCTTCGATGCCCGCGAACGACTCCTGCCGTGGATTAAGGAATATTCTCCTTATGAACTCGTGACCAAGGACGACCCTGCGGTCGGGCTCTACTTCCCGACGGTACCAAACCTTGGCAAGGATGAGAAGGACGCTACCCACTCCGCTAACTTTGGCGTGAAGCTCAAAGAGCACTGCGATGAGATTAAGGTGCCCTGCGAACTCGTCTACCCCGGCGCGCCCGACGTCAAGCACCCGAAAGAATTCGACTTCATCAAAGCGAAGCTCCTGCCCTCCGCCAAATGAAGCCCGTCGCCCTGCTAGCTTCCTGTGTCACGCTCGTTGCGGCTGAGCCTACGAAAAGACCGACCGCCGAGGAGCTGAAAGCGCTGGCGCTTAAAATGGCTGTCGACGTGATCAGCACCAAGGACGGCACACCGCAGAAAGTTGTTTACTACCAACCAGAGTCCGCGGCCAAGAATCTCACCGGTCCCGCCGTGCCGCTGCTGGTCTTCCTACACACTTGGTCGGGCAGCATCGAACAAGGCCCCATGCTCATGGGCTTGGCTAAGCAACGCGGTTGGGTAATGGTCGCGCCAGATTTCCGAGGCGTTAACAACCACCCCGAGGCCTGTGCCTCCGATCTGGCCTCGCAAGATATCATCGACGCGGTGGATTACGCCAAGAAGCACGCCCGCATCGACCCCGACCAGATCTACCTCGTTGGTGGTTCCGGCGGCGGCCATATGTCACTCGTCATGGCCACCCGCACTCCCGAACTCTGGGCGGCCGTGAGCGCCTGGGTACCGATTTCCGACCTCACCGCGTGGCACAGCGAGAGTAGCCTACGCAAGAACGCTTACGCCCATATGATTGAGCAATGCTGTGGCGGTAAACCCGGGCCCGCGACGGCCGCAGCCTACCGCCATCGCTCCCCACTCTTCCACCTCGCGGCCGCTAAGGGCATACCGCTTGATATTAATACTGGCATTCATGACGGACACACCGGCTCAGTGCCGGTCAGCCATTCTCTCCTCGCGTTCAATGCCTTAGCGGCGCCAGATAAACAGGTCTCGGCCGAGGACATCGACTTCATGGTCCGCGAACAAAAGATTCCCGCTACCGTCGCCCACGAAACACAGAATGACCCTGAGCGCCAAAAGGCCGTGCTCTTCCGCCGCAGCTCCGGAAACGCGCGCGTAACGGTCTTCGAAGGTGGCCATGATTCCGAACCATCCGCCGCACTCGCCTGGTTGGCCCGTCAGCGTAAAGGCCAGCCGGTTGACTTCAGCCTGAATTCCGTCACCTCACCGCAAGCACCCTCGGTGGAAGTGGGAAAGTAACTCCGCGCCCTAACACCTATGAAACTCTGGCCTGCGTCTAACGCCTTCCTCGCCCTGCTCCTCAGCCTGAGCGCGCTCTCCGCCGTGGAGCCCACGCTGACGCTGAAAAGCCCCATCGCCCAGTCGGTACTGCAGAGGCAGTCCGCAAACACAGGCCGGGTCGAAGTCATCGGGGAGGTCCATGGCATGGACCAATCCTACGTTTCACCGGTCGTTGAAATCCGCGTCAATGGCAGCGACTGGCGGCGACTGACTCTGTCGGCAGTGGAGCGTAACCGGACCGATACGATCTTCACCGGTGCCGTTGAACTCGCAAAAGGCATGCACACGTTAGAAGTGCGGGCATTGCGTGACGGTCAGCCCTTGGCCAGTGTGCCCAGTGTGAAGTTCGGCATCGGCGAGGTCTTCATTGTGACTGGCCAGTCTAACTCCGCCAACCACGGCGCCGTAAAAATGAAGGCCGAGTCCGACCAAGTGTTCTCGCTCACGCCGAAGGGAACCTGGCAACCCTGCGCCGACCCGCAGCCCGGGGCATCTGGCGGCGGCGGCAGCATCCTACCCGCCCTCGGCGATGAACTCCAGAAGCGCCTCGGCGTTCCGATCGGCTTCATCCCCTGCGGCATCGGCGCCACCAGTGTTCGCGAATGGCTCCCCACCGGCGTCCCCTTCCCGAACCCGCCGACCATCGTGAGCCGCGTGCGCAAGACCGCCGACGGCCCATGGGAAGCCGACGGCAAGGCCTATGCCATGCTCGTGGCCCGCATGCGTTCGGTGCCCTCCTTCCGGGCGGTGCTTTGGCACCAAGGCGAAAGCGACGCTAACCAGAAAGACCAAACGCGTACGCTATCCGGCAAACTGTATGCGGAATACCTGACCAAGCTCATCGCCGGTGCCAACAAGGATAGCCAACGGAACAGCCCTTGGTTCGTGGCCCAAGTCAGTTACCACGGCCCCACGGATGTCGGCTCCGAGGATATTCGCTCCGCTCAAGCAGGCCTCTGGAAAGACAAGGTTGCCCTCGAAGGGCCGGACTCCGATGCCCTCCGTGGCCCGCTCCGCGACAACGGCGGCAGCGGTGTCCACTTCTCGGGCGAAGGACTCAAAGCCCACGCCCATGCTTGGGCCGAAAAAATGGTTCCCTGGATTGAAACCCAACGCTAAGCTGCCGCCATCATGCTACTAAAATCCTTGAGCTTCTTTTTTATCGGCACCCTAGCTGTCCAAGCGGAGCTGTCTCCCACCGTGTATCGGCAACTCCAAGCCGAAGCCCCGGAAGCTCTGCAGATTACGGTCGAAAAAGTGGAGACTAAGGTCACCCTAGGCAAAGACGGTACGGATACCGAGGTAACCGCTACTGCCACGGTCAAAGGCCTCACTCGCTCCGCCTCTGGGCTAAAGGTCGATGCGACCATCACGATTCACTACCACGTGATCCATCACGCCGTCCCGCTGCCCGGCCCCAGCCCAGTCCCGGTGCTCACCCAAAGCCAGGCCACCGTGGCCTTCCTGCAAAAGGACAATGCCGGACAATATGCCCCAGCGGCCCGCGGCATGAGCTTCACCCAGCTGTAAGCGGTTGAATTAGGCTTTCCTTTGGTCGGGCTGGTGAGATTCGAACTCACGACCTCTTGCACCCCATGCAAGCGCGCTACCAGACTACGCTACAGCCCGAGAAAGGAAGGTTCGTTAAGCCGAAGGGGGGTGCGGATGTCAACCCGACAAACAAAACCGCCCCTTTCCTCGACAGGATGGGCCTGATTGCCTAGGAATTAGCCATGCGACGTCTCCCCACGCTCCTGCTGTTGGCCATGGCCGGACTGGCCTCTGCCGCCGAGTCTCGCCCCAATATTATCTTCATCTTGGCCGACGACTTGGGCTACGGCGAAGTGGGCTTCATGGGTCAAAAGAAAATCCTGACCCCGAACCTCGACCGTCTCGCCCAAGAGGGTCTCGTCCTGACTCGCCACTATTGCGGCAACGCCGTCTGTGCGCCTTCGCGCTCGGTACTAATGACTGGACTGAACCCCGGCCGCGCACCGGTCCGTGACAACCTCGACGTCGGCAAGGGCGAGCAAATTCCCCTGCCCGCTGGCATCACGACACTACCCAACGTCCTCCGCCAAGCGGGCTATGCCACGGGCGCCTTCGGCAAATGGGGTCTGGGTGGTTACGACTCCACTGGCCGACCTGATGTCCAGGGATTCGATAAGTTTCTTGGCCTCACAAGCCAATGGGTAGCGCATAGCCACTACCCGCCCGCGATCTGGGAGGACGGCAAGGAAGTGCCGCTCGACAATGGCGAGAAAGGCGTGCCTGGCCACGGCGGCTTCCCCACCGGCGCCGATCCGCAGGACCCTAAAGCCTACGCCGCTTTCACAGGCAAAGACTTTGCGCCCGACCGCTTCATTGCCGGCGCTGAGAAGTTCATCGCAACGAATGCCCAACATCCGTTCTTCCTCTACTTCGCCTCTCCGCTGCCCCACGTTTCCCTGCAGTTACCAGCTGAGGACCTGAAACCTTACGAAGGTAAATTCGCCGAAGACAAACCCTACGCCCCCGCTGCCAAGGGCTCGTACGTACCAAACCGCACCCCGCTCGCCACCTACGCGGCAATGATTACGCGCCTCGACAAGGACGTTGGCCGCCTCATGGCCGCCCTCGAAAAAGCGGGCGTGGCGGGCAACACACTCATCGTCTTCACGGGCGACAACGGTGCGACGCACGATGTCGGTGGTGTGAACACAAAGTTCTTTAATTCCGCCGGCGGACTGCGCGGGCTCAAAGGCTCCCTCCACGAAGGTGGGGTCCGGGAACCGACCGTGCTACGCTGGCCCGCCAAGGTCGCGGCCGGCACGCGGTCCGATCGACTCTCGGGCTTTGAAGACTGGCTCGCGACCTTCGCCGAACTGGCGCAGACGAAGGTGAACACCACGCACAGCGGCGAGAGCCTCGTACCCACGCTGCTCGGCACCAAAGAAGCGCGGCACGCCCCACTCTACCGCGAGTTCCCGGGCTACGGCGAACAGCAGGCAATCTGGGAAGGCAAGTGGAAGGCCATCCGCACGGAGATGGGTAAGCAAATGACGACCGCTGGTAAAGTCACCACGCAGCTCTACGACCTCGAGGCCGACCCAGCAGAGTCGAATGACCTCGCGGCTAAATTCCCTGAGGTCGTCAAAGACCTTGAATCCAAGATGGCGGCGAACCACGTACCCGACGAACGCTTCCCGCTAGCTGGCGTAGACGCCGAGAGCGGTCCCCAAGCCAAGACGAAAGCCAAGGCTGCCGCCAAGAAGCAGGCCGCCGCCAAGTAAGTATGCGTTTACTGCTCCCTCTGCTGGCCTTGGCGACGCTCACGTTCGCCGCCGATCCGGCGACCGACGAGTTGCCGCCGGGTGCGAAGATGAGCTACCTAGACAACGGCGTTATCCGCGTCGGAGTCGACCTGAACCACGGCGGCGCCATCGTCTACTTGGCGCCTAAGGACGGCCGCAACCTGATTAACAACTACGACCTCGGTCGGCAGGTGCAGATGTCCTTTTACTCCGGCCCAGTACCCTATACGGAAAAGGGGCAATCTCCTTCTGAGCACTGGAAAGGGCTCGGCTGGAATCCGATTCAGACCGGCGACGACTTTAAGAACCCGTCCAAAGTCATCGCCCACGAGAACGACGGCAAAAAACTACACGTTGCCTGCATCCCGATGCAGTGGCCGCTGAACAACGTCCCCGCGGAATGCACCTTCGACTCGTGGTTGGAGTTGGAAGGGTCTTGGGTGAAGGTCCGCTCCCGCCTGACCAATGCCCGTTCCGACCACACGCGTTACGCCGCCCGCCAGCAGGAATTCCCTGCGCTCTATGCCAACGGGGCGTTCTTCCGCGTCGTCAGTTACGTCGGTACGCGACCCTTCACGGGCGAAGCCATCACTGAACAGCCTAAGTCCAAGACGAAGCACCCTTGGGTCTATTGGGAAGCGACCGAGCACTGGTCGGCTCTACTCAACGCTGCTGACGAAGGCATCGGCCTGATCACGCCGGCCCTCACGGACCACACCGGCGGCTTCGCTGGCCAACCTGGGCCGAATGCTTCCCGCGCCAACGCCACGGGTTATCTAGCTGGCCAGGGCAAAGAGATTCTCGATCACGATATCCGCTACGAGTATGACTACGAACTCGTGGTGGGCAACCTGAGCACCATCCGCGCGCGCGCCCAAGAAGTGACGGCCCAGCGTCACCCCCCAGCCCCGCGCTGGCGCTTCACCTCGGACCGCCAAGGCTGGTTCTACGCTGGCGTTGGGACGTATACCGGTTGGCCGATCCGCGGCGAACTCGACCTCCGTACCGACGGCAAGACCCCGTTGCGCGCCCTCAGCCCACTCACCTTTTGGCAAGCCGAACAAGCGACTACCGTTACCATTGAGGCAGCCTTCAGCGGTGAAGGCGCTAAAGCAACCCTCACGCTCAGCAAACATCCTTCGAATGCCGGCGGCGCGGACATCCAGCTCTCGCTACCAATTCTTACAGACGGCCAGATGCGTCGACTCGTCATCCCCGTCCCCAAGACCGGTTACGACGGCGCCTACCACCGAGCCACCCTCACGCTTTCTCCACAGACCATCAGCGCACGCGTGAAGTCCATCGAGTTCGGGAAGTGACAACTAGGACAGCACCACGTGCTGTCCTAGTTGGGGATGGGGGATGGGTCGAGGGCTGAGTCGAGGATAGATGACAGGGTCGAGTAATGCGTCGATATTGAGCGGGGCTTCTATGACCTATCCCCCATCCCCTGCCTTGGGTAGGGACGCGACTGCGTCGCGTCCGTTCGCCGATGGACGGAGGATGCCAACCCGCTTGGCTAGACTCGACTGTCTCCGGTCGACGGACGCGACGCAGTCGCGTCCCTACCAGATACAGCTAAACCCTGCGTCATCCAACCTCGACGCAGCCCACCAACCTCGATTCTGACCTGCTAAAGCTTACTTAGGACCACCCGAGCGACGGGTGCCGGGACGGCCAAACGGGCGGTAGCTGCCCTGCGCGGCGCGGTAGCCACCGTTGCGACCACCCTGCGGACGGCCTTCGCGTTCGCTATGGTGGGCACCGGCACGGGGATCCTGATTGCGCTGAAAATCTTCGGGGGTGCGGGGCGGAGCCTGCTGGGTGTAGTCGAAGCCCGGGAGCTTACCACAGTGCAGGTGCTTACCGACGATGCGCTCGAGGCGACGGAGGTCACCGAGGTCTTCGCGGGTGATGAAGGTGACGGCAGTGCCCGTGGAGAGCGCGCGGCCCGTACGACCAATGCGGTGCACGTAGTCTTCAATCTGGTCAGGGAAGTCGAAGTTCACGACGTGGCTGATGCCGTCGACGTCAATACCGCGGGAAGCGATATCGGTCGCGACGAGAACGCGGATTTCACCATTCTTGAAGGCTTGGAGCGCGCGCTGGCGCTGGGCCTGCGAGCGGTTGGCGTGGATGGCGGCGCAGGAGATACCGTCGCCGTCAAGCTTGCGGCAGACGCGGTCAGCGCCGTGCTTGGTGCGGGCGAAGACGAGGACCATATTCATGGCTTCGTCCTTCAGGAGGTGGTGCAGCATGACCTGCTTGAGGGCACCAGGGCACTCAAAGAGGAGCTGGGTGACCGTTTCGGCTGGGTTAGCGCGGCGACCGACTTCGATCAGTTTAGGCGAGCGCTGGTACTGCTTGGTCAGGGTCTCGATTTCGCGGGAGAGCGTGGCCGAGAACATCAGGGTCTGACGCTCGGGCGGGAGCGCGCGGACGATCGTGTTGATCGCTGGGAGGAAGCCCATGTCGAGCATACGGTCAGCTTCGTCGAGGACGAGGCACTCCACGGCGGAAAAGTCACCGTGGCCTTGGCTGCCCAAGTCGAGCAGACGGCCGGGGGTAGCGACGAGGAAGTCGCAACCCTTACGGAGGGCGGCGATCTGAGGGCGTTCGCTAACGCCGCCGTAGCAGGTAGCGACGACTGCGCCGGAATAGCGGGAGTAGGCGGCGACGTTCTCGGCGATTTGGACGACTAATTCGCGGGTCGGGGCCAGAATAAGACAACGGACGCGGCCCTTATGGGTGTTATTGGCCGTGCGGAGCAGGCGGGTGAGCAAAGGCAGCGTGAAAGCGGCCGTCTTACCGGTACCCGTCTGGGCGATGCCAATGACGTCGATTCCCTCGATGACCGACGGGATGGCGGCCTTCTGAATCGGCGTGGGTTCAGTGTAACCCTGGTCGGCGACCGCTTTAAGGATGGAGGCGTCTAGGCCTAAGGAAGCAAATGGCATTAAAGCAACGTGTAGAACCTAAACGCAAAGGGCGAGGATAATGGGTGAGGCTCTTTTGTGGCGATTTAGGCGAGTTTACGCCCATCTAAAGGATTGTGACGATGATGCCTCGCCTTGCTTCCCCACCCCGCCCTGCACTAGTAATCTCTTACCCCGCCCCGCCATGAGTCTCTTTGCCCGTAAGAATATCGCCGAACTACAGCAGGATGCCGCCGCCGAAGGTGCCAACACCCTGAAGCGTTCGCTCTCCGCGACTAACCTCGTGATGATCGGTATCGGTGGCATCATTGGTGCCGGTATCTTCGTCCTCACGGGCCACGCCGCCGCCACGCACGCCGGCCCGGCAGTCGTCCTCTCCTTCGTCATCAGCGCGATCACCTGCGGCCTCGCGGGCCTCTGCTACTCCGAGATGGCCGCTGCGGTGCCAGTCGCTGGCAGTGCTTACACCTATTCGTATGCGACGCTCGGCGAACTGATGGCTTGGATCATCGGCTGGGACCTCGTCCTTGAATACGGCGTCGGCGCCGTGACCGTCGCGGTCGGCTGGGCTGGCTATCTCAAGGGCTTCCTCGAAGGGTTCGGCATCCAGATTGCCAACGCCTACTCTTCGGCCCCCTTCGATTGGGTCACCGATAAGGTCACGCATGTCGAGCACTTCGTCAGCACCGGTGCGGTCGTCAATCTGCCGGCAATGCTTGTCGTCGGGATCGTCACAGCCCTCCTCGTCGTCGGCATCGAAGCCTCCGCCAAGGTCAACGCCGCCTTCGTCGTCCTCAAGGTCACGATTGTCGTGCTCTTCATTGCGCTCGGTCTCGGCCACGTCCTCCACTCCAACTGGGTGACCGTGGGTAACCCGGAAGGACTCTTCATCCCCCCGAACGCCGGACCAGGCTTCTTCGGCTGGGACGGCATCGTCCGCGCTTCGGGCGTCGTCTTCTTCGCCTACATCGGCTTCGACGCCGTCTCGACGGCCGCCCAAGAATCCAAGAACCCGCAACGCGATATGCCGATTGGCATGCTCGGCTCGCTCGCCATCTGCACGGTGCTCTACATCCTGGTGGCCTACGTGCTCACCGGCGTCGTCCCTTACGACCAGCTCAACGTCCCCCAGCCGATTGCCAAGGGCATCGACGCCATGGGCCTCCCTTGGCTCGCCCCCTTCATCAAGTTCGGTGCCATCCTCGGTCTGAGTTCGGTGATCCTCGTCCTCATGCTCGGCCAGACCCGCGTTTTCTTCTCGATGTCCAAGGACGGCCTCCTGCCGGTCTCGTTCGGCAAGGTCCACCCGACCTTCCGCACGCCGGCCCGCATCACGCTGGTGACCGGCATGGCCATCATGGTCGCCGCCGGCCTCGCACCCATCGGCCTTGTCGGTGAACTCTGCAGCATCGGCACCCTCTTCGCCTTCGCCCTCGTCTGCCTCGGCGTCATGGCCCTGCGCGTCCTCGACCCGAACCTGCACCGCCCCTTCCGCACGCCCTTCATCTGGGTCGTCGGCCCAGCCGGCGCCCTCGCCAGTTTTTATCTGATGCTCGCGCTGCCCGCCGATACCTGGGTTCGCCTCATCGTCTGGATGGCCATCGGCCTCGTGATTTACTTCGTCTACGGCCAGCGCAACGCCGCCCGCGTGCGCGGGGAGCGTTCATAAGGTAGGGTCAGCACTGCGTGCTGACCTAGCCGTGGCCTAAGCTCGTCCGGTGCACTGGGGTGACTAGGTCGGCACGCAGTGCCGACCCTACCCCGACGCGATTACTTCGCCAACTCTTGGCGCGTGGCGATTGGCACGTAGCCGATTTCCAGACCCTTGGGCGGCGTGACCACCTGCGCGGGATCAAGGTCGGCGAGCTTGCCAACGGTCGGGGGTGCCAGGTACTCCATGTATCTAAGCAGCGGCCCATACAGCAACCAGCGTGATTAATTACTTCATCTGCGACCACACCAACTTGGCTAGAGTAAACGCGGGGAAAGACAAACCAGTCGCCATGATGTAAGCTTTCCTTATATAATTATTATTGCAGACATACAATGGAATCGCAGACTAACACTAAATGCCTGTAACAAATTATTACTTAAGTTACGATGCCATGGGAAACGTCATGGCAATCCTTGATGAGAGTGGAAATGTCTTGGAGCGGCGCACTTATGACACTTTCGGCGCAACCACTTACCATCGGGCTGATGGAGGTCCTGTCACCACCAGTCCAACGGGGGTTGACGTTGGATTCCAGGGGCAAGTATGCGATGAAGTCACCGGCCTTTACCAAATGGGGTACCGACATTACAGCCCAACGCTTGGTCGCTGGCTCAGCAGGGACCCGATAGGCCTATCGGGCGGAACGAATGTATATGACTTCACCGGTAACATCCCCACGTGTCGAAATGACCCTCGTGGCCTCGCATGGGAAGCAACCGAGGCTCAGGGCTTACACTACAACCAGCGAGACACGAATTTCGGGTTCGCGCTTGAGGTGGCGGAAGATGGGCGGCTGCTTCCTGTCCCGTTAAGCAAATCGCACACCTTCAACCCTGAAAAGGCCCGCGAGATCCTCGACAAGGCGCTTAAAGATGAGAAAACACGCGAAATGCTTCGGAAGCAAGTAGCCGAAAACTACAGCAAAGAGTGCTACCGAGACAAGGTACGCCTACAACGTATCGGAAGAGCCCTTCGTCTCGCCATTGCCCTAAAATCGATTACGGCTATCGCTTCAGCCGCCAGCGTCGACCTCACTAAGGCAGCGCGTACTTACGTAAAGGCACCAACTAAAGAGCTGCGCGATATCGCCGCAGCAGACGTGGTAATAGAGGCGGTTAACGCCCAGCTCCTACACCCGATCGCCGGCCTTGCGCTATTGAAGGAGTTGACCGAGCCTTGACTAATGGAACTCTACCTCAAAGGAACCGCGGAGGCTTGGTACATCGAGGGAATCATCAAACCCGAGGATCTCCTGCAAAACCTCGATAAAGTCTGCCAACCTGATGATCGGCTAATATTTGGCTCCTACGACACCTCCGAGGAGGCACAAAACTGGCTGATAGGGCTAGGGGCGCTCTCACCTAATCCCCCTCAAGGCATACATCTCAACTGCCGCTCATATTACTACAACAGGACTGAATACCCTTACGCCCGAGCCTTCGAACTCACCTATTCCGACGCCACCATCGAGTCCCTCCTTCGGCTCTGCAAACTCCCTAAGGCCGGCGGGAGCGAAAAAGACATCTTCTTCGATGACTTTGCGGCATACCGACCGAGCGGCCCACCCTCGCCGCTCATCGACTTCAACCACGCCACCTCTGGCGGCCCGCTGTACCTACATGAAACCATTCCCGCGGATCGTGTACACGCCTTGGCCGTAGCCATAAGCGGAAGCGCTGCCAAAATATCCTACCCTCCCAGGTGGGGGTCGGCCTGACGCGCTGATCGCCGCTTATTTCGCCGCCGCGCCCGCCAACTCTTGGCGCGTGGCGATTGGCACGTAGCCGATTTCCAGGCCCTTCGGTGGAGTGACGACCTGTGCGGGATCGAGGTCGGCGAGCTTGCCAACGGTCGGAGGGGCGAGGTACTCGCGGTCCTTCGTCCAGGCACGGTGTAACTTCTCCACCTTGACCTGCATGGCTTCACGCTCGGCCTTGGTGAGGTCAGCGTTGAGCAACGCAGGCTGATCGGCAAAGCGGTACCAATAATAAGTCACGACGCTGCCGTCGCCGAGCTGGGCTTTAAAGGGACCTGCTTTCGGACCGGGAACCTTCCATGTGGTCTGCGCCCCTTCGGGAGTGTCATAAGCCTTTTCGGGGCGTTCCTTCGGACGCGGGAAGGATTTAGCCTGCAGCGCGGTCTCGGCGGGAACTTCCGTCGGCTTCACCGGCAGCCACTGGGTCTTCTTCGGGTCTTCGTTGAGACGAAAGTATTCCGGCAACATCACTTGGGCACCCTGCGGGGTGGTCGAGCGCACAACGTATTGGTCGTTCCACTTGTAGCCATAGGTCGTAGGCTCAGGGGAGAACGGCGTCCCGAAGGATTTCCAATCGATGGGCGTCTTCTTCTCCTTCGGCGTGCCGTCCGCAAACAGCCGCCAAGTCGAGCCACCGCCATTCTTGAAAGACTGTACAAATGCCCCCGCCGGATTAATCGCACCGCTAACCGCCGCGCCACCGTCGAACCAAGCTTTCACACCGTCATACAAGGCCGAGCGGTCGTAGGACGTCAGGCGGTGCATGGTCACTGTGTAACCCTCGGGCCCGACCGGAAAAACCGTCGGCGCGACGCGGGCATAGGTCTTGCCCGCTGCATCCTGGGCCACAGCCGCGGGCACATACTGCGTTTCCATCTGGAACGCCTTGTTCGGGTCCGACGGACGCGAGTCCAACAGCAGCCCGGCGTAAGCGGGATTTACATCCGCGGAATGCGCCCAAAAATACGGGGTGAAGAAGCAGACCGGGCCTTTAAAGTTCCCCGTGTTGAGGAAGAGCGTCCAACAGTTGTCGCCCATCGGTACCTTGGACAGCGTCGTCGTCTTCGCCTGCGCCAGCGGCAGCGGTAGATACCCATAACCAAACAAACCGCCGTTCGTGCCTTGCTTCACATTAAGACCGTCAATCGGGAAGAGTAGCCACGGGCTCAGCTGGGCGACGCCGTAGAGGCCCTGCGGCTTTTCCCAGCTACCGCGGCCATGGGCCGGGCCGTTAGCGATGTCTTTGAAGTTCACGCCGACCCCGCCCATGATGAACTTCGGCGACTCGGTCGGGAAACGCGTGTCACGCCACCAGCCCAGGCCGCCTTCGATGTCGGAATAAAGATCCTTCGGCTTCTCGCCTTCGTATTGCGCAAACATCCATGTCCCAAAAAGTCCCGTCTGAAAACGATGCCCGGGGTACTGGGTCAGTAAGGGCCAAGCCGCCGCATAGACCGAGAAACCGGCGTTGTATTTAGCGGGTACCTTCTCGACCGGCACGAGCATGTAGCCCGACATCTCCGCCTTACCTGGCTCAGCGGCGACGGCCCCAACAGCGCCTAAGCAGAGAGCCAAAATACCAAGAGAGACGTGGGGTCGACGCATAGGGGTTTTCACCTATGGCATCTAAAACCTTGGAAAGGGCAATCGGAAGCACGGGGGTTGAAACAAAGGGGGACCGGGGACCGGACAGGAGACCAGCGCTACGCACCCCACCCTCCTATCCGGTCCCCCTTTTCATTTCAGCCCCATTTTCTCGGGGTTAATGCTTGTTTCAGGGGGGGATTTAAGGGTAACCATACCCCTCCACTTTTGCCGCCGACCCTGCCATGAACCGCACCCATACCTGTAACGCCCTTCGCCCTGCCGACGCCGGCCAGACTGTGACCCTCGTGGGCTGGGTCGACACCAAGCGCGACCTCGGTGGCGTGACCTTCGTTGACCTCCGCGACCGCGCCGGCGTCACCCAGGTCGTCTTCCGTCCGGGCCAAGGCAACCTTCAGGAGACCGCGCAACGCCTGAAGACCGAATCCGTCATTGAAGTCATCGGCCAAGTGACCGCCCGTTCGGCCGAAACCATCAACGCCAAACTCGGCACCGGCGCCATCGAAGTCGTCGCCACCAGCATCATCGTCCACAATATCTGTGCCGACCTGCCGTTTCCGATGGACGATGACAAGGCCGACAAGGTGAACGAGGACCTCCGCCTCGAATACCGCTTTCTCGATCTCCGTCGCCCACGCAACCTCGGCCTGCTCAAGCTCCGCCACGCCGCTGGTCGCGCCATCCGTAACGAGCTGGACCAACAAGGCTTCCTCGAAGTCGAGACCCCGACCCTCTTTAAGAGCACCCCGGAAGGCGCCCGCGAGTTCCTCGTGCCGAGCCGCACCAACCCGGGCGAGTTCTACGCGCTCACGCAGTCCCCGCAGCAGTACAAGCAGATGCTCATGGTGGCCGGCGTGGAACGCTACTACCAGATGGCTCGCTGCTACCGCGACGAAGACCTCCGCGCCGACCGCCAGCCCGAGTTCACGCAGGTCGACTTGGAGATGTCCTTCATCGACCGCGAGGACATGTACAAGCTGATCGAAGGCATCCTCAAGCGCACCTGGAAGGAAACCCTCGGAGTAGACATCCCCACGCCCTTCCCGCGCATGTCCTACCAGGAAGCCATGGACCGCTTCGGCATCGACAAGCCCGACACGCGCTTCGGGATGGAGATCCACGACTTCACGCCGCTCTTCAAGAACTCCGCCTTCAAGGTCTTCAATGGTGCCGCGAACACGCCGGGGTCGGTGGTCCGCGCTATCAACGCCAAGGGCCTCGCTGACCTCACCCAGGGCGAGCTGACCAACCTCGAGACGATTGCCAAGAGCCAAGGCGCCAAGGGCCTCGCTTTCATCAAGGTCGAAGCCGGCGAATGGAAATCTCCGATCACGAAGTTCTTCTCCGAAGAAGAAAAGGCTGCGCTTAAGACCGCGCTAAAGATTGAAGACGGGGACATCATCTTCTTCGCGGCTGCCCCGTGGGAACAGGCCTCGAACGTCCTCGGCCGCATCCGCCTCGAGTCCGCTGCCCTGCTCAAGGCCAAGGGCCGCCTCAGCCTGCCGACCGACCAGTATAACTTCCTCTGGGTCATCGAATTCCCGTTGATGCTCTGGGACGAAGAAGAGAAGCGCTACATCTCCGCCCACCACCCGTTCACGGCTCCGGTCAAAGAAGACGAACCTCTCCTCGCCACTGACCCAGCTAAGGTCCGCGGCCAGCACTACGACATCGTGCTCAACGGGGTCGAACTCGGTGGCGGTTCCATCCGTATCCACAACCCGGCCGTGCAGAAGCGCGTCTTCGAAGAAATCCTTAAGATCCCGCAGGATCTCGTCGAAAGCCGCTTTGGCTACATGCTGAAGGCCTTCTCGTACGGCGCCCCGCCCCACGGCGGCATCGCCCTCGGCTTCGACCGCGTCGTCGCCATGCTCGCCGGCCGCAGCTCGATCCGCGACATCCTCGCTTTCCCGAAGAACCAGAACGGCCGCGACTTGATGGCCGACTGCCCGAGCCCAGTGACGGCCAAACAGCTGCGCGACCTCCGTATCCGCACCGTCGAAGAAGAAGCCAAGCCGAAGGTGTAAGGAAGTTAAGGTTAGATTTCGGAGTACGGAGTACAGAACGTAGCCAGTACCCCTTGCTGTAGACCCTACTCTCCCCCTCTGTACCCTGTACTCCGTACTCTGCACTCTGTACTCCGTACTCTGCACTCTGTACTCCGTACTCTGCACTCTGTACTCTGTAATCTGTACTCGCCCGCGTCCCTACCACACCTCTTCCGTCAAATGCTCTGAGCCGCAGTTGACGCAGAGGGCCTTCTTCCCTGCTTCGCGTGTAATCGTGTAGAGGCCGCCGACGAAGGGGTTCGCGAGCCATGTACAGATTTCCATAAAAAAGTTCCCCGGCTTCTCTTCCCGGACCGTATTGGATTTGTGACCACAGCGGAGACACTCGTACCGCAACGGCCGCATGGGCTTGGGTACGGGCTTAGCGGACGACGCGGGTAACGGCGGAGCAGCGGTCGGCGGGTCATAGGTCCGACCCAGCACCAGCCAGTAGGCCATACCCTTCTTCCAATAGTGATCCGTTCGCCGCACCGTCCCGGCCCCAATGCGTACAGGGAGGTCCGCCTCGGGGTATTTGCCGATGAGCGAGCCTGAACGAGCGATATGAACCTGGACCATGGGGCAGCCCGACTTTGCGACCCCCTACGCATTCAGCAAGCCCCACGCCCCCACGGACATTACAAATAGGCACGAGGTTTTCGCCTAGCCGACACCCTCCCCGCATTCTTTTAGACTGCACCAGCCCTGGGGGACGCTCAATCTATGCCCATCCCTATGCTCAACCCTTCCTGCTTCCTGCTGGCCGCCCTGACGCTCAGTGTTGCCGCCGCAGACATCCCCACCACCGCCGCCAAGGTCCACACCGTCACGGTCTACGGAGATCGCGCCGAAGTCGTCCGCCACCTCACGGCCACCGTCGAGGCCGGCGATCATACGCTGACCTTTGAGAACCTTCCTGGAGCGACCGACCTTTCGTCCGTCCGGGTCGATGGCAAAGGGGCCTTCACGCTTATCGATATCCGCGGTGAACGCATCCAGACGAAGGAAGTCGCCGATGAGCGCGTGCTTAAACTGACCAAAGAGCTCGAAGCACTCCGGGCCCAGCTCAACGACCTGACCCTTGCCGACAACCGCATCACCCAACGCAAGGCCGCCCTGGAGAAAGTCCTCGGCCGCCTCACTTCCGTGGGTAAGGAATCCGCTAACGCCGAAATGGACCCGTCCAAGTGGGCGGCCTACCTGCAGTACCATGTGGATACGCTCGCGAAGCTCGACCAGGAGATCCTCGCGAACGGCGTCAGCCGCAACAGTTTGACCCTCGACCTCGACCGCGTGCAGCGCGAGCTCAACGAATTGAACGCCCATCGTTTCATGTTCCGCAATGTCGCCCGCGTGCGTATCGAAGCCAAGCAGGCCGGCCCCATTGAACTCGACCTCGCCTACGTCGTCCGCGGCCCGAGCTGGAACCCGCTCTATGATATCCGGGCCGACACAAAAGCCAAGACGGTCCAGGTCAACTACCACGCCGAGGTCCGTCAATCGACCGGCGAAGACTGGAAAGGTGTCGCGCTCAAGCTCTCCACCGCGCAGCCGAACCTCGGCGGGCGTGAACCGCAGATGTCCCCCTGGTTTATCCATCGTTTCGTACCCCCACCGGTGGTAGCGACTGGAGGCGTCGTGCTCGACGGTGCCTCCAAGCTCGAGCGTTCTGACCGCGGCTCCTTGGAGAGGAATAGATTTTCAGCCCTCAGCGCCTCCGCCCCTGCCCCAGCGGCCGCCTCGATGGACTTCACCTACGCCCGCGTGAACACCGGCGGGACTGCCGCGACTTTCTCCATTCCGCGCGCCTACGATGTGCCGTCCGATAACAAGCCGGCCAAGGTCGCCATCGCTTCCGAGTCTTTCCCGAGCGAATTCCGCCACACCTGCGTGCCCAAGCTTTCGCCCCACGTCTACCTCAAGGCCAAGGCTATCAATAAGTCCGACTTCCCCTTCATCGCTGGCCCCACGGCCGTCTTCCTCGACGGCGCCTTCGTCGCCAACGCCAACCTCGACCTCGTCGCCCCTGGCCAGGAATTCTGGACCTACCTCGGCGCCGATCAGTCGGTGAAGGTCGACCTCAAGGACCTCGGCAAGGTGGAAGAACTCTCCGGTATCTTCGGCAAGAAAACCGCCCGTACCGTCGTGAGCAAGGTCTTCAAGGTGACCAACAGCAAGGCCACCGATGTCCAACTCTCCATCCGCGACCAAGTGCCTTCCTCCAACCACGAGGAGATCAAGGTCGTCTACGAAGAACCGAAATACGAGAAGGACACGGACGGCTTTAAGGTGGACCAGTCGAAATTCGTCGAATGGAACCTGACGCTCAAGCCCAGCACCAAGCAGGACGTGCCCTTCCGCTTCGCCATCGAACGCCCCGAGGGCTTCCCCATGGTCGGCCAATAAGCCACCGCTCACACCCACCCCCTTTATATGACTATGAAAATCTTCTCTCTCCTCTGCTTCGCCGCGACGCTCGGTGCCGCCGAAGTCCCCACACCCGACGCCAAGCCGCGAGAGGTGACCGTCTACGCCGACCGCGCCGAAGTGGTCCGCATCTTCCAGGGCGACCTCGCCGGGGGCGACCAGTCCCTGCTCTTCGACAACCTACCCGCCAACGTCGACTTCTCGTCCATCCGCGTCGAGGGCACCGGCGCCTTCACGCTCATCGACATCCGCCCCGAGACCGTGCAGGTCAAAGAAGTCGCCAACGAAGCCATCCGCGCCCTGCAAGCAAAGATCCAAGCTCAGGAACTCGTCCAGAAGGAACTCTCGCTCGCCGAAGGTCGCGTGGCCTTCCGCCGCAGCGCCCTCGAGAAGGTCCTCGGTCGCCTCACCTCCGTGGGCAAGGAATCCGCTAACCCCGAGATGGACCCGCTCAAGTGGGCCGCCTACCTCGACTTCCAAGCCGAGCAACAGGTCGCCTTGGACAAGGAAGCAACCGACCTCGCTAAGCGCATCAAGGCATCACGCCAACAGGTCGACACCTACAACCGCGAGATCTCAGCCCTCAACGGAAACCAGAGCCGCTCCCGCAACCTCGCCCGCGTCAACTTAGACGTGAAGACCGCCGGACCCGCCGTCGTCCGGCTCAGTTACGTGGTCCACGGCCCCAGCTGGAAGCCCGTCTACGACCTGCGCGCTGACACCAAGGTCAACAGCCTCGAGATCACCTACCACGCCGAACTACGCCAATCGACCGGCGAAGACTGGCAAGGCGTGTCGCTCAAACTTTCCACCGCCGAACCCAGCGTCGGCGGCCGCGAGCCCGAGATGTCGCCTTGGTTCCTCGCCAAGTCCGAACCCATCGAGCTGGAGGAACTCAGGAAGGCCAAAGACGGCGATGCTCGCCGGGAACTGCGCGGGGCCGGCCGCGCCAGTGGCGTTGAAAAGCAGAATTTTTTGGCGTTCGATAATAAATTCCAAGGAAATGAATTTGGTACCAAGGCTGGAACGGCCATACTGGCCGACGCCGGCGTCAGCACCGCCTCGGTCGTCACTGGTGGTACCGCCGCGACCTACGTCATCGAACGTACGACCGACATCAAGTCCGACAACAAGATGGCCAAGGTCACGGTGACGCGCCTGCTTCTGCCTTCGACCTTCCGCCATAGCTGCGTCCCGAAGCTCTCGAGCTACGTCTACCTGAAGACCCACGCGACTAATAAGTCTGACTTCACTCTCCTGCCCGGCCGGACCTCGGTGTTCTTGGACGGCGCCTTCGTCGCCAACTCCAGCATGGACCTCGTACCCGCCGGCCAGAAGTTCTGGACGTTCCTCGGCGTCGATCAATCTGTCAGCGTGGAACGTAAGGAGCTCGCCCGTCGCGAAGAAAGCTCTGGGCTCTTCGGAAAGAAGACGCTCCGCACGGTCTTCGACCAAGTCTTTAAGGTAAAGAATGGCAAGGCTACGGAGATTGACCTCGTCATCTGGGATCAGCTCCCGATGGGCGACCACGAGGACATCAAGGTCGTCCTCGAGGAGCCGAAGTATGAGAAGGACTCCGAGAGCTTTAAGATGAACGAATCAAAGTTCGTGGAATGGCGCCACGCCGTGAAAGCCGGCGAAAAGCGCGACGTCCCTTACCGCTTCGCGATCGAACGCCCCGAAGACATGCAGGTGCTTGGCTACTAAGCCGCCCTGCCCGCAGGCAGCCCTACCCGCCTCTATCCTTCCCATCGGTCGCGATTTGGTCTAATCCTCGCGCATGTACCCATTCACCGCGTACCTGCGTTGCGCCTTCCACCCGACCGCCCAGGCCGAAGAAGTCAGCCTGAACCGGCTCGCGGGGATGTTCGACCATTGGTTCCGGAAGTCCCTGCCGCGGGAACCGCGCGTGACCAAGGTGATACCGCTCCGGCGTCTGAACGGCGCAGGTAAGCACGAGGCCATCTACGACCTCATGGTCATAGGCGAAACTCCGACGGAGAATGACCCGCACTTACTCCCTGACCTCATCCAGCTTTTCGCAGATGCGGCTTCGCCCGAGCAACTCGACCGCCTCGATCCTGAAAAACATCCGGACCTGCTGGCCTTACGCCTGCAAGAAGTCTCCTCGCTGACGGGACAACGTACCCAACTAAAGGTTTCGTTCCGCACCGACACCCCTACCCTCAAGCGCCTGCCCTCCCCGAGCGATCTCCTCAAGGTCGGCCAACTCCAGGATGCGAACGGCTTCTGGCTCTGGGACGTGTGCTTCGACCTAACGACCTGGACGGAAAACTGCACCGAGGCCGCTTACCTGCTGACGTTAAGCGAACTCTCCAACACCGCCGGGGACCGCTCCAGCGAGGTGAACCCTTGGGCCGATACCCTGCGCACTCACCTCTCCACGGCCGAGGCCGCGCACGCTTTCGAAACCACGACCGGCCAGCCAATGCACTGCGCTGGAGTGGAGAAGGTTGGGTAGGACTGAATAGAGTACGGAGTACAGAGTACTGATTACAGAGAATGGCTTAATCCACCTCTGTAATCTGTCCTCTGTCCTCTATAATCCGTCCTCCGTACTCTGTCCTCTGTCCTCCGTACTCTGTACTCTGTACTCCGTAATCCGTACTCTGTCCTCTTCTTCAGCCGTCCCCTCACTTATCACTACGCCACGGACCGGCCGGCAGGCCATCGGTACCCGCGGAGAAGACGGAGACTTCCGGGAAATTAGCCCAAGCATAGCGGGCGGCCTTCGGGGCTTTCACCTCGGCGGCCGAGACCGTGACCTTGGTACCATCGGCCTTGGCCGTGGCATACGCCCACTTACCGTCGGCGCCTTGCACCGCGTAGCCCTTACCTTCACCCTTGAGGACGACGGCACGGTCATAAGTGAGGACCCAAGCGTCGCCTTGCAGCTCGGACTTCACCACGCGCGGGGCTTCCCCATTCGCGCGGGTCTTGTAGACGCGGGTGAGGGCCACAGCGGCTAGACGATCGCCAACCTGGAATTTATCCTTCGGGTGGATATCCTTCTCGTCACCGAGGTCGATATTGACCGACATCATGGCGCCAGGGACGTTATCCGCGATCCACTCCATAGACTCGCGGATGACCGGCCAGCCACCGTCTTCCACGGCCACCGACTTCTTCGCCATGAAGCGTGGTAGCTGAACGATAATGAAAGGGAATTCGCGACCCCAAGCCTTGTGCCAGGACTTAATCATGTCGCCGAGAATCCACTTGTAGGCAACAGCCTGACCGGCGTTGGACTCGCCTTGATACCAGATAGCGCCCTTGAAGCTGTAGCCAATGAGGGGATGTACCATGCCGTTCCAATTCATGTGCGGGCCGTTGGACCAGACCGCCTGGGTCTTCGGATCAGCCTTGGCCTTGGCGACGCGAGCAGCGACAGCGGCGTCTTCCTTCTCCTGCCAACCCTTAGCGTCAGTCTGCGCGTCATACATACCACGCGGGCCCCAGGCTTCGGCACGGGTGCCACCGATGGAGGTCACAATCATACCGACCGGCTGCTTGAGTTCGGCACGCACCGTGGAGGCGAAATAGTAAGCCGCGGCCGAGAAACCAGCGACGGTGTCGGGGCCAGCGATTTTCCAAGAACCCTTGACGTCCTCGACGGGAGCAGCAGCGGGGATGCGTTGAACAAAGAATACGCGGATGCCGTTGTCGCGCGGACGCGCGGCCGTTTCCTTGGCGTTGAAGGAACCGCCAACCGTCATGTCCATATTGGACTGGCCCGAACCCACCCAGACCTCGCCGACGATGACGTCGTGCGCGACATGGGACTCAGCCCCAGACTTAATCACCAGGTCTTGGCCGGCCTCGGAAGGCTTTAAACCCGTCAAGGTTGTCTTGAAGACGCCGCTGGTACCCGTGGTGGCGGTGGCTTTTACATCGCCATAGACGACTTCGACCGTCGAACCAGGCTGAGCCTTGCCGTAGACGTTGGCCTCACCAGCCTGCAGGACGGCGTGGTCTGAAAAGATGGAGGAAAGCTTTAAGTCGCCGGCCTGGACCAGCGCGGAAACCAACAACAGGAGGGGGGTAAGACGGGGCATGCCTTCCAGACAAGCCGCAGACCGCCAAGTTCCCAGTAAAAAGGCTTAAGAAATTAGGCCTTCTTGACGAAACAGGCCTTTAGGCCGACCTGAATACCATCTATACGGCAATCGATTTCATGGTCTCCATCGACCAGCCGGATATTCTTGGCCTTGGCCCCACCCTTCAGCGTCCCCGCCGAACCACGCAGCTTGAGGTCCTTAATGAGGACGACGTTATCCCCGTCGACTAAGACCGTGCCATGGGCATCCTTGACGACGCGCGGGCCATCTTCAGTCGACGCGGCTGCTGACTTCTCCCACTCAAAACCGCAGGTTTCGCACTCCCACTTGGCTGGATGGCTCAGTACAGTTTTCATGCCGCACTCAGGACACTCAGGATCGGTCATAACTAACCATCGCACCACCCGCCCCGAATGACAAGGCTGGCATCCGGCCAACAAAAAACCCGCCACTTTCATGGCGGGTTCGTAAGGTCAGAAGACCAGAGGGCTTAGGCAGCCTTCTTCTTCTTCTTTTCCTTCTTAGGCTCTTCGGCCGGAGCAGCGGCACCTGCTTCAACAGCGAGGGCCTTGGTCTTCTCGTGGACGGAGGCTTCAACCTTCACAGCCTTGCCAACGAGGTCCTTGACGGAGTCGGCACCCTTGGTTTCAGGGGTGAGGGTGATGGAGCTGTCTTTGCCGGCCTTGTCGGTGACGACGAGGACCTTCTTTTCAGCGTCGAACGAAGCGAGCTTGCCTTCGATGGTGGCGGTCTTGCCGCAACCAGCGTTAGCAGCGGCCGCCAGTGCGAGCACGGTGAGGATACTGAGGGTGTTCTTCATAGTTATAATATATTGGGGTTCGGCTCTTACAAAGAGGCTGAGCCCACGGAACGCAAACCATAATAGAAGGTTGAATCCCGCCCTCCCCCTTCCATCGTTCGACCCATGAAACCAGCCCCTTTTTGGCTCCGCACCCTGCTTAAGGCGGTGTTTTGCCTCGGTTTCATCAATCTTTCGGCCCACTCCATCCCCGAAACGGCCGTCCGTGGGTCCTTTGATACCCGCGGAACCGCTGAAATCACCATCGAGGTCAATCCACGCGCGTGGGATCTCAACCCGATCGACTCCCCTTCGACCGAGTTCTCCGACCTCCAAAAGATGACCGAGGCCGAGAAGGCCGAGTACGTGCGCAAGACTAAGGAGGTTATCGCCAAGTCCGTCGAATTCACCTTCGAACCGATTGGGCGTATTCAGCCAGACTTCACTTTCACCTTCGGCGCCGAAGGCGGTAAGGAACTCAAAGCCCCCACCGACGCCGTGGTCTTGATCGGTAAATGGCAAACAAAGATTCCCGCCGGGCTCACCGGCTGGAAGATTCGCTCCCTGCCCGGCCACAAAATCTCCGTCCTCTTCAACAACAAGGTCAACGGCCAGGAGCACCCACGCTTCTGCGTACTCTTCCCAGGAGAGACGAGCTTCACCCTCGACCTGACGGCCCTCCAGGCCGCCCCGCCGACCGCACCCACCCCTGGCAGCGTCTCCATGCAAGGCAACCAAGCGAGCGCTGGTATCATCTTCAGCAACTTTCTGGACCACGGCTACCAACACGTCCTGCCTCTCCGCGAGATTAAGACCGACTGGACGAAGATCGCCCTCGGCCTCGACCACATCCTCTTCGTCCTCGGGATTTTCCTACTCAGCCGCTCGTGGAAGCCCGTGATCACGCAGGTGACCGCCTTCACGCTCGCGCATTCGCTCACACTGGGCCTTGCCGCCGCCGGTTGGGTCAAAGTTCCAGGCTTTATCGTCGAACCCATCATCGCCGCCAGCATTGCCGCGGTGGCGCTAGAGAATATTTTCCGACCCGACTACAGTCGATGGCGCCTCGTCATCGTGGCGGTCTTCGGCGCCTTTCACGGCCTCGGCTTCGCGTCGGGACTCAGCGAACACGGCATCCCGCAAGACGGCTTCCTGATTGCTCTGACCGGCTTCAACCTCGGCGTCGAAGGAGCGCAGCTGACCATTATAGCGCTCGCCTTTGCCCTCACCTGCTGGATCCGTGACGAACAGGTCTACCGCCGCTGGCTGGTGATTCCGGCTTCGGCCGCCATTGCCGTGACTGGCCTCTACTGGGCGGTCCTGCGCGTTTTGTAAGGGTTAACGCAAGGCCTGCTCCGCGGCCGGCGCGGCCAGTACGTAAAGAGCATACTTCGCCCGGCTGATGCCGACGTAGGCCTTCCGACGGTCGCGTTCGGTCGCGAGGGAGTCCAAGTCAGCTAAGACGACCGCGTAGCTTTCCATGCCCTTGAACTTGAAGACCGTCGAGGTACGTAAGGTCCCCGGCACATAGGGACGCGAAGGGTCAAAGGGCACGAGACGTAGACCCGCTAGGGTGGCTTGGCCGGCATAACATTCCTTACCGGCCCCACGAACACTGAGGACCACGATATCCTCAGGGCCTTGTTGATGCAGCACGACGTGTTGCATCATCGCCTCCAAGGTCGCCAGTTCCTTACCAGGCTGATACACGGCCGTGGTCACGGCGGGTCCGCTGATGCCAGAGCCCTCATGCGCCGGACGGCCCATGACTTTCGCGGCGGCACGGGCGATCTGTTCCGTGTTCCGCCAGTTACGCTCAACGATGGCCTCAGGCGCTCCGTCTAGGAGCGCAAACAAAGCCTGTCCCGCTAGCGTGGGTAGCACGGATTCCTCTGGAGAGAGAATCTGGTCAAGGTCTTCAAACCACCACCAACGGCCGTCCTTGATTCCACCCTTCAAGATGGCATCCATGAAGGCTAACTTACTGGCATCGTCACGTAAGTCCTGACCTTCATCAATCACGAGAAGGTCGAATTTCGCCTCCGCCGGCCACGCTTGGGCCACTTCAGTCGCCCGCTGTACGCGCGCCCGGAAATACGCGGGGTCGGTGGCCGCCGCATCCGAGACGTCGCCTAAGACTTGGTCGATATGCGCATAAAAAGAGCCAGCCCTGACCGTCGCAAGGCCTTCGCGAGCGGCGACGTCGGTGAGGTGCGAGCCTAAGTGACGATTGAAACAAAGTAAGCCGATCTTTGCGAACGGGGTCGCTGCCCGCTCGCGCCGGCAAGTCTCTACAGCCAAGAGCGTCTTCCCTGAACCCGGCCCGCCCGTGATGCGCAAGCGCTTGTTCTTCTTCACCAAGTCGAGGGCATTAAGCTGCGAAGCCGAGAGGCGAATCAGTTCTAAATCCATATCCGTCGCCGAGAGATTAGAGGTCAGGCGTAAATCCGGCCGCAGCAACTGCGCCACGCCCAGCAAATGCACATCCGTTGCGGGGGCAGGCAATTCGCGGTCGGGAAAATGACGGCGGAAACGCGCTTCGCCGTCATCGAGGAGCCGACCGACGATCTCAGCCAGCGTGTGCTCGGCCAGTTCGGCCCGGTCGACGATGCGCTCCTTCGGGCATTCAAAGGTCTGGGCATTGAAATCGACGTCCGTAAAGACCATGGCCTGATTAAACGGCATCCGTGCCTCCACCGACTCGCGACCGCACAGGCGCTCGAGATACTCCCGGATTTCATAGCTGTTGTCGCGGGCCTGGTAAAAAGGCGGGGCGATGGATTCGCGATGGCCTTTGCGGACGCGGTACCAACGACCACCTTGGCAACCGATTTCCCCGCCTTTGACCTCGAGCACCAGTCGTCCACGAGGGTGTAAAATCACGAAATCCGCCTCCGAATCGATGGCCCCACGCTGGCGGGGGACTTCCAGACAAGGAATTACGATATACTCGTCCGGGAGCTCAAAACGCAGGCGCTCAAGGAGTTCAGCCTCAGCCTCATCGAACTGGACGGCATGAAGTCGGTCGGGAATGCATCGAGCCATTGGCCTTTTTTACCCAAGAAGAAACTGCCCGCAAGCCTGCTCCCAAGTCGACCGCAGGTTCTTGTTTCCTCCTGTCAGGATTCGCTTACAAACGCCCTACCCCATGGCCTCGTTGTCGCGCTTTTTCCTGCTTGCCCTTTTCGTCATCGGCCTCTCCGCCGCGCCCGCAGACCTGTTTGACGGTCAGTCCTTCGCTGGCTGGGAGGGTGACACGGGCAAGGTCTGGCGTATCAGCGAGGGAGCCCTCGAAGCCGGCAGCCTCATCCAACCCCAAGAGAAGAATAACTTTTTGGCGACCGCGCAGACGTACGAGAACTTCGACCTGACGTTGCAATGGAAACTCGAAGGGACGAAAGGGTTCGTCAACGGGGGCGTGCAGTTCCGCTCCACCCGTATCCCCAATCATTACGAAATGAAAGGCTATCAGGCCGACCTCGGCGCCGGCTACGACGGTTGCCTCTACGATGAGAGCCGGCGTAACAAGGTCCTCGCTCGACCCGACGCCCCGACCCAGAAAAAAGCCATGAAGGCGCTGGGCGAGTGGAACGACTACCGCATCCGCGCCGAAGGCCCACGTATCCAAATCTGGCTAAACGGCGTCCAGACCGTCGATTACACCGAGACCGACGAGTCAATTCCGCGGACCGGGCTGATCGCGGTACAGATTCATGGAAACGCAACCTCGCTCGTGCGTTACCGTAATATCCGTATCGAAGCGTTAGCCGCTTCGCCCGTGCCACCTGCCCCTAAAAAAGTCCGTCCGCTCTTCGATGGATCCACTCTGGCTGGTTGGGGCGGTGATGCCACCCGCTTCTGGAAGGTCCAAGACGGCGCCATGGTGGGCGGCGGTCGCGCTCAGCCCGTAGACTCCTGGTTAACTTCCGCGCCATCCTTCGAGAACTTTGACCTAACGTTTAAGGCCAAGACTGAAGGCAAAGTCGGTACAGGTCTCTTCTTCCGCTGCGAGCTTACCCCAGGAAAGCGTATCGTCGGATGGCAGTGCGACATCGGCCAGGGCTACGATGGCGGCCTGTTTAAGGAAGGGCCTAAAGGCGGTATGATTGCCTACCCAGCCAAAGAAAAGGTCGCGGCGACCATCAAAGCCGGCGACTGGAATGAGTATCGCGTCCGGGCCGAAGGGGCTCACCTGCAAACCTGGGTTAACGGCGTACGGATGGCCGACTACCACGAGCCCTCCCCACGGCGCCAGCAAGGGACTTTCGCGCTCGAAATTTCCTCCGCGGGCGGCGGCCAAGCCTTCTTCAAGGATTTCACCATCGAAGAACTCCCGCCCAGCCCGCTGGAGGCCGCCACCCTGCCCGCCCCGATGGAACGGCTCAGTCCCACGCCCAAGCCGCTGGCGCGACCAGCTGCCTTCACGGATCGTCAATTCGCCGTCACCCCCGCAGAGGTGATTGTCTTCACGGGTGGAGAAAACATGGTACTCGAGCAACGCCAAGGTGAATTGGAAGCGCGACTCACCCAGCATTGGCAGAAGCAGGCGCCCAAGTTCCGGCACATGAGCTGGGAAGGCGATACGGTCTTTCGTCAAAACCGCATGATGGAATGGGGCTCATGGCGCGAGAACCTTGTCGGTGCGGGTGCGACGATGGTGTTCACCTGGTTTGGACAAGTGGAAGCACTCGATGCCACCCGCACCTCCGCGGACTTCCAGTCCGCCTATGCGGCGCTGCTCCAAGACTTCGCAGCCGTGACGCCCCGCCTTGTGGTGATCGGTCCAGCCCCCTTTGAAAAACCCACCGACCCGCGCATTCCCGACAATACTGGGCTTAACACCCGCCTCAGGGAATTCAACGCGGCCGCCCGCTCGCTCGCGCAAAGCCGCGGCTTAGTCTTCGTCGACTTATTCGCCGCACTCAAAGACGCCCCGCCGCCACTGACTCGTGACGGGATGCATTTCACGGCGAAGGGCTCCCAAGTCGTCGGTGAGGCCATCGCGCAGGCCCTCGGAAGCCCCGCGCAGCTCGCACCCTCCTTGCGGGCGGCCATCGTGGAAAAGAACCGCCTGTGGTTCGACACGTGGCGCTGCATGAACTGGGCCTTTGCCTATGGTGACCGCACCACCCAGCCCTTTGCTAAGTCCATCGCCGAACGCCCTTCGTTCGTCGACGAGTTAAAGAAACACTTACCCCGACTCGAACACGCCGAAGCCACCGTCCTTGCCTTAGCCCGCCGCGCAAACGTCCCGGCTCCGCTGCCACCGGCGCCACCGCGCGCGGACCCCGCCGCCCTTTCCCCAGACGAAGAGAAGGCTAATTTCAAGCTGCGTCCTGGCTTCGACGTCAGTCTGTTCGCCGACGAGAAACTCGGCGTGGTCCGTCCCGTCCAAATTCGCTGGGACGAACGCGGCCGCCTGTGGGTGGCCTGCATCCCTTCGTACCCGCAACTGCAACCAGGCGAACACGGCCACGATTACATTCTTATCCTCGAAGATACCGATGGCGACGGCAAGGCCGATAAGGCAATACGCTTCGCCGAGGGCCTGACGATGCCGATGGGCTTTGAATTTGCCCCCGCCGAAGTGGGGGGCGGTATCTATGTACTCGAGAGTACCCAGCTCGTGCACCTACCCGACCGTAATCACGATGACCACGCCGATGGTCGCACCGTCTTGTTGAGCGGCTTCGGCACAGGCGACACGCATCAAGACGCCAATTCGCTGCGCTGGGGTCCCGATGGCTCCTTGTGGTTCACCCAAGGCTACCATATCTGGTCCTACGTCGAAACCCCGCACGGCCTCGCGGAACTCAACCGGAGCGGCGTCTGGCGCTTCAACCCACGGACACTCCAACTGAATTCGTTTCTCAACGAGAGCGCAGCGGGGCTGAACTGCTGGGGTACAGCGTGGGACGAATATGGTCAGACGTTCCATGGCAGCGGGGCCGACACGCCACTCTGGCACACGACCCCCGGGCTAATTCCCACCTTACACGCCTTGCCTTTACCGACGGCCCTCGCGGTTTCGCGCGGCAAAAGCATGGAGCCAGAATTCCTCGGAGGGAGTCACTTGCCGCCTGACCTGTCCGGCGTGCTGCTGAAGAGCACTTACTTCACAAGTCAGGTCCAACTCTACCGCCTTCGCGATCAAGGGTCTTCGTTCGCGACCACTGACCTCGGCGACTTAATGTCCGGCGGCAAAGAATTCCGCCCCGTGGAATCACGAGTCGGACCCGATGGTAGCATCTTCGTCGCCGACTGGCTCAACCCCGTCATCGGTCATTACCAAGCGAGCTACCGCGACCCACGCCGCGATCTTTCACACGGCCGCATCTGGCGCCTGTCCGCGCTAGGCCGACCGCTCGTGACCAAGACCGACTTCACCCATGCCCGCCTAGACGACTTGGTCGGTCGCCTTTCCTCCCAGGAGCCCTGGGAACGTGCCACGGCGAAGAGCCTGCTTTACCGTCTACCCGCCAAGGAAGTCTTAACGGCCCTCAGCAAGGTCGACCTCGCACAGGCTGACCTACGATTACTCTACGAACTGAGCGGCGTCTTCGCTGCACACGAATCCCCGCAACCGGTCATCGTTCAGCGCATGCTGTCGTCCGCCGACTTCCATTGGCGAGCGTGGGGCGCCCACCTCCTCTGCACGTGGGGACCAGAGCTCCCCGCGACTTTAACCTGGCTCGAAAAGGCTGTGCGCGACGAACACCCACGCGTCCGCCTCGAGGCCGTCGTCGCTTGCGGATGGCAAGCCCGCCAAGGCACGGCCGCGGTGCAACTCGCCTGCCGCGCGCTGGACCAGCCGATGGATCCTGCGTTGCACCACGCCCTCACGCTGACCATCCACGCGCTGGCACCGACGTGGAAGCCCGACCTCCTTGCGGGTAAACTCGGCTCGCAGGTACGCCTCGACAGCCTCGCCCACCTCATCGTTACGGCGAACGACCCCCAACTGCTCATCCAGACGCGGGTGTTGGCGGAAGCGGCTTCCTTCCCCGCCACCCGTGAGACTTTATTTGCGGTGTTGGTCAAATCAGGCACCGCCGACGATGCCCACGTCGCCTTGGAACGTTCCCGGTCCGCACCCGTCGTTTTGCTGGCCTTGACTGAACGCGCCCAGCTCAAGCCGACCGAAGACTACACAGCCATTGTCCGGACGTTGCTGGCGGGCACCAGCCAAGCCCAACAAGCGGCCCTCCGCATCGTCGCCACGACCCGCAAAGAGCATGGCCAAACGGCCACCTTGAATGCCCTCTGGAAAACGACCGCCCTCCCCGCGGAGATTCGTGGTCCGCTGTTACGTGCCCTCGCCCGCTCACGCGGCAAAGCCTTTATCACGGAACTCTCCGCCTACCTCCGCGACCAGGCCATCCGCGACGAGGCCCTCGCCGCCCTCACCGAACTGGACATGACTGCGGGCGCCGTCGAGGCTTCCAGTCGTCTTCGGACGCTACCGGTAGGCGAGCCCGTCGCCCCACTCCTCCAAGGCCACCTTGGGCTCAAGACCGGCTCCCAAGCACTGGCCACCGCGCTGGCCGCAAACCCTCCGGGCCCTGACCAAGCCCGCCAAGCCTTGGCGTGGCTGGCACAAATCGGCCGCGACGACGCCGAACTCCGGCTGGCCTTACAACAGGCGGCTGGCTTCCAGACCGCCGGGGCCGTCTTCAGTGAAGCCCTCGTCAAACAGCTGATTGGTCAGGCCGATTCCAACGGCAATGCCCGGCGGGGGGAATTACTTTTTAAGGCGGCACAATCGGCCTGCCTGAGCTGTCACAAGGTTGGTGATCTCGGCGGCGCTATCGGACCCGACCTCAGTGCACTCGGACGGGCACAAACCAAAGAGGCCATCGTGGAGTCGGTCCTCTGGCCCAAGCGCCAGGTCAAAGAAGGGTTCATGCTGACCGTCATTACGACGAAGGACGGCCGGACCTTACAAGGATACCGCACCAGCGAATCCTCCGAAACGCTGACGCTTCGTGACTTTACGGCGAATGCCTTGGTCTCCGTCTCCAAGCGCGAACTCACCGCCCGCAACGACGCCGGCAGCATCATGCCAGACGGCCTCACCGACCGCCTGAACCCCGCCGAGCTGGCCGACCTGCTCCGCTACCTCTTCGAACTGAAGTAGCCGTGGACTACCACGGATTATAGCGGATGCCGAAGAGCGCCAAGATGGCTAAGCCCAAGGCCGCCATCGCAGGAATGAAGAAGGGGTCGTAGTAGTCGGATGCGCGGGGCTTCTTCTCGAGCACCACGACTTTCTTCATCTCGTCGATGCGCTTGAAGACGGCATTCAAGGCTTCCGGCGTCACCGCACCCCAGGCATCACCGCCCGTAGCCTGCGCAATGCCAACCAGCGAGGGCGTGACGGGTTGGTCGATAAGAAAGACAACAAAAACTTTGATGCGCTTGGCTTGCAGGTCAGCGATGATTGCGCTGTCCTTCGGCGGCAAGATGTCACTGCTCAACCCGTCGGTTAGCATGATGATCATGCGATCACCCGTCTTGGCTTGATCGAGGAGTTCCGCCGCGCCATAGAGTGCCTTACCGATGAAAGTATTGCCCCAAAACTCATCGGGGAAGACGTTGGGCGAAACGAACGGCTTCGAGAGAATAATCGTTTCGGTATCCAGCGTGAGCGGGACCCAGTGTACAAAACTGCGAGAGAAAACGGTGAGGCCGAAAGCATCGCCTTTACGGTGGTGCAGGAATTGCTCAATCGACGCCATCGCCGAATCGAAGCGGGTGTTCAGTTTCCCGTTTTGCGGGCCATGTGGCGAACGCATACTACCCGAATTGTCCAAGACAATCTGGACGTTCGTCAGCTGGCGCTCGACTTCCGGTGGATTGAAAATAACCGGGTGTGCCAAAAAGAGAATCGCCACGGCGAGCAGACCGGCGGGTAAACAGTTCGCACTGTTGATGAGAAACTGCCAGAAGCGGCCGCGGCCGACCTTAGCATGGTCAAACGGCATCGCCAACGGCTGACCCGGACGGACCCACTCCCAAAAGGCGAGAATGACGGGGATGGCGAGGAGCGCTAAAAGTTTAGGATAAAGGAAGGTCATCGAACGACGGAGCGCACAGGCTCCTGGGCATGAGGGGCAACGAGGGTGGCAATTTCTTCTACCGTCACGACGGAGTCACGGCGGTAGAGCCAGGCCTGTAGGCGACGGAGGTCTTCCGCGGTACGGCCATCTTTCGCCACCGCGGCCAACACCTCATGCATGGGAGCATCGGTGCTTAAGAGCCCGGCCCGCCAACAGCGGAGCAGAATCATCTCCATCCGAGCTTGCCCAGCAGCGCCCAGCGAGCCCGCGCGGAGCTTAGCCAAGAGGCCATGGAGTTCTTCGGCTTCCGTCAAAGGTGGGACGACTGGAGCCAACGCCAAGCGCTTCGGCCGACCCCAGAAAATAATCGGGTAGAGACAGGCCAACCAAACACCGCCAAGGATGGTTAATTTCGTGTAGTAACGCCCGCCGACCTGCACGCCGACTAGTTCGGTCTCCTTAATGCGCGCTTCGAGCTCCTTCGACATCTTCGGGTCACCATGGAACTTAAAAATGGGTAAGCCTTCGGGAATCACGCCGCTGGCGCTGGCTAGATAGTCACGTAAGTCATAGTCGCCTTCGCGATTTACGAGGTAGCGGACGTCATAGACGCGGCCACCAGGGGCACCCGTGACTTGGGCGATACGGACATTCACCGCGACGCCCCACTTAAACGGCTTCACGACCAGTTCCGGACCCCCATAGGTAATGATCGCAGCCTGCTCGACGCCCAGAGGGACATTAAGGAGGTCATCCTTACGCGTCAGCCACCAGGCCAACGGAAGTACAATGACGAGTGCCAAGCAGGCCCAACGGACCCATCGGCGGCGAAAGAACGGAAGGGCAACGGACATGATTAGCGAACGCTCCGGGCCGACTGGCCACGGTGCTGAAGGAAATGTGCGAGCGGTGCCAGAATGGGACGGTCCGTGCGCAGGTGAAGGTAGTCGACGGCAAAGCGGCTCAGTTCGGCCTTCCATGCCGACGTATCAACGAAGGGGCGACCGCCGCGGCCAATGAAGGCCTCGCCCGACTCGGCCTCAACGCCACGGAAGAACCCCGAACCCCGCACGCCACGTTCGGCTGGATCTTCGAGGTGCAAAGCCACGCAGTCGTTGCGCTGAGCCAAGACCTGTAAGGCCTCCAAGGAGCCGGGGTCATGGAGGTCACTCAACACGATGACGGTCGTGCGCCGCGTCAGGGAGGGGGAGAGTTCGCGGGCGCGCTTCGCCAAGGAGGTAGCTTCCCGGAAATCATGCTGACGCAACTGGTGCGACCATTCCAAAACCGTAGTGCGCGAAAGCGTCGGCCGGATGTGTAATTCGCGGGCGCCACAACCCAGCAAGCCAACGGGGGTGACATTACCCTGCGCGGCCAGACCGATACCGGCAGCGATGCGCACGGCCCAAGCATACTTACTGAGCGTCTGCGACGACACGCACATCGACGCAGAGGTGTCGACGAGGAGATACAGCGGCACCTGCTTGGGTTCTTCGTATTCCTTAACGAAGAGCTTGCGCATGCGCGCGGAGAGTTTCCAGTCGATGTACTTCACCGAATCGCCAGCCACATAGGGACGGGACTGCGCAAACTCCAAGCCGGCGCCATGAAAGACCGACTGCTCCTGACCGAAGCGCAGGCTGTTGGCCAGTTGCTTAACGGCTACCTCAAAATCCCGCGAATCAACGGGATCGTGGGCGAGGACGGCTTGGCGACGCATGTTCGGAGTGAGGGAGAAAACCGCCGGAACGGGCTCAGCCGAGGCCAGCCAAGATGCCTTGGAGCACCTTCGGACCCGTGTGACCCGCGGCCGAGGCTTCATAGCTCACGCGGATACGGTGAAGGACAATGTCTTCTGCGAGGTCAAAGAGATCCTCCGGCGTGACGTAGTCGCGGCCATGGATGACTGCACGGGCACGGGCCGCGTTGACCAGCGCTAAGCCCGCACGCGGCGAACAACCGAAGTCGAGAAGTTTAGATTCGCGCGTGCGACGGACGAGTTCGACGGAGTGCTTTAGGAATACTTCGCTGACGTGGACCTGCTGGACGGATTCCATCGCGGCGACGAGGTCGGTCGCGGTCCCGACCGGGGAACCATCAATCATGTCGAAGGCGGTCTTCGGCACGGCCCCACCCTCTTCCTTGCGGAGCCCCATGCTCAGCTGACGACGCAGGATGTCCTGCTCTTCGTCGCGGCCGGGGTAACCAAGGCGGTGCAGAAGCATGAACCGGTCCAATTGCGCTTCGGGTAGTTCAAACGTACCGGACTGTTCAACCGGATTCTGCGTCGCGATGACGAGGAAAGGCGTCGGGAGTTTCATACTCTGGCCACCCAGGGTGACCTTACGCTCCTGCATGGCTTCGAGCATGGCGCCCTGGACCTTCGGGGCGGCCCGATTAATTTCGTCCGCCAGCAGTAGATTCGTGAAGACCGGACCGCGGTGAATCCGGAACTCGCCCGTCTTTAGGTCAACGACTTCGGAGCCCAGAATGTCCGACGGCAACATATCCACGGTGAACTGGATGCGCTTAAAGTCGAGGTGGATGGCCTTGGCGACAGTATTGACGAGTAGCGTCTTCGCGAGGCCTGGCATGCCTTGGAGAAGGAGGTGGCCGCCCGTCAGGAGCGCGATCATCACGCGTTCAACGACGACATCTTGGCCGACGACGACCAAACCGACGCGTTCACGAACGGCCGCGACAAACTGTTGGGAGGATTGAGTAGAGGACATGAGTTTAAGAAAGAAGGGGTTAGGGGGTAGGGATAAAGGAATGGGATCAGGGCTTAGCGGAGTTGCTTAAGCCACTTCTGCAGGATGGTGCGTAACTCGGGCTCGTCGACGGTGGTGGCACCGTTGAAGCAGCCGACTTGAATGCGGGCTAAATCCTGACCGAGCTCACCCTTCTGGGCAGCGCTTAGGGCGATGAGGGGGCTGGCACCATAGCGACGAAGGAAGGCCGCGGCCGCAAAGCCGTCGACGTCCGTCGGCATTTTAAAGACATCACGCGCCAGCGGGGCGACCGGTCCCTTCGGGCCGCCGCGCAGACCGAAGAACAGACCGAGGCCCAGCAAGGCAACGATGCTGCCGAGGGAAGGCCAGAACCACGGACTGGTCGGAGCCGGCGGGATCGCGCCAGTGCCAGGCAAGGCTTGTTGACGATCCAAGCGGACCGAAGCCTTGGGCAAGACTTTGAGGTCCATGTCTTCGTAGGTCCGCCAGATAGCGCCGTTGGCCGGATTCTTCAGGGGGGCAAAAGGTACCTCGGTGGCTGTGGCGGCCGCGCGGATCTTATCACCATCTAATGAGATGACCCAATGCCGCTCGGAACGGGCGGCGACCTGCTCTCCCCAAGTATTGAGCTCCTTGATTTGCAGGCCTTCGCCGGCACCGACCTGCCGGACCGCGGCGACGCGCTTTACGATTTCGATGTCTAAGAGATCGTCGAGGTCAGGCACCAAGCCCGTCCCCGTCGCAAGGATATCCAAGTTTAACTGACCATTGATGCCGAACTGACGGGTGTCGAGGGTCTGCGTAACTTCGACGCGGCCCGCCGGACGCGGACCAGACGTCGGCGAAACCTTGAACACCGTCTCCGCCGAGACGGCCGGTACGGTGACCGGACCCGAGAGGTCGATGAACTTTAACTCGAGCTTCACGGGCGGGACCTTATCAACGCTGGCATCTTTAGCCCGAACTAGCACGTAGGCCAGGACGGTCTCTTCCCAGCCTGCGTTGGCGGTCGCCCGCGGTTTCACGTCGGGCGTGGCAAAGGTGATCGAACGAATCACAAAGAAGGGAGACAGTGCGTCCACGAGGTCGAGCTCGAACTCGTCACGCGGGCCCTGCGGCTCGCGCCCTTTCCGGACCGTTGGCCCGCGGCGCTTATTTTTAGCGGCGGTGGCGGCGGCGTCGTTGGTGAGGTATTGGCCCAGCTTGGCCACGCGGCCCATGGCTTCGGTGTGGATCACACTGACAAAGATACCAAACTCTTGGTTAGCGCCGACCGTGTTCGGGCCGTCGAGGCGGGTCTGGACGCGAACTTCGCTGAGGAGTTCGTCGAGGTAGGTGGCGCGCTTCTGCAGGGCCATCGTAAACGGGTCGTCCTTCGTGACCACCAAGGCCGCGGCGAGGTAGCGATACTTGACGTCCTCGTGCAAGGGTTCGCGCTCATCGGTCAGGCGCGCGTTCAACGTTTTGGCCAAGAGATTCATATGCGTCTGGGCCGCCTTACCAGGCAGTGCTTGGATGCTAGACCGAATCTTCTGGAGACCAGCGCGGTTCACGGTCTTAGCCAAGTTGACCGTGTTGTTGTGACCAATCCCGACGAGGGAATTAAACCAGACCAAGTAAGGCTCAATCGATTGGTTCGTGCCACCATTACGGATAATTTCGCGGCCATAGGCGTCCGCCCCTTTCTGGAAATATTCCAGGGCCTGTAAGCTTCGCTCCTTCATATTGGCTACCCGCTTGGCTGGCTCCACCGGAGCAAGCTCCTGTTGATACTCGAAATCGGACCAGTCATTCAATACCTGCGCACCGAAGATCAGCGCACGGGAAGAGGTCGGGTTGTTCTTGGTCCAAGCCCCAACCATGGCGACGAGGGAGCTGTAGCTGCCCTGGACCATCTCATAGGTCTGCTGGTCGGTGCGGCGAGTCAGCATACTGCGCTGAAGCTCCGGCCGCCGCCAGCGATCCGAAAGGTTGGCGTGCATGCGGGCGGTCAGGAGGAAGAATACTTGTTCGTCCATCTGTGCGGCGGGCCCAAAGACCTTCTCAATGTGCGATTCGCGGTAGGCTTCGGCGTTGCTGTAAGCCTGGTCAAAGGCGGCGACGACTTTACCTTGGTCACGGGGTTTGATATTGGCCGCCCTAAAGAGGTCCATCATCTTGGCGAGGCTGTTGATATTGCGCTCCATCATGACGGGCGTCACCGGAATCCGGGCGTCCTCAGGGAGGCCATACTTCCTGCGCAGTTCTTCTGGCACCAAGGGATTATGGGCTTGGGCCCAAGCGGAGAGGAAATCCTCCGCCAACGCGACACCGGCGGAAGGGTGCCGTTTTGCAAGGGCCGTGATAAGGTCCGCGGCGGCTTCAAAGTTCGCACTCGCAATCACTGCCCGCGAAAGGCTCGCGTCCAAACGGTCGCGGATATCGGGGCCGAGGGCCGCCAACCACTTACCCATCGGAGCTAGGCCCAGCAACTCTTCGGCTTCAATGGCGTTGGTATTATTGTTACCGCCGCGTGTCCGGCGAGTAGCCAGCGCGGCCCGCTGGGCAAAGGTGGTCTCGACTTCGTTCATCCACTCATCCGCCATGGCGACGAGTAAAGGATTCCAAGGGCTGGCGGCAGCGTCGGCATGGTTGGCGACGAGGGTCGCGAGGACGGACTGGGCGCGCAGGTTTTCGACGCGGGTCGCTGGCTCGGAACGGGCGTCGGTCTGAATCTTCCGCTGTAGGCCAGCGATGAGGCGGACGGCGGCATCCGGTTTAGTGCGAATAAGATCACGAAAGAAACTGTCCAAGTTGGCGGGCTGCACCTGCGTCATGACGCGGGCTAGGTTGCCCGCTGCCCTGGTCTTGTCCCCATCGTTGACCTTGTCGCGGTTCAAGATAGCAACGTTTTCGTCCCAGACCTTTTGAATCTGCTCGCGCTGAGCGAACTCGCTGGCCTGCTCGGTGGACAAGAAGGCGGCGACCTCTTGGCGCAATGCCTCGTCCTTGATTTCGTCGAGTTTCGCGCTGGTCGGCAAGTAAGCCAAAGCCAATTCCCTGAAGCCCCCAGCGAGCAGGACGCGGCCAGCGGCCAGCCGGCGAGCGGGGTCCTTACCACCCAGTTTAGCGGTCCCCCGGCGCATCCGCTCGGCCAGCCAGAAGGATTCGCTTGGGGGTACACTGTTAGAAAGCAGCTCACCGATCTTACGCAGTTCGGCGTCGTTGAGTTCACCGGGTAACGCATCCACCAAGGCGAGGATGTCGTCGAGTTTCATCCCGCTCTTCTGGCGCTCGGTGAGGTCGGCGAGCATCTTATCGAAGATGCGGCGCGAAAGGTCGGGTGGTAACTGGCCCAGCTCGGCACGGATTTGCGCCCAATCGCCAAGTCGGAAACTGTGCAGGAAACGCGTGTCGGCGGCCGTCGAGGCCTCGATCTTACTGGCGCGTTCGAGGGCGGTGAAGACCTCGGATAAGTCGCGGGAGAACTTGTGATTAAGCAGGTTCTCGTACTGCGCCTGCATCTTCGGGTCGAGCGCGGCGGCCGTCTGCGCAGACGCCAGGGGCGCGAGCGCCAGCAAGGCAAGGAGGAGACCGCAAGGGAGCGTGGTTCGCATGGTGGCTTAGTTTTTGTTTTAGAAAGGGGGATTAGGAACCTTCGGGGAGTTTAAATTCATTGAGGGTCGCACGTGCGTCCGTCTTCTCAACTGGCTTGGGTAAGGGGCCGGGCTTCAAACCGCCCAGCAGCTCCGCCGCGGCGTGCAGTTTCTTCGGGTCAATGGGCCCATCCTGCGGCTTAGCTTGGAGCGCCGCCTCAAGGTTGCGGAGCTTCTCAGCGTCGATGCCACCGACGCCTGTGACGGCACGGACACCGCCCGCGGCACCGGCCTTCACGCCTTCGGCTTGGCCGACTCCCTCGGGAGGAGGCGTGGCCACGGGCTGAGCGCCTTGGCCGCCTTGACCTGCGGCCGTGGCGGCTTGTTCGACAGGCTTACCGCCTTGACCGGCAGCTGCAGCGGCTTGCTCAACAGGCTTACCACCTTGGCCTGCGGCTGCGGCGGCTTGCTCAACGGGTTTACCGCCCTGGCCAGCGGCCGTGGCGGCTTGTTCGACAGGCTTACCGCCTTGACCGGCGGCTTGGGCAGCTTGCTCAACGGGTTTACCACCCTGCCCTGCGGCTTGGGCAGCTTGCTCGACAGGCTTGCCACCTTGGCCGGCGGCTTGGGCAGCTTGCTCAACGGGTTTACCGCCCTGGCCAGCGGCCGTGGCGGCTTGTTCGACAGGCTTACCGCCTTGACCGGCAGCTGCAGCGGCTTGTTCAACGGGTTTACCACCTTGGCCGGCGGCTTGGGCAGCTTGCTCAACGGGTTTACCACCCTGCCCTGCGGCTGCGGCGGCTTGCTCGACAGGCTTGCCACCTTGGCCGGCGGCTTGGGCAGCTTGCTCAACGGGTTTGCCACCTTGGCCGGCGGCTTGGGCAGCTTGCTCAACGGGTTTACCACCCTGCCCTGCGGCTGCGGCGGCTTGCTCGACAGGCTTGCCACCTTGGCCGGCGGCTTGGGCAGCTTGCTCAACGGGTTTACCACCCTGCCCTGCGGCTGCGGCGGCTTGCTCGACAGGCTTGCCACCTTGGCCGGCGGCCGTCGCGGCTTGTTCCACCGGTTTACCATCTTGCCCCATCGCCTTGGCGGGTTGCTCAACGGCTTGACCATTCTGTGGCGCCGCCTTGACGGGCTGAGCGATGGGCTGCGCCTGCTGCGGCACCGACTGGGCAGATTTTGCCTGCGTGGGATCAACGGGCTTCACGCGGGGAGCGCCACGCTGTTCGACGCCGTTGACGCCCTCGACTTTTGCGGGGGTGGCCTCCTGAGCAGAGGCCGCGGCGCAGAGAAAACTAGTGGCGAAGAGTAATCGGTTCATTGGGAGAGATGGGTGCGGACGGATTTTTGGAATTCTTTTTCGACGCGTTGTTCGTATTCAGCCAACGCATGCTCGTCTTGGTGTTCGGCGAGGTAACGGAAGATCTGTCGAGTCCGCTCTGCAAACGGGCGCCATTCGTCCTCGGTGGCCCCGCTGGCACGCAAGAGCGAGGTCGCATAGTAAAAGGCCTTCCCCTGGGTCTCGCGGATGGCCCGGGTTGTCGGGGCGTCCTCACCGCTCGCAGCGGCCGATTCAAAGAGTAATTGCGTCAGGTCCGTCAAGGTGCCCGCGACGTCGAGCATCTCCAGCCGGGCCTTGGCTTTGGCTAAGCGAACCTGATGACGCGCGCGCGGATGATCGTTGGGGGGCAGCTGGGCGACGACCTTATCATACTCGCCCAAGATTAAATCCCAATCGGGCTCCTTCGCCTGCTCGAGTTCATGAATATGAACGAGACGCTCCCGAGCCAGCTCACGGGCCAGTTCCGCCTGCCCATAATTGAAATGGTAAGTCAGCACGGCCACCGGACAGAGCAGCCAAAGTAACACGAAATACTTTCTCATCGGCTCACGCCCTCCAAGGCATCTTGCGCCCGCCAATCGGTACCGAAGTACTGCAATACTACCGGTACAAAGGTCAAGAATAGCGACCCCAAGAGCATGGCGAGCATCGCCCACTGCTCGAGGTCGAGGCCGGACTTCGGTAAGGGCGACTTCACCACCAGGTCACCGAGGGCTTCCGTGGAAAGGTGCTTCTCGTTGATATCGTAATAGGTGCCGCCCAATGAGCGTGCGATGGCGTTCAGCGATTCTGGATCCTGCCGCGATTGGTGGCCATCAATGAAGAGCCCTTTATTGGGATTCCCGACTCCCAGCACCAGCACTTGCTTGACGGACTTCGGCAGCGCCGAGATGGGCTGGAGCGGGATGGTGTCACCATCGCTGTAAATTAAGAGTCGAGCGGAACCCTCCGGCAGGTCAGCCACTTCCTTTAAAGCGTGGTTAATCGCCGTACCGAGGTCGGTCTTGCCCCCGCGCATGAGTAACTGCACGGGCAAGCCGTTGAAAACATTACGCACCAACTCGGGGTCGCGCGCTTCCATCACAACCGCATGCGCGTCGGTATAGAAACCCACCACCCCGTAACGGAGGTCACCGCCGACGCGCATGAGGACGCCTTCGACGGATTCGCGCACCCGCTCCTGGCGAGATAGTTTCCCATCAGAGCCGGAATCTTTAAGTTTCATACTTGGCGAAAGGTCGGCCACGAAGATGAGACGCGTGGGTTCCTTGGCGGAGGGCTTCTTGCCGTCCTGCTCCGCAAAGTGTAAATCGACCATCACCGCTAAGCCCCAAGCGAAGGCCGCAAACGCCAGCGGACGGAGCCAAGGCACCACCCGCGTCCAAGCCCGGGCTTGGCTGGCCGGACCAAACGCTAGCCGCCCGACGGCCCGGATACGCCGAACATGCAGCCACTCCGCAAGGGCCGTGAATAGAAGCACGGCCAAGGCTGTGTAAAGGGGCAGCATAGGGTCAGGACAAACCACCGGAGGGGTCCGGGGGAATAATCGGTCTAGGTTCAGTCTAGACCGATGCAACCCCTTTAACCCTAGCTACCTAAACGACTCACCGGCTTGCCGCCGCTTCCTTCAAACCGGCCGCATAGGCCTCAAAAACCAAGCCAATCTGGTCACGGACGCGACGGAACTCGGCCCGGATCTCTTCGGGGGTGCCGGTGGCATGGGCCGGGTCGCTGAAGCCCCAGTGATAACGGTTCAGCTGCCCCGGGAAGACCGGGCAGACCTGATCCGCGTTACCACAGACAGTGATCACCGTGGTCACGGGCTTATCCAGGAACTCGTTCAAGTGCTTCGAATGATGCGCCGAGGCATCCAAGCCAATCTCCTGCAGGACCTCCAAGGCCATCGGGTGGACATACCCCGCAGGCTTCGAGCCGGCACTGGCGACGTCCGCCCTGCCACCGAGGGCGCGCCGCAAGATGGCTTCGGCCAAATGACTGCGGCAGGAATTACCAGTGCAGAGAATCAGGATGAGTGGGCGAGGCATGGTCGAAATGAAAGTGGGCTAAGTAATCAGCAGCAGCCGCTGCCGGGTAGGCAAGCCTTGGGCGTACAGATTTCAGGCGCTAAGCAATCGGCCTTTAACGTACCGAGCAAGAACACGCGCGCGCCATCCTCGATCACTGAGCCGACCACAGGAAAGACGGTGAGCAGTGGGAAGTCGTGCTCCACTTCCAAAGGTAAGTCCGTCGACCCCAACAAAGCCGTGCCGCGCTCTAGGACTTGCGCGGCTCTGGCACAGCCGACCCGATGCTTAGTGTCATCCGCGGTCCATAACTGCAAGCGTGCCGAAGCCTGCGTCCTGATCGTACCGCCACAATCGATGAAACGCTTCTCGACCCGCGCCACCTCGGTCAGGTGTGCATGAATCGGCGTCAAGCCGCCCGTCGGTAAGCGGAAGCGCAAGGCCAAGCTAGGCTGTGCCAACAAAGCCACCCGAAATTCGGCGACCGTCATAGGCAGCGGCTTCAAAGGTTGCATATGGATAAGCATATGTAATAAAGGAGTGTATGAGCAACGGTAAAAGTAAACCCACCTTCCCTTCGCCGGAAAAGGTCTGCCGGGGTCTGGCTGACGCCACACGGCTACGGCTTCTGGCCAAGATTGGCCGGGGCGATATCTGCGTGTGCGACTTACAGGCCGAAGTAAAACGCGATCAACCCACGGTCTCTAGACATCTAGCCATGTTACGTAAATGCGGGCTGGTGACCGTACGAAAAGAAGGGCGCTGGTCCTACTACCGTCGCGCCCCACTGCCTCCACGCTTAAGTAAAATCGTCGACCTAGCGGCGAGGCTGGTCAAACCGAAGCCCGGCGGTCCAGGCTGTTGCTAAGCTCGTAAGTTTTTAAGGTTTCCGAGCCAGCTGACTGAGGCTATCCATGAGCATGCCCCGCTTCCCCTCCCTGCTCTTGGCCGTGGCTTTGTTTGTGCCCGCCTTCGGGGGTGATCTCCGTGATGACCCACTCAAGGACCTCAACGGCTACTTCCCCTTTACGCCTCCGACGGATGCCGCCGCTTGGACCAGCGAGAAAGCGGCTATTCGCAACCGCCTCCAGGTAGCCCTCGGGCTCTTACCGATGCCCACGCGCACGCCCCTCAACGCCGTCATCCATGGTAAAATCGATTGCGGTGAATACACCGTTGAAAAGGTCTACTTCGAGAGTGCGCCGGGGTTCTTCGTGACTGGTAACCTGTATCGCCCCAAGCAGATCACAGGCAAGGCGCCCGTTGTACTGTTCGCCCATGGCCACTGGAAGGACGCACGCTTCCTCGTTCAGGACGCCGACTATGTCCGCAAGGAGATCGCTACCGGCCAAGAGACGTTCACCGAAGGCGGTAAGAGTCGTTTCCAATCCCTCTGCGTGCAGCTAGCCCGCATGGGCTGTATCGTCTGGCAATGGGATACGCTCAGTGACTCCGACTCGCTTCAGTTCTCGCCCGAAGTAATTCATCGGTTCGCGAAGCAGCGTCCGGAGATGAACGACCCGCAGTCCTGGGGCCTCTACAGCGCACCCGCCGAAGCCCACCTCCAGTCAGTGATGGGGCTACAGACTTGGAATGCACTGCGGAGCGTCGACTTCGTACTGTCCCTACCCGACGTCGACCCGACCCGCGTGGCGGCGACCGGTGCCAGCGGTGGCGGCACGCAAACGATGATGCTAGCAGCGCTCGACGAGCGGATTGCGCTCTCCTTCCCCGCCGTGATGGTATCGACGGCGATGCAAGGGGGCTGCTCCTGCGAGAATGCATCGTTGCTCCGCATCGGCCAGGGGAACGTTCACTTCGCCGCGCTCTTTGCGCCGAAGCCACAAGGGATGACGACGGCCAACGACTGGACGAAGGAGATGTCCACCAAGGGCTTTCCGCAACTACGCCAACTTTACACGACACTCGGGCATCCCGAGGCGGTCATGCTCCACCGCGACGAGGCTTCACCGCATAATTACAATCAGGCCGCCCGCACAGCGTTCTATGGCTGGCTCAATACTCACTTCCGCTTAGGCCAGCCGATGCCCATTCAGGAACGTGATTATAAGGTACTGACCAAAGCGGAGCTCTCCGTCTGGGATAAGTCTCACCCGGCCCCACTCGCGGCTTCACCAGAGTTCGAACGCCGCCTGCTCCGTTGGTTCGCCGATGACAGCGCAGCGCAGTTCCAGCAGGTGACGGCCGTAGCGCGCACCGCCCTGCTCCGTAATTATGTCGAAGCAGTGCTCGGGACGGCGGTTCGGCCCAATGACGTCCAAGCCTCGACCGCGCCCCCACAGCCTTTCGGCGACCATACGGAGACTCAGGGCACGCTGACCCACACAGCCCGCGGTGAGAGCGTGTACTTCACGACCCTCCAGCCAGCCAAGCCGAACGGCCGTACCGTACTTTGGCTGCGCGACGACGGACAAGCTGCCTTGCGCACTGCGGACGGAAAAGTCCGTACACACTTCCTCGGCCTGCTCGAACAAGGCTTCACGGTGCTTGCTCCCGATCTTTATCTCCAAGGTAGGACGAAGGTTTCGCACACCCGTCGGGTCAAGGAGACACGCGCCGTGCCGGCCTACACGTTCGGCTACAACGATGCACTCGTGGCACAACGCGCGCACGACGTGGAGTTACTGACTATCTACGCCCGCCAAACTTTCCGCGGCCAGCTCGCCGTGGTCAGCGCCGGTGACGCTTCGATCTCCGCCGTACTCGCCGGCTACCATCAGGCTCCTGATGCGGCCTACTTGGCGACCGCAGGCTTCCGCTTCGCGCCGCTGAAGGACGTCCATGATTTACAGTTCCTCCCCGGTGGAGCGAAATACGGCGACGTGCCCGGCCTGATCGACGGCCTCCCTCTGGCGGCTTCAGTGGTCCGCTGGACCGATGACCCCAAGGCTACGGATGAAGACGCCTTGGCTTGGCTAAAGACCGCGTTCACCCCCAGACGCTAATCGGCAAAATCGGGGTTTTGGCCAAATAGCCAATAAATGCAGAGCGATTAAGAGACCTCACTTGCATTTTCATGAGGAGACGCTGTATTTTTACCCTTCGAAGCCGCTCTCGGCGGCTGTAGTTCAGTCCAACTATCGGATAGTAGCGTAGCCTGGTAGCGCGCCTGCTTCGGGTGCAGGAGGTCGGGGGTTCGAATCCCCCCTATCCGACCATTTTAGACCCCGCATTCGACCATGAATGAGGGGTCTTTAGTCTGGGAGACTAGGCTCCCTTGCCATCTCCCAATCGAAGGCTAGAGATAAAGCCACCCCACCCGTCCATGCACCCCTTACGCTGGCTATTCTCCCTACTACTGTCCTCCACCTTGGCCGTCGCGGCTTCCGTCGACTCACTCGCCAACCAAAAGATCGTCGTCCTCGGCGACTCGATTACGCAAGCCGGCGGCTATGTATCGTTCATGGACTACTACTTCCAGAAGCTCCGCCCCCAGGCACGCTTTGAGATCTATCCGCTCGGCCTTTCGAGCGAGACGGTCTCCGGCCTCAGCGAACCAGGTCACGCGGGCGGAAAGTTCGCACGGCCCGCACTCTCCGAACGGTTGCCGCGCGTCCTCGAAAAAATGCGTCCAGACGTGGTCTTCGCCTGCTACGGCATGAACGATGGCATCTACTTGCCGCTCGAGGAAAAACGTTTCCAAGCCTTCAAGGACGGGGTCAATCACTTGCTCGATTCCTGTCAAAAGGCCGGCGTGAAGCGCATCATCCTCGTGACGCCTCCCATCTACGATGCGACCACCAAGGCCGGCGAATTTAATTATGATACGGTGCTCACGGCCTATGCAGCGTGGGAGAAAACACTGCAACGTCCGGGCCTCGAAGTCGTCGACCTCCACACAGCCATGCGCGCCGCCCGCGACAAACGCGCCGAGGTCTTCTCAAAGGATCGCGTCCATCCTGGCGATGAAGGCCATCTTCTAATGGCGCGCACGATTCTCGCTGGCGTCGGCCTGGAGACGCCCGAAGAGCCGCTCGCCAAAATCAAGGCCGACCCGCTCTTCACACAGGTCGACCTACTCCGTCGCCACCGCGCCTCACATTGGATGAACTTCACCGGCTACACCCGCGAGAAGGTCGTCGCCCCGACGCCGCTCGGTGACGCCGAGGCCCAGGCGACCAAAATTCAGGCGAAGATCGACGAATTAAGGAAGAAGTAAGCGACTGGCATAATGCGTAAGTTCCTGCTGCCGCTGTTCAGCCTCGCGGCCTGCGTCCAAGGGTCGGCCCAGGAACTGACGCGCCTATCCTATAACAACCCAGGGCTAACGGTCGACCTCGGCGTCGGGCTGTGGGCCTGGCCACTGCCGATGGACTTTAACGGTGACGGTCGGCTCGACTTAGTGGTGAACTGTCCCGACAAACCTTACAACGGGACCTACTTCTTCGAAGCGACCACCGATAGCGCCAAGCAAGCCATGCCGGTCTTCCAGGCCGGCGTCCGCCTCAGCCCGGGCCTGCAAAACGTCCAAGTCAGCTATGTCGACGGACACCCCAAGGTACTGTCCCCTGGGACGATCTACCCGGATTTCCTGCAAGCGGGCCTGAGTCACGGTCAGAAGTTGCCGCTACCCGCCAATGTGCACCCGAACAAAGTCCGGGCTAATATGTGGAAGGTGATCGATTTTAACGGGGATGGCTTAAACGACCTCGCCATCGGCGTCGGCGACTGGTCCGATTACGGCTGGGATAATGGCTATGACGCGCAAGGTCGCTGGGTGCGCGGGCCGCTGCGTGGCTTCGTCTACATCGCCCTCAATCAAGGCACGAACGCACAGCCCGTCTATGCGACGCCGTTTAAACTGATGACCGGCGAAAGTGCCCTCGAGACCTTTGGCTGGCCGTCACCCAACTTCGCTGACTTCGACGGCGATGGCGACCTCGACCTCCTGTGCGGCGAATTCCTCGATGGGTTTACGTATTTCGAGAATATCGGCACGCGCCTCCAACCGCGCTACGCAGCGGGGCGTCGACTCACGTTACCGCCAGGGGCCGAAGCGCTGGCCCGGCCAGCCGCGTGGAAGGCCACCCGCGAGGCCGCCGGCCTGCCTGGATCTCCACGCCCGTTAACGATGGATCTCGAAATGATCACGCCGGTGGCGATTGACTGGAATAAGGATGGCCATCTCGACCTCATTGTCGGCGATGAGGATGGCCGCGTGGCCTTTGTGGAGAACACCGGGAAATTCACGACGGACCACACCCCGCTTTTCTTACCGCCGCGCTACTTCCAACAAGCAGCCGCCGAGTTAAAGTTCGGCGCCCTGGCGACACCCTTCGGCTTCGATTGGGACGGGGATGGCGATATGGATATTTTATCAGGCAACACCGCTGGTTACATCGGTTGGTTCGAGAACCTCAGCGGGCCGGGTGTAGCCAAGCCGAAATTCGCCGCCCCGAAATACCTCACGGTCAACGGCCAACCCCTCCGCATCCTGGCCGGAGAGAACGGCAGCATCCAAGGCCCCGCGGAAGCCAAGTGGGGTTATACCACGTTCACCGTGGCAGACTGGGATGGCGATGGTCGGCCCGACCTCATCGTGAATTCAATACTCGGGGACGTGGTCTGGTATCGCAACATCGGCACACGCCAAGTACCTGCGCTCGCCCCTGCCCAACCCATCGAGGTCGAGTGGGACGGGCCACAACCGTCGCTCGCTTGGGGTTGGCGCAAACCCGCTGGCAAGGCCCTACTCACGCAGTGGCGCACCACACCGGTCGCCCTCGATTGGAATCACGATGGCCTCGTCGACTTAGTGATGCTCGACCACGAGGGCTACCTCGCCTTTTTCGAGCGCGCCCGTCGCGACGGTCAACTCGTCCTGCTCCCGCCCCAACGTGTCTTCTGCGACGAATCCGGGAAGCCCTTACGCCTGAACGCCGGCACGGCGGGTAAGAGCGGCCGACGGAAGCTCTGCGTGGTTGATTGGGATGGCGATGGAAAACTCGACCTGCTCGTCAACTCCTCGAGTGCTGACTTTTACCGTCAGGTGAAGTCGGCGGAGGGCAAATGGTTCTTCCGCAACGAGGGGCCATTGGTGAAGCAGAACATCGAAGGCCACGATGTCAGCCCGGCGGTGGTCGATTTCAGGGGCGATGGAGTCCCCGACTTCCTCGGCGGGGCAGAAGACGGGCATTTCTACTTCCTGAGTAACCCGCGGCATCGGTAGCCCGTCAGTCCGCGACTGACCTCCCTCAGGCCGAGACGCTCAGCCTGAAAGCGCGTGCCTAATCCATCGGCCTGCTTGCCATCGTCCAGGGGGCGCCTACTGGTGAGGGCTCACCTAAACCTTTCTAAGCCATGCCTACCACTGCCCGCGCCTTCGGTACCTCTGCCGCCGCCAATCCCCTCGCCCCCCTAAGCATCCCGCGCCGTGCACCGGGCCCAACGGATGTCGAAATGGAGATCCTGTTCTGTGGTGTCTGCCACTCCGACGTCCACACGGCCCGCAGCGAATGGCCTGGCACCCAATACGCCTGCGTGCCCGGCCACGAAATCGTCGGTCGCGTGACCCGGGTCGGTACCCACGTGACCAAACTCAAGGTCGGCGACATCGGTGCCACGGGTTGCATGGTCGACTCGTGTCGCACCTGCTCAAGCTGCCAACAGGGCTTGGAGCAGTTCTGCACCACGGGGGCGACATTCACCTATAATAGCCCCGACAAGCACCTCGGCGGCCACACGTTTGGCGGCTACTCCTCGAGCATCGTCGTCGACGAAGCGTTTACACTCCGAGTCCCCAAGGGGCTAGATCTCGCGGCCACTGCCCCGTTGCTCTGCGCCGGCATCACGACCTACTCCCCCTTGCGCCATTGGAAGGTCGGCCCTGGTCAGAAGGTCGGTATCGTCGGCCTCGGGGGCCTCGGCCACATGGGCGTCAAGTTCGCCCGCGCTTTCGGTGCCCACGTTGTGCTCTTCACGACTTCCCCGTCCAAGGTCGCCGATGGCCTGCGCTTGGGGGCACATGAGGTCGTGGTCTCCACCGACGCCGCAGCGATGGCGAAGCATGCGGGCTCGTTCCACTTCATCCTCGACTGCGTCTCCGCCCAACACGACCTCAACGCCTACCTAGCTCTGCTCAAGCTCGACGGCACGCTCACGCTCGTCGGCGTGCCCGAACAGCCACTGGCCGTGCACGCTTTCAGCGTCATCATGCCCCGCCGCAACTTCAGTGGGTCCTGCATCGGCGGCATCGCCGAAACCCAAGAGATGCTCGAATTCTGCGCCCAGCACAGCATCGTCTCAGACATTGAGTTGATTCCTATCCAGCAGATCAACGAAGCCTGGACGCGGATGATCAAACAGGACGTCCGCTACCGCTTTGTCATCGACATGGCGTCGCTGAAAGCCTGAGTAACCCTGATGCGGGTCGCCCTCGGTTTCCTCTGCCTGCTTTGGGTCACGCTCGCTGGGCGGGCCGCCCCCGAGAGTTCCCCGCCCCATCCTCCCGTCTGGGCTTTCTATTATGCTTGGTATGACACCCCCGCGGGGCCGAAGGCACGCTGGAGTTTCTGGGCCGATAAACAGGAGGCCGGTCAACCGACCCGTTGGCGTATCCCCGCGCAACCGCTCGCCGGCGCCTACGACAGCACCGATGTCGCCACGACCGCCTGGCACCTGCAGCTCGCCGACGCGGCGGGCATCGACGCTTTGCTCGTGTCCTGGTGGGGTGGTGCCAACGTCAGCGGACAAGCGTTTGAGTCCGTCATCCTCCCGGCGGCGGCCAAGACCAAAGTCCAAGTCGCGTTGAACTGCGAGCTGGCCCAATTTCACGCCGATGTCCTGAAACTGGCGGAACAACTCAGCGGAGTTCTCCTCCGTACGAAGGACCACCCAGGCTACTTGCATGTCGACGGACGGCCCGTGGTCTACCTCTACCAAGTTCCCTTTGCACCGAAGCTGACGCCGGCCACGTTCACCCAGCTTCGAACTGAAGTGGAAAAGCGCGTGGGACCGGTTTGGTGGGCCATGGATAAAATCGCCTACCGCCAAGGCGCCTATGGCGTGCCCGAGGCTTGGCGGCAGACGCCAGGCATCGATGGCTTCGGCTTTTACGGGACCTTCAGTGTTAAACGCATCTCCACGGAAGCGGAACTGACGCCTTTCTTCCGGACCTATGCCGGCGAGGTTCGCCAGACGTCCAGCAAACTGCTGCTCCCCATGCATCCGGCCCTCGATAATAGCCGCATCCAGCCGGAGAGCGCCTACGTGATCAAAGGACTCGAGGGTGCCACCCTCCAAGCCTATCACCGCGCCGCCCTGACCGCGGGAGCTGATATCCTCTTGCTGACGAGTTTTAACGAATGGCCCGAGGGGACCATGGTCGAGCCCTCGGCCGACTGGGCCGACCCCTATCAATACCTGCGAATGGTCGCTGCCTGGAAGGGCAAAGCCTTTGTGCCCCCGCCCCTGCCAGTAAAGAAATAGCGGTTTCGTGCGGCCGGCCTAAACTTTGGCTTCTTCACACTCGCCTGCTTTCGGCGGGTGTCTTCAACTGACGGCATGCCCACCCCGGCCCACCCCAGTGCCGTCCGTAGTTTGACCCGCCACCTCAGCATGGTGGCCGCCACGCTGTGGTGCCTTGGCAGCCCCTTGGCCGCCGAAAGCCGCCTGCCTGGCATCGAATCTGCCCAACTCGGGCCAGCCTTGAAAGGTCGGCTGCTCCTCGAAGAACTGAACTGCATCGCTTGCCATGCCGCGCCGGCGGGAGCCGACCTGAAATCTAAGCAGGCCCCGCGACTCGCGGAGGTCGCCCAACGGATCCATCCAACTTACCTAGAGAAGTACATCGGCGCGACCCACACGACCAAGCCTGGTTCGACGATGCCCGACCTGCTGGCCAAACTCCCCGAAGCGGAACGTGCCACCGCGGCTAAGGAGCTAACCCATTTCTTACTCTCGCTCAAGGCGTCGACTTTTGCCCCACAGGCTCCGGACGCCGTGGCCGCCACCCAAGGGGAAAAGCTCTTCCATACTCGCGGCTGCGCCGCCTGTCACTCGCCCCGCGACGCCCAAGGCCGCGAGACGCTCACGGCAAAGTCCGTGCCGTTGGGCGCCCTCGAACAGAAATACAGCCAGCGGAGCTTAGTAGAATTCCTCCGCCAACCGCACCTCAGCCGTCCATCCGGTCGGATGCCCGACCTCAAACTGCCTGCCCGCGAACTGGAATGCATCGCGCATTACCTCCTCCGCGACACGCGCGTCCCAGGGCACTTGACCTATACGATGTACCGTGGCCAAGTGTGGGAAGGCATTGGGCATGAGGCCGTCGAGCCTGAGCGCGCTGGCTACGTGGATGATTTTTCGCTAAGTAACTTTGATCGCGTCCACCACCATATGGCCCTGCGCTTCGAGGGCTGGATCAACCTCAAGGCCGAGGGCGATTACCAATTCTTCCTCAAGGCCAACGGCGCTACGTTGACCGTCGACGGCAAGGAAGTGGCGGCGCTGGCCCCAAAGGATCGTCGCGGCGTCCAAGCCTTCGGCGGCAAGGCGACCCTAAGCGCAGGGATGCACCCGATTCGTTTGGACTACTACCACACCGGGCATGAAGCCTCCTTCGCATTCGAGTTAGCCGGGCCTAATTTCCCCCGACAGGCTATCGCCTCCAGCCTGCTCTCGATCTCCGAGCAACCCATCCCCGCTTTTAGCCGTCCGACCGTAGATGCCCAATTAGCCAGCGCGGGTCGGGAGAAGTTCTCCCAACTGGGTTGCGTGAGTTGCCACAACGACGTCGGGGTACCGGCGAGCGCCCCTGCGATTGCCTTGACCATGGCGGATGTGACTCGTGGCTGCCTAGATCCAAAATCCTCTAGCGGGGCTCGCTTTGACCTTTCCGCCGAACAGGTGACTTGGATTCGTGCCGCCCTCAAGCAAGGCTTCGCGACGGCGCTGACGCCTGAGCAGACGGTCCACACCGAGCTCGCCCGCTTCAACTGTATCGCTTGCCACGAACGACGTGGGCTCGGCGGCATCGCCCCCGAACGTAATGCCCTCTTTACCAGCACCGCCCCTGCCCTCGGTGACCAAGGCCGCTTACCGCCTCCGCTCTCAGACGTCGGTGCTAAGTTAACGACGGCCGGACTCGAAGGCGCGATGCTGCAAGGCCAGCGTCCGCGACCTTATATCGAAACAGTCATGCCACAGTTCGGCGAAACCAACATGCGTCCCTTGGTGGCTCTCTTCGGCCAGGTGGATAAGCTCGAGCAATCCGTGCTACCAACCGTTGGTAATCTGCAGGAATCCAAAAACGCGGGTTATGAAATGATTGGCGAAAAGGGGTTCAGTTGCATCGCTTGCCATGACTTCAATGGCCAGAAGTCCGGCGGTGCTGGGGCGCTGGATTTGGTCAATACCACGACACGTCTGCAGAAGAACTGGTTCCACCTCTACATGCGTTCACCACAACGCTTCCACCCCGGTATCATCATGCCGAGCTACTGGCCAGGAGGCCAATCGCTCCGCCCTGATGTATTGAGCGGCGATGCTGCCCAACAGATTGAAGCGCTCTGGACCTATCTCGAAGGCGGCACCCGCGCGAAGAACCCAATCGGGCTCTCCCGTCAGTCCAAAGAACTCCGCGTGACCGACGTCGCCGAGATGGCCCGCGGTCGCAGCAGCATCGGCTACCGCGGCGTCGCCGTCGGCTACCCCGGCCGGATCAGCCTCGGCTTCGATTCGGAGGAGATGTCACTCCGCCAGCTCTGGAAGGGCGAATTCGCGAATGTCGACCTCGGCTCCTTCCAGCCCCGTGCCTTAGACTCGATGGTCGCCTTCCCTGCTGGGGTCCCCTTCCATCGCCTCAAGTCGTTGGACGACGCGTGGCCGGCTAAGGGCAAGACGACCTACGGCTTCCCCCAGAACCTGGGCTATCAGTTCCGCGGCTATGACTTGGATGCCCAGCGTCGTCCGACTTTCCACTACGAATACGGCGAAGTAAAAGTGGATGACTTTTTCGAAGACGTCACCACCAAGGATGGCCAGACGTTCTTCCGTCGGACTTTGCGCTTCACGGCGCCCGCCAACACCGCACCGTTCTTCTTCCGCGCCGCCTGCGGCACCAAGGTCGTGGCCACCGGACTACAAGCCTACCAAGCCGATAAGTTAACCGTCCGCGTGCTCGGTACGCAGGCAGGCCAAGTCCGCGAAGGCGAATTACTCCTGCCGCTAAACCTGCCTGCTGGCACCTCCACCCTCACCCTCGAATACCAATGGTAATGCGTCGACACTGTCTCGCCCTAGCGGCCTTCGCCCTCGCGCCCTTGGCTTTCGCCGAGGACCTCGGTGCCATGTGGGGCACCGCCGCTGAGGAGGCGAAATATTATCCCATCGTGGATATCCCCATCCCCTCGACGATTCCCATGCGTCCAGGTGGCCTTGAAGTCCTCCCCGATGGGCGTCTCGCCGTGGGCACTCGCCGCGGTGACATCTACTTCATCGACGGGGCCTTCGCTTCGCCCCCCAAGCCGACCTTCCACCTCTTCGCGACCGGCCAGGACGAAATCTTCTCTCTGGCATGGCGCGATGGTGCGATGCTGGCGACGTCGTTCAGCGAGGTCCTGCGCATCCGTGACGTCAATGGTGATGGCGTGGCTGATCGCTACGAGACGCTCTCCAATAACTGGGGTTACGCCGAGGGCCATGAATTTGCCTTCGCCTCCAAGCCTGACCCCGAAGGCAATGTGTGGGTCGCGCTGGGCCTCAGCGGTTCCTATAATTCCAACAACCTCTTCCGCGGCTGGGCCGTCAAGGTCACCCCCACCGGCCAGATGATTCCCGTCTGCAGCGGCCTGCGCAGCCCGGCAGGTATTGCAGCTAATGCCCAAGGCGAAATGTTCGTCATCGAGAGCCAAGGGCCCTGGAATGGCTCCTGCTCACTCAAGCACCTCAAGCCCGGCGGCTTCCTTGGCCACCCCGCGAGCTACAACTGGTATGCCTTCACCAAGGACCTCAAGGAGCCCGTAAAGCCGAATAGCAATTCCCGTATGACGGTCGAACGTGGCCGCGTGGCCGAGCTCGTGCCGCCCGCGGTCCGCTTTCCCTACATCAAGATGGGCCGTTCCATCTCGGGCTTCCGACTCGACCAAACGGGCGGCAAGTTCGGTCCGTTCGCCGGCCAGTTCTTCCTTGGCGACTACACGCTCAGCCTGATTCTGCGCGCGACCACCGAGCAGGTCAACGGGGTGTGGCAAGGTGCCTGCTACCCCTTCCGCGAAGGCCTCGCCACTGGCCTCATGAACGTGGAATTCTCTCCGCAAGGCAAACTCATCGCCGGCGGTTTCACGACCAACACGCAATGGCCGGTGCGCGGGACCGCCCCGTTCGCCTTACAGCGTATCGACTGGAACGGCGTGATGCCTTTCGAGGTGAAGGAAATCAATATTCGGCCCGACGGCTTCCTCTTGACGTTTACGTCCCCGGTCGACCCGAAAACGGCGGCTGATCCGGCCAGCTACGCGGTCACGACCTACACGCACGTCTATCACGCCGGCTATGGCAGCCCCGAGGTCGACCAGACGGCTCCGCGTGTCCTCAAGGCCGCCCCCTCCGCCGACGGTCTCTCTGTGCGCCTGACCCTCGAGAAGATTGAGTTGGGCCACATCCATGACTTTGACTTCGCCGGCGTGCGCTCCGCCGCGGGTAAGCCGCTTCTGCACACCAAGGCCTATTACACGGTCAACGAGATTCCTCTTCGCTAAAACAAGCAGGCCGCCCCGAGGGCGGCCTGCTGCGTAGGCGACTGAGTCGAGGCTTACTTAAGCAGCTCCTTCACCTTGGTTTCCATCGCATCGGACCAGATCTGGTAACCCTTTTCGTTCGGGTGCAGGAAGTCAGGCATGATGGCCTTGGGCAGCGTGCCATCGGGTTCGAGGAACTTAGAGCCTACATCGAGGAAGAAGACCTTCTTGTCATCGGCGTAACCCTTGATGATGGCGTTGGTGGCTTCGTTCTGCTGGCGGAATTTATCGCTCTTATCGGCACCGCGCGGGAAGATAGCGAGGATGAGGATCTTGGCATCCGGGCACTTCTTCTGGAGACTGGCAATGATGGCCTTGATGCCTTCGGCGGTCTGCTCGGCGGTGCACTTGTAGACGGCATTATTAATTTCCTTCTGCGGGCGGTCTTGGTGTCCGGTGTTGTTCGTGCCAATCATCAGGACAATTTCCTTCGGCTTGAGGCCGTCAAAATTACCGTGCTCGAGGCGCCAGAGGACGTGCTCGGTGCGGTCGCCGCTGATGCCAAAATTAGCGGCCTTGAGCGGGGCCCAGGTCTTATCCCAAACCGCTTTACCCCGGCCTTCCCAAGCATGGGTGATGGAGTCGCCTAAGAAAACAAGTTCGGCTTCACCCTTCTTGGAAATGACATTAAAGGACTCATGGCGCTTCTCCGTGCCCGGATGCAAGACCGGCTGGATGGCGTAGTTAGGGGCGTCGGCGGCCAACATCGGAGTAGCCAAGGTAGCGACGAGTAGGAGGGAACGGAGCGTGTGCTTCATGGGTAGGAGGGGCGACGCCAATTTGCCCCGCAGCCAGACGCAGGCAAGCCCTCTCCCAGCGCTTAGGGTTGCAGTCTGCTAACTACGAACGAGAAATTGCTGACACCCCTCCCCGCCATGTTCCGCTCCGCTTCCCTGCTTCTCGGCCTGCTTGCCCTGCCTGTCGCCGCCTTTTCAGCCGACGCCCCGAAGGCCGCTCCGGCCCCGGTCCCCAAGGCCCCGGCTCGGGCCCAGCCGCCTACCCGCGCCTTCGATGGCCCTGGTGCACCGACCTTCCTCCGCCTCGACGGCAAGCCTGGTGCGACGCCTCCCGTCAACGTGGACGGCAACTACGTCGTCGGTCCAGACTACACCGCGGCCCCCGAAACGAAGGTCATCGCCAACGTGCCCCAAGGCAAGGTGCAGCAGTTTCAAATGGATTCTAAGGATTGCCAGCGCTTCAACCCCGGCATCGCCCGCAAGGAGTTCGGAACGCCCGATCCGAAGAACCCGAAGACACTCATCGTCGAGACCCACCCGATGGACTACAAGCGCACTATCACGGTGCACATCCCGGCCCAATACGTGCCCGGCACGATGGCGCCTCTTCTCGTGACGCATGATGGACCTGGCATGGGCAAGCCGGACCTCGGGCTCTGCCGCATCATGGATAACCTCATCGCCCAGAAGCGCATCCCTGCCGTCATCACCGTCATGATTTCGAACGGTGGCGGCGACGCCCAAGGCCACGAACGCGGTAAAGAATATGACAATATGTCAGGCTTGTTCGCTGAATTCATCCAGCTCGAGGTCCTACCGCTGGTCGAAAAGAACTACGGCGTAAAATTCACGTCCGACCCCGATGGCCGTGCGACCATGGGTACGAGCTCGGGCGGCTCCGCGGCCCTCATCATGGCTTGGTATCACCCGGAGTGGTTCCGACGCGTGCTCACCATCTCCGGCACGTTCGTTAACCAGCAGTGGCCATTCGACCCAAAGACTCCGGGCGGTGCTTGGGACTTCCATGACACGCTCATTCCACAGGGCCCGGTGAAGCCCATCCGCCTGTACATGGCCGTCGGCGACCGCGATAATTACAACCCAAACGTGATGCGCGACGGGATGCACGATTGGGTCGAAGCCAATCACCGCATGGCGAAGGTACTCAAGGAAAAGGGCTATCACTACCAATACGTCTTCTGCCAGAACGCCGGTCACGGTATCGGTGCCGCCCGCGGCCAACTCCTGCCCGCCGCCCTCGAATGGGTCTGGCAGGGCTATCAGCTCCGCTAAGCGGACCTACTTCGCCGCGCCCAACTGGGCGACGATACCGTCCCACAGCTGCAGACGGGCCTCGATGGCCTGTAGAGCGGCCTCGGCGGCTTCGTCCCATTTGCGGTCATCGTCTCCACAGAGGAGTTCGACCATGCGCAAAGCAATCGCCCCATGGTGGCCGCCGTCAATTTCGATGTGACGTTCGAGGTAATAGCGGAAAGTATCCAAGCGACCGGGGTACTCGCGGCTGAGTCGTCCGACGAGTTCAGGGAACATGTCAGGAATCAGGTCCTCGCGACCAAAAGTGAAGGCTGCGGCGACTTCATGGATTTTTCCAGAACTCGCCAAAGCGAAGGTGCCGCCCGAGAAGGCCGCTGCAGCCATAGGCACACCTGCCGATTGTAGGGCCTCGCGCGTGGATCCACCAGCTCGCACGGAAGCTAAAGCACTCCGCACGGCGGAACTGTCGGCGCCCGCTTCTTCCATGGCACGGAGGTAGAGGTCAAAATGTGAAATGCGGCCACCGCGCGGGTCGACGTCCGACTCTTCACCGCAAACGATTTCATTAATCAGGAAGCGGACCTCAGCGTCGCCGACCGGGACCCAAGGCACGTCGACACACGTAAGCTCGAGCTGGAGGCGCTTCAGGAGCGACATGAAATCCCAGACGGCAAACGCATGCGAGGCCATGAAGCGCTGGACGTCCGCCAAGGAGTCCATGCGGGCGTAAAGCGGATGGGCCAAGAGCCGCTGGCGGGCGGGAGCGATGCGGGCACGAACGGCGTCGAAGCGGGACATGTCCACGCATCAAGCGGGTTTTCTCAGCGAAAGCAACCGCCCGACCCTTCTTTCCTTGGGCCTACTTCGCCAGGGCCGTACCGAGGGCTGCCCCCAGCTTAAGCTGCCCAGCGGTGTCGAAATGGACGTGGTCAGCGACGACGCTGAAGCCGTCTGTCTTAACCATGCGCAGGCCGGGGGTGGCGTCAGCGTGGCCTGATGCCCCATCAGCCTCCGCCATGCGACGACGCAAGAGGTCACGAGCGACGAAGCGCGGGACATCTCCAGCGGCCGCCAAAACTTGCGCATAAGCAAAAGGCACGTCGGCCTTCAGCTTCAGCTCACTGATCAAGCGCTGACGGAGTAACGCGAGGGTCGCGGGATAACGTTGGGCGGATACTTCATGTTTAGCATCGGCCTCACCCTGCACCCAAGCAATGCCTTTGACCACGGGTTCCTTGCCGTCGGCGCGCAAGGCTGCGAGGGCCGCCGTGTTCATCTTCTGCCAAGCCAGATAATGCAGGCCGATATTTGGATCGGTCGCGTCCTTACCCGGGTAAAAAGTCGCGCGCTTAGGACCAGCCTCCGGACCTTCCCATTTCGCATTACTCCAACCCGCATCAAGCGGCTGACCACTGAGGTGGTGCTTAATCAGGTAGACATCGCCCTGCACGCCGGCGGAGCGAAGGCCGCGCACGAAGCCGACTTCCGGACCGAAATCCGTCGGGCGGGTCGAGAGCTTCGTCTTGCCCACCTGTAAAGGTTCAAAGGCCTTCCCATTCCAGAAGAACACCCCCGGCACCACCGCCAAATCTGCGGGGGGAAGCTCGGATAGTTTACCCAGCCCCTGCATGTTAGATTGCCCACCGAGGAGATAGACCGTGACTGGTGAGCGCTCAGCGGCACTCAGGCTCACCAAGGCTAGCAAGAGGCACAGAAAGGGGCGCATGGACCCTCGTTATGTGGACCGACGTCTCGCAGGCAAAACGAAACCGCGGCGACTACTCGCCACCCGCCCTCCGCACCACGGCCCGCTTATTTGCCGTCGGCCTTCGTGGCCTTCTTCTTTTTCTTATCTTCCTTATTGGAGCTCCGGCCCGAGCCATCGCCCTTATCGAGGATGCCACCCGCAGGGTTGAGCTGAGCTAGGGCCGCCGCCAGACGTGTCCGGGCCGCCACGGCCGCCGGGTCTTTACTCTCCGCCGGGACCAAGGTCTCGCTGAACGGGGCGTTCTTCATATCGTAGAGTTCACCCGCTTGGTTGAGTTTCCAGCCCGCCTCGCGGACATACCAATTCGGTCCTAATTGATTATAGACCCACGGACGCAGGACCGTGGTTTCACCCTTCATGTAAGGCACGAGGCTCTTGCCATCCATCACACGGTCGGTCGGGACGGGCACACCGGCGACTTCCGCAAACGTCGGCAAGAGGTCACTCGCATCCGCCACATTCGAATTCACTTTGCCGACCGAGGCGACCCCACGCCAGTTGATGAAGAAAGGCACGAGACCGCCGCCTTCCTTCATGGAGCCCTTCTCCCCTTCCAAGCGCTTTCCGCCGATGGTGGCGCGGTCTGACTGCGCCTTGGCCGTACCGTTATCGCCCATGAAAACAATCATGGTGTTGTCGCGAAGTTTGAGACGGTCTAGCTCAGCCAACAGTTGGCCCACCAGTTTATCCATATAGACCACGTTATCGCGATAGAGTTCAGCGGCCCGCTCCTCGCCCTTCACGCCCGCTTTACCCGGGGCGCTGTCGGGCGTGGGCAGGATTTCGCCATGCACGTGCGACATCGAGTAATAGAGGAAGAACGGTTGCTTTTGGTTGGCCTCCATGAAGTTCACCACGTGGCGGTGGAGCAAGTCTGGCATATACTGCTTGTCGCCCAGCTGCATTGTCTTGCCGTTCAAGACATAGGTATCGGGACTGCCGCGGACGGCGCCGTCAGGAGTCATGCCCTTGACGACGTTGCTATTCCAGTAGATGCCGCTCCCACGGTAATATAAGTTATAGTCGAAGCCCCACTCGGCCGAGGTCCCCGAAGGGCTGAGCTGCCCCCACTTACCGATCATCGCGGTGGCGTAGCCAGCCTTCTTCAGCAACGTCGGGATCATCACTTCGGCCTTGGCGCCAGTGCGGATAAGGTTGGCACAAGCGTCTTGATTGGTCGCTCCCGTGCGGAAAGCATAACGCCCCGTCAGAATCAGGGAGCGCGATGGGCCACACAGGGGGGCGGTATAGAAATGCGTGAAACGCACCCCGCCGGCCGCGAGAGCGTCGATGTTCGGGGTCTTGTACGCGTCGCCCCCGTTGCAGCCCAGTTCAGCGAAGCCGAGGTCATCGGCCAGGATGTAGATGATATTCGGCTTACTTGAAGGAGTTGCTTGGGCCTGTCCCAAGAAGGGGGAACAGACCAAGGCTAGAAGCGAAACGAACGCGAGAGGAAGGCGCATGAGGGTTACCAAAAAACTACCCAAGGCATTAAGCACCTCAAACCCTATCAAAATTTAAAAGTACGACCGCGGTGAAACTTTTGCCCTACCCATCTCTGGCAGGAAACAACTGGACCGGGCCAAGCGTTCTTGTCATAAGCATTAAAAGACAGCGAAAACGCCCCCCTTATAGCCCGAAAGCGGACTGCGGCGGGTGTTGCCTTCGATGGGCGGTTGGCAAGGCTGTCCGTATGACCGCGCCAGTGCAGCCTCCCTTCCCTAGCCGAGCGAGCTACCTGTTCACCGGACTCCCCCTGGCGTTCTTACTCAACTCACTGCTGGTCTTCCGCATCACACCCGCGCTGTGGGACGCGCAGATGAACATCGTGAAGCGCGACCTCGCCGTCACTCCTCCCGATCGGACTTACGATTTCATCGTAATCGGCGTCGCGGTGGTCGCCCTGCTGCTGACCGCCTGGATTGCTTACCGCAGAGCGGCACGGTTGCGATCCGACTTTGCTGCGCTGTGGGCCCTCCTCAGCTGCGTGCCCATCCTAGGTGTCGGCATCGCGCTCTGGCTCGGCACAGCTTCCGATGACGATGAAGCCGGGCAACCAGGAACTTCCGAAAAGCTCGCCGGCCAGCTCGTGATACCAGCCTTGCTCTGCTGGGCCATGATTTCCGGCCTGACCGCTTTGATGGAAATGAAACTCTTCCCACAGCTCAACCCACAGAGATACCTGAGCCTTTCCCTCCTCTTCATCGTACCACTGGTGACCGCCGGTATTGCGGGTTTCCTCTCCGCCCGAGCCGGCCGCACGCTATCCCAAAGCATCGGCGCCGCCTTCCTGACCCTCACCGCGATCCTGACCATCCTAGGCTTCGCCGCCATGGAGGGCGTCATCTGCATCCTGATGGCCGCCCCGTTTGTGGGCCTGCTGGGCATTATCGGGGCGTTACTGGGCCACTGGCTCGCCACGTTGACCTCGCGGCCGGCCTATCAGGTACAATCCGCCGCTTGGCTGGCCGTGATTGTCTGTGCCGTCGGCGAAAGCATCGCCCCACCTGCCCCGCTCGAGGACGTCGTCAGTTCCGAGGTCATCATCAATGCCACACCCTCCGAAGTCTGGAAACAGCTGAAGGACATCCGTGACCTCCCCGCCCCGACCGAACCGCTCTTCGTCTTTGGCGTGGCCCACCCACTGGAAGCCTATGTGGTCGGTGAAGGGGGCGTCGGGGCCGCGCGCGTCTGCCGGCTCAGTACCGGCGATATGCCTGAACGGATCTCGATCTGGAAACCCGAACAGGAACTGAAATTCACCGTCCTCGACACGCCCGCCGCCATGCGCGAAGCGACAATCTTCGGACGAGACCTCGATGGCGCGCACCTGCATACGACCTACACGAGCCTCGACGGCGGCTTCCGTCTCGAAGCCCTGCCCAACGGCCAGACCCGCCTGATTGGCACCAGCCGCTACCTCCTGGCCATCACACCCGCGAGCTACTGGAATCTCTGGACGCGCGAGATTGTGTCGCAAGTACAGTTGCGCGTGATGAACCACGTGAAGGCCAAAGCGGAACAACGCTAAAGCATCCTTACCATGCCCAAACCCGAGAAGATTGCTTGGCTACCCGCCCCTGAAGAAAAGAACTACCCTGCGGCCCTGTCGTACCTCAGCCTCTTACACCCCGAAGCCGCAGCCGCCCGGCTGGTCGCACGGCTACGCAAGGCCAAGCTCGTGGAGTTCAAAGCCAAGGATATCTTCCGCGCCTCCCAGTTGTCGTTACTCGGGGTAAGTAATTCCCACGTGAAGCTGAACCAGAAAAAAATCCGCAAGAGCATTCATCTCTCCCCCATACTCCTCGTGCGCGACCCAGCTAACGGGAAAGTCGTCATCGCCGATGGTTACCATCGCTTGTGCGCAATCTACCAGACGCACGAAGACATCTGGATTCGCTGCAAAATCGTCTAACTGCGATTAAACTTTCTGGCTGGCGTCCCAAGCATGGACGACCTCGCCCTTGACGTTGCGCAGTTCGCAACGAAGGCGGCTCTCGGCTCCGACGCGCTCCAGCGAAACCGCCAGGAAGCCACCTTCGACGCGGTGAAACTTGTGGTACTTGGCATTATAGCCCGGTGAACCGCTGGCATGGGCGTCGCTGGCTGGGCCGACACTGAATTCGCGCACGCCGCTGACGGGGTGGACGGAGTGATACTGCCAATGGCGGTCGCCGCAGACGACGAAGAAATTATCCGGGACGTTGGCCTGCATCCAACTGCGAAGCTCGTCCCCTTCGTGTGCGAACTTATCATTCGCATGGTTGTCTTGCTTATTGTTGCGATCGGGCCCGACCATGGGGGTCGGTGAAACCAGCACCTTCCAGGTGGCGGTGCTCTCTTTGACGGTGCGTTTGAACCAAGCTTTTTGTTCCGGACCCCAGATACTCTTATCTGGCGCATCCTGCAGTTTGTTTTTCGAACGGTAATCCCGACCGTCGGTGAACCAGACTTGAAGGTCACGGCCCCAACGGACGGTCCGGAAACTCGGGCCGTCGGGTGCCATCGGGGCTTGTTGGCGGAAGAGCTCCTGCCCTTGGGCGAACGTGAGTTCACCCATGCTCGCGCCTGGACCCGAGTCATTGCTCAAGGTGTCATGGTCGTCCTTGAGCCAATAGGTTGAGTGATTGCTATTGAACGCGACGAGCCGCGGCAGGCTGAACATGCGCTCCCAATGGTAACGCGCGAGACGGACGTTAACGGCATCGGGATCGCCGCTGTCATAATAGACGAGATCACCGGTCAAGCAGGTGAACTGCGGACGGAAGGCAGCCATGGCGGGATAGATATCATGGCCATCCGGGTGCCCGCGGTCGGCATAACCCTGGCAGGTCATCACACAGAAACGGAGGCGGCTCGGCGTATCGGGCAACGGTGCGGTCTCGAATCGTCCACGTACGGCTCCCGCCACGAGTGCACCCTGCGGCCCCATCACTTCGCTGATGCAATAATAAGTCGCCCCCGGCTGGAGCCCAGTGAGTTTAAAAAGTGAAATATAATCGTGAGCCGCCGCCGCGGTCATTACCGGCATGGTCACGGCATCACTGAGGTCCTCTTTAAGGCTGTAACGTAAACGCACTTGCCCAGCTGCGCCTGGACACGCCCCTGAAAGACCATCGACGGGTTCGGTTACCTTACTTTCGCCCTTCCCTCGCTTCTTATCTTCTTTGCCACGCTTGGGAATCACTGTGCCCTGCTCATTGCGGGTCGATGCCGCCGTCAGCCGCGTCCAGACGTAAGCCGTACCCTCGGAGACCTCACCGATGCGCAGGCCCATGCACTGGAAGGGACCGACCGGCACGGAAGGCTCGGTGGGCGCGCCCACCAGCTGAGGCGCCAACGCCCCCAGTGTTAAAGCCGTCGAGGTCTGCAGGAACTGACGTCGCTTGAGGCGGGGTAGGCTCATCGCTGATGACTCAAATTCTGATTTTCGGAGGAGGCAACGCTAGAGCCACAACCCACCCCCTCGCCCCTTACATCGACCCTGCCCTCGACTCCACCCTCGACTATCCCCTACCCCCCATCCCCTAACCCCATTCTTTCCCCTCCTTCCTCGGATTCTCCTTAAAGAACCGGGTAATCAGTTCCGAAGAACCCTTGGCGTATTCATGGCCGCCATGATGAATCGCCGTGACGAGGGGCGCACCCTTGGTCGACGGATAAAGCGTGGCTTCCAGGACGCCTTCCTTGGCGTAGGGCTTACCTTCGTCGGTGCAGGCATTGAAACGACGGACCGCCGCAAAGGTGGCCTCCTGCCAGGCAAATTTCACGAGGGGGTCATTCTCGCCGGCGACGTGGATCACTGGCATCGGCGGCAGGTCGCGGGCCTTGACGGTGAGCGACCCGGCAACCGAGCCAATCGCCGCAAGGACGTCAGGTCGGGCCTGCCAAAGGACGTAACTGAAAGCGGCGCCATTGGAATGACCCATGGAATAAATGCGGCGCTCGTCGACCGAGCGCTCTTTTTTAAGGTCAGCGAGGACCGTATCGAAGAATTTAATGTCCCGGTCGCCTTCGGCACCTACCGCCGACTGCCAGCCAGAATGACGGCCTTCCTTGTCGACGAGCGGGCTGACGGTCGGCAAGCCCTGTGGGTAAATAAGAATCGAAGTGGGGTCAGCCTTATCGAAGGCCCAACCACGTACCGACTGCGCTGAGTTGCCCCCATGGCCGTGCCAACAGAAGACTACAGCCACCGGAGCCTTCGTGTCGGTGGGGACGCGGACGAGGGCTGTCCGTTTTACGCCGTCGACCATCCAAGTGCGCTCCGTGAAGCCCTCGGGCGGACGGCCATTGAGCAGTTCGCGGAGCTTCCCTTGAGCGGGCGCTTGAATGGCAGCCAAGCAGGAAAGTAAAAACAAAGCGAATAGACGCATAAGGGAATTCAATTTATGTAACCCCCCTCGCCCGATAAAGTTCCTAAGCCCCCCAAAAAAGCGCATGAGAAGTAACCGTGATTAAGGCTCAATAATGGTAACGAGCCTGCAGGACGAAGATGACACGCCCTTTAACGCGGTAGACTAACCGGTGCTCCAGGGTGATGCGTCGAGACCACCAGCCGGATAGGTCACCTTTGAGTGGCTCAGGTTTCCCCAAGCCTTGAAAAGGGGTCAACGCGACACTAGCCAGAAGTTTCTCGATACGCTCCGCTACGCGTGGTTCCTCCGCCACCCAATAAGCCTTATCTGCTAAAGCCCCCGTCGACCAGCGCACTTCAGCCACGGTGCGCTGGCTTGAACTTACCGGCCTTAAACTCAGCCAAACCCTTGTGCAGACGCGATGCGTTCTTCGGCGAGGAAAGCAGGTGAATTGTCTCGGCCATGGCAGCGTATTCACTCGCATCAACCAAGACCACGACCGCAGCACCGTTACGGGTGATGGTCACGGGGTCACGATCGGCGTTGGCCGACTCAATCAGGCTCGCCAACTGGTTGCGAGCTTCGGTGTAGGAGACTGTTTTCATGGAGACAGACTGACTTCTGTACAGAATTCTGTCAACTATTGGTGCGGTGGCTAGAAGCGAGGGATTCATTCCACTTCAGTATACACTTCGGAGATTCCCTAATGCTATCAGATGGTTCACCGAGACGTGAGCAAGGACTTCCCCTAGCGTCTTAACCCTACCATCCATCGCTGCACCCTTCGCCGCTGCTTCCGCCACGAGACGCTTACTTTGCTCAATGTAGCTTAGGAGTTCCTCATAGGTGAACTTCCCGGGCATCATGCTGGCACGACTGGCGATACCGTTAGGATGAGCGTCCACCGCGGCCTAGGACAGGCGGGGTTCCCGCTTGGCAGGACGACCCGCAAAGGCGACGATGGCCCCATGCGCCTCATTACCCTGCTCGTACTCAGTTTGACCGCCCACCTGACCTCAGCGCAAGAGCCTCGGCGCGACTACTCCATCCCGATGGTCGACCTGATGAAGGAGGATGGCCTCTTCACCACGGTCGAACGTCGCCCATCCTACCTCGGCCACCCCTCGACGGTCTTGCTGCGCGATGGCAAGACGTTGGTCGTGGCCTACCCGGATGGCCATGGGCGCGGCAACCTGATCCTCCGCCGCAGCACCGACGCAGGGGCTTCTTGGCAACCACTGCCCGTTAAGGCCCAACGCGTGGAGGAAACTCCCGTCCTTTACCGGCTCGACCTACCCGCCAATCGCGAGCGCATCCTGCTGGTCACATGCCAACCGAGCAAAAGCATCATCGAATGGATGTGGAGTGACGACCGCGGCGATACTTGGTCGGAGCGCCAACAATGGAAACTGGAAGGGCCGAAAGGGATCATCGTCGCGCTGGCCTCGCTCTGGCCCGTGCCCGGCGACCAGCCTGGCTGGCGGGGCGTCTTCCATGACTTTGCTTTTGATAACTGGACCGTTGACCTGCGCTTGGAGGCAACGACCGATGGTGCCCCCGCCCTGCGCTTCGATCGCCTGCGGCGGATGGAATTCACAACCCCCGCAGGTCGGAGCGCCGCCAACCGTGCCGGCCTCTGCGAAGCCGGCCTCGTGACGCGTCCGGACGGCAAGCGGATCGCCCTACTCTTCCGCCCTGAGAAACGGCTGACCAACTCGATGGTGGCATTCTCGGACGACGCTGGCCTGACCTGGACGGACCCGCGCGAACTGCCCGGGGCGCTGACAGGCCACCGCCATGAGTCGGTCAACCTTCCGGACGGACGGACGTTGGTCTTCATGCGTGACTACAGCCCGCTAAATAAGGGCAACCCAAGCCACGGCGACTGGGTCGCCTGGATGGGCACCTTCGCCGACCTCGAGGCGGGGCGCGAAGGTCAATACCGCTTACGGCTCCGCCGCAACTACGGCAACTCAACCAACAGCAACATCGGAGACTGCGGCTACTCCGGCGTAGAACTATTACCTAACGGGCAAGTCCTCGCGCTCACCTACGGTCACTGGATTCTCGCCCCCGGCGCGACTCACCCAAACCACCCCGACGGTCGCGGGATGCCGCCCTTCATCTTACAGGCCAAACTGGACCCTAAGCAGCTCGACGCCTGGGCGAAGGACCCCGCGTACCTGATCAAGCCGACGGCACGTTGAGCGCCCCTGAGTCCGTCACCTCGTCCGAGGGGTAGACCGTGACCGCTGGACTAATCGGTTGAAAAAGAACCCTGCCGGCCAGCAGGACGGGCTGGATTTTCCTCTATGGCCGTTAAGGATGCCGGCTGTCATGCGCCCGTTCTCCCGCTCCCTCGCCTTCCTCGCCGCCACGGTCTTGGCAACCGCCCAGCCTGCACCCAACGGCCCTCGCCAGCTAAAGACCAACGAGGACAAAGCCAATGCCGCGAACTGGCCGGACAATAGCAAGGGCTCGCCGACTCCGCACGCGCCGGCGCTCAACCCGCCCGCGGCCACCGTCGTCCGCCCCCAGGCCGTCGCCGCGCCAAGCGTCGGCGAACGCGTTGTCTTCATCGGCAACGGCTTCGCTGAACGCGACACCTACTACGGCCGCCTTGAGACCGAACTCCACCTGCGCTTCCCGACGCAGGCGTTGTTCGTGCGTAATATGGGCCGCTCCGGCGATACACCGGCTTTTCGCCCCCACCCGGCCCGCGCGAGCCAATGGGCTTTCCCCGGCGGCGAGAAGTTTCACCCCGAATACGCCCAGCATAACGGTAGGGGTTTCTTCGCTACGCCCGACCAATGGCTCTTCCACCTAAAGGCTGACACCGTTGTGGCGTTCTTCGGTTACAACGAGTCTTTCGATGGCCCTGGACGCGTTGCGAATTACGAAGCCGAGGTCGAGGCCTTCGTCGTTCACTCGCTGTCCAAGGCTTACAACGGCAAGACCGCTCCCCGGCTCGTCCTCGTCTCGCCCATCGCCTTCGAAGACCTATCGAAGCAACGGGACCTTCCTAATGGCAAGACAGAGAACGCACACCTCGAGCTCTACGCGGCCGCCATGGAACGAGTGGCCAAGAAGCACGGGCTGACCTACATTGACCTCTTCCACCCGACGCTGGCCGCCTACGCTCAAGCGAAGACGCCCTTCACGATCAATGGCTTCGCCCCCACCGACGCCGGCTACCGTGAGATGGCCAAGCTACTGGCCGACGGCCTCTACGGCCCCGCCCTCCGCACCTCGAAAGCCGATGAAAGCCTCGTCAACGCCGCGGTGAAGTCGAAGGACTTCTTCTGGAACACCGACTACGCGATTGTCAACGGCGTGCATACGCATGGGCAGCGCTACAATCCCTTCGGCACCCAGAACTACCCGGCGGAAGTGGCCAAGTCCCGCGAGCTGGCAGCCCTGCGCGATGACCTCATCCACGGGGTCGCCCAAGGGAAGCGGACGGACCTGACCGTCGACGACAGCCAGACTCGTGCGCTGCCGGCCGTGCCTTCGAACTTCAAGCCGGACATGAAGAACGGTAACCCGACCGAGTTCCTCTCTGGCGAAGCATCGATTGCCAAGATGAAGGTAGCGCCGGGCTACAAGGTCGAACTCTTCGCCTCGGAGGAGAAATTCCCCGACCTCAAGAAGCCGGTGCAGATGTCCTTCGATGGCAAAGGTCGCCTCTGGGTCGCGACGACCCCGACGTACCCGCACTACCGCCCAGGCGATGCCCTGCCCAACGACAAACTAATCATCCTCGAGGACACGGATGGCGATGGTAAGGCCGACAAGCAGACGGTCTTCGCCGATCACCTACACATCCCCATCGGTTTCGAGCTCGCCCCCGAAGGCGTCTACGTTTCCCAGGAACCCAACCTCGCGCTGCTCATCGACGACGACAAGGACGGGAAGGCCGACCGCATGGAGCTGATCCTGCATGGCTTCGATTCACACGACTCCCACCACGCAATCTCCGCCTACTGCGCCGACGCCTCGGGAGCCTTCTACCTGCTCGAAGGGCGCTTCCTGCACAGCCAAGTCGAAACGCCCTATGGTCCACGACGCTGCAACGATGGCGGCGCCTGGCGCTTCGACCCGAAGTCCTTCCGCCTCGAACGCCTGCAGGTGGACATCTCCAATCCTTGGGGCTTCTCCTTCGACACGTGGGAACAGCCGTTCATCTCCGACGCCTCTCCGGGCGAGAACTGGTGGGCCCTCCCCTTCTCGGCGAAGATGCCCTACGGCATTGAACAGGTGAAGGTTGAGCAGTTCGTCCCCAAGCGCTCCCGCCCGAGCTCGGGCGCCGAGTTCGTGTCTTCACGCCATTTCCCTGACGTCAATCAAGGCGACTTCATGGCGTGCAATACCATCGGCTTCCTAGGCATCAGCTTCGGGTCTAAGCGCGATGAAGGTGCGGGCTTCGTCGGCAAGGCCAACGGCGACTTGCTGAGTTCGTCCGACGGCAACTTCCGCCCCGTCGACCTCGAGTTCGCGCCAGATGGCTCGCTCTATTTCGTCGACTGGCACAACCCGTTGATCGGGCACATGCAGCACAACGCGCGCGACCCGAACCGCGACCACGAGCATGGCCGCATCTACCGCGTCACGTATCCGGGTCGTCCGTTGGTGAAGCCAGCCAAGGTCGACGGCGCCACGGTGGCGGAGCTACTGGAGAATCTTAAGGAACCGGAATACCGCACGCGTTACCGCACGCGCCGGGAACTTCGTAGCCACGCGCCGGCCGAAGTGCTGCCCGCGATCAAGGCGTGGGTGGCGAAGCTCGACCCCAAGGATGCAGCCTACGAACACCACCTCTGCGAGGCACTCTGGGCGACCTGGGCGCAGAATCAGCCGGACGCTGAACTACTCCAGCGGCTCATGCGCGCCCAACGCTTCGAGGCCCGCGCTGCGGCCGTCGATGTGCTCCGTCACAGTTACCGCCAGATCCCTAATCATGTCGCCTTACTCCAAGAAGCGATTCGTGACGAACACCCGCGCGTGCGCCTGACGGCCATTGTCGCGGCCACGTGGCTCGACAATGCTGACGGCGCCAAGATTGCGCTCGAAGCCTTCCGTAAGCCCGTGGATCGCTGGGTCGGTCCAGTGCTGCACTACGCTTTAGCCTATACGCTCAAAGACGATGTCGCGACCCTCAAGGCCAGCGGCCAGCTCGAACTCGCAGATAATCCGGCCGCGGTTGAATACCTCGCAGGTAAGTCTAAGATCGGCCAACCGCTCAAGGACAACTTACCCAAGCCAACTCGCAAACTGACCGCTGCTGAAGACAAGGTCTTCCAGCAAGGGCGTGAAATCTACTTCCGCGATGGCCACTGCGCGACCTGCCACCAAGCCGACGGCAAGGGCCTGGCGAACATCTACCCGCCCTTAGCCAAGAGCGACTGGCTCGAGGACGATGAGCGCTTGATTAAGATCATCCTCAAAGGCCTCTGGGGACCGATCACGGTAAACGGCCAAGCGTTCGACCCGAGCAAAGGCGTGCCCCCCATGCCGGGCTTCGGCGGAATGCTTAACGATGCCGAGACGGCCGCGGTGCTCAACTTCACCCGCCTTTCCTTCGGCAATAACGGCAAGCTGATCTCACCAGCCCAAGTCGCCAAAGTGCGCGCCGCCACGCAGGAGCGTACTAACTTCTACATGACCGAGGAGATCCTCAAAGAGCATCCGCTGAAGCCCGCCCAAGGCACGAAATAACCCGAACGCCGAGTCGGTCCTCGAGAAACCCTTGCTGGGGTAAACCCCGCGGTCTATACCTGTTTCGCCCCGCCATGCGTCGTCTGCTCGTCCTCCCCTGCCTGCTGCTCTCTGCAGCTACGCTCATCTGCCACGCTGAAGAAGCCAAGCCGGGTCCGACGATGCCCGGCGTGGTTGTTTCGCTCTGGTCCAAGGGCATGATGCCCGGTCAAGCAGCCGCCGGCCCCGAGCGGGCGATGCCGGCGCGCGGTGATAACGTCCTGCGTCTCACTGACATCTCCGAGCCTTCCTTCACGGTCTATAAAGTCGCGGCCGACAAGCCCACGCCTGCGGTGATCATCTGCCCCGGTGGCGGCTACGGTATCCTCGCCTACGACAAAGAAGGCACGGAAGTTGCCGCTTGGCTCAACTCGCTCGGCATCACGGGCATCGTCCTCAAATACCGCGTCCCCAAGAACCAGGAAGGCGCCTTCCAGGATATTCAACGAGCCATCCGAATTGTCCGCCAACGCTCGACCGAGTGGAACATAGCCCGCGACCGCATCGGGGCCATGGGGTTCTCCGCCGGCGGTCACCTCGCCGCGCGCCTGAGCACGCTCGCCGGACCCGCCACCTATTCGCGCCTCGACGAGGCCGATGATCAGACCTTGCGTCCGAACTTCGCCATACTCGTCTACCCGGCCTATCTCGACCAGGGTCTAACAAAGTTCGTCGACGCCAAGACCGCACAGACCTTCATTGCGCACGCCGAGGACGACAAGAGCTACATCAAGGGGAGCAAGGTCTACCACGAGTCCCTCCTCGCCGCCAAGGTCCCCAACACTTTCTTCAAGGTCGCCACGGGCGGCCACGGACACGGCCTACGCTCCGATAAAGAAATCAAAGCTTGGCCCGACCAGTGCCAAACCTGGCTCAAGCAGATCGGCATGCTCCCATCAGCGCGCTAAACGGATTCGCCCGCCTATAGCCGGCAGGCCCCCAAGGGACTTGCCATGCGGGGAGCAAGGGCTATGGCTTGCAAAAGCAGCCCAGTGATTCCGCTTGGCATCACGACCTAATCATCTCCCAACGTCCATTAACCAACGCTTGCCCAAACCAATGCCCACCGCCACCCACGTTGAAAACCCCGATGTCATCCTGATTGGTAGCGGGGTGATGTCGGCCAATCTCGGAGCGATGCTGAAGCGGCTCGATCCGCGACTTTCCATCCAACTCTATGAGGCCAGCGATGGCTTGGCACAGGAGAGTTCGGATGGTTGGAATAACGCCGGCACTGGGCACGCGGGGATCTGCGAGCTGAGTTACACGCCCAAGCGCGAGGCGGATGGCTCGGTGAAGGTGACCAAGGTCATCGAGATCTTCGAGCAGTTCGAGCAATCGAAACAGTTCTGGAGCTACGCGGTGGCCAACGGTATGGCCAGTCACCCGCGGGAATTCATCAATCCAGTCCCCCACATCAGCTTCGTGCATGGAGCTGACCAGGTGGAATTCCTCAAGGCCCGCCACGCCGGAATGTCGGCCCACCATTTCTTCCGGGAGATGCTCTTCACTACTGACCGCACCACCCTTGCGAGTTGGGCACCGCTCCTGGTCGAAGGTCGGGGCGACGGACCCATTGCCGCAACCAAGATGGACGGGGGCACAGATGTGAACTTTGGCGCAATCTCTCGCAAACTGCTAAGCTGGCTAGGACGGCAGGAGGGATGCGGCATCGCCTCCGGCCATCGCGTAATCGGCCTGCGTAGAAACAGCACGGGCTGGGAAGTCCGCGTGAAGGAGTCAGCGACGGGGCTGGTTCGGACAAACCGCGCCAAGTTCGTCTTTGTTGGCGCAGGCGGCGGCACGCTTCCGCTGCTACAGATGTCCGGCATTCCGGAGGCAAAGGGCCTAGGCGGTTTCCCTATCGGCGGCCAGTGGCTCGTTTGCGACAATCCGGAAATCGTCGAGAAGCACCAGGCAAAGGTCTATGGTCAAGCGCTCGCCGCGGCCCCGACGATGGCTGTGCCGCACCTCGACACCCGCATCTTGGATGGCAGGAAAACGCTGCTTTTCGGTCCCTTCGCGGCCTGGACGACGAAGTTCCTGCACCAGAAGGGCCGCTACACCGACCTGCCCTTCTCCATTCGTCCAGACAACCTCACGACCCTCGTCAATATTGGCATACATAACCTCGACCTTGTCCGCTACCTCATCCAGCAGGGCACGCAGAGCATGCGGAACCGCATCGAGGTGCTGAAAATTTTCTATCCGGCCGCCCAGGCTGCGGATTGGAAGTTGATCGACGCAGGCATTCGGGTGCAGGCCATCAAGAAGACGGATGGTCAGGCAGGCATTGTCCACTACGGCACCGAGGTCATCACCGATACCGCTTGCAGCATCTCCGCGCTACTCGGAGCCTCGCCTGGCGCCTCGGTCTCGGTAAATATTGTGCTCGAGGTCATCAGGAAATGCTTCCCCGCCTTGCTCGCCAGCCCAGAGGGGCATGCGCGGATGAAGGCGATGATCCCGACCTTCGACCTAGATATTAAGCTACCTGAGAACGCCGAGCAGTTCCGCGATTATAGCCAGCGAGCGGATGTGATCCTCGGGCTCCGGGCAAGCGGACCGGTGGATTAACCCTAGTGGGATAATTCCGTTTTTGGTCCGGCAGCGCTCATTTCAGGGGGTGGCTAAGTGCGATGGTTAAGCTGCACCTTGAGTCAACAAGTGAGCTCGACGGTCGACGGGCTTGCCGGCGAACTCGTCGGAGGTCTGGAAGCCCAGGCTTCCCGAAATTACACTCTACTGGACCATTAATCCGTATCTACGCCAGCGCCATCGACACGTCCGGGGTAATATGTCGATTTTTGTCTCCTAAATCGACATATTGGCTTTGACATGTCGACGGGGCCGGGATGGGATGGGGCATGGCCAAGAAACCCGCCAGAGGCTGGAAGCCAGAGGAGCCGTACAACGAGCTGCCTGACCTGCCACCTGCGGCCTTCCTCGAAACCCCCGCGGTGCTCAAGGCGGCCTTGACGGCCCGGGCGGCCGTGGCCGAGCTCGACCGGCTGGCGGCCAAGCTACCCAACCCGGGCATCCTGGTGCGGACGCTCCCCCTGATGGAGGCCCGCTGTTCCTCTGAGATTGAGAACATCGTGACGACCGACGACGCGCTCTTCCGCAGTGCGGACCTGCCCGACGAGGCCGCCCCGCCCGAGGTGCGGGAGGCCAGCCGCCACGCCGAGGCCCTGCTGCAGGGGTTCCATGGGCTGGCCAAACTCCCGGTCTGCTCCCGCCTAGCCCAGCAGGTCTGTTCCCGGATAAAGGGGCATCCCATGGCCATTCGCCGACTGCCGGGCACAATCCTGGCCAGCCGCAGCCGGGTGATGTACACCCCGCCCGTCGGAGAGGCGGTCATCCGTCGCCTGCTTGCCAACTGGGAGGCCTACCTGCACGAACCCGCGGGCGCCGACCCGCTCATCCGCATGGCGGTTTCGCATTATCAGTTTGAGGCTATCCATCCCTTCACGGACGGCAACGGCCGCACCGGACGCATCCTCAACAGCCTCTACCTCGTCGAGGCCGGCCTGCTCGAGCAGCCAATCCTCTACCTCAGCCGCTACATCCTGGCCAACCGGGCCGAGTACTACCGCCTCCTCAACGCCGTGACCAGCGACGAAGCCTGGGAGCCGTGGGTCCTTTACATGCTCGCCGGCGTCGCAGAAGTCGCCGCCTGGACCGCCGCCAAGGTCCGCGAGATCCACGCCCTCGTCGACGCCACCCGTGCCCTCATCGTCCGGAAGCGCCCCGCCCTGCCCGTCGACGTCCTCATGCGCCACATCTTCGAGCAGCCCTACTGCCGGATTCGGCACCTCGTAGACGCTGGCATTGCGAAGCGCGAAACCGCCTCGATCTACCTCGTCCAGTTGACCAAGGCCGGCGTCCTCACCGAAATCAAGCAAGGCCGCGATAAGCTCTTCCTGAATCACCGCCTCGTCGCGCTGCTGACCAACCCCGAAGGCTGATGGTCGGGGACGTTTCATAATGGTCATAGATTCTGGTCATACCCGGATGGACCCAGCCAGCTTTTGGTAACGTTCTAGGTAACGTCGGGCGAATCAGACCTAGCCCTTGACGGCGAAACAAACGCAATTCGAGACGCAAACGCACGCAAAGTCCGCTAGAAGGAGTATTAACGCGTTAAAGTGGCGGAGAGGATGGGATTGACTCCGCTACGCTCCGGGCTCCGCCCGATGCCTACGGCATCGCCTGTTCGCCTGACGGCTCACCGAACGGGTTCTCACCCCATCCAGCATGCTTGGAGGGTCTTATGAAAGTGGCGGAGAGGATGGGATTCGAAGTCCGTTCCTCATAGCGTAAACCCTAATGTTTATTGGTATTTGGCGTTTCGTTGGACAAATCATTGGACAACTTAACGACTAAATCAGCCTAATCCTGCAGAACCTGCAGACGCAAGAGAGTTTCGCGCGGATTAATTTCAGGGGAAGGGAGGATGGTCTCCATACCCATCCTCGTTGCCCTCCATGCAATAATCCGGATAACGGTAAGGTTGTTATAAAACTAGACCCGTTTGGGTCGGGCCTAGATGCCGCTTGATCGCTGACCTAGGCACCCCCACCCTGGCCAAGATGAGACTGGAAGAGCGCATGCTGGC